>Ga0209006_10000488_pt1 | contig 37847 bp, 34 predicted proteins | sample JacPin_JW_Ref_O2_FD_188567 | JGI IMG/M metagenome (GOLD analysis project Ga0209006, IMG submission 188567) | Forest soil microbial communities from Algoma, Ontario, Canada - Jack Pine, Ontario site 1_JW_Ref_O2 (SPAdes) (version 2) | ecosystem: Environmental > Terrestrial > Soil > Boreal... | reverse complement strand
GCATCCCCGGGGCCAGCTCTGTTGCCTGACCTGTGGCGCGATCGCTCTCTCGCCCCGCGACCCGTTTCCGCAAAGGCTGGCCCGCATTTTCACTCAACTGGGCGCGATCATTGCCCGGCACCAGCCCGATGAAGTCGCCATCGAAGACGTGTTTTACGCGCTCAACGTAAAGTCGGCCTTGAAGCTTGGACAAGTGCGCGGCGTAGCTATGCTGGCCGCGGCCACTGCGGGTCTTTCCGTCGCCGAATATTCTCCGTTAACTATCAAATCATCCGTGGTCGGCTACGGACGCGCGGAAAAGACGCAAGTCCAGCACATGGTGACCCGCTTATTGGAACTGGCCGAGCCGCCCGAGCCGCTCGACGCCTCGGATGCGCTGGCCATTGCCATTTGCCACCTTCATACCGCGGGCACGTTGCATCGGCAGCGCCCCATCGCCAAAGTCGCCCTGCGTGCTTTGTAAGAATGAATTCCATCCAACAACACCTACTGGATTGGCGTAAAGAATCACTCATGGGGAAAAGCGTCGCGCGAGGTTCTTCGAGTTCACGCGAGAAATGTCGGTTTGCGATTTGGCTTTTGCTTGTGGTGGCCTCACTGCGGCTCGCGGCAGTGGGCGCCGACACCTCCAGCATAATTTTTTCGTTGGATTTCCCGTCTTCCGATCCTGAGCACTACTCCTTCACCATCGATTCCGACGGCCACACCAGGTACGAGTCTGTGGCTAGAATCTCCGCCGACTCCGAGGACCGGGAAACCTACCATGCTGAATTCCAATTCTCGCCCGGCGCTCGTGCGCGCATTTTCGATCTCGCCGCTCAATCCCATTATTTTTCCGGCAAGATAGATTCCGGCAATCGCAAGATCGCATTCACCGGAACCAAGAAGCTCACATACCATGACGCTGGTCGAAACAATACGGCGCAATTCAACTACTCGACCGTACCTCCAGTGCAACAATTGACGACGCTCTTTCAAGCCGTCGCCGCCACCATGGAGTTCGGCCGCCGGCTCACCTACTCTCTTCGCTATCAAAAGCTTGCCCTGGATGAAGAACTTAAGCGCATGGAAGCTCAAGCGCAGGACAATCAACTTGCCGAGATCCAGGCCGTCGAGCCGATCCTCCGCGAGATCGTAGACGACACCTCGGTCATAAACCTGGATCGAGCTCACGCCCAGCGGCTCATCGACCTGGGCAAGAAAGAAGACGCGGCGGCACGTTAGAGCTGTAAGACCCACCCGCATGACGACCGTCACAGTACTGCTATAAAATGGCTGCCATGAAGAGCCTGCCGGTTTTGGCTATAACCTTTCTGTTCCTTACGACTCTGGCGTTTGCCCAGAAGGATGCCGACGAAGAGCCCACATCCACGTTGAATTTTCTCATTCTCAAGGGCGACACCGGCAAACCCGTGCGCAACGCCAGCGTCATTATGCACTCCGTGGGTTCTTCGGGAAAGCAGGAACGTGGCGGCCTGGAGCTGAAGACCGATCTGGACGGGAAGTCGAACTCGGATGGCATTCCGTACGGCAAGCTCCGTGTGCAGGTGCTGGCTTCCGGATTTCAGACCTATGGCGAAGATTTTACAATCGACCGCCCGAAAATGGACTTCACGATCAGGCTCAAGCGGCCGCAGGGACAGTATTCGATTTATGACGATCATTCCAAAGATCCCAACGCGCAACCCAAACCGAACGCTCCGCCGCCAGATAACAAAAGCGACAAGCCGAATTAGCGGCGAAACCATTCAGGAGAAGCTATGGATTACCTGCTCAAGACCGAGCCCACGGTGTACTCCTTTGCCGATTTGCAACGGGAGAAAACTACCATTTGGGATGGAGTCACGAATCCCGTTGCCGTGAAACATCTTCGCTCCATGAAGCCAGGCGACCGCCTGGTGATCTATCACACGGGCGACGAGAAGACAGCGGTGGGAACGGCCAAGGTTCTTTCCGTAGATGCTTCGGATGCGAAGACTCCCGCCGTGAAGATTAACGTCGGCAAGGCGATTTCGAAGCCGGTGGCGTTAGCCGAGGTAAAAGCGAACAAGGAGTTTGCCGAGTCTCCGCTTGTGCGCCAGGGAAGGCTTAGCGTGGTGCCGCTGACGGAGAAGCAATATAGGTTCCTGACCGGCGAATAGTAAATTCACATGAGCGAACGTAAATGAGCGTGTTTCAATGAGCGTGTGTAGATGAGATCGATTTCCTCACGAGTTTCGGCGATGAGCGGCGAAGGCGCTCTCGCGGTTTTTGCCCGCGCCAAAGAATTGGAAGCCCAGGGCCGCTCCATTATTCATTTGGAACTCGGCGAGCCCGATTTTCATCCCGGCGCTTCCGTCATAGAATCCGCCAGCCGCGCACTTGCCGAAGGCAAAGACCGCTATTGTGCCGTCGCCGGCCTTCCGGCTCTTCGGGATGAGATCGCCGCTTATCTTCAGCGCACGCGCGATATAAAAGTTTCTGCCAACAATATCGTTGTCGCTCCCGGCTGCAAGATCGCTCTTTTCCTGGCAATGATGGCGCTGCTCGAGCCCGGCGATGAAGTCCTCTATCCCGATCCCGGCTTTCCCGGCTATCCCTCGATCACGCTCGGCCTCGGCGCAGTCCCTGTTCCCTTCGAGCTCAGCCCGCGCAATCATTTTCAGCCCGATCCTTCGGAGATCGCCTCCAGAATCACTCCGCGCACGCGCATGTTGCTCACCAATTCGCCCGGAAATCCCACAGGCACGGTCTACACCGGGGACGTGCAGCGCGCTCTGGCGGCGCTCGCGGTCAAACATGATTTGTGGGTCTTGTCCGACGAAATCTATGCGCGAATTCTCTACAGCGGAGACTACGCGTCCATGCTGCGCTATCCGGGGATGGAAGAGCGCACGCTGATCATCGACGGCTTTTCCAAGAGCTTCGCCATGACCGGTTGGCGCCTGGGTTATACAGTGGCGCCCCCGGAAGTGGTGCCCGCCTTGAACATGATGGCGGTCAATACCTACACCTGCGTGGCCGAGTTCACACAATATGCCGCCATCGACGCTCTGCGTGATCGCGAAGGTTCCACGCCGCGCATGGTGGGCGAGTTTGCCCGCCGCCGCGAGCAGTTCGTTCGCGATCTCAACCGCATTCCCGGATTCCAGTGCGACCCGCCAGACGGCGCTTTTTATGCCTGGGTCGATATTCGCGGTACAGGCATGTCCGCCGAAGATCTGTGCCACATCATGCTTGAAGATGCGGGAGTGGGGGCCATCGCTGGTGCGGCATTCGGTCCATCGGGTAAGGATTTTATGCGCTTTTCTTTTGCTTCATCCTCAGCCACTCTACGCGAGGCAGTCGAGCGCATTGAGCGCGTATCCGTTGCCTGGCAGGGAACAGCGGTCGTCCGATAGCAGGTACTCGCTCTTGAATTTCGCAATCTCGCGCGCCATCGCAGTTAGCGCGGATGATGGGTTACAGCCTGAGGGGAACTTTCTTGAAACCATTTCTTCATGTATTAGGATTAGTGAGTATTTCCGTTGGCCTGTTTCCCCCTTCCGCCGCTGCCCAGGCCCGCCCATTTCCCGGATCTGACTTGCAACAGATCTATCAGCGGCTCTTGCCGCAAATCGAAAGGATTCCCGCCTTCGATCACCATGCTCATCCCGGTTTTTCAGACGATTCCGACGTCGACGCCATGCTCGGTCCCCCCGACGCCAGTTTGCCCCTGCGAACTCGCGACGACAATCCCGAATTAATCGCCGCGGCCAAATCGCTCTTCGGCTATCCCTACAGCGACCTCTCAGCCGAACACAGCAAGTGGCTGATCGAGAAGAAAGCCGAACTGAAGAAGCAATATTCCGGCACCGCGTACTTCGACATGATTCTGGACAAACTGAATACCGAGTCTTCCGTCGCCAACCGCGCCATGATGGCCGACTATCTCGATCCCAAACGTTTTCCCTGGGTGTTTTTTTCTGATTCCTTTATGTGGCCCTTCAACAATGAGCGCGAGACCGCCCGCAATCCCGACCAGAATGTATTCATTCCGCTGCAAGAAAAAATGCTGCATCGCTGGATGCAGCAGGAAAATGTCAGCAAACTTCCCGCTGGTCTTTCCGATTACTTGAAGTTCGTCAGTCAGACGCTGGAAGATAACAAAAGCAAAGGCGGCATCGCACAGAAATTCGAAGTTGCATATTTCCGCCCCACAACTTTCAGCGACTCCACGAGGGATCAAGCGGAAGAAATCTACCGGCAATACATATCGGGCGGCGTTCCCAGCGAGAAAGAGTACCGCACTTTTCAGGATTTCGTTTTTCGCTACCTCGTTCAGGAGGGCGGTCGCCTTCATCTTCCGGTGCACATTCACACCGCGGTCGGCATCGGCGACTACTTCAACCTGTCGCAGAGCAACGTCATGAATTTGGAAAGCGTTCTCCGCGACCCGCGCTACGCTTCTACAACTTTTGTCTTGATCCACGGCGGATATCCGCTCGAGCGCGAGGCCATCTGGCTTGCGGCGATGAAGAATGTTTACGTGGATTCTTCCTTCGGAGAACTCGCCCAATATCCTTCCGCATTCAAGGAAACGCTCAAAATGTGGCTGGAAACTTTTCCCGACAAGGTTACTTTTGGCACCGATTGTTTCCCGTACAATCAAGTTCTGGGCGCGGAAGAAAGTTATTGGCTGGGCGTGCGGTCGTCGCGAACGGCGCTGGCTGCGGCCTTGGCCGAGATGGTCTCCGAGAACGAAATCAGTGAGGCGCGCGCACTTGAACTAGCCCACGGTTACTTGCACGATAATGCCGTGAAGTTGTATCAAGGCAGAGTCCACTGAAGCTTCGATGGGTCGCCCGAGATTGGACAAGGATTATGGCGAAGAAAAAAGTGAAATCGAAACCTCCGGCCCGCGCGAAAGCAAAGCGCGTTAAGCCTCATGCCCGGGCAAAACGGGCGCTGGCCCGGCACGGGGCGGTTCCCGCAGCCTTGCAATACATTCCTTGGAAGTCCGTTCCTCTGGAAGAACTCAATCCTCTTTTGCGGCGACAATTCGTGGTCGGGCAGGAACTCATGCTTGCCCGAGTGCTCTTGAAAAAAGGCTGCATCGTCCCCGAACACAGCCATCATAACGAGCAACTCACCTACATCGTCGAGGGTGCGCTCAAGTTCTGGATTGATGGCAAGGAAATTGTGGTCAATGCCGGAGAGGTATTGTGCATACCCGCGCACATGCCGCACAAAGCGGAAGCGCTCGAAGATACGATCGACCTCGACGTCTTCAATCCTCCCCGCGCCGATTGGATCGATAAAACCGATCAATATCTGCGAGGAGCGAAATAAGCGCCGAACTCATGCCTGCGTCTACCACTTCGGACCATAGCGTGCGTCCAGTTGCCGCTCAGTCCGCATGCTCTTTTCGCTGCATTGCCTGCGGTCACGTGAGCGAGATAGCTGGCCAGGACTTTCGCTGCGCGCATTGTGGCGATCTGCTGGAAATCATATATCCGCAGTGGAGCGACTCAGATGAAAAACTTGCCCCGCAACCGGACCGTCTAAGATCAATCTGGAAGCAGCGCCGGCATTCTCCCGCTCCGGCCGACCTGAGCGGCGTCTGGCGCTTTCGCGAACTCTTACCAGCTCTAACCAGCGAACAAAGCATCATCACTCTCCGCGAGGGTAATACTCCCCTCTACGAACTGCCGCAGTGCGGCCGCATCACTGGCGTCCCGCATCTTCTGGCCAAACATCAGGGAATGAATCCCACAGGCTCGTTCAAAGACACCGGCATGACCGTTGCCGCGTCCTTCGCGCGCCAAGCCGAATTCCGCTGGGTAGCATGCGCGTCCACAGGCAACACTTCGGCATCGATGGCGGCCTATGCTGCGCGCGGCGGCCTGCGCGGACTAGTCCTGGTGCCCGACGGGAAAATTTCCTGGAGCAAGCTTTCGCAGGCGCTCGATTACGGCGCCGTCACTTGCCAGTTGCGCACCGATTTTGATGGCTGCCTCCGCCTGTTGCAAGAATTAGTTCGCCGCGCGCCGGTCTATCAACTGAATTCCATCAATCCTTTCCGCCTCGAAGGCCAAAAGACTCTCGCCATCGAGCTGATGGAACAACTGGACTGGCAACCGCCCGACCACATCATCGTGCCCGGAGGCAATCTCGGCAACAGCTCCGCGATCGGCAAAGCCTTGCTGGAAATGCATAAGCTCGGCCTGATTCCGCGGCTTCCGAAGCTCTCTGTTATTCAAGCCGAAGGAGCGAACGCGCTAGTCCGTACGCTGCGCGAAGCTTCTGGCCAACGATTGATTTCCGTACAGGCCGAAACCCGCGCGACCGCGATCCGCATCGGCAATCCCGCGTCGTGGAAAAAAGCGGTTCACGTTCTTGCCGAAACCGGCGGCGCTTGCGAAGACGTGAGCGAGGCACAAATCGCCCAGGCCAAAGCGGAAATTGGCGCGGAAGGCATCGGCTGCGAGCCCGCATCCGCCGTGACTCTGGCGGGTCTCAAGAAGCTGGTCAGGCAGGGTTTTGTTAAGCCGCAAGATTCGGTCGTGCTCGTTCTCACCGGGAATGTGCTCAAGGACCCCGATTTCACGATGGATTTCCATCGCGGCGAAATGTTTCGCGAAGTCCCGCCGGATGCTCAACTTGAATCTCTACGGCGGCCACCCATCGTGCTCGACGCGTCGCTCGATGCTATCCTTCGAACGCTGGAGAGGTTCGAAAAATCCACGCCGTAGTTCGAGCTTTCCACGTTTTAAAATGCCTCTCACGAAGAAAACATCACAGAAGCCGTTGCGCCTGAAACTGCCCGCCACGTCGGCCAACTTAGGCCCTGCATTCGATGCTGCCGCGCTCGCCATGAATTTCTACCTGAATCTTGAAGCGCGCCCCGCCGATACCTTTTCCATCGCGGCCACGGGACGCGATCGTGAAATTTGCCAACGACTTGAAAATCATTTGATTCTCACGACCTATAGCGAAATTCTCGAGGCGGAAAAAAAAGAAATAATCCCGCTGGCGATCCGCATAAAGAACGACATTCCCATCGGCAAAGGTTGCGGTTCCTCCGCGGCCGCCCGCATCGCAGGCATCGCATTAGCGAATCACTTTGGCGCTCTTCGCTGGACTGACACCCAGATCGTCGGCGAAGCTTCGCGTCGCGAGCATCATCCTGACAACGCTTCCGCCTGTTGGATGGGCGGACTTACCATCGCCCGCATGTCGGGCGAAGCGGAAGCACAAGTAGTGAATATTCGCCCCAAGGGCAAATGGCCGCTCCTGCTCGCGATTCCGCCGCAAAGTCTCTCGACGGAGAAAGCTCGCGGCGTTCTCCCCGCCCAATATTCGCGAGCCGATGCCGTGGTGAACATTCAGAATTCTATGTTGCTGCTGGCTGCACTCACGCAAGGCCGTCCTGATCTTCTGATCGCCGCCCTCGATGATCGTATTCATCAGCCCTATCGCGCATCCCTGTGTCCGCTGCTGCCTTGCTTGCAGGAATTGTCCGGAAAAAACGGAATATTGGGCGCGGTTCTGAGTGGAGCGGGACCATCTGTGCTGATGTTTCTCGCCCCAGACGCGCGTCTCGCGAACGTCTCCAAGCTTGTCTCGTCTCACCTGAAAAAGAATGGTCTCTCCGCGGAATTGTTGCCAACCTCAATCGCCCCGCTCGGCGCGCGCGATTCGCGGTAGTGAGATCTTTTCCTCTGTGATGCCTTAGTGTTCTCGGTGTTAAAGATTTTAGGCTAGCGGCTGCTCGCGTACTGCCCGAAAAGGCCATTCCCGATGTCTCCAGGCGCGAATCATATAGATCGCCAGCCCAGTGACCAGAATCACCACCGCATACCGGACTTCCTTCAACGCATTGGCACGGTTGAACAAAATGAAGAGAAAGCCTGCACACGCCACCAATGCCGGCACAGGATACAGCCACATGCGAAACGGACGCGGCATCTCCGGCCGCCGGATTCTCAGCACGATCACTCCCACCGCTTGCACCAGAAACTGAATGATGATGCGAATCACCACCAGCGCGGCAATCGCATCCTTCAGACGCAAGAAACAGAACGCCACCGCCACCGCGCCCAGTGCCAGCAGCGATACATGGGGGAAGCGATATACCGGATGTACCTTGGCAAACGCTCGAAAATAATTTCCATCGAGGGCTGCCGCATAAGGAACCCGCGAATAGCCCAGTGTCAGCGAAAATACCGATGCGAATGCCGTCACAATCACCAACCCCGTTACCAGGCGCGCTGCCCCTGCCCCATAGATTTTCTGCATAAACAAGGAAACGACATACAGTCCGTTGTTGTTCTGCCCTGTCTGCATCATTTCCCGCCAGGGCACCACGGCCAGAATGCATAAATTCATCAACAGATACAGGCAGGCAACCAGCAGAATCGAAAGCAACAGCGCCCGCGGAATATTTTTCGTCGGATTCTTTATCTCATCGCCCATATAGCAAACGTTGTAGTAGCCCCAGTAATCGTAGGTAGCCACCAGGAGCGCCCCTCCCAATCCGGTGAAAAATCCGCGCGACAGTGTGAACGCCCCCGGGGGAAAATCAAATGCGCGTGCCGCGCTGAAATGCGTCAGGCCGGCGAAGATGATCCATCCGATCGTTCCCATTACCCCGAACCACAAGATCTTAGACAACCGCGCAATCGCCGTGATTCGCCTGTAGAGCAATAGGACTGTGAAGCAACAGATGGCGATCCCCAGTGCGGTTCCCGGCGTCACAATCCAACTCACTTGCAGCGGGCCGGCCCAGGGGATCGGCAATGCAGCCGTGTGGGCAGCGTATACCTTTTCCAGGCTCGGCCAGTAAAACGCGGCGTAGCCTGCCAGCCCAATGCATCCGCTGGCAATCGAAAGTGGAGCGCTGAAGGAAAGTTGCCAAATGAACAGAAACGAAATCAGCCTTCCCCATTTCTGCGGCCCATAAATCTCATTCAGGTAGCGATAGGAGCCACCGGAGCCAGGAAACATCGCGGCCAACTCCGCGGTCACGAGTCCATCGCACACCGCTAATAGCGCACCTGCGACCCATCCCAGCAACGCCTGCGGCCCGCCCATAGCCGCCACCACCAGCGGCATGGTGATAAACGGTCCCACGCCGATCATGTCGTTCATGTTGAGCGCGGTCGCGCTCCCCAGGCCCATGCCGCGGATCAGGCCGGGTTCGCTCGACGCGGATTCGGTAAGCGGTTGCATCGACCAGTAATAGTATCGTTACCGCGAGAACGCTATTTTGTTGTGCGAAAACTCGAACTTAAAGGACTGAATGAGGCTGTAATGCTGCCGTCGTCAACCGAGACTCCCACAAGCAGATAGGTATTGGTGTTTTCGAAAAGATGAACCTCAATCTGATAATTCTTTCCCGCCCATTCGATGTCATAGCATTGCTCGTCGGAGAGTTCGGATAAGAGTTCCTCAGCAGACTTCGCGCTCCACCGCTTGATCTCGGCCTCTAGAATCGGTCGCCACTCTTCTCGTTGCTTCATGCTCGGAGCGTCATACCCCAGATGGGATTAATCTGCTAACTGCTGGTCACTGACCACTGGTCACTTCTTCTCAATGCCCCGCGCTCATCAGATTCACAAACAACCGAACCGCCCCCGGAACTCCCGCTGGCAATTGCCGGAAGAATGCATATCCGGTATAGATATACGTTCCTTTCCCGTACTGCGCGCGCAACAACCCGCCCTTCTGCGATTCTTCGCCCGGATCATGACAGGCCAGCAACGGCTTATAGTGATCGTCCCACTTGCCCCAGAAATAAAGTCCGCGCTCCTGCACCCAGCCATCGAAATCGCGGGCGCCAATCGCATTGGGAGAATGAAAAACCGGATCCGCCGGAGCCAGAATCTCAACCGGAGCATCTTCCACCGAAACCCGCGCCCGGCTCAGTTCCGCGGGATAAGGAGTGAAGTGCCCGGCATTGAAATCCGAAACTCCCGCATTGTATTGCACGACGAGCGTTCCGCCGGCTGAAACAAAATCGAGCAGCTTTTTATTCTTCGCAGCAATATCTTTCTGCGTGTCGTAAGCGCGAATGCCCAGCACAATCGTTCCGTACTGGCTCAAATCTTCGCTGGCCAGTTTCTCTGCCGGAACCAACGTTACGTTCATCCCGACCTGCTTCAACACCGTTGGAATATCGTCTCCCGCGCCCATCACATAGCCGATCTTCAAATCGTGCGGCGCAACCACATCCACAATGCTCACCCGCTGCGTCGCCGGCTGGTAATAATAAAAGCTTCCCAAATCCTCGCGCGCAACCAGCGTGTATCCTTCGCTGAATTTCTCGTTCTCCGAATCCAGCACCGCGCGCACCGTCGCGCGCCCCTCCTGCAAGCGGGCAGGGAAGACCTTGAATTGAAAGTCCTGTTTATCTCCGCGATGCTTGAAGTCAACTGCGAATTGCTCCGGCTCCGAGCGCCATCCCTCGGGCAAGTCCAATCGCAGCGTGCCCTGCGTTTCCCTCGTGAGATTGCCGCTTACTCCCACCGTCACCGTCGAATTCGCTCCGTTGTGCGTAGATATCACCTGCGTTCCCGGCTCGACCATCACGGAAAAAGCCGGCACCACCGCGAGCGGACGCTCACGACGCGCGCCGCCTTCGCTCACAAATGGCGTCACCACCGCCGCCGAAATGCCGCTTCTCCCCCGCACTGCGCCAGCATTCGCAATCGAGTATTCCACCCGCGCCCGCAGCGCCGGTGGCGGAAACGGCAACGTCGCATACTTCTCGTTGTCGACGTGATTCAAACTCTCCCGGTCGGGATCGTTACGGTGCCAATAAGGCCGCGTATATTCCGCGTTCTTCGGCACCCGCAGGCGGAACACCACGCGCATATCTTCTGCCGGCTTCACCACTACCGGACGCACTTTCTCGCTGATGGTGTTCCACCCCGCTGGCACATCCAGCTTCACCGCGTCTACCGTAAGCGGCTGCTTCGATCCATTGTGCATTTTCACTGCAACCAGAAATTCCTGCCCCGGTGAGACGGTCGTCAGCGCGTCGGCTTCCTTGGCAATACTCACTTTGTCCGCAGCCGACGAAACCACATCCGCGTTGAGGCTGACATTCAACGCCAGATTCAGCGCTCTTTCCGCCTGTTGCATCTTGTCCAACAGCCGCGCGCGCAATTCCAGCTTCGGGCCAGCCCCCAGATTGCTCCTGCTGACTTCGTCATCCACGCCCTTCAAAGCCGTGACCATCTCGGTCAGAGGTTCCACGGACTTCTCCGGATCGCCGCCTCTCGCATCTTCCGCAGCATGGACAGTTTCTCGCGCGATCTTCACCAATTGTTCTTGCAGGTGCGGAAGCTTCGATCCCACCGCTCCCACCCCAGCCGCCAAACGCGGCAACGCGGTATCAATCCCATCGAAGAAATCCTTCTCATGCCCATTCTTATCCAGCGTCGAGGGCAATACCGAATCCACTAATTTATAGAACGTGAACCGGTCTCCGGGTTCCACGAACCAGTTCGCCGCTCCCTGCGATTGCTGGTGCCGCAACCCTTGCATGGAAAATTGGATGTAGGACATGCCCAGCAGCGCATCCGGTTCGCCGGTGTTGAGCTTTAGCGTCCAATCCTCATCCGGGCAAGTGTTGGCGCCGAAGCCGCAAACATTTCCTACGTATAATTTCTTGGCTTGCCACGGCTGAAGGCCCTCGGCAATCTGCTCGGGAAATCTCTTGGGGTCCGCCGCAGCGCGAAATGCTTCCTGAGTCAGAATCGCGGATGCCTGATGATGCCCATGCCCATCGCGCGTCGTCCCCGAAAAGCGCGCCACCAGCACGTCTGGCTGGAACGTGCGAATCACGCGCACCATATCGCGCAATGCCACGTCGTGCCCATCCCACTTCTGAAATGTCTCTTCCGGATTCTTCGAAAATCCAAAATCCGCCACTCGCGAGAACCGCTCCTGTACCCCGTAATACTGATCCGCCGCCAGCAACTCCAAAGTCCGTAGCACGCCCAACACATCCGACAAGTTGCTGCCAATCTTGTTCTGCCCGCCTTCGCCTCGATTCAGCGTCATCAGCAGGGTGCTGACTCCCCGGCCCCGCGACTCCAACGTCAACATACCGCCGTCTTCATCGTCCGGATGCGCCACCACCTGCATTAGCCGGCCCGTGGTGCTCAGCCGTCGCAACTCCAGCCCCAACTCAGGTGTGCCCTGATCTTGAGGCAGCTTCGCCGGAGTTCCCTGATAGAGAAGCCCGGGGGGCTCGGCCGATAATTCAATTTGTGACGCAGACGGCGTAGCGAAGGAGGCCGCATGCACGCGACCGCTACCCTCAACCTGCGCCTCAGCCGGCGCAAGGAGACAAGCAATCAGAAAAAAGCACGCCAAAAGTCGAGCCAGATTCACTACGGACCGAATACTTCCATGAGCGCCATGATGAAGGCGAAGGCGCAAAGCCAAGCTTGCGAGTTCCAATAAGTGCACGTTACAAGGATGGGGCCTAACCGGGGTCCGACGCAAATTTTTCTCGGGGACGGTGCTGAGCGGCAAGTCCTTGAGCGGCTCTCGAGGGATCGCTTAACCCAACAACCGAGCAGAATTTCCACTGCGGACGATCCGTCAGTTGTTTTCGACGATCGGTACGCTACTGCCATCGCTGTACGTCGCGCAGGAACACACCTGATCGCGGCAACTCATAGTGATTCCCAGCACGACGCTAAAGTGTTCACAGCAAAAGCACGTGCGCAAAACGGCGATAGACATTGGGGAAGGTCTGCTTTTGGCAAGCTGGTTGCTCCGACTGGATAGATACATGGTCATATCTCCGGAGGATTTCATGAAGAAAAAGTTCCGATTGTTTTCGTCACTTTTTACCGCGGCGATTCTCGCGGGCTCGCTGAGTCTGGGAACATCGCTTAGTGCGCAGGATGCTTCGCAGGCCCAGCCGCAGCAACCCCAATCTCAGCCCAGCCAGGCGTCGGATTCATCCGGCCAAGCTGTGCCGAGCCAGCCTGCCCCGCCTCAGTCCGCGCCCGCCCAGTCACCCGATGCTCAGGCCCAGTCCAGCACCGTAGTCCAGACCTTCACCGGCACGATCATGAAATCAGGCGATAAGTACGTGCTTCAGGATGCGGCCAGCGGAAACACTTATGACCTCGACCACCAGGACGAACTGGCCAAGTTCGAAGGCAAGAAAGTCCGCGTGCATGGCACCGTGGACGCCAGCGGGAAAATGATTCACGTCCAATAACAGCACTCTATGTTCACAAACTACGCCCACCCTGGCAGAGGATGTCAGGGTGGGCGTTTGCCGCAACTGGCTGGTTTACCTGGGAGGCAGGAGTTCACCGCGCTTTTCAGGCTGCGATTCGGCGGTGAATGCAGACACCCTCACACCACTTCCTGATTCGAACATCTCCGTTCTTTCCAGCAACGATCGCGGGTAATTTCTTGGGGAGGTAAAATCACTGTGCTCAAATAGTGCCAGCAGCGCGAAAACCGTTTCACAAAAGGGAACCGCTTTGCAGAAAGACGCAGCCTATTGGATCGACAAGCTGAAGCTCGAACCGCATCCCGAAGGCGGCTTCCACCGCCAGACCTACCGGGCCGACCTGATTTTAGCGAAGGATGCGTTGCCGCCACAGTTCACGGGTCCGAGAGCGGTTTCGAGCGCAATCTATTTCCTGTTAGATGGCGAGAATTTCTCTGCCTTCCATCGCCTGCGCTCCGATGAACTCTGGCACTTTTATCTCGGCGGACCGCTCGTCGTGCATGGGATCGAAGAGAATGGCGCGCATTCCGAAATTCGCCTCGGCAACAACCCCGAGGCTGGCGAAGTGATGCAAGCAGTGGTGAAAGCGGGGTGCTGGTTCGCGTCGTGCGTAAGGGATGGAAAGTCGTTCGCCTTGGTCGGCTGTACAGTCTCGCCCGGATTCGACTTCGCGGACTTCGAAATGGCGAAGCGCGAAGAGTTGGCGCGGCGCTATCCTCAGCACCGGAACATTATTGAAAGGTTTACGCGGGAATGAACTGAACAGCGCGGAACATCAAATCAAGAGAAGCTGATTATCCCGTAGCCCCTCGACGCCGCGGAAAAATCTCGCCAATGCGCTTGATCTCCGCTCCCACCCCGCGCAGCTTTTCTTCAATATTCTCGTAGCCTCGGTCGAGGTGGTACACGCGGTCGATAATCGTCTCTCCGTCGGCGACCAGCGCCGCCAAAACCAATGACGCCGATGCGCGCAAATCACTGGCCAGCACCGCGGCAGCGCTAAGCGGGCTCTTGCCGATCACTACGGCACGCCGTCCTTCGATCTTGATATTCGCGCCCATGCGCACCAGTTCCTGCGCATGCATGAAGCGATTCTCGAAAATATTTTCGGTAATCACAGACGTGCCCTCCGCCTGTGTCGCCAGTGCCATAAGCTGCGCCTGCGCGTCGGTCGGGAATCCCGGATATTCCTCCGTTGTCATGTCGCTCGCGGTAAGAGGATTGTCCCCCATTACCCGCACCGAATCGCCGTTAGCCTTGGTTTTGACTCCAATGTCTTTCAGTTTGCTCAGCACCGCGTCAAGATGTCCGGGTTCGCACCCTGTAACGTTAAGATCGCCGCCTGTAATGGCTCCGGCAATGATGAACGTCGCAGCCTCAATACGATCGGGAATAATGCGGTGCTTGGCCCCATGCAGCTTGCTCACGCCTTTCACGCGAATAGTGGCCGTTCCCGCGCCTTCAATCCGCGCTCCCATCTTGTTCAGCAGCGCCGCAAGGTCCGCAACTTCCGGCTCGCGCGCACAATTCAACATAACCGTCTCGCCTTCGGCGAGAGTCGCGGCCATCAGCAAATCTTCCGTGCCTGTCACCGTAATCTTGTCGAAGACAATCTCCGCGCCCTTGAGCCGGTCCGTCGTCGCCTCGACGTACCCATGGTCCTGCGTAATCTTCGCACCAAGCTTTTCCAGACCCTTGATGTGCATATCGATGGGCCGCGATCCAATAGCGCACCCGCCGGGCAGCGACACCCGTGCCCGCCCGCAGCGCGCCACCAGCGGCCCCAGCACCAGCGTGGAAGCGCGCATCGTCTTTACCAGTTCATAAGAAGCTTCAGGCGCGGCCAAAGTCTTGCAGTGAATCGTCGTACGATGATGCGCCCGCCCGTAGCCCAGTTCGACTTCGGCTCCCATGGCGGCCAGCAGGTTGCGCGTGGTTTGAATGTCGCGCACCTGCGGAATGTTTTCGAGAATGACCGGTTCTTCGGTAAGTAGAGCCGCAGCCATACAAGGAAGCGCAGCGTTCTTAGCCCCGCTCACGCGAATGGTGCCAAGCAGCGGCGCTCCGCCGCGAATAACAAGTTTATCCATGAGTCAATGAGTCCTTAGTGAACCCTTATTTTAACGGGAGACCACGCCCGTCATGGTTAATCGAGAGGGCACGACCTACCGGGCGACGCAGCAAGATCGTGCGGGGACGGGTATTGTGTGGAGACAGGCGCCCTCGCCCGTCCAGGCCGAGCAACGCTCGGCTCGCCTTCGCCTGCAGCGCCAACAAGCCATCAGGCTGCCAATCCGCTGTCCAAGCCGCCACAGAACGCTATTTACTTAGCCCCAGCCAGCGCGATCGCCTGCCGCACATTGCCTCCGGACTTTTTCAAAGCCGCCATGGCCCGCACCCGCCCCACTCCCGCCATCAGCATCACCAGAGCCACCGGAGTCCGATTGCCTGATGCCACCAGTGCCCGCCCCGCGGTCTCATGATCCGTTCCCGTAGCCCGCTCCAGAATTCCAGCTGCCCGCTGAGTCAGCTTCTCGTTTTTTGGCACGACGTTCACCATCAGGTTGCCATAAACGTACCCAAGCCGCGTCATCGCTCCGGTCGAAATCATATTCAGCACCATCTTGTGCGCCGTCCCGGCCTTCATGCGCGACGAACCCGCAAGTATTTCGGGTCCAACTTCAGTGACGATAGCGAAGTGGGCCGCCCGCTGCAGCGGAGATTTGCGGTTGCAGGTGAGCGCGATGGTTTTCGCGCCGCGCCTGCGAGCTTCGCCGATAGCGGCAACAGTAAATGGCGTCCGCCCGCTGGACGCAATGCCGATCACCACGTCGCGCTTTCCCGGCTTGCGTTGTTTCATTTCGTCGCGTCCCAGTTTTTCGTCGTCCTCGCTGGCTTCCGTAGCGGAGTCCAGCGCCTTGTGCCCGCCCGCCATGATGTACTGCACCGTGCGCGGATCGACGTTGAAAGTGGGCGGGCACTCGGATGCATCGAGAGCCCCGATACGTCCGCTGGTCCCAGCTCCCACGTAGATGAGTCGCCCGCCCTGGCGCAGGCCCGCAGCAACCAGGTCGATGGCGCGCGCAATCTGCGGCAAAGCGCGGAGCACGGCAGCGGCGACCGTCGAGTCTTCGTCATTGATGACCTGCGCAATTTCCAGCGCGGATTTGCGGTCCAGATCGGCAGCGGCTGGATGGGATTGTTCTGTGCGCAGACGGCGGAGATCGGTTTTTTTCAAGGCGGTCAAGAGAGTCTTTCTATTCTAAGCGTGAAGCGTGACTTGGGCACTGAGGATCTGTACTGGGACACACTTGAAGAGGGTGCCCCACTTCTCGCTTCCTTTGCGAGAAGTGGGAGGCGATCTGTATGAGGGCATCGCTTCAACGATGGCGTAAACCAGAGCTTTGCTGGTCCCCCTTTAGGGGCTGCCATTGCGACTCATGATGAGGAGCGCTTATTCACCGCCTCCACCACCGCATCATGAAATCTGGGCCGCACCTGCTTGATTGCCTGATTCGAGCAGTCGGGCCAGGTGCGGTTAGTCAGCAGCGTAATCGAAAGCTGGCTAACCGGATCGATCCACAGTGAAGTTCCCGTATACCCGAGATGTCCGAACGATCCGGGACTGAAATATTTTCCCGATTGCGAAGGCGAAGACGGCGTATCCCAGCCGAGTGCGCGCGTTGTGCCCGCCGGATCAGATTCTTTCCGAGTGAAAAGGGCGACGGTTTCCGGACGCAAGATAGGTCGTCCGCCGTGGAGCATCGCGTTCGCGAAGCGTGCCAGGTCTTCGGCTGTTGAGAAGAGTCCCGCGTGCCCCGCCACGCCGCCCAGCACACTGGCATTCTCATCCTGCACTTCGCCTTGAATGACGCGATTGCGGAAGTTGCTGCCACCGGTTGTCTTGCGCTCATCCGCAGTAGGCGGAATGTGCGGACGCATCTCGGCCGTAGGTTTGAACGTAGTCTTGCTCATTCCCAACCGCCCAAAGATCTCCCGTTGACAAAATGTATCCAGCGATTCCCCGGCCAGCCGTTCCAGAGCCGCTCCGAGAACGATAAACCCGATGTCGCTGTACTCGGCGCGAGCGCCGGGGATGGCCGTTAATGGCGTGCTGAACGCCGCGCCCAGAAGTCCTGCGCCCGAGCTGGTTTTCAGGAACAGTTTTCCATACGCAGGCAGGCCCGAAGAATGCGCGAGCAACATATGGAATGTCACGTCACGACGGCGGGGATCGCGTTGGGTCGCGCTCGTCGCCGGCGCGAACTCAGGAATGACGCCCGCGATCGGTTCGTCAAGGTCCAGGATGCCGCGTTCATAAAGCAGCATGGCCACGGACGTGGTCGCTACAACTTTCGTGACAGATGCGATATCGAACGGCGTCTCAACGGCAACGGCGGGATTCTCCACGGTCGATGATTCGTGAGTAAAGCTGCCGAAGGCTTTGCGGGCAACGAGTTGTCCTTGGAGCGTGACTGCGACTGACGCGCCGGGGAATGCTCGTGCGGCAACTCCCTCCTCGATGACCGAAAAAGCGTAACCAAATACCCGATCCTGCTCGTTACACGCAATGAGCAATGAAGTACAAGTAGAGGACGCGCTGGGAGTAATCGAGTTCACGGTGCCGGTTCCGCCATCGAAGAATACATGATATTGCGCTTAGAGTACCCCTTACTTGAGTTCCTTGAGTCATGCGGCCAGTGTTGTGTACAGTCGAAGCATCCTCTTCAATCGATCCAATTCGCGTGTCTCTGCGCCTGCTTTTTCCGAGAAAGCCTGGGTGCTTCGTCCACCGCACTTTTGGCGAGCGGCGGGCCTCTTAGTCCTCATCAGTGCCCTTTCTGGGGTTAGCTGTTTCGCCGCCGTTAAGGTCGATGCCAAAACCACCACCGCGACTCTCCCCCTTCCCGCGGTAGATGCGATTATTCAGCAGTCAATCAATGACGGAACGATTCCCGGCGCGGTCCTACTCGTCGGCCACGATGGCAGAATCGTGTATCGCAAAGCCTATGGCAATCGTGCGCTCGAACCTCGGCGCGAGCCGATGACTCTCGACACGATCTTCGACCTCGCCTCGCTGACCAAAGTGATTGTCATGACAACCGCGGTAATGCAGTTGGTGGAACAGGGCAAGGTGCGGCTCAACGATCCCGTGGTGAAGTATCTGCCGGAGTTTGCGCAAAACGGAAAAGAGGACATCACGATCCGCCAGTTGCTGACGCACTACTCGGGCCTGCCTCCGGACCTGGATTTGAAAACCAACTGGCAGGGCAAGGAAACAGCCTATCGCATGGCTTTCGCCGAGACCTTGGACGATCCGCCAGGCTCCCGGTTTTCCTACAGCGATATCAACTTCATCACGCTGGGGGCGCTCGTAGAAAAAGTGTCGGGCGAAAGCTTAGATCAATATGCGACGCGCCATATCTTTGCGCCGTCGAAGATGACCCACACGCGCTTTCTTCCGCCGCCGGCGTTGCGTTTCAAAATCGCGCCCACTCAATACGACGAGAACGAACACATGCTGCGTGGTGTGGTACACGATCCTACGGCGCGGCGCATGGGCGGCGTCGCCGGCCACGCAGGCCTGTTTTCAACGGTAGACGATCTCGCGAAGTTCGCCCAGGCCTTGCTGAATGGCGGCCGCGGAATCTTGTCTGCACTCTCGGTAGAGAAAATGACATCGCCCGAACAGCCTCCGAATGCGCCCGTGCTGCGTGGCTTCGGCTGGGATATCGATTCTCCGTTCTCTTCCAATCGCGGCGATTTGTTGCCCGTGGGATCCTTCGGCCACACGGGCTTTACGGGAACATCGATGTGGATCGATCCAACCACGAAGACCTACATCATTCTTCTGACCAATGCCGTGCATCCGCGAGGGAAGGGAAATGCGATCGCTTTGCGGTCGAAAGTGGCAACCGCCGTGGCGGCCGCGTTGCCCCTGGCCGCCGACGAAAAAGAACGGCTGCGCTGGTTGAGCATCACCGGATACAACGAAGCCCAAAGTGCCGCGCGGCGGATGAACACGCGCAATGGCACGGTAAAAACCGGCATCGATGTCCTCGAAGATCGCGGATTCGATGTCCTGAAAGTGGCGCAGGGAAAAAAGCGAATCGGCTTGGTCACCAACCAGACGGGTATCGACGCACAGGGGCGGCGAACCATCGACGTGCTGGCTCAGGCTCCGGGCGTGTCGCTGGATGCGATCTTCAGTCCGGAGCATGGAGTGACTGGAAGCCTCGACACCACCGATGTCAGCAACTCCAAAGACGCCACGACAGGCGTCACGGTGTATAGCGTCTACGGAGCCAAAGACGCGGCGCGGCGTCCGCCCATCGATGTGCTGAAAAACCTGGACGCAATCGTCTTCGACATTCAGGACGCGGGTGCGCGTTTCTACACCTATGAAACCACGTTGGGATATTTCCTCGAAGGCGCGGCAAAGGCTGGAATTGAATTGATCGTTCTCGACCGCCCCAACCCGATCACCGGTTCGTTCGTGCAAGGTCCAGTTTCCGATGCCGGACGGGAAAACTTCACCAGCTACTGGACCGTTCCCGTGCGCCATGGAGTGACGTTGGGCGAACTGGCGAAGATGTTCAACACCGAACGCGGCATCAACGCAAAACTCATCGTGGTGCCGATGGAAGGCTGGCAGCGCGGCGACTGGTTCGACTCGACTGGCCTGGCGTGGGTGAATCCTTCGCCCAACCTCCGCAGCGTGACCGAAGCCGCGCTGTATCCCGGCGTGGCGATGATTGAGGGCACAAACGTTTCCGTCGGACGCGGAACGGATTCTCCATTCGAGTTGCTCGGCGCGCCATGGATGAAGAGCAGGGAACTGGCCGCATACTTGAACGCGCGTGGAATTGCTGGCGTCCGATTCGTTCCCGTGACTTTTACTCCGACTTCAGCCGTCTACAGCGCGCAAGCATGTGAGGGCGTGAGCATCTTGTTGACCGATCGCAACGCGCTCGATGCGCCGGAGATGGGGATCGAACTCGCTTCCGCACTGCACAAACTCTACGCCCTAGACTTCAAGATGGATCGCATGCAAGAGTTGCTGGTGAATCAAGGCGTCTACGATGCGCTGGTAGAAGGCCGCGATCCGCGTCGCATTGCGCAGGATTGGCAGGACGAACTGGATAAGTTCGAGCTGATGAGAAAAAAGTATCTGCTCTACTAGCGCTCGAGTCGCGTTCGATTCCTCCTGAACTTCTCCGCCGCTCGCGGGCAGCGCCGATGACAGAATTCGCATCCTAGCCGCTAAATACCGTGGTATTCTCGGCTGAACTGGAGGTAACCCATGCGCTGGCTGATTTCGGCTTTGATGATGACTGGACTTGCCTTCGGGCAGGCTGCGGATTCTTCTCGGCCCGCGGCAAGCGGCCCAGGGCAGGGTTCCAGCATGAGTGCTGCGAGTGTCGCTGCTCCGCAAAATGTCAACGCATCCATGATTCCCGCCGGTTCGCGCATTCCCTTGCAGCTCAAGCAGGCGATCTCCACCAAGAATGCGTGCGAAGGCGATTCCGTCTACGCGGAGACCGCATTTCCGTTCGTGTTGAACGAGCGCGTCCTGGTTCCGGCTGGTACCTACATTCAGGGAAAAATCTCGCACGTGGAGCGGGCTGGCCACGGCCACGGCCGCGCGGAAATCCTGATGCACTTCACTTCCATGATTTATCCCAGCGGATATACCGTCATGCTTCCGGGCTCGGTGCAGAACACTCCTGGCGCGCAGGACAACACGGTGAAGGATCCCGAAGGAACGATCAAGCAGGATAGCGAGACCGGAAAGAAAGTCGAAGACGCGGCCAAAGATGGCGCATACGGCGGCGCGGTGGGCGGAATCGGTGGCGGCCTGGCAACCGGCGGAATCAACGGTGCCCGCATTGGCGCCGGAGCAGGAGCCGCAGCGGGTATCGCATGGGCCTTGCTGAAGCGAGGCAGCGATGTGCGGTTGGATGTGGGCACTTCGATCGAGATGGAGATTCAGCGCGACGTACCGCTGGATTCCAGCCGGCTGACGTTGGCGCGGGCTACGCAGTGAGCACACCGATTCGGGTCGCGCAACTCGACGGACACTATCTGGCTCACTGCGCGACATCAGCTTGAGCAAAATCGAATCGAGGCCCATGCGCGACCGCCCCTGGAGTATGTCTTCTACTTCGAGTTCCTGCGTGGCGACGACGAAGCCGCGCGCAATGCACCGCGGCACCCTGGCGAGGTGACGGGGCGCGTCAAGGTGTTGGGCGTCTGCCGCGCCGTTTAGGCGGATCAGGTCTCCCAAGTTTACCAGTTTGTCATCTCCCCCCCACCCCCCAAATTCTCCTCCTCTCCTTTCCCCCTCCCGTGTGGAATCAACGAGTTAGCCGCAATTCGGGTCGTCGACTACGCGCCGACTACGCGGTTTTGTCCGCAAATACCGTCGGACAAAGGACTTAGAGGTCAAAATACGTGAAACAAAGGAGTTACGTGCCGATTTCAGGCTCGGGCCGTCTCCGCGGTTCGGGTTTGGAGGCGCTCCTCTGCTTGGACGATTATGAAGCGTGTTCAGATTGAGGCGCAAGGTCAGATGTCACACGAAGGCTGTGGATTTCTTTCTGGTAGGTCGGGGGCCATTCTTTGCCAAGGTGCGGGTGAGGGTTCGAATTCCCTCCAGGTCCAATCCTCTTTGACCGAGGACGTCTCTCAGGGACAGTGGAGGGTTCGTAGGGCAGGGTACGACCTTCCTTGAAGTAACTTGATTTGAAGCCCGATTGTTTCGATAATAGTGTTACTTTGGCAGGGAGCTAGATATTTGCTGTCGCGGACGGCCTCGGAATTTCCGGGGCCGTTTGCATTTTGGGACGCATGGTTGTGCCGAGGATCTGCTTCTCCCAACGGAGTTGAGAGCGGGCACCGGGCCTTAGGGCTGAAGGATGTTACGCTGGGACGCAACGACTGCCATTGCGGTGATCGCCACGCAGGCCACGATTACGATGCTTAGCAAGGCTAGCTGTTCTGTGGTGAGGCCGATCCTTAATACTTGATCGTTTGCCGCGTTCCGTTCGTTTCCTTGCGGCTCGCCCTCGGCCTTTGCGCTTGGGGCATCGTGGAAGAACAGGTCCTTGAACCTCGCAACTGCGCCGATCCCTTCCACGATTGTCTTCGGATCGATCATCTCTTTGCCTCCTGTACGGCAGCTTTGTTCGTCAGGTACACCAGCACGATCATACCCGGTCGAGCTACATAACCTTTTCCGTCACAACTTTCATCGCCAGCTCTGGCAAACTCACCTTTAGGCCTGGGAAAAACATGGTGATCGGGTTGTCCACCGCCTCCGGGTTTTCCAAAGCTTGCCGCGCCTGCATTGCAATCTGTGACTTATAGACGTCCAGCTTGGGAATCATCGTGTAGATGTCGCCGTTATCGATTGGGATCGTTCGAAACTGTTGAACGTCGAATGGTACTAGGTCCTTTTGTCTGATCACCTGAACGAGGGGTAGACCGATCACGTGCCGCAGGCAGAGCTCATAAAATACGTTGGGATTGTGGAACGACAGATCGGCGATGACCAAACGAGACCGTAGGATATGCTCGATGATCTGCGCACCGATCATTCCCGGCTTGCCAATCTGATCAGCGCGGACCATCTTCAAATTCAACTCCGCTATCGCTGGCTCGACCACATAGTTCAGGAAGAGATCGGAATGTAGCCGCTCGGGTGATCCTTCCGTGCCGATCGGCGTGATGTAAAAGCAGATCTTCGACCAGTCTGCGGTTTCACTGCTGGCGGGCGTTGCGTTCGCGCCATGATTTGGGCGGATCAGGAACGCTGAATCGAGGCTAGTCCCGCTCGGCGTCTCTTCAGGATATGCTCGATGGGGAGCAGTCTTTCTGCGCCTGCGACAGTCCTCAGCAGGCCGAGAAACTTTGCGTTAACGAAGGCATCCGCGCACTTTGCGAGGTCAGCTTCCGCGACCTTGATTTCCCGCAAATGGTCATGGATCACGGCGGCGGCAGGCAACTTCTTTCCCGCTAGCCCCTCGTACAGTTCCTTGAATTGCGGAATCCCTGCTATTGCGAGATCGAACCTTGCCCTCATCCTGTCCCTCGGGGATGCCTCGGGATCTGTGGCGATTCGACCCTTCGGAGTAAGTTCTAGGTAATCAGCATGGGATCCACCGACCGTCAACCCGTACTTTGACGAGTTCGTGACGAGCATTCGGCTCGGCCCGCTATCCGGTGACTTCCGGATCGACTCAAACAATGTTAGTCTCCGAATCTTCCCTCCTGAGGCGTGCTTCTGAATCGCCTCCGCGATCTCCAGCGATTCCTCGAAGGAGGCCGTCGGGAAGCTGCGAATGGTGCGGACAGACTTAACTGCAGCCAACATTGGCGCCTTCCTCTTTGACTTTAACTTTGATTTTGCTGGTCGCCTCGCGCCCTTGCGCCCCGGTTCGGACGGCGGCTGTTGAATTGATTCGACCCTGCCTTCTGCAGGCAAGATGGAGGAATTGCTGACCATACTTGCCCTTCTAACCATAGTTTGGCAGGTTAGGGTTAGGCGGTGCGGTTGAGGCTGCCCGACGCAGGGACACGCAACGGCAGGGCACAACGAAAACCTGATACAAATCAGAATACTACCTTCTTACAATCGACGTCAATAGATTGCATCGAGTATCGCACAACCACAACAGGTGGGGGTCGAGGGGCTAGCCGGGACACATATGTCTTAGCCGGGCGCCTCCGCACGGCATGGCTAAGTAGCTTGCCGTCCGGAGTTGGTGCACCCGATGAGCCTCAAATGGTGGAAATAGAATTGGTAACGCCACTGTGGCGCTCAAAGAAGTGGTTGCAGCTAGTTCAGGAAATACTGACGATACAGCGTATCCCTCTGCGCGGGCCTGAAGCCTGCGTCGCGGATGATTCTCCGCAGCTCTTCTTCCGTAGTGCAATTCGTGACGCCAGCGGCCCGGACTACGTTTTCTTCCAGCATGACTGAGCCTACGTCGTTGCCGCCGAAGCGGAGGCCCATTTGGCAGACTTTTAGGCCTTGCGTGACCCAGCTGGATTGCACGTTCAGAAAATTCGAAAGATAGAGGCGGGAGATGGCCAGGACTTTGAGGTAGTCGACGGCGGTGGCTTCGTCCCAGTGGCGGCCGCCGAGGGCGGTGTTGTGGGGCTGGAAGCTCCAGGGTATGAAGGCGGTGAAGCCTCCGGTTTCTTCCTGCAAATCGTAGAGGGCTTGCAGGTGGTTGACGCGGTGCTCGTAGTTTTCGCCGACGCCGAACATCATGGTGGCGGTGGTGCGCATGCCGATTTGGTGGGCGGTGCGGTGAACATTGATCCAATCGGCGGTGAGGCATTTGAGACGAGCGATTTTGTAGCGGACTTCGTCGTCGAGAATTTCGGCGCCGCCGCCGGGGATGGAATCGAGTCCGGCGTCGCGCAGGCGGAGAATGGTGTCGCGAATGGTGAGGCTGCTGTATTCGGCGATGGCGATGATTTCCGACGCGGAGTAGCAGTGCAGATGCACTTGCGGAAAACGCTGGCGGATGCCACGCAGCATTTTTTCGTGCCAGTCGATCTTGAGGTCGGGATGCAGGCCTCCCTGCATGAGCACGCCGGTGCCGCCGAGCTCGACAGTCTCGCGAATTTTTTCGTAGATGGTGTCGAAGTCGAGAATGTAGCCGTCTTTGGCGGCGGGGCCTTTCAGGGGGCGGTAGAAGGCGCAGAAGGTGCAGTACTCGGTGCAGAAGTTGGTGTAGTTGATGTTGCGGTCGATGATGTAGGTGACCACGCCCTCGGGATGCTTGGCGCGGCGGACGGCGTCGGCTTCCATGCCGATGCCGATGAGGTCGTCGGAGTGGAAGAGGGAGAGGGCTTGGGAGTGGGTTAGGGACATGACGCTAACCTCATTCTAGCGGAGATTGAGAGTTGCTTCCACACGACGGGTATCGTACGCGTAGGTTGGTGCGGCGATCCACGCGAGATCCTTCGCTCCGCCTGAAAAGCGGCTGCGCTCAGGATGACGCCAAATACAAGATAAAAGCTCGAGCAGAAGACGCTTAGCTACGGATATTGCCAATTCGCGTTACCATATCTCGAAAATCTCATGAACCAGATTGAATGTTTTGCGAGCTACCCTAGCCTACGCGATTTAATAGTGTTGGTGACCGGCGGTGGCTCGGGCATTGGCGCAGCGATTGTTGAGCAGTTTTCACTGCAAGGGGCGCGGGTGGCATTTCTGGAGGTGGCGGATGAGGCGTCGCACAAACTGGTCGAGGATTTGAGTTCGCGGTGCGCTCATGCGCCTGTTTATCTGCATTGCGATCTTTTGGATATTGCGGCGCTGCGAAGCGCGGTTGATGAGGTTGAGAAGCGGCTCGGTCCCGTTCGCGTTCTGGTGAACAACGCTGCTAGCGACGACCGCCACAACTTTGCCGAGGTTACTCCGGAGTATTGGGACGAGCGGATGGCGGTGAATCTGCGGCATCAGTTTTTTGCGACGCAGGCGGTCGCTCCGGGGATGGCTGCGGCGGGCGGCGGGTCCATCATTAATATGAGTTCGATTGCGTGGATGATTCCTTCGACTGGCTTGCCGGCTTATGTGACCGCCAAGGCGGGAATTGTGGGACTGACGCGGACTTTGGCGCGGGAATTGGGCGGGTCGAATATTCGCGTGAATTGCGTTTTGCCGGGCGCGATTATGACCGAGCGGCAGCGGCGGCTGTGGATGACTCCGGAATATCTGGCGGAAATCATGCAGCGGCAGAGCCTGAAGCGGGAGTTGATGCCGGATGAAGTCGCGCGGGTCGTCTTGTTTCTGGCGGCGGACGATAGCGCCGGAATTACGGGGCAGAACTTCGTTATCGATGCGGGCTGGGTTTAAGTGCCGGTTCAGGTTCCCCAGCTTAACTTCTTGGTATAGCGAAGGTACTGGATCAGCGATAACACCGAACCGATCACCGCCAGGCCGATCAGGATCGCCATGGCGGGTTTGTAGTACTGGTCGAAGAAACGCAGGATGTGGCGTCCGTAGACAAATCCCAAATAGGCGCCGATGCTGTAGCGAAGGCCGCGGCCCAGGATCAGCGCGGCAAGGAATTTTTTTTGCGAATACTGCATGGCGCCTGCCGCTACCACGAAGGGCACGAACGGAAACGGCGGCGGCAGCAGAGCGGGAATCGCGATGGCGCTGAATCCCCAGCGTGCGAAGGCCTTGGAAACCTGCCTGGCGCGTCTTTTCGAGAGCTTCCGTTCCATGGTTTCTTTGCCGCCTTTGCGGGCCAGCATATAAGTAATGTAGCCGCCAATGACCGCGCCCAACGTTGCCATGAATGCATAGTAGGGCCAGGGCTCGCGATGGCGCGCGGCCAGCCAGATGTTGAGCACGTCCATGCTGCCGGTGAGGGGGATGATGGAGTTGTCGGCGAGGCCGAGCAGCACCAGACCCGGTCCACCCATGCGGCGAAGTTTGTGCCAGATGGGCACGGCCAGCAAGAGATGGGGAGGAATTGGCATTCGGGTTTGCAGAGTCTACAGGTTGAGCCGGGTTTTGCCAAAGGCGTTTGTGTTGGCGCGTCCCAATTATTGCGAGGTAGCGCCGCCGTCCCGGCGGCGGGTCGCCGGCAGGATGCCGGCGCTACGCATGCAAGGCCCCCGCCTTAGACGGTTACCGGATTCGCTGCGCCCAGGAAAGAAATCTCCGGCGCGGAAGGCAGCGCCCCAATCTCCGCGGCGTAGCGGTAGAAAAGTTGCAGGCCTTCCAGGCAAGCGAGATCAAGCTGGTAATAAATGTTCTCGGTGAGATAACTGCGGACGTCGTCTTCGCTGAGATTCAAACGCGGCGACCACTCGCGGGCAATCTGATTCAGGCTTTCCGGTGCGAGGCCGTGATCGCGTGATCGTTGGAAGATGCCAGCGAGATGGGATGTTTCATCGGCGCTGCGTCCACTGATCGCCTTTTCGCGCACCGCCCAAAACGCAAAAACAAAGGGCTTGCCGGTGTAGCGAATCCATTCTTCGGCAAGATCGAGCGTGTAGTAGCGCGAGCGGTCGACTTGCAGGGCCGGGTCCCCGATCAGCAGCGCCGCGTCGCTGCTGGCCAGCATGGTGTCGAGATCGGGCGGCATCGAGGTGAATATTCTTCCGCTCCCAATCCATTTTTCAAACAGAACTTTCGTCAGGGCAACGGATGTCATCGACGAGGTGTCCAATGCGACCGTGCTTACCTCTTCCACCGGAATATTGCTGACCAGCAAGATCGAGCGAACCGGCTGGCGGGAAGCGATAGCGACGCCGGGCAATATCTGAAGTCCGGGAATGGAAGCGTAGGCCGCGGCGGGAATGATCCCGATGTCGGCGGTGCCCGCCTCCAACGCCCGCGCGCAGGATGAAGGCAGTGTGTACGAAATATCGAAGTTTCGGCCGGCCACGCCGTGCTCGAAATCCCACATGAGGGGGGCGGTGTTGAGATAGGAAATTGCCGAAATTCGCAATCGCGTCATTCTTGAGACCGAATCGTCCTTCAAGGCCAAATCGTCCAAATAAAGATTTTAACAGGGTTGATGTGACGCATGACCTTGACGCCCCTCCCCGAGTCCCGCTACATTCCGCGCCAGTCGATAGGAGTCAGTCTTGTCCACTTTTGTTGCCGCATCGCCGACCATAACGCACATTTTTGAATGGCTCGCCATTTCGTTGACTCCCGGCCTGGGGCCAACCAAAGCGAGAAAGCTGGCGGAGCGCTTCGGCGGAGTCGAGGCGGTTTTGCGGGCTACGCTCACGGAACTGGAGGGTGCGGGGATTCAGGCGGTGTCGGCGCAGTCGTTGGCCACGGGAAAGTCGGGGGAACTGGCGCGGGAAGCGATTGCACAAGCCGCGTCGGCAGACACGACCTTAGTTTCGCTGGACGATCCCTCTTATCCGCCGCGGCTCAAGGAAATCTACGATCCGCCGCTGGTGCTTTACGTTCGCGGAAATCCTGAGGTGCTTACGCGTCCCGGTGTTGCCATGGTCGGCACGCGGCACCCGACTCCCTACGGCTCGGGAATGGCGGAGCGCCTGGCCTGCGATCTAGCGGCGCAGGGGCTGGTCATTATTAGTGGCATGGCGCGCGGAGTCGATACGGCCAGCCATCGCGGCGCGATTTCGGCCAAGGGCAAGACTGTTGCCGTGCTGGGCACGGGCGTGGATGTAATCTATCCCAAAGAAAATTCGCGGCTCTCGGAGCAGATTGTGGCTCTGGGCGGGGCGATAATTTCCGAATTCCCGCTCGGCACGTCACCCTTCCCGCAGAATTTTCCTATTCGCAACCGGATTATCAGCGGCATGTCCGTCGGCGTTCTCGTGGTGGAAGCGGCGGAATACTCCGGCACCCGCATCACCGCCCGCTGCGCCCTGGAGCAGAATCGCGATGTCTTCGCCGTTCCCGGCAACGTCACCAACAAAAATTCCTGGGGCCCGAACACATTGATTAAGCAGGGCGCAAAGCTGGTGGCGACCTGGGAAGATGTGTGGGAAGACTTGCCTGCGGAAGTGCGGCTGGCCCTGACTCCGGCGAGGCGCGGTGAATCCGAAGGCCACGATTCCGCATCTCTATTTCCGGATGAGGGGCTTCCTCCTCACGAAAAGCGAATCCTCAGCCTCCTGAAAGCCGACGAGGCGACTCACATCGACGAACTTGTGGAGAAGTTGGAGACGGAAATGTCGTCTTCAGAAATCTTCGCGGCGTTGTTCGAACTGGAGTTGACCGGCAAGCTGCGGCAGATGCCGGGGAAGAATTTTGTAAAAAGCTTCTAGCTGCTAGCTCCTAGCTTCTAGCTAAACCGGATGGAGGCGGCAACGATGGAAGACTTCAAGGACTTGGTCGTTTGGGCTAAGGCTCATCAGCTTACGTTGTGCGTTTATCAGCGGACGCGGACATTTCCGAAAGAGGATCTTCGGATTGACAAGTCAGGTGCGGCGAGCTTCGGCCCCATCGGGGCGAACATTGCAGAAGGCTGTGGCCGAAGATCGGATGCAGAGTTCAAGAGGTTTCTGCAAATTGCGCGAGGGTCGGCAAGCGAACTGGAATGTCACCTGCTGCTCGCGAGAGATCTTCAGTTTCTCGAAGCAGATCAGTTCCACGATCTGGAAGCGAAGGTCTGGAAGTGCAGCGAATGTTGGCTTCCCTGGTGCAGCGACTTCAAGGCCCAGTTTTAGCTAGAAGCTAGCAGCTAGAAGCTAGCCGCTTTCTCGCGGTAACTTGTTGCCACGCCGCAATTCGTGCTAGGGTCAAAAACGTTGCAGGACTACAAAAGGAGAATTGAGGAAACATTGGCAAAGGGTTTAGTCATCGTCGAGTCGCCGACCAAGGCGAAAACTATCGAGAAATATTTGGGGAAGGGTTACACCGTCGAAGCCTCGTTCGGGCACGTGCGGGACCTGCCGAAGAGTGTGCTGGGCGTCGACACCGATAACGATTTCGAAACCGAATACGTCGTGATTCCCGGCAAAGAAAAGGTTGTGGCCAAGCTGAAGAAGCTGGCCTTGTCCGCGGATTTCATCTTTCTTGCGCCTGACCCGGACCGCGAAGGCGAAGCCATTGCCGCGCACCTGGCGTTTGAGCTGGGTGGCAACGGCCACAAGGCGAAGACGGGCAAAAAGAAAAAGAAAGAAGATGCGGATGCGGTTCCTCGCATTCAGCGCGTCACGTTTAACGAGATTACGAAGCGCGCGGTGCAGGCGGCCTTCGAGCATCCGCGGGCTATCGATCAAAATCTGGTCGACGCGCAGCAGGCGCGGCGAGTGTTGGATCGCTTAGTCGGATATCAGGTTTCACCGCTACTCTGGGATAAAGTTCGGCGTGGGCTTTCCGCGGGACGCGTGCAGACCGTCGCGCTGCGTTTGATCGTAGAGCGCGAACGCGAGATCAAGGCGTTCGAGAAAAAAGAATACTGGACCATCGACGCGCACCTGGCCGCCAGCAAGCCGCCGGCGTTCGACGCGCGTTTCGTCGGCAAGGGCGAAGAAAAGATCGAAGTCACCAACGGCGAAGACGCGGAAAAGATTCGCGCCGCGTTGGAAACAGCCGATTGGCTGGTTCGCTCCGTCGATAAAAAAGAACGCCGGCGCAATGCGGCGCCTCCTTTCACCACCAGCAAGCTGCAACAGGATTCTTCGCGCAAGCTGCGCTTCAGCGTGAAGCGTACCATGATGATCGCGCAGCGGCTGTATGAAGGCGTGGAGATCGGCGAAGAAGGATCGGTCGGTCTCATTACTTATATGCGTACCGATTCCACTCGCGTGGCGCCGGAAGCGCTCACCGAAGTGCGGGAATACGTATCCAGGGAATATGGTCCGCAGTACCTGCCCGAATCGCCGAATACATTCAAAGAGAAGAAGGACGCGCAGGGTGCGCACGAGGCGATTCGTCCGACCTCCGCCATGCGGCATCCCGATCAGGTGAAGCAATACCTGAAGGAAGATGAATTCAAGGTCTACAAGCTCATCTGGCAGCGGTTCGTAGCATCGCAAATTAACCCAGCAGTTTTCGACCAAACCACCGTTGATATCGACGCCAAAAATGGCAACGAAATTTTCTGGTTCCGCGTGACTGGATCGGTGCTGAAGTTCGACGGCTTCCTGAAGGTTTACGAAGAGTCGAAAGAAGGCAAGGACGAAGAAGACGAGGAGTTAAAGCACAAGCTGCCCCCGATGGAAGCGGGACAGAGGCTCACGCTCAAGGAACTGAAGCCGGAGCAGCACTTCACCGAACCGCCGCCGCGCTACAACGAAGCGTCGCTGGTGAAAGAGCTGGAAGAACGCGGCATTGGCCGCCCTTCCACCTATTCCGCCATTCTCTCGACCATTCAGGAGCGGCAGTACGTGCAGAAGCTCGGCGGCAAATTTACTCCCACCGAAATTGGATTGGTGGTCACCGATCTTCTGGTGGAAAACTTCCGCGACATTTTCGACGTGGCCTACACCGCGCGGCTGGAAGAAGAACTCGACGAGATTGAAGAAGGCAAGGAGAAGTGGACCGACGCGCTCGCCGAGTTCTACAAGAAGTTCCAGAAGGATCTCAAATATGCCGAAAAGCATATGGAGAACATCAAGCGGATGGAGAAGCCCACGGACGAGAAGTGCGAACGCTGTGGCGCGCCGCTGGTGATCAAGTGGGGCAAGCACGGATCGTTTTACGCGTGCAGTACCTACGACAAAGAGAACAAAGAATCGTGCACCTTCACCAAAGAAAATCCGATCAACCTGCCCGACCTCGATTCCGCAGACTTGCAGGAGACCACGCAAGAGGAGTATTGCGAAAATTGCGGCCGCGTGATGGTGCTGAAACGCGGGCGCTTCGGCCAGTTCATGGCTTGCACGGGATATCCCGATTGCAAGACTACACGGCGTCTGGATCAGGGCAAGCGGGTTCCCGATATTCCGCTGGATGAGCCTTGCCCGAAGTGCGGGCGCAATATGATGATTCGTCACGGGCGCTTCGGCGAATTCACCGCGTGCAGCGGCTACCCGGAATGCAAATATGTGAAGCAGAACTACATCGGAGTGAAGTGTCCGGAGTGCAAGGACGGCGATCTGGTCGAGAAAAAAGCGCGCAAGGGCAACACATTTTTTGGCTGCGGAAATTATCCCAAGTGCAAATTCACTTCGGCGCATAAGCCGATCGCAGAAAAATGTCCGAGCTGCGGCAGCGAATATCTGGTGGAAAAAAATCTGAAAGCCGGGCCGGTGATCGCCTGCCCGAATAAAGAGTGCGATTACGAGCGGCCTGCGCCGGTCTCGTAAGCGGCGGCGACGACCGCTTAGGCGGCGTCAGCATTGATTTTCCACATTTGAAGAAATTTCAATTGTCTGCTCCAATGGTGTGCATGGATTGTTTGAAATAAGAGGAAATGAATGTTTCAGAAGCCAACGGTCGACGACGCGAAATTAATTCTTGAGCTTTACGATCTGCGCCGTGAATCAGAAATGCGCAAGGCCCGCACCTGGTGGGCGGCGGAGTTTTTTCCCCAGAACGCAGACGACTTTCTGAGTGTGATGTGGTCGATGGGTTCGCAGCAAAGCAACTGGTTGCGTCAGGTGATCAGCTATTGGGGGCTGGCGGCGTCTTTGGTTCTCCGCGATCTGCTGCACGAAGAATTGTTTCTCGAGCCCGCATTCAGCGGGGAAATGTTTCTTATCCTGGCGAAGGTGCATCCTTTTCTCGAAGATCTGCGGGAGAAGATGGGCGATCCGCACATCTTCCGCAACATAGAAGAAGTCGCCGGTCGCACCGAATGGGCCCGCAACCGTCTGCAATTCATGCTCAAGCGCGTGGAAACGATGCGGCAAAAGAGAGCTGAGCTGACAGTCTAGTAGTCCACAACCATCCGTATCCGAAGCACGCCCATCCGAGTCGATGTAGACATCTGCTATCCTGATCGGCTGTGCGGATGATCTGGTGGTTCGTGATCCTGGGAACGAGTACGCTGGTGGTGGTGTGTGTGGCCATCGCCTTGTACATGCGTTTGCGGCGCCACTTGCGCGAAGCGCATTCCCAGGACGCAGCGTTAAGCGAGGCGGAGCGCGAGCGACGTTCGGATACGAGCAAGCCGTGAATGCGCGTTTTTAGTCGGGTGCGAGGCGGAGAAGACCTATGGCAAAACTGGCAATTCAAACTTTACCCACACCGTGGGAACGGAGCGTGGAGGTGGCGCGCCAAGTCGCGCTTGTCGTCGGCGCCAGCTTGTTTGTCGCAGTGTGCGCGCGCATCGCGATTCCGCTGCCTTTTACTCCGGTGCCGTTGACCGTGCAAAATTTTGGCGTCCTGCTGGTCGGCTTGATGCTGGGTAGCCGGCGCGGGTTTGCGGCTCTGGTGCTTTATCTGGCCGAGGGCGCAGTGGGATTGCCGGTGTTCAGTCCCATGGGCGTAGGAGGAATTGCGCAGCTTCTCGGCGTCACCGGAGGATATCTGCTGGTCTATCCGTTCGTTGCGGCGTTGGCAGGATTTATTTTTGAGCAAGGCAGGAAAACGTTTGTGCGTGCGGCGGTCGCCGGATTGCTCGCCGAGATTCTGCTTTTCGCCGGCGGACTTTCCTGGCTTTATTTCTGGACGCATTCCCTCGCCAAGGCCGCTTACTTCGGCCTGTACTGGTTCGTTGCCGCGGAGGTGATCAAGATCATGGTCGCGGCCGCGATCACAACGCGCACGAAGAATATGCACGCCACCGATCCGAGGCTGGGGCTTTAAATGACGCCGGTTTCTGAACAACAAAGCAATACGACAGTCATCTCCGGCACGCGCGAAATCACCGTAGCGCACAGCCCCGACTCCGATGACGCATTCATGTTCTATGGCCTCGCCACGAACAAAGTGCGCGTGCCGGGACTGCGCTTTACCCATACGCTGTGTGACATCGAGACTCTGAATCAAAAGGCGCGCGAAGGCGTTTACGACGTGACCGCGATTTCCTTTCACGCCTATCCTTATATTCAGGATAAGTATGCCCTGTTGCCCAGCGGAGGAAGCGTGGGCGAGGGTTACGGCCCCATGATCGTGGCGCAGCGCCTGTTCTCGGAAAGCGACATTAAGGGAAAGCGCATCGCGGTTCCGGGCACGTTGACCACCGCCTATCTGGCGTTGCAGATTTTTGCTCCCGGAATTGAAACCGAAGTCGTGCCGTTCGATCAGATCATCCCGCAGGTGCTCGAAGGGAAATACGAAGCGGGCTTGATCATTCATGAAGGGCAGTTGACTTACGACAAGTCGGGACTCTATCGCATTGTGGATCTGGGCAAGTGGTGGCAGAAGATGACCGGCCTGCCGTTGCCGTTAGGCGGCAACGTCATCCGCCGCTCGCTTGGGTCCGAACTCATGTCGGCGGTCTCTACTGCTTTGCGCGACAGCATTCAGTACGGGCTCGACCATCGCGAAGAAGCTCTGTCATATGCCATGCAGTTCGCTCGCGACCTCGACATGCAATCGGCGGACAAGTTTATCGGCATGTATGTGAACGAGCGCACGCTGGATTACGGCGCGGATGGCCGCGAAGCCGTTCGCAGGCTGCTGGATATGGGGCACAAGGCGGGAATCATCGGCCCGGAAGCGCGCATGGATTGGGTGGCGTAGGAAGCTGTGAGCGGTGAGCTATGAGCCGTGAGCTTTTAGATTGCGGCTTGTCGCGGTATCAGTAGAAGCACTGCAAAATTCGCCTGACTACCTGCGTTGTTGATCGGCCCGCTAAAACCATCGAGCCTCAAGCTAAGAGCTAAAGGCTAAGAGCTAAAAGCTTGCTCCCCCAAACTATCCTCATCGACGCGGACGACACGCTCTGGGAGAACAACATCTACTTCGAGCGGGCCATCGCTCGCTTTATTTCGTTTCTCAATCATCGCGAATTTTCCCCCGAGCAGGTGCGTGAAGTTCTCAATGATGTGGAGCGCGAGTGCATCGTCACGCACGGCTATGGATTGCACAGCTTCGCGCACGCGCTGGTCGGCACCTTTGAACGGCTTAGCGTCGAACCAGTCACGCCTGAGTTGCACGAGCGCATCAATAGCTTCGCCCACACTATCGCCGATCATCCGGTAGAAATTCTTTCCGAGGTCCCCGAGACTTTGCAGTATTTAAGCCAGCGCCATCACGTGATCCTGGTGACTAAGGGAGCGATTGCCGAACAGACAGGGAAGGTCGAACGCTCCGGATTGAAGGAATATTTCGCGGCGGTTGAAATCCTCGCCGAAAAAGACGTTGCCGCATACGAAGCGATCATGGAAAAGTATGAACTGGCTCACGATTCGACCTGGATGGTCGGCAACAGTCCCAGGTCCGACATCAATCCCGCGCTGGCCGCGGGTTTGCACGCGGTCTTCGTTCCCCACGGCGACACCTGGATTCTCGAGCACGATGTCGTGAAGGAAGCCGTGCCGCCGCAACAGTTGTTAACTGTCGACCGCTTCGCCGACTTGCAGAAACATTTCTAGTCGCCGTTCGCGAATCAATCTGGTTAACCTGTTTTCTCTTCCGCTACCGCAGCATCAAACTAACCAACAAGCGCGCATCGCTGCGGGCGGCGGCCCATGTTACGCTCGTCTTGCTCTGCTTTCCGCTCCCACTTTATCGTGGCAGTGCAGACTGACAATCTACGGCGGCTGTTGCGCACCGTTGAAGCGCTCTCCGATCTTGGACCGGCGCTGACGGCGGAACGCGATTTTGCCGAAACTTCGCGCCTCATGCTCTCCGCCATCATGGACGCCGCGGGGGCCCGCGAAGGCGCGCTGTTCTTGTTCAACGATCGGCCCGCCATGCTCACGTCCGCCGCCGGCCAGGGTTTCGCCATGCTGCCGGAACCTGCTTTTATTCCGCTTCTTCCCAAGCACGTTCACGCGCTCACCGCCGCGCGCGGGCCTATCGTGCTCAACGCTTCCACTTATTCCATTTTTCTGAGCTCCAACGGCAACGTTGCCCCGGAGCTTTTCAAGTGCCTGGCGCCGCTTAAAGCCGCGGGCAAACTGGCGGGAGTGGTCGCGCTTGGCCGGCGCCCCGGCGACGCGCTTTATGAAGACAGCGAGCTCGGCGCCATGGAGTTGCTGTGCAGCTACGTAGCGCTGGCCGTGCAGAATCATTCGCTGACCCAAACGATTGCCCAGCGCGTCTCCGAAAATCTCCGGCTGATGTCCTCGTTGCACGGATTTTACGACAGCGCCCTCGAAGCTTTTGCCACGGCCATCGACGTGAAACATGTCGATATTCACGGCCACTCGCTGCGCGTGGGCCGTTACGCTGCGGCCATCGGCGAGGCTATGGGCATGGAGCCCAACGAAGTCGGAGCCCTGCGCAGCGCCGGATATTTGCACGACATTGGCATGGTCGCAGTCGACCGCCGGCTCTTCGGCAAGCCCGCGGCGCTCGATGCGGAAGAATTTCAGGAGATGGCGGACCACACCGTGGTCGGACACCAGATCGTGAGCAGCGTGGAGTTTCCCTGGCCGAAAATTCCCGAGACCGTGCGCTGGCATCACGAGCGCAGCGACGGCTCGGGATATCCCGACGGCCTGGCGCTCGACGATCTTCCCATGGCCGTGCGTATAGTGGCCCTGGCCGAGACTTTCGACGCCATGACCAGCACGCGGCCCTATCGCCAGCCGCTTTCGGTGGGCAACGCCTTAAGCGAACTTGTCCGCGTTTCGCCGCTGAAGTACGACGCCAACGTGGTGCAGGCGCTGCTGATTCAGGTGCGCCGCGACGTAATCGGCAGCAATCGCGCGCCGCTGGTGGCGGATCGCATGGCGCTCAACATCGCCGCCAGCGACATCGACCAGTTGGCCGCTACTTTGCAACACAAAGTCTCACATGGAAAACTGTTTCTCTCATCTTCTCCATTTCATCCGAGATAGCTCTATTGACTTGAAAGACCGCGAAACGCCTAGAGAAGCTCTGATTTAACCCAAGGTTGTCATTTCGAGCGGAGCGGTATTGCCCGTCCTTACGGGCAGTCCCGCGGAGTCGAGAAACCTGCTTTCCGCGGCATGCGGACTTAAATCAGAGTTTCCGTAGGCACACTTAACCGCGCAGACTGTTGTGATTTCCTTACCCCTCACTCTCGGAGGAACGTCCCTGCGTGGATTGGCGCGCCACCAACTGCGGTTCAATCAGGACTCTCTGCGGACGGATCGGGCCCTTCGCCCCGATTTGTTCGAGCAGAAGTTCGGCCGCGCGCATCCCGATCTGCCGCGTGCTCTGATCTACGGTGCTCAAGGGCACCGAGAGGAGGTCGGAGTAGTGAACATTGCCCGCTCCCACGACAGCAACGTCCTGGGGAATTCTCAATCCTTGTTCCAGAATCGCCGTCATGGCCCCGATGGCCACCGGATCGTTGTAGCAGAAAACGCCATCCGGCCGGGGGTGAACAAGCAGAAGTCTACGCATCGCCTTATAACCGCTCTGGTCTCCGTAATGGGCTTCCACCACATACTCCGGAGAGATGGTCAGGTTATGTTTCTGCAACGTCTGGCAATAACCGGCCAGCCGATCTGCGGCAATGCCCAGCGCCGGGCCGCGCAAGTGCGCGATGTGCCGGCATCCCCGCGCGATCAGGTGCTCGGTGGCCAGCCGCCCAATGGCCTGGTTATCGACGCCCACAAAACTCGCGCGCGCGCCCTCGATCGGACGGTCGATCAAGACATAAGGTACTTTGCGTTTTCGAATGTCGTCGAACATATCGAGACAATCCGCCGACTGCGCGGAAGCCACAATAAGTCCATCCACCTGCCGCGCCACCAGCGATTCGGCCTCGCTTCTTTCCAGGGCGGCGTCCTCTTCAAAGTAAGTCACAATGAGGTGATAGCCGAGGGGCCGGATGGTTTCCGCGACGGCCTTCGCCACTTCGGAGAAGAACGGATGCGTGAAATCCGGCAGAAGAAGCCCAACAGTGAAGGTGCGGCGCGTGACCAGGCTGCGGGCGACCCAGTTGGTTTGGTAGTTCACTTCTTTGGCGCGTTGCAGGACGCGTTTGCGCGTAGCGGCGCTGATCTTGCCCTGGTTGCGCAGGGCCTTCGACACAGTGACCACCGACACGTTCAGGTCTTTGGCAATGTCAAGCAGGGTGACAGCCACGGCTGGCAGCATAACACAGCGCAGAAAACAGGGCCG
>Ga0209006_10000487_pt1 | contig 37848 bp, 26 predicted proteins | sample JacPin_JW_Ref_O2_FD_188567 | JGI IMG/M metagenome (GOLD analysis project Ga0209006, IMG submission 188567) | Forest soil microbial communities from Algoma, Ontario, Canada - Jack Pine, Ontario site 1_JW_Ref_O2 (SPAdes) (version 2) | ecosystem: Environmental > Terrestrial > Soil > Boreal... | reverse complement strand
CTTGCGCGTTTCCATTGTGACCATCTCGTTCAACCAGGCGGAGTTCCTGGAACGAGCGATTCGTTCGGTGATCGAGCAAGACTACCCCGATGTGGAATATATCGTCGTCGATCCCGGCTCGACCGACGGCAGCCGTGACATCATCGAGAAATATCGCTCGCGCATTTCCAAAGTGATTTTGGATCCCGACAGTGGACCAGCCAACGGGCTCAACAAAGGATTTGCGGCGGCGAGCGGCGAAATCTTTGGCTACATCAACGCCGACGATGCCTTTTTGCCGGGAGCGATCTCCAAGGGCGTGGCGGCCCTGCGAGAGCGGCCCAATGCGGACGTAGTGTACGGGCACTGCTACATCATCGACCGCCAGGGGCAGGTTGTGCGGCGATCGCGATCGGTCGCTTTCAATATGCGGCTCTACGCTTACGGCGGCGTCGTGATCATGCAGCAGTCGTCTTTTTTCAGGCGGCGAGCTTTTGAAAAGGTCGGCGGCTTCAACGAAGCGAATCGAACGTGTTGGGACGCCGAGTTGTTGATGGACATGGCGTTGAACGGTTGCCGCCTCGAGCTGGTTGACGATTACTGGTCGTTGTACGCCATCTATCAGGGGTCGATAACGGCGTCGGTGAAATACAACCAGCGCTACCAGGCGGATAAAGCGCGAATGTTTCGGGCCATGATCGGGCGCGACTACAACTGGACGGACAGTTCGTGGTCTGCGCTGGCGCGAGTGGAAAAGTGGGTGCGCAATCCGGTCATGGTGATGCACAGAATTTTCGATAGCACGAGGAGCAAACCCAGGTTACCAGCCGCAGTCGGCTGACTCTCAACGTGAAAATCCTACATGTCATAAGTTCGGTGAATCCAGCGGGTGGGGGGCCAATCGAGGGAATCCGGCAGCTGGGAAAAACTCTGGAGCGACAAGGACACAACGTAGAGGTCGCGTCGCTCGACTCGCCCGATGCGCCCTTTCTGACGCAGTCGCCCTTGCAGGTTTACCCTCTGGGTCCGGCCCATCTTCACTACGCCTACAGCGCGAGATTTGTCCCGTGGCTGCGATCGAACGCAAACCGCTACGACGCGGTGATCGTGAACGGGATTTGGCAGTACCACAGTTTCGGAACGTGGCAGGCCCTGCACGGTACTCAGACGCCTTATGTTCTGTTCACGCATGGAATGCTCGACCCCTGGTTCAAGAAAGAATATCCGCTGAAACACGCGAAGAAATGGATGTACTGGCCGTGGGCGGAGTATCGGGTGCTGCGCGACGCTCGCGCGGTGCTGTTCACTTGCGAAGAGGAACGTCGCCTGGCGCGCAAATCGTTCTGGTTGTACAAGTGCCACGAGGTCGTGGTCAGCTACGGCACCGCTAAACCTGAAGGTGATTCCAGCGCGGAGACGCGGGAATTTCTCGCCCACTATCCGGAATTGCAGGGTAAACGGATCGCGCTTTTCATGGGGCGGATCCACCCGAAAAAGGGCTGCGATTTGTTGATCGAAGCTTTCGCGAAAGTATTGGGACAGCGGCCCGACTGGCATCTGGTCATCGCAGGACCCGACCAAGTGGGCATTCGAGAAAGTTTGCATTATCGCGCGGCTGAATTAGGGATAGCGCCGAGAGTCACCTGGACCGGGATGCTGAGCGGAACGATGAAGTGGGGAGCACTGCGATCCGCGGAAGTCTTCGTTCTGCCTTCGCATCAAGAAAATTTTGGCATCGCGGTCGCAGAGGCGTTGGCCGTCGGCACTCCCACACTCATTTCGAACAAAGTGAACATCTGGCGAGAGATCGAAACCGACGGAGCGGGCATCGTTTCGGAGGACACGCTCGAGGGCGCGCGCCAGTTGCTCCAATCGTACGTCGACCTTCCGGAACAAAAACAGACGCAAATGCGAATCGCGGCTTTGGACTGTTTCGATCAAAGATTTGAAATCAAGAAGGCAGCGGGAGCGTTGCATTCTGTCCTGAGAGATGCGATCGGGACGAAAGCGATTGCCGCGACAGTCGGAGAAGCACATGTCTAGCCTCGCGCCTCATCATCGTTTGCAGGAATCGCCGGTGTCCCCGATCGAGCATATCGATCCGTACAATGTTCCAGCGTTTTCGATATCCAACCGGATATTGCGGGCGGCTTGGGGCATCGTCTATGCGATTTTCTTTCGATTTTCGCCGCGGCCTCTTCACGCCTGGCGCGCGTTTTTGCTGCGCTGCTTCGGCGCGAAGCTGGGCAAGAATTGTCACATTTACAGCCGCGCGCGGATTTGGGCGCCGTGGAATTTGCGCTGCGACGACCTTGCAACCATCGCCGACGAGGCGATTGTTTACAATCCGGCGCCGGTCACCTTGGGAAGCCACTCGATTGTTTCTCAGCAGGCGTATCTCTGCGGCGCTACCCACGACTACAACGACCCGAAGTTTCCTTTGATCTCGTTTCCAATTTCGATTGGGCCATACGCTTGGGTGTGCGCTCGCGCTACGGTGCAGGCCGGCGTGTCTCTGGGCGAGGGAGCCGTATTGGCGCTGGGCTCGGTGGCGACGCGCGACCTTGAACCGTGGACCGTATACGGTGGAGTTCCCGCGCGCAAGATCAAAACGAGAACCAATACCGCTGGAAAATAACGTCCAAGTTTTCCGTGTTTTGTCTTCTATTTCCTGAGCACAAATGATTTCCGTACTCATTCTTACCAAGAACGAAGAACAAGAAATCCGCGGCTGCCTCGATTCCGTGGCCTGGTCGGACGACGTTCACGTTCTCGACTCATACAGCAGCGACCTCACAGTGGAGCGCGCGCGGGCAATGGGCGCGAATGTGGTCCAGCGCGAGTTCGACAACTGGTCTGCTCATCAAAACTGGGCGCTTGCCAACATTCCGTTTCGAAATGATTGGGTCTTCTATCTCGATGCCGATGAACGCGTAACCCCTGAGTTGGCGGCCAACATCCGGAAGGCAGTCAGCGACCCCGGCGAGAAAGTCGCGTTTCGAATTCGCCGCCGGGATTTCTGGGGGGATCGCTGGCTCAAGCACGTGCAAGCCTCCTCGTATTACTTGCGCCTATTTCGCCCGGGAAAAATGCGTTACGAACGCCTGGTGAACCCTGTCTCGGTGCCGCTGGGCCCGGTTGGCAATGTCGATGGTTTTCTCGATCACTATCCTTTCAGCAAGGGGATGACGCACTGGTTGGCTCGGCACAATTCCTACAGTTCTCTGGAAGCCGAGCAGATCCTCAAGAATCGTGGAACCAATCGCTCATTCAGCCTTGTGGAAGCATTGTTCGCCAAGGATGTAAATACACGCCGGTTTCACCAGAAAGAGCTCTTCTATCGCGTTCCGGCTCGGCCGTTGCTCAAATTTCTCCTGCTGTATCTCGGGAAGCGAGGGTTTCTCGACGGCGGCGCAGGTTTTCGATACGCGTTTCTGCAATCGATTTATGAATACATGATCGTGCTCAAGACCAGGGAGCGAGCTGACCAATCATCAGCCGCCGTTCCGGTCTCGAGTGAAAGCAAAACAATCTCGAAGGCCCTGTTGAAAGAAAATTATGCGAATTCTCGTTCTCGCGATTAATTATTGGCCGGAGCAGACCGGCATCGGCCCGGTTCTTACGCGCCGGTGCGAATATCTGGCATCGGTCGGCCACGAAGTCACAGTTTGCACTTCCATGCCGTACTACCCCGAATGGCGCATTCCGCGCGAATACTCGGGGAAATTGTTCAGCCGTGAAGAGCACAACGGGGTCGAGATTCTCCGCTCGTGGATGTGGGTGCCTGGAAGGGTTACGTCGGTAAAGCGAATCGCGTTCGAAGCTTCCTTTCTGGCCACATCGCTAGTCAACGCGATGCGCAATCGCAAGCCGGATATGTTGGTGGTTGTTTCTCCGCCGCTGGGGCTCGGCCTCTCTGCCGTCATGCTGAGCCGTTGGTGGAAGGTCCCTTATCTGTTCGATGTAATGGATCTCCAGCCCGACGCCGCCGTGGATTTGGGCATGCTTCCGAAGCCCATCCGTCCATTGCTCTATCGCCTGGAGTCGATGGCTTACAAACATGCCGCGTTAATTTCGACAATCTCGGAAGGCATGCGACAGAAGATCGTGTCGAAGGGATTTTCACCCGAAAAAGTGGTCGTCGTCCCACCAACCGCGGACAGCAATCTTTTCGACATCGGAACGCACGTCCTGGGCGACGAGTTCCGACGCAGGCATGGCCTGCATGACCAGTTCGTCGTCGGCCATTGCGGAAACATGGGCGTGAAGCAGGGTCTGGACCTGGTTCTTCATGCCGCTTCGCGACTCCGCGAACGACCCGACATAACCTTCATTCTCGTCGGCGACGGAGCAATGAAGCCGCAGCTGGAGCAGCAAGCATCATCGCTGCAACTGAGCAATCTACGTTTCCTTCCGCTGCTCGACGAATCAAGCTTTTCGGAAATGTTGGCAGCGACAGATGTTGGACTGATCGTCCAGCAGTCATCCGTCTCCGACATCGTTTTCCCTTCAAAGACCGTCACACTTTTGTCGGCAGCGCGACCGGTCATCGCGTCGGTCAACGACAAGAGCGAAATAGGCCGCACCATTCACATTTCCCGGGGCGGCGTCGTCATCAGACCCGAGGATCCCGACCTCCTCGCCGAGACGGTTCGAAATTTTGCCGCCGACAAAGAGAGTCGCCAGGCAATGGGAGCCCGAGGCCGGCAGTATGCCGTTAAAACCTGGGAAACCAGCGGCGTGTTGTCCGCGTTTGGAACTCTCCTGACGGACACGGTAACACTCAAACGAGACGACGTTCCCACGGAACTCCCGGCTTCCGCATAAGCTCAATGAAAACCATCTTCACATCGTTGCTCTGGCTGGCGTTCATTTCCTGCGTTCCAACCGGGGTCGCTTTGGCACAGGATTCAGCGCGTGTGCCTGAAGTAAGCGCCGATCCCAATGCTTCCGTCGATGCCACAGCGCACGCCGAAGTGCATGCAGGCACCGACGAGCACTCCAATCAGCAACCGCAACCCCCTCGCCAGTCGAACAATCGTCAACAAAAAGGCGCAACCAAATGGAGTCTTCAGCAGAGCGATCAGGCGTCGGCGACCCGCTTTCAGCCAATGCAGTCCATCAAATCAACGCCCGAAACAGAGCACAGCGATCCCAAGGCGCTCTTCAATCCTCTCACCCGCTCGGAAAATCCACCTGATGAGCAACCTGCTCGTGAGAAAAACCAATCGGAGGGAGTTTCATCCGCCCGAACCGATCAGCCCCAAGGAAACAAACCGCAGCCTGATTCGCAATCCGCTGCCCGCATGAAATTGCTCGACAGTCTCGACAATAACGCGCCCGCTCCAAGCTCAAAAACATGGAACTCGTCCGTGTCTCCGTACGCTCGCAAGAGCACGTCACCAACGGCTGCGTTACAGGCCGCTGCCTCACGCAAAAAGCCGAAAGCAACTACCCAGCCGCCTTTGCAAAACAGCCTTTCCAACCCGGCCGGCTCCAAATCAAGTTCACTCAAATCGAATCAGCAAAAGCGCAAGCCTTTAGATCCGAATCTTCATGACAAGCTCGGGTCTGCGCGCGATTCCCAAAGCTCGCCCAACTGAAGCTTGTTTTCGCGTTTCACTCACTAGATTTCGCACCTCGCACTACAACACAAGGAGACACTGTGGCCCGACGCGCGCTCATCACAGGCATTACCGGTCAAGACGGCTCGTACCTTGCCGAACTCTTGCTAAGTAAAGGTTACGAAGTGCACGGCATCATTCGCCGTGCGAGCACCTTCAATACTTCCCGTATCGATCACGTTTACCAGGACCCTCACGGTTCCGATCGACGATTGTTCCTGCATTACGGCGATCTGTCGACTTCAGAACAGCTGACTGGTCTCATCTACAACATGCGGCCCGACGAAATTTACCATCTCGGCGCCCAAAGCCATGTTCGCGTCAGCTTTGACGTGCCGGAGTTCACCGGCAACATCACGGGCATGGGCACGACACGAATCCTCGAGGCTGTTCGAACGAGCGGAATCGCATGCCGCTATTACCAGGCGGGTTCATCGGAAATGTTCGGCTCAACGCCGCCGCCACAGCGCGAGAACACGCCATTTCACCCGCGCAGTCCCTACGGCGCCGCAAAGCTTTACGGACACTTCATGACCGTCAACTACCGCGAAGCGTACGGAATGTTTGCCGCCAATGGAATTCTCTTCAATCACGAGAGCCCCCGCCGCGGTGAAACCTTCGTAACTCGCAAGATCACCAGCGCGGTCGCTCGCATTTACGCCGGGAAACAGGACAAGCTCTATTTGGGAAACTTGGATGCCAAGCGCGACTGGGGCTACGCTCCTGAGTATGTCGAAGGAATGTGGCGCATCCTCCAGCAGGATCAGCCGTCCGACTATGTTTTGGCCACCGGTGAATCGCACACCGTCCGTGAATTTCTGGAGGAAGCCTTCGGATATCTCGAATTGGATTGGCGGCAATATGTGGATCTTGACCCCCGATACCTTCGCCCTTCCGAGGTTGATTATTTGATGGGTGACGCAACAAAAGCCCGCAAGGAACTGAATTGGGAACCGCGGGTGAGTTTCCAGGAACTCGTCCGAATCATGGTCGACGCCGACATCGAAGCTTTGGGCCTAAGCAACAAGGGCGCGGGGCGCAATATTCTTGCAGAGAAATTCGGCGACTGGCACCAATGGAACAGCGCTGTCTCTCAACCGCTGGCAGCCGCAGCCGGTTCCGCACTTGGACAATAATCGGGGAGCTGATTGACGTGCATCTCGACGCAAAGATTTTTGTTGCAGGCCATCGGGGTTTAGTCGGGTCGGCGCTCGTCCGCTCGTTGCGGATGAATGGTTTTCGAAACCTCATTCTGCGAACGAAGTCCGAACTCGACCTGACGAATCAAAGTCAGACGGACGAATTTTTCGCCGCGGAAAAACCCTCACATGTCTTTCTGGCCGCCGCGAAGGTTGGCGGAATTCTGGCCAACAGCGAATATCCTGGCGACTTTGTTGCCCAGAACCTGCAAATCCAAACCAACATAATCGAAAGCGCTCGTCGGTCGAAAGTGGACCGCCTACTCTTTCTTGGGTCGAGTTGTATTTATCCCAAGTTCGCACCTCAACCGATCAAAGAAGAGTCGCTGTTAACCGGCCCCCTCGAGCCGACGAATCGTCCTTACGCCGTCGCAAAAATCGCCGGCATCGAAATGTGCTGGTCCTACAATCGGCAATACAAAACCAGCTTTCTTGCTGCCATGCCGACAAATCTGTATGGACCCGGTGACAATTACGACCTCGAGACTTCCCACGTCATTCCTGCGCTCATCCGCAAGATGCACGAAGCGAAGATAAACAATAGTTCTGTTGCTACGATTTGGGGTACCGGGTCGCCGAGACGTGAGTTTCTTTACAGCGACGATCTAGCCGACGCCTGCTTATTCCTCATGAACCTCGATAAGCCGCTGTTCGACTCGCTTGTCGCCAACGACCAAACACCTCCGCTGATCAACATCGGTTGTGGATTCGACCACAGTATTCGCGAGCTAGCGGTTCAAATCGCCGAAACTGTGGGTTTCAAGGGTAATTTGACCTTCGATACAACCAAGCCTGACGGTACTCCTCGGAAACTGCTCGACGTGTCTCGCCTCACGTCTCTTGGCTGGCAGCCAAAGACGACGCTGAGCCAAGGCCTGAAACAGGCCTATCAGGAATTCCTGAATGTGGAATCTCAACCTTTACTAATTGGGGAATTGGCTCGTAGAATAGGCTGATGGCAACACAGCTTGCCCCACTGCCTGCTGAGGACCCTCGCACAGCAAATCTTCCCGCTGCCGGCCGCACAAGTTTCGGTACCGTCGTTCGCCTGCTTGGTGCCTTCGTCATTCTGCTGGTGGCGTCCGAATTATTCTGTCGCTTTGTTATCGGTCTTGGTGATCCTCCCCTCTATGTCGCGGATCCCAAGATGGAGTATCTTCTCCAGCCTTCCAAGACCTACTATCGCTTTCACAAGCGATTCGCCGTCAATCAATACAGCATGCGGTCCGACGATTTTCCGCCGCAGAAATCGGATGCCCGCGAACTCCGTGTGCTCGTGATTGGTGACAGCGTGATCTACGGCGGCGTTCGGATCGATCAGGCCGACATCGACACAGAAATCCTGAAACGCAACCTCCAGAAAGAACTGGGTCGCCCCGTCGTCATTGGTAATGCCTCCGCCAAAAGCTGGGGCCCCCCTAACGAACTCGCTTACCTTGAGCGTTTCGGCACGCTTCAAACCGATGTCGTGATTCTCGAACTCTCCTCCCACGACTACGCCGACGCTCCTACATTTGCTCCTGTCGTCGGTGTCAGCGCCGCGTATCCCGGCAAGAAGCCTTCGTTCGCTTTGACCGACCTTTTCAAGACCTACCTCCTGCCCCGTTACTTGCACATTGGTGACACTGCACCAGGTGTCGACAGAACTCTTCCCGACGACGTGGCTTCCCCTCAGGACATTGCCTGGTGTCGCGAGTCCGAGCGAGAGTTCTTCCGTTTCGCTCGCTCCCACAACGCCAAGGTTGCTCTGATGCAGCATCTTTCGCGTCCAGAAGTGAGCGGTGATTATCAGCCCGGCTACTACGCAAATCAGAACGTCGCCAAGGAAGAAGGCGTCCCCTATGTCGACGATGCGAATGAACTTCGCATCAGCCTGCAACAAGGCCAAGACCCCTTCAATTCAGAGGATCCCATCCACCTGAATACGGTAGGGCAAGTGATTCTCGCCCGCGTCCTCCAGACCTCGACAAATCTGGCGCTGAACTCAAAGTAATTGTTGCCTTGCCTCCAGAGCGGTCCTCCGCTCGGTAGAAATGAAAAACCCTAAGATAGCCTTCGTCTCTCTAAACGATCCCGCCGATCCTCAGACCTGGTCAGGGATTCCATATTCCATCTTGACCCATTTGAGGCGCGCTGACGCAGACGTCGAAGTCATTCGTCCTTTAAATCGCAAGATTCGTTATCTGTTGTCGCCAAATTGGGCCAAATCGAAATTGATGAAACGCGCCTATCACATTGAAAGGGAACCACTCGTCACCGCTTCCTACGCGCGACAAATCGAAAAACAAATGCGTGGCCGTCGTTTCGACGCAATCTTTTCACTCGAAACATTTCTCATCAGTAAGCTCGACCGATCCGAACCGATCACGTCTTGGTGCGACGCCACTTGGGATCTGATGGTGGACTACTATTACTCCAACCCAACGAGAGCGTTTCGCAAGAGAGCGAGCCTGAACGAGCAACGGGCTCTGGATAGAGCGCAGCACGCTGTCTATGCCTCAGAGTGGGCGGCTGAAAGTGCTAAAAAGTACTATCACGTCCCGGACAAAAAGCTGGCAGTCATACCTTTTGGGGCAAATCTCGAGATTCAACACGATAGAGATGACATACAGAACTTCGTCTCAGCCCGGAGTCGCGAATCCTGCACTTTGCTTTTCTTGGGAGTCGACTGGCGACGCAAGGGCGGGCAGATCGCCGTCGAGACGGCCCGGCAGCTGAACCTGCGGGGACTCAAGACGCAGCTCATCGTGGCCGGCTGCGATGTTCCCGGCGAAAAGCCTGATTTTGTCAGAGAACTCGGCTTCATCAGCAAACGGACGGAAGAAGGGCGCGCCAGGATCTCAGAGCTGTTGAGAACGTCCAGCTTCCTGATTTTCCCCACTCGCGCCGAATGCGCCGGGATCGTGCTCAGCGAAGCAAGCGCCTTCGGTTTACCGATAATCACGACGGATACCGGGGGTATTGCCACCTATGTCAGTCAAGAAATGAACGGCATCAGGCTGCCGCTGATTGCTGGCGCCGAAGTATACGCCGACCACATACTCCGCATATTTCGCGATCGGACGACCTACGACGCAATGGCATTCGCTGGATGGGACGAATATAGCCGGCGATTAAACTGGCCGTCGGCGGTTTCCAGCCTGCTCTCGCTCTTTTAGTTATCGGTCGGTGGAACGTTCCCGCTTAACGATGAATCACCCACAGCGACACGGCGGACTGCCCAAGCGTGCGAGCAGGCAAGATCACCACTCCGTCATCCGACGTCGTCGGGAAGCTTTCTATTTTTTGCAATTGTGAGGACTGCACCGAGTTCGGCAGGATCCCGCTTGCGGCCCACATCGCTAGATTGCTCGTCTTACCGTCGATCAAGTAGCGATCGACCGTCACAGCGCCGCTCAACGTCACATTCTTGAATGCCACGGTCACCGTTTCGCTCTTCGTCAAATCCTGATTGTTTTGTTGCCCAAACAACGTATTGAAATTGGCCACGATAACGCTAGCTGAATCCGAGTCTGCGCTTGCCAGCGCCACGAGGTCTGGCTTCGCCGGGTTTACGGTCACACTTTTTCGCGTCCCGGTCATATCGTTGATCATGCTAAAGGCATTCGTAATCGGCTTCGGATATTGATTGTTGTTTTTCACGTGTAGCCAGGTGGCCTCGTACATGTTGGAACCCGTTCCCGCCACATCGGCTCCCGCGTTGTCTCTTATTCCCAGAAACGACCCGCCCGTGACAGTTCCCTGAAGACACTGCAGCAAGAACTGGACGGCCCATGCGGCACCTTGGTTCGTCGCATTTATTTGGCCGAGCTTGCTGTCGTCCGACGCACTCGCCCCCCACTCCGTCACCAGGATAGCGGCGTTGCCCTTATTGGCTGCGTCCAACGCAGTACGTATGCTTCCCGCAAAGGTCGCGATACTGTTGGCGGTCAGCCCATACGCATGCAGCGTGATCGCGTCGAATCGAACTCCCTGCGACGTATACGTCGCGATCATACTGTTATTCCATGCCTTGGTAGCCGACACCCACTGATACCCCTCCGCTTGGGCGGCAATCTGAATCTTCTTCGTCGGGTTTTGCTTCGCCACCTTATCTACCTGCGCGGCCCAATGCCGGTAAACCGTATCGTATTGTTTGAACCGGCTAGGATCTCCCTGCGGCACGTTCGTAGAGGGTGTCAGCCACAAGTCCTGCGCCGCCTGCGTAATATCGATCTCATTCCCCACTTCGAATAGCGCCGCATTGAAGCCTTTTTGGGTGTCGCTCGGGCCGGTTTGATACTGGTTCACGACGTAGTTCACGATCGCGTAGGCCAATGCGTCATATTGTGCCCACTGCGACGATCCCCACTGGCGAGGATCGCCTCCGATAGCGGTGGGTTTCCATTGCCCGACGATCACGTGTGGGGTTAGACTCTGCGTCCTCACATGATTCAGGTTGTCATTCAGCCGGGTGCAGCCTGTGAGCGTTCCGTTGGACAAGCTGCAGTCGCCAAGCCCATTAATGATGCGCAGTCGCGTCATCGTTAATTCTGACGATATGAGACTCCAGTCGGACAGCCCTCCATCAGACTCTGGGCTCGACGCGCTTGCGAACATGTTCTTTGCTGCCGCCAAATCGTCGCCCCCGGTTTGACTAACCGTTTGACCGGCATCGACAACGACGTCGGCGTTCACCGTGGGCGGTTGTGCGGATGTTGGGGGCGCCGGCGCGGTGTACGTAAACCCAGCTGGCACGTTCGCAACCTGCCCGTCGGAGTTCTCAACGACAACGCTCACTTTCCCCGCTGCTTGTTCTGGTGTCACGGCTTGGAGCTGAGACGCGTTAACGACACGCACGGACGGTGCGGGCATCGTCCCAAACAGAACCGCGGTGCCTGTGCCAAAGTTCGATCCCTCCACGGTGACAAACGTCCCGCCGCCGGCCGAGCCGCTGCTCGGCGAAATGCTGCTGACCGCGGGAGTCGGACCAGACGAAATATTCAGCGAAAAATTCGTCGACACTACGTCAATGCTGGAGTCCACCACCTTCGCGCCGAACGAGAACGACCCCGCTGTTGTCGGGCTGCCGCTGATCACTCCTGCGGAGCTCAATGCCACTCCGGCTGGCAACTGTCCGCTGTTTTTTGCCCAGGAATAAGGAGGAGTTCCTCCCGTGGCAAGCAACGTCGCGCTGTAGCTGCTGCCTGCGGAACCAACAGGAAGCGCGGTCGTCGTAATCTGCAGCGCCGCGCTGGTCCCGGCGTCCGTTGCCGGTAATTTTGAGATTTTCGCAGAGCCCATTCCCGCGCAGCCGAACAGCGTAACTGTCGCAATTCCTAGAATCACTGTGGACAATCTCCCAGCAAGACGCCCAAACCGGACCCTCAAAAATCCACCGCTCCCTGTATCATCCGCTCGTTTTGAATGGAGAGGAAACACAAACCGTTGCGTTCTGGTGTTTGGATACCCGCAAATTGACATCGCCCCCGACCTCTTTCCTGCGATCGTTCTGACCCGAGCCCCGATGGCCATCTACGCGGCGTAAGTCGCACACGTAACTTCCGGCTAAACTTTAACAACCAGTACAAACCACGTCGCCTGTTCGGTCGGCGGGAAAGAGTACAGGTACCCGCAAGTCCAGAAGGGCAGCCGAAAAACTGGTCTGCCTTCGCAATTTTTTTAGGCCTTGAGTTGCTTCAAACGGTGCCGACCGCCGACCGATAATCGATTGCGCCCTGACGCGGGGCTTGGCGCGCAACCGCCGATTTGCCAGAGCGTATTTCGTACCGAAGTTTGCTTCGCTCCGTTTTTGTGTCGTGGAGGATACTAGCGACGTCTTCCCGCAACCAAGCAGATATGTGAATGACACGCAAATTTCGCGTGACGCATGTGGAAAACTTCCAGGATTGTGAGACGGGGAAAGCTCGGATTTGCGAGTTTCTGATTACGCGCGGAGTTTCAAAACGGGATTTGCGGGTGTGAATCTGGTTCCTGAGCCGACCGCGTTTGCGGCCGCCGCTCCTACCATGAGCTCGCCTAAACTAAGTGGTGCCCGAAAGAGGACTCGAACCTCCAAGGCCGTGAGGCCACTAGAACCTGAATCTAGCGCGTCTGCCAGTTCCGCCATTCGGGCACTGATTCGGCCGGATGCCGTGGCGAAAATCGCATCCGCGCCCTCTTACGAGGCTTTTCAATTTTGCCCACCGCTTGCGCCTTTGTCAACGAAACCAGCCGCCCCGAACCCCGTCGATCCCAATTCGAATCCACCACCCTCACCGGTGCCGCAATCTCAGCGACTCCCAGCTCCCATCCGCCGTCCACCCTCCATCCACCGCCAACGCTTGCCCGTTCACAAATCCGCTCTCATCGGGATCCGCCAAAAACGCAATCGCCTTCGCGATGTCATCCGCTGACGCAAATCGCCCCATCGGTACCCGCCCCGTGATGTCCGCGTCGGTATAACTCCCACCCGCTTGGTCCACAACATCCATCTCCGTCTTTACCCAGCCGGGACAAACCGCGTTCACTCGCACTCCGCGCCCGCCCCATTCCGCCGCCAGCGTCCGCGTCAATCCGATCAGCCCATGCTTCGAAGCGTTATACGCCGCTCGATCCGCCACTCCAACCAGCCCCGCCACCGACGCCACATTCACAATGCTGCCGGCCCTCCCCGCCAGCATCATCGCCCCAAACGCCTTGCTCAGCAGAAACGGCGCTACCAGATTCACCTCCAGCACCCGCCGATACTCCGCGGCCGACAAATTCTCCGCCGGCGCAATCATGCTGATCCCCGCATTGTTCACCAGCACATCCACGCGTCCCCATCGTTCCCCGACGGCCGCCGCAAATTCCGACACCTTCGTTTCATCCGCGATATCGCCGATCAATTCCATCGGCTCGACGCCGTGTCCCGCGACAGCGCGCAACGTCTCCGCCGGCGAGCGCAAATCGCTGAGCGCCACCTTGTACCCGCGCTCGGCCAACACCTCCGCCGTTCGCCGCCCGATTCCTTGTGCCGCCCCTGTTACCACTGCAACCTTATCGTTTTTCGCCATCTCGAAAGCCCCGCCTCGCCCTATATACCGTCTAGTACGGCAAGTGTTATCGAAACCTGAAACATCTGTCTTTCAAATGCAAAGCAGTTGAAACTCAAATCCTTGGTGCTATACTCCGCAAAGAATAGCGAATTACGCCCATGTTTGCCGTTTCCACCCTCATGGCAAACACGCGGATCGGATCCAACGGGAGGTCTCCATGGATGCGATGGAATCGACGCTTACGGGGCCCGTCCTTTATCTGTTAGTTGCCTGGGGAGCAGTCACCGCCATCTTCGTCGGTTTGTTGATCTGGCGTAGCCTGCTTACCAGTCACGAAGACGATCAAATCTTCCTGGACTCGGCCAGCGAACATATAGCCAGAGAGCAGCGAGAGCTGGTTGCCAAAATCACCTCCCTCTCGAAGCCGCTTATGGCGACGGGTGTGCTCGCAGCCCTGCTGCTGGCCACTGCCGCCGGCTTGTGGCTCTGGGAAGGCTTGAAGAGCTTCTAGACGGTTCGCGCTCTTGGCGGCGCGACTGACTTTGTCTTCCGGTCGCTAGCAGTTTGTCTCGGTACGTTTCTTGCCGGGCCAACACGCGAATCGCTCTTCCGTCTCTGCGGGATCTCATCACCCGGCCATTCGTGATGGTGTATCGGCTGCCCCAACAAATCCTGCCCAATCAACAGGCTGCGTCAATGAGGCTGTGTCGATCCAGGCGCGCTGAGCTGCTGCCTTGACGCCTGCTCTGCTACGGATGTGTGGTTCAGCGTAATCACCCATTTTCCGTTCCGCTTGTCGAACACCAGCGTCATGTGCCCCTGCGACGCCGACGGCTGCCCATCGACTGTGGCCGAAAAGTCCCACTGAAATGTCGTCCAAGCACAGTTCCCATTTACTTTAATTATTGTGTTGCTGCGGTCCATGCGTACCTGCTGCATCCGTGCATGCTGTTGCTGGTACAACGGCAGATAGTTGTTCCAGCCGACGACCGGCGCCATATAAGGCCCCTGAACGATTGTCACGTCATCCGCATAGGTTCCGTGCAGCTTGTCGATATCACCGACCTGCCATGCTCCGATGTTCGTGGAAATCAGGTAGTCGAGCTGTTGCTCATCCGACATCGGAATCGTCGGCGTGTTGGTGGCCGGAGTCGGATTGCTGTTCTTGTTCTTCTTGTCTTTCTGTTGCGCGTTCGCCTGCGTCGCTCCCGCAATCAGCATCACCAGCGAAATTCCCAGCGCCGCAAGAACCCGCCGCGCGCACCAATTCCTAGGGCGCATTCGTTCCTCCATCAGCGATTTATCGTGCACAAAAATCGCAATCACTCGCGAAAGAATAGCACGCGGATTCACACCCCAGATTTTTCGATGTAAGACGATTTCCGAAGAACAACGAAGGTTAGCTCTTCTAAGCGCGTCTCTGCGACCTCAGCGCCTCAGCGTTATCTTTTCAGCGGTGCTGCTTCGCGCTGATCAGATTCACAAACAGCCGATACGCCCCCGGCACGCCTTCCGGCAGCTGCCTGAAAAACGCAATCGCCGTGTAGATATAAACGCCCTTGCCATAGTTCGTGTAAACCAGCGACCCATTCTGATCCGGCTCACCCGGATCATTCATCGCCAACAGCGCCGTGTACTTCGAATCGAACTGCGTCCAGAAATACAGCCCGCGTTCCTGCACCCAACCTTTGAAGTCTTCCTGCGTAATCTTGTTCGGGGTATTCAACAGCGGATCGTCCGGCTTCAAGAATTTCACAGGCGAAGTCTCATCCGTCACACGCGGCAATGGACTTCCCGCAGGTGGCGAGATCTTCGCTGGATACGGCGCGTACTGCGCGCGATCCCAAGCAAAATCGCGCTCATATTGAACGACCAGCGTCCCGCCATTCGAAACGTAATCCAGCAGCCGCTGATTCGCCCCCGGCAAATCGTGGCGCAACTCATACGCCCTTAGACCAACCACAATCGCATTGAATCGCGACAAATCCCCAAACGCCAGCGCCGTCGGCTCCAGCATCTCTACGCGAATTCCCAACCGCTCCATCGCCTCAGGCACCGGCTCGTTTTCCGCCGTGATGTATCCCACGTGCAGATTCGCCGGAACATTAATCTCAAATGCGTGCACAACGCATTGCGCCGGCTCTGTCCACAACTGCGTCGGCAGCGTCGGCAGGGGCTCCAGCGAGGTTGAAAATTTCTCGTCGCCGAGCTTCGCGTACGCCACCAGTTTCGTATTCCCCGCTGATAATTTCTGAGGCGGCGTCACCGTCACCTTCGCGTATTTGTCCGTCGATCCCTCAAACGCCAGCTCCGCCGGAGTGCTCACGCTCCATCCTTGAGGCACCTCGACTCCCGCCGAAATCTTGTGCGCCTGCGTCGCATACGAATGCACGCGCAGCAACACATCGAACGGCTTCGCGTTCTTGCCCAAGACTTCGACCGTCTGATTTGGCTCAACCATCAGCGTGTACGCCGGCACCATCCGCAGCGGCACCCGATCCACGCGCGTCGAAGTCGCTTCGATATGCGTCACCGCTTGTGTCGCATCGAATTTGTATCCATCGATCGTCACTGTCTGTAGAGCTTCGACCAGCGGTTCGGGCTCAGGAAAATTGCCCTGAAACCCTTTCCGTTGCGATTGGCTCGAATTCAGCGTGACCCCAAAGTCCATCTGGTCTGAAGGCGTGTCGCCGTGCCCTTCCTGTTTCGAGCCGTCGGGCAGGATGATCGCCGGCGATGTGAATTCGCATCCGACCTCCGCACGGCATCGGCGCTCTAAATGAACCGTGAACTGTTCGCCTGCGACGACATACGCGCGATCGGCGTCAGCCTTCTCTTCAAATCCCGCTGAAAGCTCCAACGCCCGATCGATGTGACTTTTCACAAATCCAAGCTGATCGCGAAACAATTCGCTGCCGCCAGCCGCGGCCGACATCACAGACTCGATATCGCTGCCAGCCTTTGCCACTTGCGCCGACGCTTCCTTCCATTTCAACTGCAGCGCTGCAATCCGCGCATTGGCCAACGTCTCATCCGCCTTCTTCACCGCATCGCAATAACTTGCCGCTCCTCCGCAACCGAGCCCGTTATCCGCCCCCGCCAGCGCGCTCAAACTCACATCGAGCATCCCTTGCGAAAACTGAAATCCCTTCTCCGGAACGAGCCCAACCGGCCGCCGCAAAAATGGCGACCCCAGAAACGCAGAAATCCCCTGCGTCCGATGATTCGCAAACGCATTCAGCCCGATCTCTCGATACGACTTCCCGTAGAGCGGTGAAATATCCCCGATCGGCACCGAATATCCTTGCGGCGATTCCGATCCGCGATCCAGATCCATGATCTGCACACCCGCAGTTCCCGCCGACCACGCCTTCAACCCATCGCGTTCCAGCTCCGGAAACATTTTCGCGTCAGCCGCCGCCGCAACCGCCCGCGGCGCTAAAAGTCCCGACGCCTGGTGATGTCCATGCCCAAAATGCACGCCACCCCAGCCGTTGATCACCACGTTCGGCCGAAACGTCCGAATCACGCGCACCATGTCTTCCAAAGCCTGGTCGCCCCAGATCTTTTCCGTCTCTTCCGGCGTCTTAGAAAATCCAAAATCCTTCGCCCGCGTGAAAAACAGTTTCACGCCATACCCGCGCGTCGCCGCCAGCAACTCCTGCGTTCGGATCAAGCCCAGCTGCGGATTCTGCTCCGGCCCAAGGTCGTTCTGCCCCCCCTCGCCGCGCGTCATCGAAAGCAGCGCCACGTCGGCATGCAACCCGCGCGCAAGATACGTCAGCACCGCCGCCGACTCATCGTCCGGATGTGCGTCTATATAAAGGATGCGCGTCGTCACCCGCGCTGCGTCGATCGCCTCAATCGTCTCCGGCAGCCCCGGCCCGGTCCCCGCAGCCGGCGAAAATTGCGCCCGCACCAGCTTCGTCCCGGCTCCGGCCCAAAACGCGAAAGCCGCCACTACAACCAGAACGCCACCCAACGTGTAAATCCACTCTTCGCGCCAGCGTCCGCGTCGGCTCATCGCGCCGCCTCGCCGCTCGCCGGCAAAAAGGGCCACTCCCGCCGCATCTTCGACCTCACCAGATAAATCGTTAGTCCCAAAATAATCACGAAGAGCCCCCACCAGACAGCTTTCCCCGTCCGCAGGAAAAGCCAGATCCATCCCAAAATCGTCAGTATTACCGGCAACGGATACAGCCACATTTTAAACGGCAACTTTTCCGCCGGCCAACGCCGGCGCAGCAACACAACTCCCACCGCCTGCCCGATAAATTGAATGATCAGCCGCATCGCCAGCACCGCCGCGATCACCGTTCTCAATTTAAAGAGCAGCGCAAACACGAACGTCAGCGCGCCCAGAAACAGCAGGGACACATGGGGAAATCGTTTCTTCGGATGGAGGCGACCGAACACACTGAAAAAATTCCCATCCAGTGCCGCCGAATATGGCACACGCGAATATCCCAGCAGCGACGAAAACAACGATGCGAACGCGATCCACAAAATCATCGCCGTCGCAAACTTCGCCGCGCCGCCGCCGTACAGCTTCTCGATGAACGCGCTCACGATAAACGGTGAGTCCTGCGCCTGCTGCCACGGCAGCACTCCCAAAATGCTCGTCTGCATCACCAGGTACAGCACCGCGATTCCGATGATCGAAAGAAAAATCCCGCGCGGAATATTTTTCTCCGGGTCGCGAATCTCCCCGCCCAGATGACAAATGTTGTAGTAGCCCCAGTACGTGTAAATCGTGTTCACCGTCGCCGAGCCCAGCGTCGCAAAAAACAACCACGACAAATTCCACGCCCCTGGCTCATACGTAAAGACGAGTTTTGGCTGGAAGTGCGTTACACCGCCCCAGATCAACCACAGAATCGTCCCGATCACTCCCGCCCACAAAAACAACGAGATTCGACCGATCGACGCGATCCGTCGATACAACAAAACGATGAGCACGAGCACCAGCCCGCCGGACAGCGCCTTCTCTCCATATTTTCCCAGCGGATATAAATACGACGCATACTGCGAAAACCCGATCGCGCCCGACGCCAGCGACAACGGCGCCTGAATCAGCGTCTGCCACACAAACAAAAACGACATCATCCGGCCCATGCGCCCCGGCCCGTACGCCTCGCGCAAAAACACATAGCTGCCGCCCGCCAGCGGCATCGCAGCACCCAGCTCCGACCACACGAATCCGTCCAGCAGCGCCAGCAACGCGCCGGCAGCCCACGCCACCAGGCATTGCGGCCCGCCCATCGCCTTAATCACCAGTGGAATCACGACGAATGGTCCGACCCCGACCATCTCGATCATGTTGAGGGAAACCGCTTCCTTCAGCCCCAGCCCGCGCTCAAGCTCTCCGCCGCCGCGCTTCTCGCCCGCCGCATCGTTTTGTCCCGAGGCCATCGCGCCCGCGAGAATAACAAATGCGCGCCGCCCCACCTAATGCGCCCTCGACGCCCGCACCAAGCTGCATCAATATGTTCTCGTCGCTGCCCGCCCCGCGATCTATATGGAGTGCGGCGGCTCGGCGCCGCTTTTGAGGTCGCGACCCCAAAGCCACCTCAACTATCCTCCACCCAACCAAATCAAACGCGTACACTCCCATCGATGCCGATCTACTCTCCCCGCCTAGCCGTCTGTCTTCTCCTCGCCGTGCTCTTCTCACCTCGACCTTCGTCCGCCCAAAATCCCAACCTCACCCCCGCCGCCCAATCCATCCTCACCCAAATCTATTCCGGAGACTTCGCCGCCGCGATCGACTCCGCCCACAAACTCCAGCAAGACCGCCCCGACCATCCCATCGGCTACCTCCTCGAAGAGGAAGCCCTCAGCTGGGAAATCTGGTCCACCTCCGCCGAATTCAAATACAACATGTCCTACGCCCGCCGCCGCGCCAAACTCCCCGCCGACGACCACTACCTCGACCTCGCCTCCAAAATCATCCAGCTCTCCGAACATCACATCGCCGCATCCGGCGACACCGCCTCCACCGCCGACATGCATTTCTACGCCGGCATGGGCGACGCCTTCTTCTCCCGCCTCTACGGCCTTCGTGCCGAAACGAAATCCGCCGCTCGCTACGGCGTCCGCGCCCGCGAACGCCTCATCCGCGCCGAAGCGCTCGACCCCACTCTCGCCGACACCGACTTCGGTCTCGGCCTCTACAACTATTACGCCGACACCCTTTCCTCGATGACGAAGATGATCGGTTTCTTCATGGGCATCCCCGGCGGCAATAAAAAGGAGGGCATCCGCCAACTCGACCGCGCCATCTCCGAAGGCGCACTCACGCCCGTCGAAGCCCGCTTCTATCTCGCCATCAGCCTCCACAACTACGATCAAAAATACGAGCAAGCCCTCGAAGTCTCCGCCCCCCTCGAAGAAAAATACCCCACCAACCCCATCTTCCACCTCATCCGCGGCGACCTCTACTACAAGCTCAACCGCAAAGACCAAGCCATCGCCGCCTACCGCGCCGCCGCCGCTCAACACCTCACCGACCCCGACTCCGACTCCCACGTCCAGGCCTTAATCCAGCTCTCACTCCAGTCTCTCGGCGCCAACTAGCGCCACCCCGCTGCTCTCCCTTTCCGCATTGACCTCCTCCCAACCCCAATGTAATCATCTAAAGTTGTTCGACCCGCATTTTTCGCGGCAGTCGCGGTAACGGAGCCAAGCCAGCTTCTGGGGCAGTCGGACGGCGCCCTGAGACCAGCTTGCGTCGGGTCAACGCCTGGCGGCGATTCGGCATCTCATCCCGCAAGCATTCTGGTGCTGCGTCCCGCAGCGCCATGAGCACGGCGCGATTTACCGCCATAGATTTTCAGCGGTCCTCGAATCCTTTCGCCGTTGAGCAACGTGGCGAAGATTCGACCGGCCGAATGTCCGGATTGTGGACGATCAAGGAGTGTCGATGAAGTTGTTGGCTTCACCTCACAATGCGCCGCGCACTGCGGCCAGAGCATCACTCTCTCTTATTTTCGCCGTCATCGCATCTCTCGTCGCCGCATCCGGCTGCAACGACTACGGCAACACCTTTCAGACTCCGACCGGCGCTCCCATCTCCTTCATCGCGCCATCGCAGGGCAATGCCGGTGGCGCCGGCTTCACGATTAGCGTCGCCAGCCCATCGGGCGGTTTCGTCACGCAAACCGTCGTGCAGTGGAACGGGAAAACCATTCCAACCACTTACGTCAGCGCCAGCAGCGTCACCGCCACCGTCTCCGCTGCGTTGATCGCCAAGGCGGGCACCGCTTTCGTCAACACGCTCAATCCCTTCTCCGGTGCGGGCCAAAACGGCCTCTCCAATACGCTCACCTTCTTGATCAACCCGGCCGCCAATCCGATTCCGGTCATCTCTACCATCTCGCCCACCTCCGCGACCGCCGGCGCTGCCTCTTTCACCATCACCGTCACCGGTTCCAGTTTCATTCCCATGTCTGATCCTACCGGCGGCTCGCAAGTCCGCTTCAATCTCGGTCCGACGCAATCCACGCTTACCGTTCTCAGCGTGAGCTCCACCCAAATTACGGCGACGTTCCCATCGAGCCTGCTCGTCAACACCAGTGCGGCTCCCGTCACCGGCATCGTCACCGTCTATAACCCCCCTGCCGCCGGCACTCCTCCGGGCGGCGGTGGCGTTCAGAGTCCGAATTCAGGTGGCGGCGGCACGAGCCTCAATGGCCTGACCTTCACCGTGAATCCCGCAGGCACAACTTCCACCGCCGCTCCGCGCGCCGAAGCCGCCGAAGACACTCCCGCGCTTAGCGCCGACGGCCGCTACGTCGCCTACGCCTCTACGCAAGGCGACCACTCTCAAGTTTTCGTCCGCGATACTTGTGAAGGCGCCGAGTCTGGCTGCCAGTCCCACACCACGCTGATCTCCGCCGCGAGCGACGGCACCGTCGGCAACAACGACAGTCGCTCTCCTTCGATGAGCTCCGACGGCCGCTACATCGCCTTCAGCTCCGCTGCGACAAATCTCGCGGTTGCATCTGCTTCGTCGACATCGACGACCGGCCGCCAGATCTACCTGCGCGACACCTGCACCGGCGCGCAATCGCAATGCTCGCCATCGACGCAACTCATCTCCACCGATCCGAATGGCCAACTCGTTGGCACCGAAGGCATCCTCCCGTCCGTCAGCGCCACCGGTCGATTCATCGCGTTCCTCGCCGTTACGCCGAGCCACGCAACATCGCAATCCGGCTCGACTGCCGCTGCGAAATCCGCCGCCGCGACATCGTCAAGCTCGACTTCCAACAGCGGCTTCCGCCAGGTTTTCGTTCGCGACACCTGCATCGGCGCAACGTCCTGCACGCCAACAACGACGCGCATCTCGCTCCAGCCTGGCGACACAACTTCCAGCGAAGCAAAACCCGCCGGCCCAGCGCTGAGCGGTAGCTCCGCTCGAGTGGCCGTCCCCGGCGCTGTCACCGCGACCGTCTTCACTCGCTCCGTCGCCGTCGACGATCGCGTCTTCCTCGCTCTCACCGGCAGCCATCCTTGATCGATGAGGATGCGCCCTCAGCCCATCGTGCCCCGGTGACCTCCAACAACGGCCATTCTCACGCACCCGCAACCGGCGAAGCTGCATCCCCCAACGAATTAATCCTAATCACCGGCGCCGGCGGCAGCATCGGCTCCTCGCTGGCAAAACATCTCGTCGGAAACAAACTCGATTTTGCAAACACAGACCAACATGTAGGGGCACGGCACCGCCGTGCCCGAGCTTTGCAAGATGTCAGCCGCACAGTTCTTCTGCTCGATCATTCCGAGCAAAATCTCTACGAAATTAATTCCGAACTCTCTGGTGCGATAGCAGAGTCCTCCCAACAAATCATCCCCATCCTCGGCGACGTCAACGACTCGCAACTGCTCGCCGAAATCTTCGAAAAATTTCGCCCCATCAAAATCTTCCACGCCGCCGCCTTCAAACACGTCCCTCTGATGGAAGAAAATCCCATCGCCGTCATCCGCAACAACATTCTCGGCACCTGGACGCTCGCCACCACCGCCGCAAAATACCGCGCCCGCCAACTCACCATGATCTCCACCGACAAAGCCGCCAACCCGCGCAGCATCATGGGCGCCGCCAAACGCGTAGCCGAACAAATCCTCACCCGCCTCGACACACCCGCAACCCGCATGCGCTCCATCCGTCTCGGAAATGTCCTGGGTTCAACCGGAAGCGTAGTCCCGCTTTTCCAGCGTCAAATCGCCAACGGCGGCCCCGTCACGGTCACGCACCCCGAAGCCCACCGCTACTTCCTCTCACTCGACGAAGCCACAAACTTGATCTTCGCCGCCGCGTCACTCGAAGACGGCGCAACTCTCTTTGTCCCCGACCTCGAGCCTCCAATCAAAATCCTCGACCTTGCGAAGAATCTAATCGGCGAATCCCAACGAGCCGCCGCATCCGAAGGGAAAAAAATCGAAATCGTCTTCACCGGACTCCGCCCCGGCGACAAACTCTCGGAAAGCCTTCTTTCCTCCTCCGAATCGGCCGAGCCAACCACGCATCTGAAGCTCCGCCGCATCACTGGCCCAAGCTCAAAATCCGTCGATTCCGCCATCACATTCGTCTCCGAAAAAGTTCGCTCCCGCGATCTGCCCGCTCTCATCAACGCGGTCTGCTCTCTAGTCCCCGACTACCAACCGAGCGATCTCGTGTCCGCACAAATCTCAACCCAACTCTCCGCCACCGCCAAAGCTTGAACAGTTGCGATAAATCCGGAAGCAATGAGCGTCCCATGGGCCGAAGCTTGATCAGGAACTTGACCGCGTAGAGTAATTTCAGGTTGGAGATAGAGGTATCCCTTGACTACATCGCGACGTACTTTTCTGGGAGTAACCGTTGGCGCGGCTGCGTCGGCAATCGTGAGCCCTCTCACTGATGCAGCCGGTCTGTCGGATGAAAATTCAAATTCGTCTGCAGTTTCGCTGCTGCGCGTGCGCTCGGCGCCCGCCCAGGTGCTGAACACCTTCGATCCCGACAAGGCGCTCGCGACGTCGATGGATATTCAGTCGCGCGACTCCGTCAACCGGATTTACACGCCCGAAACCGTAAAACTCTGTTTGTCGGCAGGTTGGGGACCGATCAGCTATCGGCTGCATACTCCGGAATCCATCGACTATTGGCATTGGAATCCAAAAGGAAGCTGGTCGGACGAAGCGAACCAACGCGGATACTTCGTGGGCAGTTCGGAATTGGGCGAACCGATTCGTGATTCGTTTGGCTTCAGCCTTCCGCATCGCGGTTGCACGCACAACGGAGGCGCAGTCCGCGGCTATTCGCGCCTGACGGATGGCGATCCCAAAACTTTCTGGAAGAGCAATCCGTATCTGACCAAGGCGTTCACTCAGGAAGACGACTCACTGCATCCGCAATGGATCATCGTTGATCTGGAGAAATACTACGACGTGAATGCAATCCGCATCGACTGGTGCGATCCGAGCGCGACGGAGTACGAAGTGCAGTATTGGGTCGGAGCCGATCCCATGAACTGGGAAGAGCCGGCGCTGGACTCTACAAATCAGGGCGGCGAATATCTTCCGGTATCGAGTCAGGCGATGGGGAATTGGGTCCGCTTTCCAAAGGGCGCTGTCCACGATGGCAAGGGCGGAAACGTGACCCTCAAGCTGGCCGACGAGCTGATTTCAACGCGTTGGGTTCGCGTGGTGATGACGCAATCGTCGAGCCAGCCGGGACCACACGGAAACGACGACATTCGTCATCGCGTGGGATACGCGATTTATCAAGTCTATGTTGGGAGGATGCAAGCTGACGGCAAGTTTGCCGACTTCGTAAAGCACGCGCCTGACGGCAAAAAACAGACCGCCACCTATTGCTCTTCCACCGATCCATGGCACACGGGCAAAGATTTGAGTCCGCGCGGAGACCAGACCGGCTGGGACCTCTTCTACACAAGCGGCATCACAAATAATCTGCCGGCGATGATCACCGTCCCGCTGATCTACAGCGTCCCCGAAGACGCTGCCGCCATGATCGCGTATCTGAAAAAGCGAGGGTATCCGATCAGCTGGGTCGAAATGGACGAGGAAGCCGACGGGCAGTACTACATGCCCGAAGACTACGCGAGTCTCTACATTCAATTTGCCGACGCGATGTTTAAAGTGGATCCCACGCTCAAGCTGGGCGGGCCGGTCTTCCAGGGAATCAACCAGGACGTCTCGGTGTGGCCCGATGAACGCGGAAACAAGTCATGGTTCGGCCGCTTTTACGACTATCTGAAATCTCACAATCGTGCAAAAGACCTGGCGTTCGCGTCGTTTGAAATTTATCCCTACGAAGCATGCACGATGAAGTGGGACGATCTCTACCGTAACCGCGAACTGACGCGCAAAACCCTGCAAGCGTTTCGCGACGATGGATTGCCCGCCGACATTCCGCTGATGAACACCGAAAGCAATCTGAGCGGCTCGCTTTCGATGTACATGTCCGACATTTTTTCGGCTCTATGGCTGGCCGACAACGTTGGCAGTTTCTTCGCCGAGGGCGGCGCGCTCTATATTCACTCGCCGATCGAACCGAGCGTCATAGAACATGGTTGCCAGGGCTGGGCGATCTGGGGCAATGCGCTCTTGGATCGCGACCACACATTCATCGGATACACCGCCTTCTATCACGCCGGGCGGATGATCAACAACGAATGGGTAACGCATCGCAGCGGCGATCATCATCTTCATGCGGTTGATGGCGGAATCGAAGACTCGGCTGGAAACGCGCTCGTCACGAGCTACGCCGTTCGACGTCCCGACGGGCAGTGGGCTTTGCTGCTTATCAATAAAGATCGAGACAACGCGCATCCCATTCGGGTCGAGTTTGAAAACGGCGGCGAAATGGGACATTTTTCCGGCGCGCTTCGCATGGTCACGTTTGGCAGCGAACAATACGTCTGGCACGGTGCGGACGCCAGTGCCCACGCCGACCCCAACCGTCCTCCGGTAGAGTCATCAATCGAGGCGTCCACACAAACCGTATTCAAGCTTCCCAAAGCTTCCGTCACGGTCTTGCGCGGCAAAATCGCCGGCATCGCAACCTAGAATTACGATTCTGTCAGGCGGATTTCACCGCTCTTCCGCGCAGGATCTGGCGGACCGGGTCGGCATTGAGAAACGTTGCGCGAAGGGGCTCATCCGCGTCGAAGGAATTGGCAATCTGGAGCACACAGGATTCGGCGCGAGCGCGATACGTTTCGGAAGTCTTGAGTTCCTTTGCGTCACGGTAAACCTGCGACGCAGTCGCGAACGTTTGCCATGCTCCGCTATCGATTTCGGAACCCTCGACAATTGTCAGGGCTCGCTGAATCGAATCGCGCGCACTCGGCAAATCGCTTTCCGCCATCGCCACTCTCGCCTGCAGATCCCAGGCGAGCGCCTGCACGTACGGATCGCTGGTGGCCAGTGACGACTTTAGAAAACCATCCGCCACCTTGCGCGCATTCTCGGCTTCTCCGGATAGGAGCCAGGCATTGCTGGCTTCCAGATCGGCCAACATCCTCCATTCCCAATGCATAAAAAATTTTGCGTGCTCGTCCAGCTCTTGTACCTGCCTGAAATGCCCGAGCGCTTCCGAATATTTCCGTTCCTGGAGCGCAAGATTTCCGGCGGCTATCTGGTCAATCGAATAGTACTGCGCGTCCGGAAACTCGCCCTCCCTGACATTGCGGGCTCCTTGACTGATCTTTCTCGCGCCCTCAAAGTCGAACGCGACGTTGCGAAGCATCGCTTCGCGCAATGTCATTAGCCAATACAACGACAGATTCGCATCCGGAGATGTTCTGCCGGCTCTGACAATCTGCAAGACTTGTCCCAGACGTCCCGTGCGAAGAAGAATGACGAGTTTTGCGCTCAGAGCGCCGAAGTGCGTCAGAAAATTCACGACTTGACCCATCTTGGATGAGCTGGCTTCGGATACGCTGTGTTCACACAGGTCCAATGCTTCAGCGTACCTACCTTTCAGCATCAAGAGATGCGCGTACTCAATTCGATGGTAGGGATTCAACTCCGACGGATACAGACGCAGCAGAGTGTCGTAAGCCGACGCGCACAGTTCAGCGTGCGTCTCGCTCCAGGAGTGAAACACCAGACGGAATCCTGAGGCGACCATTTGCGTCAACGCTAAACGTGGGGGATCGTTAACCGTCTTGCTGATTCTCAGCGCCTGTTCCAGTGCTGCGACGCCTCTTTCCGGGCCGATGAAGCCCAGAGGATACATGGTGCAGGTCAGCGCCTGCGTTTGAGCCGACTTCAACCCTGCTTGCTCCGCGCGCGCGGCTGCGGCTATATACGACTCCGCGGACTCCACCAGAGCACCCACCGCGAAATGAGCGTGCCCCTTAAATTCAAGGATACGCACCTCAATTTCGGCTCGACTCTCCGGACCAAGCTTCACCACCAATTCGTGCGCCTGATTCAATATCTCGATGCAATCGCGATAGGCGAATCGCCCCACGGCATTGTCCGCCGCAACGAGCAAATAATTGACGGCCTGCTCGTAGTCGCGGCCTTCTTCGAAATGGAGTGCAAGTTCCGTCGCTGTTTCCTGCTCGCTGGGCTCGGCGAGGGATTTAAGCTTTTGTGCCACTAACAGATGTAGTTTCGAACGAGCGCTCTCGGTCAGGCGCCCGTAAAGAACTTCCCGATACAGCGAATGCCGAAAATCATAGTGCTCGGATCTTTCGCCATTGCCGTGTTCCTTGATCTCGGAACGTTTGATGAATTGCAGTTTTGCTGCGAGCCCCTCGCAAATATCTTCGATCTCGGTGGAATCGACTTCCGCGGCGGTGCTGACGGCCCGTGCAGAAAATCGCTCTCCGGCAACGCTCGCACTTCTTAAAACACGCTGCTCGACTGCGCTCAGTTGCTGAAACTGCGCGTCAATGAGTTGATCCAGGGTTTCTGGAACGCTTTGCGCAACAGCTTCCATAGCCGCTGCAAGCTTCCATCTCCCATCAAGCTGCGCGATCAATCCCTTCTTCACGATGTCTTGAAGGATGGTGACCATGAACAGCGCGTTGCCACCGGAGCGTCGATAGATCAGGCTGGCAAATTCTGCCGGGAACTCGCCATCAACGAACTTGTCGCAAATGTATTTGGCTACATCGACTTCTTCGAGGCGCTCAAGACTCACTTCATGACTCAGATTGTGAATGACCAGGTCCTGCTTGAGTGCTTTCAAAGGACTGCGCGAAATGATGACATCAGCCGGCCGGTATGTTCCAAAGAGGAGCAGCTTGGCCGGCCCCCGGCGGCGCGCGAGCGCCGAAATAAAATCCAGCGTGGACGGGTCCACCCAGTGCAGGTCTTCCAGCAGCAAGATCAGCGGCGTATGCGCCGCAACGATTTCCAGAGTCTCGCAAATCTCCCGCACCATGCGTTCGCGGGTTGCCCCAATGGTCTCTTTCTCCAACGCTTGTTTCTGCTGAGCACTAACTAAAGACGGAAACTGAACCAGCCAGGTCGGCGCCCGCGCGGCAAGCTCCTGCACGATGCGGTTGTCATTGGCCTCCCGACAAAGGTGTCCCACGGCGTCGAGGATCGGGTAATACGCTTCCTTTCCTCCGAAGCCTTCGACACACTGCCCGCGCGCCACGCGAGCGTTGACACTCAAGGCGCCTTCAAGAAACACATCGACCAACGTTGTTTTGCCGATTCCCGCCTCTCCGGTTATGAAGACGATTTGTCGCTGTCCCCGGCACGTTTTGTTGAACGCATCCGTCAACGTGCTCAGGGCTCTTTCACGTCCGACGATTCCTTTCGCGGGACTCGCGGGTGTCGAGGGTGCTGCCTCATGAAACGGCGCGACGAATTGATACCCGCGCCGGGGAAATGTGGCAACAAAGACAGGCTTGCGGCTCTGGTCGCCAAGGGCCTTTCGTATTTCCAGCACGTACTTCTTAACCACTTCGGGATTTACGTAGGTTTGCGGCCACAATTTCTCGAGAATCTCATCCTGTGTGACTAGCCGATCCGCATGCTCCACCAGATACCGCAAGACGTCGAACGCCTTTGGCGGCAGAGACACACGCTTCTCTCCGCGCCACAGACAGTGATTTACCGTGTCGAGTCGAAATGCTCCAAATGACTTCATATTCGGGGAGCCGTTCCTCCCCATTAGGTGAGGGCCTGGTGTGAAACGCTGCCGACGAGTCTACGACAGCAACCAGCCTCTTGGTCAACCGCCACTGACTTCGCCACAGCATCGAATCCGCATCAACTTCATATCTCTAATTTGACGTCACGGCCGGAACCTAGACGGAACCGAAACGTCACCCGCGCGTCACGCGCGACCTGCTCGCATCCCGTATTTTCCAAAACGTAGCCGGTCAGCCTCTGAGCCAACCGGCATTCAATCTAAAGGATGGAAACGAAATGAAGAGAGCATTGGCTGTACTACTTCCCTTGGCCTTCTGCGCAACATCGGCGTTTGCCTGGGCCGAAACCTCCACTGTCGTACGCTGGGCAAGCATCGTCGGCGTGATCACCGCTCCGGCCGTCGACAATCCAGTCGCTGGCATCCATGCGGGTGCAGGCCCCTGGTCAGTTCACAACGGGCACGCGCGAGTGAACCTGTCCAACGGCAACACAACCTTCGACGTCGATGGTTTGGTTCTCAATGGCGGCAATTCCACCGGCACGCCCGGCCCGGTTACCGCTGTCACCGGCACGCTGGTTTGTAATGCCGCCACCACGACACCCACGATTCTAGACACGCGATCCGTTTCGCTCAGCACGCAGGGAGACGCTCACTTTTCAGGCCAGATCTCGGGCGTCCCGTCCACCTGCGACGGCCCTCTGTTCCTGATCCGAATTGCAGCGCCGGCTGGTGCGGCAGGTCGTTGGATCGCAACCGCAGGTGAGCGCAATATCGAAGACTAATCCTCACCGGGCATCACACACTCCGTTTCAAGGGGCGAAACCTCTTAGGTTTCGCCTCTTGTTCGTTCAATAGCATCCGCAGCGACTCCGTCACCTGACTTGGAAAGGTTGTTCCCCGCTATGCGACTCGCGTTTGTAGTTCGACTTGGCAACGACACTCGTCCAGCCGACGGTTTCTTCGAAGGCTGGGTCGAAGAAGTTGACTCTTACACGGAGTTACGGTTCCGCTCGACAGACGAACTCCTGAAATTCTTGGGCGACCGTTTCGATCTGTCCACGACAGCGGGCAAACAAAGCGAAGTAACCGACAGCCACCCAAACGCGGTCAAGAATGCGAAGCGAATCGCCCGCGCCGTTCGCCGGAAGCAAAATTCAGGAGGTGATTTGTGAACGGCACAAATGTTGTCAGTGCCAATCCATAACTTCACAAGAAGAACTTGCTTCGGGTGGTCTTTTACCATTCTGGGCGAGTGGCAGTGCGATGCCCGGTTGTCCCTGGCTTGAGCCCGCTGGTCACAATGTTGTTGCCCGGCCGCGGCTTCGTAGCGTATTTGTGTCTGCATGAAAAATTCCTGCCGATTTCTTCCTGGGGTCGCATGAACCGAAGAACTTTTTTAAAGGCATCCGGCGCAGCATCGCTTTCGCCTCTGTGGCCACGCGGCGCGTTCGCCAGTGCTCCGACTCGCCGGGTACGTCCTACCGACGCAGGCTGGCCGTCCAAAGAAGCGTGGAAACGCCTCAACGACGCGGTTGGCGGCAACCTGATTCGAGTCGATTCTCCGATCGATGCATGCCTCTCCTCGCCACAGAGCGCCGACTGCAAAACTCTTTTCACCAACGTGAAAAACCCTTACTACATCGGCGACAATCCCGGCATCACCCAAACCTTGGGCTGGGTCGACGCCTGGACCACCAAACCCAGCGTCTACGCCGTCGCTGCAAGAAACGCCAACGACATCGCTGCCGCCGTCAATTTTGCACGCGAAAATAATTTGCGCCTCGTCGTAAAAGGCGGCGGCCACAGTTATCAAGGCACATCGAACGCGCCCGATTCCCTCCTGATTTGGACCCGTCACATGCACGACGCCACCATCCAGGATGATTTCGTTCCAAGTGGTTGTAAGCCGGCTCCCCAACGTGCCGTCACTGTCGGCTCTGGAGCAATTTGGTTCCAGGCTTACGACGCGGTCACCACCAAAGCCGGCGCGTACGTCCAGGGCGGCGGCTGCACTACGGTCGGTGTCGCTGGCCTCATTCAAAGCGGCGGCTTCGGCAGTTTCTCGAAGCACTACGGCATGGCCGCCGCGGGACTCCTGGAAGCCGAAGTCGTTACCGCCGACGGCAAGATTCGCATCGCAAACGCCTGCACCAATTCCGATCTGTTCTGGTCATTAAAAGGCGGCGGAGGCGGCACCTTCGGCGCCATCAGCAAATTAACCCTGCGTGTCCGCGATCTTCCAGAACTCGCCGGCGGCGCCGATTTCACCGTCAAAGCCTCTTCCGATGACGCCTATCGCCGCTTGATCCGACAGTTCGTTGGCTTCTATCGCGAAGCGATCTTCAATGACAAATGGGGCGAGCAAGTGCACTTCTCCCCAGACAACACGCTCGAAGTCAGCATGGTTCATCTTGGTCTGACGACGGAGCAATCGCGAAAAGTGTGGCAGCCGTTCCTCGATTGGCTGGCGCAGTCTCCCACCGCCTACGCAATCGAATCGAAGCCCGAAATCGGCAGCATGCCCTTCCGCCATTGGTGGGACGTCGACTGGCGCAAAGAACATCACCACGACGTTTTCAGGGCAGATTCCCGCAACAGCGCCAGTCCGTACAACGTTTGGTGGAAGGGCGACGGCGGCCAGGTGGGCTGGGTCATCTGGGGTCTTGAGTCGCTTTGGCTGCCGGCATCCTTGCTTGCGGACGATTCACAAGAAAAATTGGCCAACGCCTTGTTCTCCGCTTCCCGTTTCAGCGAAGTGGAGCTTCATTTCAATAAGGGTCTCGCAGGCGCGCCTTCGGAAGCCATCGAGACTGCCAGAGACACAGCGATGAATCCCGCAGTGTGCGATGCCTTTGCTCTGGCCATCATCGCTGACGGCCAGGGCCCCGCGTATCCCGGAATTCCCGATCACGAGCCCAACGTTGCGAAGGGCCGCAAAGCCGCCGACGCCGTGCACCGCTGCACCAACGAACTCCGCGCCGTCGCCTCCAACACCGGAGCCTACGTCTCCGAAAGCAATTTCTTCGAGTCCGGCTTTGAACAATCCTACTGGGGCGCCAATCACGCACGACTCGCCGAGATCAAAAAGAAATACGACCCCGACGGCCTCTTCTTTGTCCACAACGGAGTCGGCTCCGAAGAATGGACTCCCGACGGCTTTACCAGGCGTTGAACTGGGCAGAAGTCTGCGTCGTGAAATTCGCCAGATTCGGGAAGATCGCCAAAACCGCCCCCAGCAACGTTATTTGGGTTGACATCTTACCCGTGCGGCCCGATACTCGGGTCAAATGTCGACCCAGCCCCGCAAACTAGACGCTAAAGAGCCTCTCGATCTCCTTCAAGGCACTTTGGACCTGTTAATCCTGCGCACTCTGATCTTCGGCTCTCAACATGGTCAAGGTGTTGCCCGTGCCATCCAGCAAACTTCTGAACAAGAACTCCTCGTTGAACATGGTGCGCTCTATCCCGCTCTCCAGCGCCTCGAGGAGCGCGGCTGGATTTCCGCAAAATGGGGCACCTCTACAAGTAACCGCAAAGCGCGCTTCTACTCTTTAACTCCAGCAGGGCGCAAACAACTTGTCACCGAAACCACCAAGTGGCAGCGCCTCTCCGCCGCGATCGCTCGCGTGCTCGGCCCGCAGACCACTGACCAATGACTCAGGCAATGAAATAGAGGTGAAGCCATGTTCAGGCGCAAACGTAAATCCAGCGACTTTCGTGCGGAGATCGAAGCCCATATCGAACTGGAACGTGATCGCCTGATCCAACAAGGACGGAGCCCAGAAGACGCGCAAGCCGCCGCGCGCCGCGCCTTCGGCAACGTGCTCCAAACCGAAGAACGCTTCTACGAATCCGGCCGCTGGCAATGGTGGGACAATTTGAGGCAAGACGTTCGCTTCGGCATTCGCATGCTAGTGCGCAATCCAGGATTCACAGTCACAGTAATCCTCACACTCGCTCTTTCGATCGGCGCCAACACCGCCATTTTTTCTCTCGTAAATGCGCTGCTCCTGAAATCGCTTCCCTACTCTCATCCCGAACGCCTCGCTGCGATTTATGGCAAAACCACCGGCACCGACGCCTACAACATGCGTCGTTCCATCGACGGAGAGCAGTGGGAGCTTCTGCGCGACGGCGTTCCCTCGTTGCTTTCCGCCGTCAGCGCCGGAATTACGTCGGGAGTCAACCTCCAGAGCGGCTCTCACGCACAATACCTTCACGCCGCGCGTGTCTCCGCTCACTACTTCGACGTGTTGGCGCTGCATCCTCTTCTCGGACGCAATTTTTCCGAAGACGAAGATCGCCCGCACGGCCCCAAAACCGTAGTCCTCAGCTATGCAACCTGGCGCACCGCATTCAATGCCAACCCGCAAATCATCGGGCAGGCTGCGCTGCTCAAAGGCGAGCCGTACACCATCATCGGCGTTCTTCCCGAACACGCGACCACTCCACTCAACGCCGACATTTACATCGCGCTGCAACCAAGCCGCGAGGGAGAAGGCGGCGGCACAAATTTCGAAGCGATCATGCGTCTTCGCGATTCCGCAACCTGGCAACAAGCCGATGCCCAGATCAACAGCGCATGGTCTCGCAGCCAGTACGCCCTCAGACACACCGGTGACCACCTCACCTACTATTTGGTCCCGCTGCAAAAGGGCCAGACGGATTCGCTTCAGGCGCCCATGCTCGCGGTCATGCTCGCCGCCGGGTTCATTCTTCTCATCGCGTGCGCCAATCTCGCCGGCTTGACTCTCGTGCGCATGTTGCGCCGCACCACCGAGATCGCAACCCGCGTCAGCCTCGGTGCTTCACCCTGGCAGGTTCAACGCCAGCTCTGGATTGAAAATCTCATCCTTGCCGTGCTCGGCGGACTCGTGGGTATCGGTGCGGGGGCGCTCGCACTCCGCGCCTTGTTGTTGCTCTTGCCACAAAACTTTCTACCGGTGGCCGACGTTTCTCTCGACGTCCGCGTCCTCACCTTCACGCTGGCGCTCGCCCTGCTAACGAGCTTCTTCTTCGGCATGTTGCCCGCCCTCATCACCAGAAAAATCGATCTCCGCTCCGCCATCGCAAGTCGCGGCATCGTCGGCGGCGGTGCTGTTCGTCTGCGTCAATTCTTGATTGCTGGAGAAGTCGCTCTCACCGTTGTGCTGCTGGCGGCCGCCGGTCTCCTCATCCGCACGCTCGTTCACTTGGAAACACTGAGTCCCGGCTTCAATTCCAATGGAGTCCTCGCCGCCAAAGCATCTCTCGACGACGTTCGCTACCATGACCCCGCCGCCTTCCGAAAATTGCTCTCGCAAAGCGTCGCGGCGATGCGCCAAATTCCCGGCGTTCAGAATGCCGGCGTCGGATTAACCCTTCCCTATGAGCGCGCCCTCATCGATGGTGCGACCCTCTCCGAAGGAAAGCAGGCGGGACAAGAGGTTTCCACTGACACAATTTATGTCACGCCCGGATATTTCGAGACCCTGCAAATCCCCGTTTTGGCAGGCCGATCGTTCACCGATGCCGATGGACCGGACGCAACGAAGGTTGTCATCGTCAATCGCGCCTTCGCACGCCTATATTTCAATACCGAAGATCCAGTTGGACGATATCTCACCGACGACGCCAAGCGAGCAAGATTGATTGTCGGCGTCGTCGAGAACACGGTGGGATCCAGCGCAGGCGGCTTGACCGACGATCACGCGCCACTTACCAGCGATCAGACGATCTACGTTCCCGCAGCTCAAGTCGCCAGCGGAGAATTCCTCACCGTAATCCATGCCTGGTTCCAGCCCAGTTGGATCGTTCGAACAGAGAGCTCCATGGAGAGCGTTGGCGCCGCAATGCAGAACGCGATGGCTGGCGTGGACCCGAATCTGCCGTTCTCCGGCTTTTACAGCATGAACGACCTGATGGCCGAGACCCTCGCGATTCAACGTCTCGAAGTCGCGCTGCTCGTGACCATGGCGTCACTCGCGCTCCTGCTCAGCGCTGTCGGCATCTTCGCTTTGGTCGCAAATATCGTCCTTCAGAAAAAGCGCGAAATCGGAATCCGCATGGCCCTGGGTTCCACGATCGGCCAAGCCATGGTTCAAGTCGCGCGGTCCGGAGTCATCGCCTCGCTGCTAGGTGTTGCCATTGGCCTGCTCCTCGCCGCGATTGCACTACCAGCAATCCGCAGCGCTCTATTCGGCGTCGGCGTCTACGACATCCCGACCATCACCGTAATCGTCGCCACTCTTCTGCTCGTCACTCTTCTCGCCGCCACTCTACCAACCCTGAAAATCGCCACCATCGATCCCGCAACCACCCTGCGCGAAGAATGACGCCGTCCTTGAGCTCGGGACAAACGAACCGGCGCGGCCTGTGCTCGAAAGTGTTGCCGCGAAATATTGGCCTACAGTGATAATCTCCTACCGTGCTAAATCTCCTACCGGGCAGCTCGGTTCTCGCATCCGAGTTCTACGCCGGCCGTAGCGAGGAGATACGCAACGCGACGACTGCGGCCCTCCTCACCTACTCCAGGTACACGCAAGCTTTGATTGCGCTCGCACTTGTCGCGTGTTTCCTGTTCTACCAGGCTGTCGCCAAGAAAAACTTCCCACTGTGGTCTGTGGGCCTCGTCGTCCCCGCGGCTGGCCTTATTGAATATAGGCGTCGCTTTACCCGTCTCAATTTCATGAAACTGAACAGCCTTTCCGATTTCTATGAAAAAGGCCGCGCACGCCTGAGTCACGATTGGGCACGTCTCGACACCGGCGAAGATTTCCTCGACCAGGATCACCCATACGCAAGGGATCTGGATCTTTTTGGTAAAGGCTCTCTCTACCAACTGATTTGTTCGGCCCGCACGCGGATTGGCAGCGAGACAATTGCGAATTGGATGACTTCGCCTGCGAGCGCACCGGAGATCCGGTCACGGCAAGCTGCCATCGCTGAACTTCGAAAGCGAAGAGATCTCCCCGAGCTACTTGCCACCGCCGCGCCTGCACACCCAACTGACTTCCACGTCGAAAACTTCAATCGATGGCTGAATGAACGTTCCAGCAAATTCCCGTTGTGGTCGGCGCGCGTTGCGTTTATTTTGGCGATCACCGCGGTGCTGCTTCCTGTCGTTTATTTTTCTGGCTTGGCTGATTCAACGACCCTTTGGCGAGTACTCGGTGCATTGCTAGTCGCCGACGCCGTTTTCGCACTCAGTTTTCACCGGCGCATCAAATCTGTCCTGGACTCCCTCGGCTCGCTGTCCATCGAACTTCCGGTTCTAAGGGCACTTTTGGTGATTCTGGAACGCGAGAAATTCTCCTCTCCCAAGCTTGGAGAACTTGCCGGCGTCCTGCGCGGCGAAAAACTTTCGGCCTCTCAGATACTGAATCGTCTGTATCGTCTCATCCGCTTGGCGAAGTTGCGCGACGATGAGTTGCTTGCCTATCCTTTGTTTTGCCTGCTCTGGGGAACTCAATTTGGGATGGCTATCGACCGCTGGCGCAGTCCGCATGGCGTTCACTTGCTGCAATGGATGGCAGCTCTGGGTGAGTTGGACGCTTTGATTTCTCTTTCCACCTATTCCTACGAACATCCGGCGGATCCGTTTCCCGATATTCTCGAGTCTGGCCCTCTATTCGAAGCCCACGGCCTTGGCCATCCAGTGCTCAACGAGGATGTCTGTGTGCGCAACGACCTTCAACTCGATCGCCGAGTGCGCTTCGTCATCATCAGCGGTTCGAATATGTCCGGTAAGAGCACCTTTCTACGGGCTCTTGGAATGAACACCGTTCTGGCATTCATGGGCGCCCCGGTTCGCTCTACAAAACTAACGCTGTCTCCAGCCACACTAATAGCCGCCGTGCGAATCCAGGACTCCCTGATCGACGGACGTTCGCATTTCATGGCCGAGATGCACCGGTTGCGTCGCATGATTGAAGCCGCTGGCGAAGGCCCACTCATATTCCTGGCTGACGAAATCATGGGTGGAACGAACTCGCACGACCGGCGAATCGCAACAGAGTGGGTGTTACGTGCTTTAGTACTGCGAGGCGCGATTGGCGCGATCAGTACGCATGATTTGGCACTGACCGAAATCGCCTCCGGCAGCCTGCCGGGTCGCAATGTCTACTTCGAAGATTCCGGAGATTCCGGAACTCTCTCGTTCGACTACAAACTCCGCGAAGGGATCCTCGCCCGCTCAAACGCACTCAATATCGCCCACATTCTGGGCATTGACGTCGCGGCCGGAAGCCCGATCAAATCCGAACCACCGGACTAGCGTCGCTGCAAATGCTTACTTACGACGCCATGAATCCCAGATTTTGTGTCGTGAAATTCGCCAGGTTCGGGAAGATCGACGGCAAATCCGTGTTCGCCACGCCGAACCACGACGCCAGCGTCGCCGCGTACTGATCCACTGACGTCGTCGGAATCCAGCGTCCGTTGTTTCCCGTGTCGTTCGGCCCGCCCAGCGCCAGTGTTGGGAACGTTCCATACAGCGCGTTGCCTTTCACCGCGCCGCCCATCATCAGCGCGTGGCTTCCCCAGGCGTGGTCCGTTCCTCCGTTCGATCCCGGCTGGAACGTGCGGCTGAATTCCGAAAGCGAGAATGTCGTCACTTGATTCGCCACGCCGAGTTCCTGCGTCGCCGAATAAAACGCTCCCATCGCCGCGCTGAGTTGCCCGTACAGTCCGACCTGCGTCGCTACCTGATCGCTGTGCGTGTCGTATCCGCCCTGCGAGCAGAAGAAAATCTGCCGCTGCACTCCCAGGGCGCTGCGCACCGCGATGACCTGCGCAACCTGTTTCAGTTGCGTCGCCAGGCTGTTGCCCGTTGGAAAAACGGTCTGCAAAGGCGCCAAACCTTGCAGTGCGCTCGCCAGCGTTGAGCTCTGCTGAATCGCTTGTCCGGTCACCGCGCT
>Ga0209006_10000486_pt1 | contig 37916 bp, 32 predicted proteins | sample JacPin_JW_Ref_O2_FD_188567 | JGI IMG/M metagenome (GOLD analysis project Ga0209006, IMG submission 188567) | Forest soil microbial communities from Algoma, Ontario, Canada - Jack Pine, Ontario site 1_JW_Ref_O2 (SPAdes) (version 2) | ecosystem: Environmental > Terrestrial > Soil > Boreal... | reverse complement strand
CCTTGTCGCCCGGCGCGATGCCGTACTTCCTTGCAGTCCCGGCTGCCACTTCTAGCACGGCGCGCACCGGCTCGCCCGACGGGATGATGCGCTCGGACTCGATCTCGGTGTTCTCGGCGATGCGCGCGATGGTGCCATCCTTGCGGATGAAGATCATGTCGAGCGACACGAGCGTGTTCTTCATCCACATGGTGACCATCTCGTCCTGCTTGAAGTCGAACAACATGCCGTAGCCGTCCGGCACCTCCTTGCGGAACATGAGGCCCTTCTCGCGCTCCTCATCGGTCACGGCGACGTCGACACTGAAGACACGCACGCCGGTCTTGGTGGCGATTTCGAGCGTGCCCTTGTCCATCGCGCCAGCGCGCGGCACGCAGACGAACGGAACGAGCAGAAATGCCAGCGCAAACAGCAATACGGATCGGCGGACCATCGCGGCGCTCCCATGGAGACCCGCGGCTTTATAGGCGAGGCGCCACCGGGTGGGCAACGGCGGCGATGAAGCGTTGCCGGCCTGCAACACGTCGCAAAAAAATTGCTAGCAACCGTCATAGCCGGCGGATGCCGGTGCTCCACGTCTTTCTTGCGTGCGGCAAAGACGTGGATGGCCAGGACATAGGCGAGCCCTCGGGTCCTGCCTTCGGCAAGCCCAAGGGTGAACTCCGCGACGCCGTTCTTCGAACGGGTATAGGCGAGCGAAGCGACGCCGTTCTTCGAACGGCTATGGCCCGGCCATGACGGAGGAGTGCAACTGGCTTTAGTGCGACGCCGGGCCGTGAATGCCGCCGTCGGGCCGCACCTCGGTCGCCATCATGCCTTTCGGGCCGGGGCCGAACCGCACCAGCACGGTCTGGCCGGGGCGCAGCTCGGTGATGCCATAGCGGCGCAGCGTCTCCATGTGCACGAAGATGTCGGGCGTGCCCTCGCCGCGCGTCAGGAACCCGAAACCGCGCAGGCGGTTGAACCATTTGACGATCGCCCGCTCGAGCCCGCTGGTCGGCGCGACCGTCACATGGGTGCGCGCCGGCGGCAGCTGCGCGGGATGGATCGCAGTCGATTCATCCATTGAGACGATGCGGAAGGCCTGCAGGCCCTTCGGCCGCGCCAAGGCCTCACAGATGATGCGCGCACCCTCGTATGCGGTTTGGTAGCCGTCGTGGCGCAGGCAGGTGACGTGCAGCAGCACGTCCGCCATGCCGTTGTCGGGCACGATGAAGCCGTAGCCCTTTGACACGTCGAACCATTTGATGACGCCCGTCACCTCGATGACGGTAGCGCCGGGCTCGGGCATCAGATCGCCGAGCGCGTCCGGTACGGACTGGAGATTGGTGATTGGGCCCTTCGGCCGCATTTCGTCCGACGCCATGACGACGAAGGCTTTCTGTTCACGGGGCGCCGTCTAGCGGGCGCTGCGACAACGAATCTCTATGACAAGGATAACACCGCGTGCGAGATCAAAAACAATAAAATGCAAACACGCAACGCACATGATGCCAAGCCTGTGAACATCTGGAAAAAATCGAATCACTTCAACGCGTGCGACAAATCGAATCAGTGGACGATGAATCGAGATAGTACGGTACCAATGTCCTCCCGGATCACCAGATCGGCGATGTCGTCGAACTCTGTCGCGTCGCGGTTGAGGATGGCCAGGCGGGCGCCGTTGCGCTTGGCCATCAGCGGGAAGCCGGCGGCCGGCCAGACCACCAGCGACGACCCGATGGCGAGGAAGAGATCGCAGGCCAGCGCGAGCTCCTCGGCCCGCCGCATTGGGCCCTCGGGCATTGCTTGGCCGAAGGAAATCGTCGCCGTCTTGACGTGGCCGCCGCAGTCGCAGTCGGGCGAGCGGCCGTCGGCGGCAAAGCGCTCGCGCACCCAGGCGAGCTCGTAGCGCCTCGCGCAGTCGAGGCAGGTCGCATAGGTCGTGTTGCCATGCAACTCGACCACTCCGGCGTCGGGAATCCCGGACGCCTGATGTAGATTGTCGATGTTCTGCGTGATCACGGCCGGCGCCTTGCCGGTCTGGTAGAGCCGCGCCAGCGCCATGTGGCCGCGTCCGGGCTTCGCTGTGGAAAACTCCCTGTCCATGGCGAGCCGGCGCCGCCAGGACTCGTCGCGCATCTCCTGGCTCGCCACAAACTCGTCAAACCCGATCGGCCGGTATTTGGTCCAGATGCCCCCCGGGGAGCGGAAATCCGGGATGCCGCACTCGGTCGAAATGCCAGCGCCCGTGAACGGCAGCACGGTTCGGGCGGCCTCGATCAGGTCCTGCAGGCGGTCGGCGTCAGGCGACATGGGCTTCCCGGGGGGTCGCGGTGGCCCCCCCGACCATATAATAATGTGAGGGGCGAATAGGGAATGGCGAATGGCGAATAGGACACTCCCTACTCGCCATTCGCCATTCGCTACCGGCTCGTCCTGAACGTGAGGCTCTCATGCGATATCTTCATACCATGCTGCGCGTCCGCGATCTCGATGCGGCGCTCGATTTCTACGTCAACAAGCTCGGCCTCAAGGAGGTCCGGCGGCGCGTCGACGAGAAGAACCGCTACACCCTCGTCTTCCTCGCCGGCCCCGACGACCAGACCCTCGTCGAGACGAGCAAGAAGGTGGGCCGCGACGCGCCGCTCGTCGAGCTCACCTACAACTGGGACACCGAGGACTACGGCGAGGCGCGCTACTTCGGCCATCTCGCCTTCGAGGTCGACGACATCTACGCGACCTGCGATCGCCTCATGAAGGGCGGCGTCACCATCAACCGCCCGCCCCGCGACGGCACCATGGCGTTCGTGCGCTCGCCCGACAAGCACGCGATCGAGCTGTTGCAGAAGGGCGCCGCCAAGCCGCCGCAGGAACCGTGGTCGTCGATGAAGAACACCGGCAAGTGGTGAGCGAACCATGTCATGGCCGGGCATAGGCGAGCGAAGCGACGCCGTTCTTCGAACGGCCATGCCCGGCCATGACGAGCCCTTCCCTTGCCCGCAACCGCAAAGCTCTCTATACGTCGCGGCGATTTTCACGCCTCCGCGCCCTTCGTCTAGCGGTCCAGGACGCCGCCCTTTCACGGCGGAAACACGGGTTCGATTCCCGTAGGGCGCGCCAGCGATTTCAACAGCTTAAAGCAGGGACGGCGGGCAGGTCGGTCGGCCCTCTCGGCGGCGGGCCGGCCGCATCGAGCTCGGCTGCCTCCGCATCGGTACACCGACGCGAGCGGACGATGAAGCGCACCCCGTCGGCGGCTTCGAGCGAAAAGCCGTCGCCGCCGCCTTCGGTGACATCAATTGTAGCAAATACCGCACTATGGCATCGTCGCGTCAGTCCGGATATGCAGGCAAACTCGATCTGCCCGAGTCCACTCCCGATGAACGAGACCATCGTTGGCGAGGAAACGCCGTCCGAGCTGCCGCGCGACCGCCATCTTTTCGGTCCGGGTCCCAAACGTATACTTTCGCTTGATGGCGGCGGCATCCGCGGGGCGATCACGATAGCGTTCTTGGAGCGGATCGAAGAGCTGCTGGAGAAGCACCACGGCAAGGGCACCCGCCTGTGCGACTGGTTTGATCTGATCGGTGGAACATCGACCGGCGCGATCATAGCCGGCGCCCTCGCGCTCGGTCACCGCGCCGCTGAGGTGAAGGATTTCTATCTCAATCGCTCGGATGATGTGTTCAAGCGCCAATGGAGCTTCTACGGCTTGCGGGCGAGGTTTCGCGTGCACGCGCTGCGGCGCGAGATCGAGGCAGTCGTAGGAAACCGCACGCTCGAAAGCCGGGACCTCTTGACCGGCCTCTGCATATTTACGAAACGCTTGGATACCGGCAGCCCGTGGATCCTTGCCAACAATCCGCGCGCGCCGTATTGGCACGACGGGCCGAAACACACCGGCAACAGGCACTACAAGCTTGCCACTCTCGTGCGGGCGAGCACCGCAGCGCCCATTTTCTTCGAACCCGAAATCTTCCAAATCATCGATCGGGAGATGCCAGCAGTAATGCGGGTCGCCACCGAGGACGAGCCGGCCGGTGCTTCGACGGTGAAAACGAACGACCGGCCACTTCCTTCGCGGTTCCGGATAATCGATCGGATTCGTCTCCTGCGTCGCTCTCCGTTCAACCCGCAAACGCACGGCATCTTCGTCGACGGGGGGGTCTCGCCGCACGGGAATCCGTCGCTGGCGCTTTTTCAAATGACGCAATTCAAGCCCTTGAAGATCTGCTGGCCGACCGGACCCGGCCAGCTCACCGTCGTTTCGGTCGGCACCGGTAGCTACCGTCCGCGCCTGACCTTCGAGAGTCTCCTTTTTCCCAGAAATTTTCGGCTCAGCGTTCACGCGCTGTTTTCGTTCATGAACGACGCCGGACAGCTGGTGCTCACACAGATGCAATGGTTGGGCGACACGCTGACCCCGTGGACCATCAATTCCGAGATCGGCGCGCTCGGTTACGATGTACCGCCGGGCGGCAAGCTCTTCCGCTTCCTACGCTACGACGTGCGGCTGGAACGCGACTGGCTTGAGGGCCAGCTCGGCGTAAAGCGTTCGCAGGACGACGTCGAACGACTCCGCCCGATGGACCGCCCCGCCAGCGTCCACGAGCTCTACGAAATCGGTCAGGCTGCGGCCGAGAAGCAGATCACCGAGGAGCACTGGAAGGCTCTGCTCTCGCCCTCGTCGACCGACGAGACCTTCGCTGGCATGAGGTCAGAGCCCTTGTAGGATGCCGGATAAACGCCTAGCGGTCCGCTTTTTGCCCTGCCGCGGCAGTAGCCGCCATGTCGGACAAGGCTTCTGCCGGTCGTCCGCTCGACTTGGCCCAAAAAGCTGGAACTTGCGGAGAACGCAATTGCCAGGCGAGGGCGGCAAACCAGAAAAAACGAATGACCAATGCAAGCAGCGTCACGATGGAACCGGGTGGTGAGATGAGCGAGCTGTCGTAGAGCGAGACGAGAAGTCCATAAGGGAGCATCTGCAGCAAGACACAGGGCACCCACACCGAGCCCCTTCGATAGAGCGGCTCGAAGATCGCGATCGCGGCCAGCGTGGACAAGGGATAGAGGGTTGCGTACCACCAGTGCATGGCATGAAGCTCGGTCGTGCCGCGCGACACCAGGATGCCAACCAAGCCGACCCCCGTGGCGAAGCTCAATGCGAACATCGTCAAGCCGATGAGGGTGGATCGCCGCAATGCGATGCGCGCGTAGCGCCAGAGCCCGAAGCCGATTGTTATCGCCGTCGTTTCGGCCGTAATGCCCACATTGACCAGCCACATCCAACGCGCTGACACAGCGATGATCGCGAATGGGGCCACGCTTCCCGCGAGCACGAAAAGACCAAACAGAGGCAACAGGAGCGGGGCGAGCTTGCGCCGCCTCGGTTCGCTCAACTCGACCGCTTCGGCAGCGCGTCGCAGTTGGAGCCCGATGGCCGCGTACCAAACGAAACCGACGGTGCTGATCAGCGCATTGAGGGCGGCCTCGGAAATCATCCCGCTGTCGAAGAGCCATAGGGGCGGCAACAGCAGGATGACGAAAAGGAATGTCAGCAACGTCCACACCGCCAGGCTGCGAAAGGCCGGCGCAAAGATCGCCGTCGCGGTCAGGATCAATGGAGCGTAGAGGGTGACCACCCACACGTGGATGCCCTGAAGAGGCGCGAGGTGCAGAGACAGCAGGGCGGTGACCATGCCGCCCCCGGAGGCGATCTCCAGGGCGAAAATGGTGGCGCCGGCGAGCAGCGCGCGCCTGGCCGTCACGCCGCCATAGAGCCAAAGGCCGATCGCCAAGGTGGTCGCCACCGACTCTGCAATGATCGTGAGCTGGACGAGCCAGGCCCAGCTCGGTTGGGCCGTCCCATAGATGGAAGACCAGATGCCCGCGGCGACGGCCTGGCTGATGCTGGAAATCGCCGTCCCGACGACCGGCACGATCAGCGGGGCAAATCGCCGACGCTGCCGTTCGCTGCCCTGGATGAATGCAGTGACGCCCGCGAAATCGCCGCCGTAGCGCGACGCCCATGCGGCATTCGGCTTTTCGTCCTCGCACCACGCCACTATGCTCGCGAGCTCGGCGCCGTGCATCGGCTCGCCAACGTCAAGTCGATCGAGCAAGCGCCGCCATTGGCGCCCCGCGCGTGCTTCCTTTTCCAGCCATTCCGACAGCTTCTTCCATTGCCGAATGAGGCTTTCGTGGCTGATGTCGATGACGGCGTCGTCGTCGAGCGGTCGCGGATTGGTCAATTCGAGCTCGGGTACGAGGAAGTTGCATCCGGACGCGCGAAAGGCATCGACGACCGCATACACGTCCGTTTTATCGGCGCTGCAGATCTCGACCAGGTCGCACAACCGCGTTGGCCGGCGCACGGCGTCGGTGATGGTCGAGCCTTCGGTGAGCGCGCGAAATGCCGCTTCCGCGATCGGCAGCCGCTCAGGGCCGAGCGCGCCGAGAATTTCGTTTGCATGCGCGTTCAGCGCCCCGGCGAGTCCGCCGATCCGTTCATAGTCGGCAACGATGAGCTTCACAGCGCGGCCGTCGGCCTCGTCCCGCGTGGTCACGCACATCCGGTTCAAGCAGTACTGCAGCAGGGGCAGCTGATCGGCGCGCCGGCCCAGGCGGTCGAGCTGGTCGCCGTTTCCCCGGTCGTCCCATGGTGCAAAGGCGGCAAGGTCGTTGAGCAGCCGGTTCACCAGCGCGTTCTCGATCGCCACCCCGCAGACCGCGGCCGGCCCGAAGATGGCGGCCCTGCATTGCTCGCGGTTCATGCGCGGGGCGAGGAACAGGCTGGCGCTGATCGTCTCGGCGAGTCCCTCGACCAACGCGCAGGCGCCGAGATATTCCGACCGCATGGTGAGCGCGATGAAGATCGGAAACTCCGTCGCGCGCGCGCTCTCGATCAGCAGCGCCGCGAGCGCCTCGGCCTCCTCGCGGCCACCATAATCGCGATAACGAAACAATTCCTCGAACTGATCGACCAGCAACAGCAGGTTGGTGTCCGCCGGCAAATGGCCGTCACGACACCATTCCGCCACTGAACGCGGCCCGCGCAACAAGAAAGCGCGCAGCAGGTCGACATCGCCGGCCGCGACTTTGCCGTCGGATGTTTCGGCATCGAGCAGACCGCGCGCGAGATTGGCGAGCGGCGCGCTGCCCGGCCTCATCATCACCACGCGCCATCTGGAACCGGCCTGCGCCATGATGCCGAGATCGAGCGCGTCGAGCAGGCCGGTCTTGACAAGCGAGGATTTGCCGGTGCCGGAGGAGCCGAGCACGGCTAGAAAGTGGTTGGCCGCCAAGCGGTCGACCATTGTGTTGACGCAGTCCTCGCGCCCGAAGAAGAGGTCGCTCTCCTCGCGGCGAAACGAGCGCAGCCCCGGATAGGGCATGCGCGATGCCGTCGCGGCGTTCACGCGCGCAATCCCTCGAGGATCTTGCGGACGCGTTGCTCCAGGCTGCCGTCCTGCCCATCGATTCTTTCGAAGCCGCCCGACCAGGCGATCTCGGGCTTGGGCGCCGGCGGTCCGAGCACGATCGTCTTGAGACGCAGCGGCTCCTCGCGCAGCTTCTCGAGCTTGCTCCAGCGCAGGAGCTGCGCCCGCACCCAGGCGGGCGGCGCATTGCCGTAGAGCAGCATCAGCACCCCGCATTGCAGGAGGTTGGCCTCGAGGTCGTCGGTGACATCCTTGGCGGTGCCTTCGAACAGGGGTCGGGCGGCGCTCCAGTCCTTGCTGTCCTCGAACAGCTTGAGCAACCGATCGGCAAGCTCCTTGTCGCTGCGATCCGCGTTGATGAAGAAGTGGCAATCACCGATTGCTTGCGGCTCCGGCTTGGGCTCCGCCGTCGTGCGCCGGAGGATTTCGCTCTTGAACTCCTCGAGCCCGATCGCCAGCACGTCCGGGCCCCCGAGCAACGCCTTGTCACGGTGCGTGACCGTGGCGAGGTCGAGGTCGGGACGGCGCCACTGCAGGATCTTGAGGCCGCGCGCCGTGGCGGCTTCGAACTGATGGAGCGCGTAGGTCTGCGGCAGGTCGGGCGGGCGGCGCGTGGCGAAGTTGCCGAGCAGCTGGACGAAGATTGCGGCGCGGTCGAGCTCGGCCTCGAAGGCGACGGCGAAATCGGCGCCGCCCTGCGGAAGGTCGTTCTCGGGCACGACCTTCACGCCGAACTGCTCGAGATAGGCGCGAACCCGCTCGCGCTCGTCGTAGAGGTCATCGGTGGTCTGCGCGAGCAGCACCGTGCGGGCGGACGGCGCAGACGCGCCATCCGGCCGCACGACCGGGACTGGCGCGACGTCGGCCGAAGGCACCGTGCCGGCACGCATGTCCGCCAGCAGCCGCTTGACCTGGTGCGCCAGGATCTGCAGGCGGGCGTTGTACATTTCCGGATTGAACTTCGGAGTCAGCCGAAGCGGGATGTCGTGCTCGGCTGCATCCTTCCACCAGAATGGAGTGCGTTTGCGCCCACGCAGCAGGGGATGGTTCTCTTCCTCCTCGACCGGGAGCAGCTCGACCGTCACGATGCGCGACGCATCGGGCGCACGCGCGCAAAACGCGTTCAACTCGGCGATCGTGAAATCGCGCGCCACATAGCTCGGCGAAAAGATCGCCACGAACACCGCAGATTGGCCGGCATTTTCGAGCAGTCGGTCGACATGCTCATGCGCCTCGAAATTCCGCGTGTCGAAGAAGACGTCTGGATCGCGGCCCATCCGCTGGCGCAAGGCGTTCTTGAGGTCGACCTGGAAGCGGCTGACCCAGCGAACGTCCTGGCTGTCGGTCTCGTTGTCGAAATGGGCGTAGCTGACAAAAACGTCGTGCTTGTAGCCGGGGACGTAACCCATGGCGAGAACGCCTCGATCTCCGGCGCGGCAGCAGGGAGCGCCCCGATGGCCCTCGGATGACGGCAAAGTTAGAGTAAAAAAGTACGGCAATATCAAGCGAATTCAGCGAATCGCAGGAATTCCAACGACGGGCTGGTCCGCTCCGACGTCGAGCGATCGCGACCGGGCGTTCTCGATCGCCAAAGAGTCGGAGGCGCCCGGGACAAGCCATCCGCGCACGAGCGGCTGCGCCGTTCTTCGTTCAGAGGCTCGCGCATCCGACCCGGTATGTGGCCGAGGAAACGATGTCGATTCTTTCTGGACGGTTTGCGTAGCGTTGGTTACGCTGCGTCGCCTGAGGGGATGGCCACGTGGGGACAGCGGGGAAGCGGCGCATCGTCGTGGTCGGCGGAGGGCCGGCCGGCGTCTTCGCGGCGATCGAAGCCAAGCGCACCGACCCAACCGCGGAGGTGACGCTGCTGACCGACGAGCCTTGCGAGCCCTACGAGAAGCCGCCGCTGTCGAAAGGCGTCCTAACTGGCAAGGCGCTGCCGGAACACGCGCTGACGGCGGGTCGTAACGGCATTGCGGCGCACAAGGTCGTGCTCGAATGCGGCACCTGCTGCACCGGGATCGACCGCGCGGCGCGCGAGGTCGTCACGTCGGGACGGCGCTTTCCCTATGACGCGCTGGTTCTCGCGCCGGGCTCGATCAACCGCGAGCTGCCGCAGTGGCCGGCCGGAATGCCCCGCGTGCACTATCTGCGAAGCGAAAAGGAGGCGCGCGCGTTGAAGTCCGCGCTCGCGCCCGGCAAGCAGCTGGTGATCGTGGGTGGAGGCCTGATCGGCCTGGAGGTCGCGGCATCGGCGGTGACGCTCGGCGTCAAGACCACGGTGCTGGAGGTCGGGCAGCGAATCCTCGCCCGCGTGTGCGACGAGGAGACCGGCACCTTCGTCGCCGACACCCATCGGCGCCACGGCGTCGATCTCCATACCGGCGAAATGATCGAGCACGTGCGGACGCACGACACCGGCATCGACATCGAGACGAAGTCAGGCAAGAGGTTCACGGCCGATGTCGTGGTCGTCGGGGCAGGCGTCAAGCCGAACGTCGCGCTCGCCGCGGCGGCGGGCCTCGAGATCAGCGACGGCATTGTCGTGGACGAGCACTCCCGCACGTCCGATCCGGCGATTTTCGCGGCCGGCGATGCGGTGCGCTTTCCCGGACCCGAGGGACCGATCCGCATGGAGAACTGGCGCCATGCTCAGGACCACGGGATGGTCGCGGGGCGCAATGCCGCCGGCGCCGCGGAGACCTACAAGAGCCTGCCGTCATTCTGGTCCGAGCAATACGATCTCTACATCCAGGGCATCGGATGGCCCTCGGCGCGTCCGCGCCCACGCGTCCACCGCACGGTCGAGGGCGGCCGGCCGCTCGTGTTCGAGCTGGCCGACGGTACGATCGGCTACGCGATGGGGATCAACGTCCAACGCGATCTTGCGGTGGTCCGACGCCTGATCGAGCGCAAGGTTCCGGTCGACGCGGCGGCGCTCGCGGACCCGGGCCGTCCGCTGCAGGCGATGCTGGGTTGATCATGGGTTTCAGGAACGTCGCGCGGGGACCGCGGCGGTCGCAAAGAGGGAGACGGGGAAGTCATGTGGTCGAATAGCGAACTTTGGTTGACGCTGCTGATCCTGCACGGGCTGGCCGCATTCCTGCTGCTCGGCGCGCTCACGCACCAGACCATCTCGGTGTGGATTCCGATCCGCATGCACGTGAGCAGCTTCTTCGACCGCACGCGGGCGGTCTCGGCGCGCAACTACGGCGCGGCGATCATCGTGCTCTACATCGTGACGTTCGTGCTGGGGTGCATCGTCTATCCGGACTACAAGATGACGGCCAACAATGTGCTGGTGAAACAGCACTGGGACAAGGCGTCGATGAGCTTCGAGTTCAAGGAGCACGCGCTCGCCTTCGGCCTCGCCCTGCTGCCGGCCTATTGGTACTACTGGAAGCCGCCGCTGGTCGCCGAGCGCGACTTCGTGCGCGCCATGCTGACCTCGATCCTCACCTTCATCAGCTGGGTCGGCTTCCTGGTCGGACACGTTCTCAACAACATCGCGGGATTGGGCGGCGCATAAATCATTCATGGAGCATGATCTTATTCGAAAATCGGTTTCCGCTTTTTCGGGATCATGCTCCGGTCGCCGCCATCAAAGAGAGGAAAGGACCGACGCCATGACGCATACGGGCTCGACGAAACCGGACCCGGCCACGGGCCGCCACCCGGTGTTCTCGATCACGTTCGGCGTGATCGCCTGCATCGTCTACCTGTTCGTGATGAACTACGGCTGGCAGCTGTTCACCTACTACCCGGCGACGAACACGTGGGTGCTGTTCAATCATCCGCCGGGACCTGGGGCCGGGCCGGCGATGAAATGGTACGGCTATGTGGCGACTTCGCTGATCGTCGGCGGGGTCGCGGGGCTGCTGGCGAGCCTGATCCCGGAGAGCGCGCTGCGGCGCTTCTGGTGGCCGGGGATGATCTGGCTCGTGCCGATCGTGACGACGATCGTGCTGTTCTGGCTGATCGTCTACGTGGGCGACTGAGGCGGCGGCATTTTCTCCGTCATGGCCGGGCAGCTTTGCCCGGCCATGACGCGTTTCAAATATCCACCAGCACGTCGTTGCCTTCGATCTTGACCGGATAGGTGAGCAAGTCGCGGTCGGCCGGCGGGCCGAGGCACTTGCCGGTCGGGATGTGGAACTGTGCCTGGTGCAGCGGACACTCGACCTTGTCGTCCTCGATGAAGCCCTCCGCGAGGAACGCGTCGGCGTGCGGGCAGATCGCCTCCAGCGCATGGATGTTCTCGCCGATACGAAAGATCGCCACGTCTACCTGGCCGACCTTCACCTGCAGACCTTTATCCGCAGTCACCTCCGCGACCGACGCCGCACGCTGCCAAGCCATTCTTTCCCTCCGTGGACGGGCACCGACAACCGCATCCTAGCGCATGTTCCGTTGCTACGGAATCGGAACATGCTCTGCATCGTCTCGACGCGCTCGTCCCCATACGCGGTCGGCGCGGTCCGCCGACCGGGCGCGGTCCCGAAATTGGACCGGCCCCGGGGGCATTGTCCACTTGATGTTGCAAATCCATTCCAGCCGGAGACCCTGTCTGCGCGTGACGAGCACCCGACGACAGGAATCTGAGGCCGGCCCGGTCACTCGGCCGGCACGAGCTCCGGCTCGCGCCGCCCGCGCCAGCGCGCGATCCACCCGGCGAGGCGATCGAGGTAGAGATAGACCACCGGCGTGGTGTAGAGCGTGAGCAGCTGCGACAGCATCAGGCCGCCGACGATCGTGTAGCCGAGCGGCTGGCGGATCTCCGAGCCCGTCCCGGTGCCGAGCATCAGCGGCACGCCGCCGAGCAGCGCCGCCATGGTGGTCATCAGGATCGGCCGGAACCGCAGCAGGCAGGCGCGATGGATCGACTCCTCCGAGCTCAACCCCTCGCTCTTTTCGGTATGCAGCGCGAAGTCGACCAGCATGATGCCGTTCTTCTTCACGATGCCGATCAGCAGGATCATGCCGAGCATGGCGATCACGCTGAGATCCATGTGAACCGCCATCAGGAGAAGCAGCGCGCCGATGCCGGCCGACGGCAGCGTCGACAGGATGGTGATCGGATGCACCACGCTCTCGTAGAGCACGCCGAGAATGATGTAGATGACGATGAGTGCGGCGGCGATCAGGATCGGCTCGCCCGACAATGACGACGTGAAGGCGCTGGCGTTGCCCTGGAAGGCGGTCACCAGCGACAACGGCTTGCCGCTTTGCCGCTGGAACGCATCGATCGCCGCGACCGCGTCGCCGAGGGAGGCGCCCGGCTTGAGGTTGAACGAGATCGTAACCGACGGGAAAAGGCCCTGATGGTTGATGACGAGCGGCGCCGTCGTGATCGAGCTCTTGACGAGCGTGCTCAGCGGCACCTGCTGCCCGGCCGAGGAATTCACGTAGATGCGGCTGAGCGTATCCGGACTGGCCTGAAACTGCGGCGAGACCTCGAGAATGACGCGGTACTGGTTGAGCGTCGAATAGATGGTCGAGGCGATGCGCTGGCCGAACGCGTCGTCAAGAGTGTTGTCGATCGTCGACGGCAGGATTCCGAAGCTCGACGCGACATCGCGGTTGACGGTCACGTTGAGCATCGGCCCGGCGCTCTCCTGGTCGGTGGCGACATCGGTGACGCCCGGGATGGTCTGGAATTTTTTCACGAACAGGTTGGTCCAGTACTGGAGCTCGTTCGCGTCGGCATCGGTCAGCGTATATTGATACTGCGTCTTGTTGAGCCGCCCGCCGATGGTGATGTCCTGCGCGGGCTGCATGAAGACCGCGATGCCCTCGATGGCGGCGAGGTTCTTGTTCAACCGGGCAATCACCTGGTCGGCGCTGGCATCGCGCTGATCGCGCGGCTTGAGGGCGATGAACAGGCGGCCCTGGTTCGGCGCCGCCGTCGGGCCGCCCGGCCCGATGTTGTGGCCGACCGTGTCGACCGCGGGGTCCTTCAGGATGATCTTCACCGCGGCGAGCTGGCGCTCCGCCATCGCCTGAAACGAGGTGTTCTGCGCCGCCTCGGTGATGCCGAGGATCAGGCCAGTGTCCTGCTGCGGGAAGAACCCCTTCGGGATCACATAGTAGAGGTAGCCGGTCGTCACGATGGTCCCGAGCATGACCATGAGGGTGATGAACCGGTGGCGCAGCGCGACCTTGAGGCCCGAGTCGTAGAGGGCGACCAGGCCATCGAAGCCGCGCTCGGATACACGATAGAGCCATCCGTGGTTCTTGGTCTCCGGCTTGAGCAGGCGCGCGCACATCATCGGCGTAAGCGTGAGCGAGATGATCAGCGAGAGGACGAGCGCGACGCTGATCGCGACCGCGAACTCGCGAAACAGCATGCCCACGTAGCCGCCCATCAGGAACAACGGGATGAACACCGCGATGAGCGACAGCGTGATCGACACGATGGTGAAGCCGATCTCCTCCGCGCCCTTGAGCGCGGCCTGCATCGGCGTGAGCCCCTCCTCGAGATGCCGCACGATGTTCTCGATCACCACCACCGCGTCGTCGACGACGAAGCCGACGCCGACCGACAGCGCCATGAGCGAGAGGTTGTCGAGGCTGTAGCCGAGCTCATAGAGCACCGCGAAGGTGCCGATCAGCGCCAGCGGCACCGTGATCGCCGGGATGACGGTGGCCCAGAAGTTGCGCAGGAAGACGAAGATCACCATCACGACGAGGGCGATCGTGAGCATCAGGGTGAACTGCACGTCGGTGACCGACGCGCGGATGGTCTGGGTGCGGTCGGAAATGACGTTGACCTTGACCGTGGGTGGAATCGATGCCTGCAGCTGCGGCAGCAGCGCCTTGATGCGATCGACGGTGTCGATCACGTTCGCGCCGGGCACGCGCTGCACCGCCAGAATGATGGCGCGCTGCGTGTTGAACCATCCACCGATCAGGTCGTTCTGCGGTCCCTCGATGGCCTTCCCGACGTCGCGGATGCGCACCGGCGAGCCGTTGCGGTAGGCGACGATCAGGTTGTCGTATTGGTCCGGCTTGAGCAGCTGATCGTTGGTGTTGAGCGTCCACGCCTGCTGCGCGCTGTTGAGCGTGCCCTTCGGCAGATCGACGTTGGCCTGGGCGAGCACGTTGCGCACGTCCTCGAGCCCGATGCCGCGGTTGGCGAGCGCCTGGGGGTCGACGCGCACGCGGATCGCGGGCGTCTGCTGGCCGCCGATGCCGACGAGGCCGACTCCGGGGACGACCGAGATCTTCGGCAGCAGGATGTTCTCGGCGTAGGCATCGACCGTGGTGAGCGGCAGCGTATCCGACGTGAGGCCGAGAACGAGGATCGGCGTGTCGGCCGGGTTGACCTTGCGGATCGTGGGGGGAAACGGAATGCCGACCGGCAGGTAGGGGCTCGCCGCATTGATCGCCGCGAGGACGTCGGTTGCCGCGCTGTCGACCGAGCGGCTGAGCTCGAACTGGATCGTGAGCTGCGTGTAGCCGAGCGCGCTCGCCGAGGTGAGCTGCGTGATGCCGGGGATCTGCGTGATCTGCTGCTCGAGCGGCGTCGCCACGGTCGCCGCCATCGTCTGCGGATCGGCGCCGGGGAACTGCGCGGTCACCTGGATGGTCGGATAGTTGACGTTGGGGAGTGCCGCGACCGGCAGCAGGCGGTAGGACACGAGGCCGCCCAGCAAAAGCCCCACCATCAGCAGGGCCGTCGCGATCGGGCGATGGATGAAGGGGGCCGAGATGTTCATGGCAATGCCTCCTCGACCGCGCTGGAGAGGTTGGCTTCGCGCGCCGCCTGTCCGTGCAGGAAGCGCACGTGCGCGCCGGGCTGGAGGCGATATTGCCCGGCCACCACGACGGTCTCGTTCGGCTGCAGGCCGGAATCGATCAGCGCCTGCCCGTCGCTGATCTGCCCGACTTTGACCGACTGGATCTGCGCGGCCCCGTCGCTGCCGACGACATAGACATACGAACCCTGCGGACCCTGCTGCACCGCCGGAACCGGCACCGTCAGCCCGTTCTTGCGCGTGGTCAGCAGCAGTCGCGTGTTGACCAGCTCGCCCGGCCAGAGCAGGTGCTTCGCGTTCGGAAAATCGGCACGCAGCTGGATCGTCCCGGTCGTCTGGATGATCTGATTGTTGATGAGGATCAGCTTGCCTTCGTCGAGCTTCGTCTTGTCGTCCTGGCTGTAGGCCATGACGTTGACCTGCCCCTTCGCGAGCTCGTTCTGGACGTCCGTGAAGTTCGCCTCGGGCAGCGTGAAGATGATCGAGATCGGCTGGATCTGCGTGACGTCGACCAGGCCGTTCGGATCGGTCGGATGAATGATGTTGCCTACGTCGACCTGGCGGAGGCCGGTCACGCCCTCGATCGGCGCGGTGAGGTTGGTGTAGCTCAGGTTCACGCGCGCGGATTCGATGACCGCCTCGTCCGACTTCACCATCGCCTGCAGCTGGGCAAGCTGCGCCTTCTGGGTATCGACGAGCTGCGTCGTCGCGAAGCCTTTCTGCTCGAGCGGCAGGTAGCGGTTGAGGTTCGCCTGTGCGTTGGCGACCTGCGCCTGGTCGCGATCGCGGTTGGCGATCGCCTCGTCGAGTTGCGCCTGATACGGACGCGGGTCGATCTGGGCGAGAAGATCGCCCGTCTTCACGGTCTGCCCCTGCGTGAACGCAATCTTGACGAGCTGACCGGTGATCTGGCTACGCACGATCACGTTATTGTAGGCGATGACCGTCCCGACCCCGCGCAGATAGATCGGCACATCGCCTTGCGTGACCTTGGTGGCGACGACCGGAATGGCCGGCGGCGGAGCCGCCGCCTCGGCCGGGTGCGGGGTGCGGACGACGACGACGTAGCCCGCAACGCCGCCAGCCGCGAGCACCGCCGCGGCCGCGAGAATCATGATCGTCCTTCGCATCGCCCTTCTCCCTCTGGTCATGCAGCGGATCAATTCGCCTCTCGCTCGCCCGCGGCGTGCGAGCCGCGCGCTCGTCCTGCCTCAAGGACTGGATGACATGCCCGGCGTGGTGATGATGCTCGTGCTCGGCGCCGGCGAAACGATCATCGGGCTCACGCCGCCGCTGTCGATCTCGGTCGCGCCGAGCGGGATGCTGCCCAGGCCGCCCGCCGAGGCACCGGACGATCCGGTCGTCAGCAGGCCTGTGGTGTTCGTCGCCACGCCGGCCGTGCCGCAGCCGCCGGTCGATCCGGTTGTGGCGCCGCTCATGCCGCTCGCGCTCATGCCTGCGGTTCCGCCGCTCATGCCGCCGCCGTCGAACGTGCCGGTCGCCGTCGACAGTCCACTGACGGTCGAGCAGCCGGAGCCGACGAGCGGGCCCGGCGACGGGCTCAGGCCGCCGACATTGAGCTGGGTCACCCCGAGCGGAATGCTGGGCGAAGCGGCCGGCGCGCTCGAGCTCATGCCAAGCGTGCCGAGTGGCGACGTCGCTCCGAGCGCGGAGCTCGTCACGCCACCGGGCATGGTGGTCACCTGCGCGAGCGCGGCACTGCTGCCGAGCATCAGCGCCATGATCGAAATTCCGATGAGCCGCATGAAAGCCTCCATGTCGTGCACGTCGCTGTCTTCTCAGTTCTCTGTCTTCGGTCGAAGGCGCTGTTTGATCAGCGTCCTCTATTCGAGAGATGAGCGGGGCGGCCCGGCTGCGCCAGTAAATTCGCGGTAAGAGTCTGAAATGCAGTTTAAGGACGAATGCGTATCACGCGCCGCGCAGCACTTCGTTTCTGCCCCACGACTACGGACGCACGTAGCGCGGCACCGCCTGCTTCCGACCTTCCCGATAGGGCAGCGCCCGTTGCCGGCCGATGTACCAAGGATTGCTGATACAGGACGAGCCGCACTGTTGCCGCGAGCTGACGTAACAGCTCATCGCGCCAGTGCTCGAGCTCAACGAGCAGTAGGGATAGAGCTGTGCCGCGTATTGCGCCTTGCTCGGCCGCGCGCCGAAGGACAGCACGGCGGCAGCCGTAAGCAGGATCGCTATAAAAAGTCGCATGTCGGAACCCTGGCCTCCTCACCGGGATGAGCTAGTTGGCGCGACGGGCAGAACCAGGGTTCAGACGAAGCGCACGCGCGATTTGCGCAATTTCCCTCCGTCGGCGGCAATTTCCATGGGACCGCCGCGCAGGCGCGACGGTGTAGCCATCCGCACGGCAGCAACGGAGCAAGAGCGCTTCAATCACAGCAAGATCAGGCAAGCATCAACGCGCGGCCTCGCAGCCAGAACGTCGTCGCGCCTTAGGCCGCCACGCGTTCCGCCGCCGGGACGTGCACCGGCATGCGGCCGGTGATCGCCTTGTGCACCTTCGCGAAGGCAACCGCCTCGATCTGGCGCACGCGCTCGCGCGACACGCCGAATTCGCCCGCGATGTCCTCGAGCCGCTTCGGCTTGTCCGACAAGCGCCGGGACACCAGGATGCGGCGCTCGCGCTCGCTCAGCAGCGTGAGCGCTTGGGCGAGCGCCGCGCGACCGTTTGTGACCTGCTCCTCGCGCGCGAGCGTCTCCTCCTGGCTCGGCGTGGTGTCCGCCAGCTGATCCTGCCAGTCGCTCGGCTCGCCCTCGTCACGCGTGACATTGAGCGACACGTCGCCACCGAGCCGCCTATTCATCTCCACGACCTCGCGTTCGCTCACGCCGAGCCGACCGGCGATCAGCTCGACATCGCGAGGGCGCATGTCGCCGTCGCCCAGCATTGACAGCCTCGCCTTGGTCTTGCGCAGGCTGAAGAACAGTTTCCGTTCGCCGGTCGTGGTGCCCATCTTCACCAGCGAGCGCGAGCGCACGATGTAATCCTGCATTGCCGCCCGGATCCACCAGATCGCGTAAGTGGCGAAGCGAAAACCCTTGCCGGGATCGAAGCGTTCCGCCGCCTGCATCAAGCCGATGCTGCCCTCCGAGACGAGCTCGGCAAGCGGCAGCCCGTAACCGCGATAGCCCAGCGCCGTCTTCACGACCAGGCGCAGGTGACTACCGACCAGCCGGTCGAGCGCGCGACGGTCGCCCTGCTCCCGGTAGCGGCGGATGAGATCAAACTCCTCACCCGGCTGTAGGAGAGGCATCCGGCGGATTTGCGCGAGATAGCGCTTGAGGCCGGAATCGAATTCCGAGGTGGAGAGGCTCGCGGTGCGTGTCATGGCGGTGCCATCCGGTTGAAGGTCGTGGTCGGAAAATACGGACCGCCTCCCGCGGCGCCACTAAATTGCCGGTCATGCGCCTAAATTCGAATTTAGAGGCTCACGCCGTCGTGACCGCTTCGTGCCCCGGATTGATGGAACGCCGCGGCCGTCGAGGCGACGCGCAGTTACGATTCGTTTCGCCGGGTCGCGCCGGCCGCCGGCGGGCAGACGATCTCGGCCACCAGGCCGGGGCCGGATGTCAGCGTGAGGCCGAAACCGTGCAGCTTGACGATCGCCATGACGAGGCTCAACCCGAGTCCGACGCCACGGCTCTGGCGGCTGCGGTCCGAGCGATAGAAGCGGCGGACCACCAGGTCGCGCTCCGCCTCGCTGATGCCGGGGCCGGTGTCGCCCACGCGCACGACGCTTTCGCCATCGCGGCTGAGCAGGCCCAGCTCGACGTTTCCTCCGGCGGGCGTGAATTTGATTGCGTTGTCGGCGAGGTTGGCGACCGCCTCGAGCAGCAGATCGCGATCACCCTGCACGATCGGCCGCGCGGCGAGGTCGACCGAAAGCCTGACACCCTTCTCCTCGGCAATCGGCTCGTAGAGGTCGCACACCTCGCGGACGATGTCGGCTAGCGCGACGTCGCTAAAGCCGGCGAGTCGCCGCGTGTGCTCGATCTCGGCGATGCGCAGCAGAGCCGTGACGATCGCAAGCGACTGGTCGAGGCCCGCGATGGCACGATCGATCACCGTCCGCGCCTCGTCGAGCGAGCGCGCGTTGGCGCGGCCGCGCTCGAGCGCGACCCGCATACGCGTCAACGGCGTGCGCAGATCGTGCGCGATATCGTCGCCCACCCCGGCGATCTCCTGGATCAGCGCCTCGATCCGTTCCAGCATGCCGTTCACGATCGCCGCCAGCCGATCGAACGGATCTTCGCTGCCGCGCGCCGGCAGGCGCTGGCGCAGGTCCCCCGCAACGATGCGCTGGACGCTGCGGTTGACCTCGGCGACGCGGCGCTGCGCCCGGAGGCTGAGCAGCATGCCTACCGCCACGCTGAGGAAGAGCGCCGGCAGCAGGCCGGCCGCCAGCGTCTCCCCGACGATCGCGCTGATCTCGACGATCTCGTCGACGTTGCGGCCGATCACGAGCACCTCGCCGCCCGGCAGGCGCCGCCCCGCGGCGCGCACTGCCTGCGCCACCGGCGTGTCGAGACCGGCCAAGATCATCGCGGCCTGCGCGATCCCATCGAGCGCAAGGCCAGGGGGAATCCCGGCGATGTCGCCGGCCATCCGTCGGCCGTCGGCGGCAAAGAGTCCCGCGTGCTCGACCCTACGTGGATTCTGCCGCGGCAGGAGGTTCACTGTATCGATCAGCTCATGCGCGTCGGCTCGCGCCAGCACCTCGGCCTGCTTGGTGACGACCTCGTCGGATCGGACCGTGAGATAGCGGTTCGTCTGCCAATAGATCGCGGCGAACAGCGCCAGCACGAAAAGGACGTAGATGCCGGCGACCGCGAGCCCCCAGCGGAACGTGACGCTTCGCGTGACCTCAGGCAGGCGCACGGAGGACAAAGCCGACGCCGCGCACGTTGTGGATCATCGGCGGCTCATTAGGCTCGTCGATCTTCCGCCGCAAGCGCCCCATGTGCACGTCGACGAGGTTCGTCTGCGGGACGAATTTGTACTTCCACACCTCTTCGAGCAGCATTGCGCGCGTGAGAACCTGGTCCTTGCGCTGCATCATGTACTCGAGCAGGCGGAACTCGCGCGGCAGCAGCTCGACGCTGCGGTCGCCGCGCTTGGCCGTGCGCTCGATGAGGTCGAGCTCGAGCGGCCCCACGCGCAGCTTGGTGTCGCGGTTGTCGACCGGGCGGCGGAGCAGCGCATCGACGCGCGCGATCAGCTCGACCAGCTCGAACGGCTTGGTGAGGTAGTCGTCGCCGCCCGCCCGCAGCCCGCGCACGCGATCATCGACCGCCCCGAGCGCGCTCAGCACCAGCACCGGCGTGCGCATCTGTTCCTTCCGCAGCGCCTCGACGATCGTGAGGCCGTCCATTCCGGGGAGCAGCCGATCGACGATCATCGCGTCGGGCTTGCCCGCGCGCGCCTGGTCGAGGCCCTCGATGCCGGTCGCCGCCCAGGTCACGTCGAAGCCGAGATCGGTGAACTCGGCGACGATCTCGTCGGCGGTCTCGCGATCGTCCTCGATGAGCAGCAGCTTCGGCATCGTCGTCTCCAGCTGCAGATTGGCACAATCTCGATCCATTGTGGAGTTCCGACTCGTTTCCCGACCGCGATGGCGCGTAACGAACGATGCGAACCGGGCCCTCGCGCTTTCCGGCGGCGGCGGTTCAGCACGCATGCCGTGATTCCGCGCCCGCCGGATTTCGTATGACCTCGCACCAGAGAATAAGGACGGCTCACGTCGGCGCCACTAAACAGCGCGTTTGCAGATTAAACTTTTTGTTAGCGCGCGCGGCCAAGCGCCCGCGAGCACGTTTCCTGCCGCCGTTTTTAGAGTCCTGAAACGCAATTTAATGGCGGGCCACCGTTACGCGCCCATCTGTCGTGGTGTCACCGGCGCAACCGTCGGCGGCTTGCTCGAGACCAAACGTCTCGATTGTTTCTGTTTCAACGGAGAACGACCATGAAGACCCTTCTCGCTGCTCTCAGCGTGACCATGTTGCTCGCGGGTGTCGGCGCCGCCAACGCCGGCCAGCAAGTGACCTCGACCGAGATCGACAACCGGCTCAACCACGAGTTCACGATGCCCTCCGCCTACGCGTCCGCGCGCGAGCCCGGCCGCATCGTGTCGGCGCCGAGCGCGATCGACTTCCAGCTGCAGGGCCGCCCGTGATCCAGCTGGCCGGCCGCGGAGGCCGGCCGATCTCTGGTCAGCGGCCGTACGGGGGACCTCCCGTCCGGCCGCCGATCCAGAGCCAACCGCGCAGTTGCTACCCGTCCCCGGCGTGTGGCCATACTGCGCCGTCCTGAGCGTGGCACGGACCATCCTCGATATGACGGGACGGGCGCCTGCGCCTCAAAGCGGATCGGCCGCAAGCGCCTCTCCGGCATATCGTCGCGTGACGGCGTCGAGGTCGCCGCTCGCCGAGAGCTTCTCGAGCGCATAGGCGCGCGTCGTGGCAAGCAGGCGGTAGCGCGCCGTCGCCTTGGAAAGGTCGGCGATCACGAGCGACTTGGCGACGAGCGTCGCGACGTGCTCGAGGAGATTGAAATCATCATCGCCGCTGCCGGCCACGGCGGACGCCGCCGGCAAGGTGAACTCATCGGGGAAGATCGCCAGGCGGCGAAAGACGGCTTGTTCGGGTTCGGACAGGCCGCCATAGCTCCAGTCGAGCATGCCGGACAGCGTCTGGTGCCGGGCGTGAGCGGTGCGTCGGCCGCCGCTCAGCAGGCGAAGCGGCGTGTCGAGCTGCACGGCCAGCCCCTCGATTCCGAAGGCCTCGACCCGTCCGGCCGCGAGCTCAATGGCGAGCGGAATTCCGTCGAGCCGGCGACAAATCTCCGCGACCGTCGGCGCGCTCGCGTCGCTGAGCTCGTAGGTCGCGTCGCTCGCGCATATGCGATCGACGAAGAGCTGGATCGACGGATAGGCCAAAGCCTCGGCCGCACTGATCGATAAGGGCTCGCGCGGGCACTGCAAGGGCGGCAGACGCCGCACCCACTCGCCGGCGATGCGCAGGGGCTCGCGACTTGTCGCCAGGAAGTCGATACGCGAAGCGGTCCGCGACAGGGGCTCGATCAGGGTGGCCATCGCGTCGACGAGATGCTCGCAATTGTCCATGACGACGAGCATGCGCTTACCGACGAGACGCCGGCTCAGCTCGGAAAGGGCCTGCGCACCGTTCGCGGCAATCGCGAGCGCCCGCGCAAGCAGCGCCGGCAGCTGCGCGGGATCGGCGACCGGCGCAAGGTCGACGAAATGCACGCCATCGGCATAGGATCCCGCAACGGCGTGCGCCGCCGCGACAGCGACCGTCGTCTTGCCGATTCCCCCGGGGCCGACGATTGTGATGAACCGTCGCAGCGGAAGCTCCACCGCCAGCGCGCGGATGAAGTCGGCGCGGCCGAACATGCGGGTCGAGGCAACCGGCAGGCCCGTTGCGAGGCAAGCGCCCGACGCCGCCGCGGTCGGCCAGGATTCCTCGCGCGCGACCGGCACGGCGAGGCGGTATCCGCGACCCGGCACGGTGCAGATGAGATTTTCATCTGCACCATGCGCGTGCAGCGCCTTGCGCAGCGCAGCCATGTGCACCCTGAGATTGGTCTCGCCGACGTTCGTGTCGGGCCAGGCCGCGGCAATGAGATCGTCCTTGCTGACCAGGTTGCCGCGCCCGTTGAGCAAGGCGACGAGAATGTCGAACGCTCGGCTGCCGATGGGGACGGGATTGCCGCCGTTGAGCAACTGCCTTCGCGAGGGGAGACAGAGAAAATCCGCAAAGCGGAATTTCTCCGCGCCCTCCCCGCCGCCGCCCATTACGAGCACCAGCCCGCCATTGCCGGCCTGCGCTGGTGGCGGCGCGACACTCGCCCCGGCGGCCTGCGACGCCGTTGTCCGCGTCAGGCCGCGCGCGTCAGCTCTCTTGGCGATAAGGTTCGCCATGCCGATTTCCGATGGCTCCCCGGTTGCGCCAATGTTTGTCGGGTTTCGGCAATCACTCCATCGCACTAGTGGCGCATTGGCTCCCACCTTGGTTTGTGGACAATATACCTTGGTTTAGGCGCTGGTCGTACGCCGGGGCGAACGCAGGCCATCGGCAGCCCGCGGGACCGTGCCTTCGCGGCGGCACGGCGGCTCGGTCCGTGTCAGCAGCACACCTGCCGCGACCGCCCTTTCAGCGCCTGCTCGATGCACCCGATGAGCGCCGAGCTATTGAATGGCTTGGTGAGAAAACACACCGCGCCGGCGTCGCGGGCGCGCCGCTCGAGGTTCGCCTCGGGAAAGGCCGTGATGAAGATGATGGGCGTCTGATCGTTCTGAGCCGCCAGACGGCGCTGCATTTCGAGGCCGTTCGTCCCCGGCATTTGCACGTCCGAGACGATGCAAGCGGTCTCGCGGCGCTCGGGCGAGCCGAGGTAACTGTCGGCCGACTCGAACGAGCGCGCTGCAAATCCCAGCGAGCGGATGAGATTCATCATCGCGACCCGAACCGAGACGTCGTCGTCGACGATGGAGATCAGGGGAACCTTGGCGGCGGCTTCGTTCGTCAAGTGTCAATACCCTCACGGTTCAGGGGGCTCACGGCAAAGATGCCTCGAAGGCCGCGCCCGCATCACTATACTTGGGTTTAGACGAGGGTGCCGTGATCACGGTCCCGATCACCCAAGAGCATATGAATCCAGCAAGTTTTGTGCGTCGCCGCAACGTCAACCGAGCCGCGACCGCGTGCCACGGACCCGTTCGGCCGCCCGGCGACCCGGCAAATATCATCGTCGTGCCAGTGCCAACAGCCCGGCCATCCGGACGAGATCCGGCAGGGACTTGGCTCCCATCTTTCGCATCATGTTGCCGCGATGGATCTTGACGGTGATTTCGGTCACGCCCAGCTCGTGCGCGATCTGCTTGTTCATCAGGCCGTCGACGACGTGCGTCATGATCTCCTTTTCGCGTGGCGTCAGCGCCTCGAAGCATGCACGCAGACCCGACAGGCGTTTCTCTTCGTCGCGCTGGCGGCAGGCGCGATCGAGCGCGGCGACCACCGCGTCCAGCAGATCCTGGTCGCGGAACGGCTTGGTCAGGAAGTCGACCGCGCCGGCCTTCAACGCCTTGACGGACATCGGCACGTCACCGTGTCCGGTGATGAAGATGATCGGTATGCGGATATCCTCGCGCACGAGCTCGGCCTGCAGATCGAGGCCGCTCTGCCCCGGCATGCGGATGTCGAGCACGAGGCAGGTCGGGACGGTCGGAAGGTCGGCCGCCAGAAACGATTGCGCCGAGCCGTACATCTCGGCGCGCAGGCCGACCGAGCGCAGAAGCCGGCCAAGCGCTTCGCGCATCGACTGGTCGTCATCGATGACGAGGACGACCGGCTGCTCCGAAGCGGAAGGCAGATTTGCCGCACCCTGATCCGTCACCAAGCCGACCCTCCGGGTTGGCAGGAAATTGGCCGAGTTCCCACGCGACCAGAGTGGCAACCCGGCCCCCGCCTCGTCAAGCATGCGCATCGCCGGCCTCGGCTGCGGGCAAGTTGAAACGGAACGTGGCGCCCGGCTCCGGACTGTTCCCCGTCGCCCAGATCTGTCCGCCGTGCGCCTCGATGATCGAACGGCATATCGACAGTCCCATCCCCATGCCGTCGGCCTTGGTGGTGAAGAAGGCATCGAAGATGCGCTCGCCATCGTCGGGCTTGATGCCGATGCCGAGATCGCGCACCGCGACCACCACGCCGTCCGCCCGGTCCCGGCTGGAGGTCACGGTCACGATGCGGGGATGCTCCGCAGCCGCCGCCATCGCCTGGACCGCATTGAGCACGAGATTGACGATGACCTGCTGCAGCTGGACCCGATCGCCGAGCACGGCCGGTACGTCGGAGGCGAGAGCGAGCTCGAGCGAAGCGCGATGGACGGCGACCTCGCGCTGCACCAGCGGCACGACCTCCTCGATCACGCCATTGAGGCTCAGCTCGGCCTTCTCCACATTCGCCCGCCGGCTCAGCGCGCGGATGCGATGCACGATCTCGCTTGCGCGCTTGCCGTCGCCGATCATGCTCCGAACGGCCGCGCTGACCTCGCCGGTGATGTCGCCGCCGCGCGCGAGCCAGCGAAGGCAGGCTTCCCCGTTGACGACGATCGCTGCGAGCGGCTGATTGACCTCGTGGGCGATCGACGCCGAGAGCGCGCCGAGACTCATGATGCGCGCCGCATAGGCGAGCTCCGCCCGCGCCTGGTGCAACTGCTCCTCGGACTTCCGCGCGGCCGTGATGTCGGTCACGGCGCCCACGAACTGGCGCTGGCCGCCGCCGTTGCCGTTCGTCGTCGCCCGCGCGACCAGACGGACATGCTTGATGGCATCGTCCCGCGCCTGCAGGCGAAACTCGAGGTCGAAATCCGAATTCTCCCGCGCGCCACACTCGAACGCCCGCCGCACGGCAGATACGTCATCGGAATGGACGCGGCACAGCATCAGATCGATCGAGGGCTGCGTGCCTGGCTCGCACTCGAAAATGCTGAAGCTCTGCTCGGACCAGAACACGGCATCGGTCGACGGGTTCCAGCCGAAGCTGCCCGTCAGGCTGATCTTCTGCGCTTCCGCCAGATAGGCCGCCTGGCTTCGTCGCAGCGCCTCCTCGGCCCGGCGGCGTTCGGTGATGTCGTTGGTGGTCTCGAGCGTTCCGATCCGACGCCCGGATCCGTCCGACTGGGTCGACCATCGGCTGGCAACGATCACGGTCGTTCCGTCCTTGCGGGTTCGCTGGAACTCGCCCTCCCAATACCCTTCGCGCTGCAGTATCGCCTTGATCTCTTCGAGCGGAATCGGAAACACCGTGCGCAGGAGCTGGGGTGAGCTCTGGCCAATGGCCTCGTGGCGAAGCCATCCGTAAAGCCGCGCGGCTCCCTGGTTCCAGTAGCGGATCATGTCGTTATCATCGCGCACCATGACGGTGTCGTGCGTGAGCTCCAGGAGCTGGGCCTGGTCGCGCAACGTCTCGGCGGCGTCCCGCTTGCGCCGCACGAGGCCTGTGATCGCGAACGCCGTGATGAAATATGTCGTGAGCGTCACGATGTCTTGCGGCGTGTCGACCGCGAAACTCAAGATTGGCGAAGTGAAGAAATAATCGAGCAGGCCAACCGCGATGACCGAGAAGACAAGCGACGAGATCAGGCTGTCCATCAAGGACAGCAAGACGATGATGATCAGAAAGACGCAGACCGCGGTCGCCAACCTCGCCCCGAGGTGGAAGCAGATCCACGCCGCGAGCGCCATGGCGACGCCGCCGAACAACCAGAGACCAAGGAGATATCGCAGCCGAGGCACTCGACTGTCGCCGATGCGCCAGCGGGACGGGAGGATCGTCAGTGTAGTGCCCCTTCGACACCGATGACGCAAAATACTACGTCGACCGCGACTGGTCTACCGGGACATGACCCCATCCTGTCTGGCTCCGACTCCGACGGTCGGGGTCGGCGCCATTGATGCGGAGCACCTACACGGCGACGCGACGCCGTTCGCGATGGGGCGCCACGCCCTCGTCCGCCGCGGCTTGCCGGATGAACGCAAGCAGCTCGACGTTGATCTCGTCCTTGAGCGTCGTGCACATGCCGTGCACTAGCGCATCAGCCAGCGGTACTTCTTCGGCGTGAGCCCGACCAGCTCGCGAAAGCGTCGTGAGCAGTGGCTCTGGTCCGAGAAGCCGGATGCGATCGCGATTTGCGAGAGCGGCCAGTCGGTCTTCACCAGGAGCTCCTGCGCGCGACGCACCCGGCAGACGAAGAGGAAGTGGTGCGGCGTCACGCCCTCCGATTGCTTGAAGGCGCGTGCGAAGTGGCAGCGAGACAATCCGACGAGCGCGGCAAGCCGCTCGATGCTGATGCTTTCCTCGAGGTTGGCGTCGATGTACTCGCGCACGCGCCGGCGCGAGCCTGGCGACAGCCCGCCACGCGCGACAATCTGCGCCTGCGCGGCGCCGATGACCGGTCCGTGCATGGATGCCAGGATGTGCGACGGTATCGATTCGAATTTCAGGATGTTGCTGTCGGGGGCCAGCATTGCGATCCCTCCTCAAGGTTGCGAGTCCAAGGGTCACTCGTTCGACGCAGCCACTATGCCGGCGGCCGATCGCAACGCCTAATAAATGCTTGTGAATATTCGCTGTGCACGCGCGGCGACGCGACCGCCCGATGCCTGCGTCAGATAAACCAAGGTATATGCAGGGTCCGCCGTTCGGATGAGCGATGGCGACGCGAGGACGATCCGGCGCCCTGCGCCCGCAACCAAAGAATGACCCGGCAGTCGCCGCGCGTCGTGACGACGTAAATTTTTGCAAATCGCCGATTTGTCCCCTGGTGACGATCGGTGCCCGACACTGATCGATCTCGCACCGATCCTGACACCGCCACATGGGCCGATGTCACGGCGGACGGCTCGCCGAAGCGTCGCTCGGCGCGCCTCGAGCAGACAACAAAGGGCACGTCGATCCAATACGCCGCTGATCGAGGGAGCGAAATTGCGTGGCGGGTGCGCAAAGGAGCGACGAGGCCATTACGGAGGTACTGATATGACCGCGCTACGCCGAGAATTGGCACCTTCGGGAAGCGAACTGCTGCTCGCCGAGCTGGTGCATCGGATCAACAACGAATTCACCTCCGCGGTCTGCATCATCTCGCGCGCGGCGGCACGGTCGGAAAGCGACGATGTCAAGGCGACGCTGGCCGCCGTCTCGGAACGCCTGATGGACTATGCGCTCGTTCATCGCGCGCTGCAGATGCCGACCGAGCACGCCGAGATCGACGCATCCGCCTTCTTGCGCGGGCTGTGCGCAGCGATCAGCAGGTCGAAGCTCGCCGACCTCGGCATTGAAATGAGCTTCGTCGACCGGCCGCTGCGGATGGATTCGCGCCGGTGCTGGCTCCTCGGGCTCGTCGTGTGCGAGCTCGTCAACAATGCGGCGCGCCACGCGTTCAACGGCGCGGCCGGCACCATCCGGGTGGAGTTGCGCCTTCGCGGCTCTTTCGTGGAGTGCTCCGTGTCGGATAATGGACGATCGTCGGCGCCGATCCGACCGGGTCGCGGTTTCGCGATCGTCGAAGCGCTGGCCGAGACCCTGGATGGAAATATCACGCGCATCATGGGTAATCGGGGCAGTGCCGTGGTTCTCACTTTCCCGCACCGCGCCGATGTGCGTTCGCGCCGCCGGGAGACGATCGATAATCTCGCCGTCACGCTGAACTGACATTCACCATGGAGGAGTATCATGGATCGTCGTACTTTCGTCAGCGCCACCGTTGCGGCCGCCGCGAGCTCACTCCTGGCGCCTGTTGTTCATGCGCAGCCCGCTCCCAAGGCGAGAAATGTCGTCCTGGTACACGGTCTTTTTGCCGACGGATCGAGCTGGTCCGAGGTGATTCCGCGATTGCAGGCCGCTGGGCTCAATGTGACCTCCGTGCAGAATCCATTGACGACACTCCCGGAAGCGGTCGCGGCTGCCTTGACGGTGCTCGCGCGGCAAGATGGGCCGACGGTTCTCGCCGGGCATTCGTTTTCCGGGATGATCGTCACAGATGCCGGTGTGCACCCGAACGTCTCGGCGGTCGTCTATGTTGCGGCGCGAGCGCCGGACGCCGGCGAAGATTACACGGCCTTGGCCAAGAAGTTTCCGACGCCGCCGGCGTCGGCCGGCATCACGTTCGATGGCGATCAAGGCCGCCTCACCGAGGAGGCTTTCCTGCGCGATTTCGCGGGCGACCTGCCCGAAGCGAAGGCAAGGGCGCTGTACGCGGTCCAGTGGCCATTCCATAAGGCTCTGCTCGCCGGCAAGACGACGCACGCGGCATGGCGCTCGAAGCCGAGCTGGTACGCGGTGTCGACGGAGGACCGGACGATCAACCCGGATCTGGAACGCTTCATGGCCAAGCGCATGAGCGCCAAGACGATCGAGGTCAAGTCGAGCCACGTTTCCCTGATATCGCACCCCGACGCGATCGCCAATCTGATCCTCGAAGCGGCCGGACAGGCTTAGACCTTCGGCTGATCATCACATGGACAGCAGTCGCGCTTCGGCCACCTGGTCCTTCGTCGCAAGCGTCTCTGCAATTCGCTTGCGGACATAGAACATCCTGGTCTTCACGGTGGTCTGCGATGGTGCGCCTTTTTGAGCGGCCGTGCCGTCAACGCGCGCGGCTGCGCACAACGCCGTGGGCAGGGCTCTCCGCGGGCGCGCTTAATGCCGATTAACACAGATTAACTTGCTGATCCGGCGTGGTTTTTTTTCAATAGGGCGGCGGTGCCATGCGAGCGCAGACAGATGGTTCAGGTTCTGGGCGTCGACCATATCGTTATTCGCGTCAGCAACTACGAGCGATCGAGGAGATTCTACGAGCGCCTGTTCGGTTTCCTCGGCTTCGAGATCGTTGGTGGCTTTAGCGAAATGACCGGCTGGCGGAACGGCCGGACCGCGTTCTGGATCACGGCGGCGGATCCGGCGGCGCCGGCGCGGCGGCACAGCGACGGCGATATCGGCCTGCATCATTATGCGTTCGAGCTCTCAGGTCGCCGCGACATCGACGACCTGCAGGCCTTCCTCGACGACAACGGCATCGACATCGTCGACCCGGCCGGCGAGTACTATGAGGATTATTACGCGGTGTATTTTTTGGATCCCGACGGTATCAAGCTCGAGGGCATGACGTACGGCGCCTGTCACCGGCATGGAGCGCGAACGAAGCCGAGCGAATGAACCCGCGGGACTCGCGTGCGGCCACCGCCGAGGGAGACGGCTGGCCGCGAGCTGCCGCCGCCGCGCTGCTTGAAGCGCGATCGAGCCTTCCGTAAAATGCGTGAGCTCGCCCCATCAGCGGACGCGGTGTCGACGTTGCGTCGACTGCGGCGCCGATACAAATCGCTCGGAAGGCGTTGCGGAAGGCGATCGAGGTGGCCAACGATACAGACGCAGCTATCGACCTCACGATTGCGTTCGGGCCGTTCCGATTTTTTCCCCGCAGGCAAATGCTGCTTGAAGGCGACAGGCGCCTGCGTCTGGGCAGCCGCGCCCTCGAGATCCTCGCCGTCCTGCTCGAGCGCCCCGGTGCGCTCATCACCAAGGATGACCTGGTGGCGCGCGTCTGGCCGAACACGTTCGTCGAGGACGGCAACCTTCGCGTCCATATCGCCGCGCTGCGGCGCGCCCTCGGCGACGGGCACGGCGGCAATCGGTATGTGACGACCATTCCGGGGCGAGGCTATCGCTTCGTCGCTCCGGTCGCGGCATCGGAGCCCAGCAACCCCTCTCCCCGGCTCGCGGCTGCGGAGCACGCCGCAAGCAACCTGCCGGTTCCGCTGGCGCGGATGGTCGGACGCAGCGAGATCGTTGCGGCAATCGTCGCGCAGATGGCGGAGCGCCGCTTGATCACGATTGCAGGACCGGGCGGCATCGGCAAGACGACGGTCGCGTTGGCGGTCGCCGATCAGTTGAGCGGCACCTATCGCGACGGGGCGCGCTTCGTCGACCTTGCGCCGATATCCGATCCGGGTCTCGTGATCAGCGCGCTGACGTCGGTGCTCGGCGGCACGCCGCACGCCGGACATCCGCTCATCGGCGTTCTCCGCGACAAGGAAATGCTCCTTTTGTTCGACAACTGCGAGCACGTCATCGAGAGCGTCGCGGCGCTCGCGGAGGAGATCTACCGGCACGCCCCGGGCGTCCACATCCTCGCGACCAGTCGCGAGCCACTGCGGGTCGAAGGCGAGCGGGTGCAGCGCCTCGCTCCCCTCGCCGCCCCCGATGCGTCGGCGGGCCTCACCGCCAAGGCGGCGCTGGCCTTCCCGGCGGTGCAGCTCTTCGTCGACAGGGCGGCGGCGATGTCCGAGGGATTCAAGCTCGACGACGCCGCCGCGCCGCTCGTCGCCGAGATATGCCGCCGCCTCGACGGCATAGCGCTCGCCATCGAGTTCGCGGCGGGATCGGTCGACACGTTCGGCTTGAGCGGCCTCGCGGCCGGGCTCGACGACCGTTTTCGGCTGTTGACGCGCGGCCGCCGCACCGCGTTGCCGCGGCACCAAACGCTGAGCGCCATGCTCGATTGGAGCTACGAATTCCTGCCCGAGGCCGAACGCGTCGTGCTGCGGCGCCTGGCGATCTTCGTCGGCAGCTTCGCCCTGGGCGAGGCTCAGGAGATCGCCGCGAGCACCGAGGTCGACATCAAGAGCATCGACACGATCATCGCTGACCTCGTCGCCAAATCGCTGCTGACCGCCGATATCGGCGGCTCGATCGTGCGCTACCGGCTGCTCGAGACCATACGGGCCTATGCGCTCGCCAAGCTCAAGGCATCGGGCGAGCTCGCGCCGCTGGCGCGCCGGCACGCGGAATATTATCGCACCGCGCTCGAGCGCGCGGCCCCCGAATGGGAAACGCGGTCGAGCGCGGAATTGCTGGGCGGCTACGGGCCGCGCATCGACAACATTCGCGCCGCGATCGACTGGGCGTTCTCGTCCGATGGCGACAGCGGGCTTGGCATCGCGCTGACGATCGGAGCGGTGCCGCTGTGGCGGCTGTTGTCGCTCATGGACGAGCTGCGCGCTCGCACGCAGCGCGCGCTCAACAGCCTGCGGCCCGCCGAGCGATCGAGCTCGCGCGAGGCGATGCAGCTCCTCGCAGCGCTGGGCGCCGCCCTGCGCTACGGCAAGGATCCGGAGCACAAGATCGAGGCGACGTGGAGCAGCGCCCTTTCGATCGCGCAAGAGCTCGGCGATGCCGATTATCAGCTGCGGGCGCTCTCCGGACTTCGCAACGTCCGCCTCAGCGACGGCAACCTGCGCGCAACCTTGTCGATTGCCCGCACGTTCAAGGAGGTTGCGGCGCGGGCCGCCGACCCGACCGACATCGTCGTCGGCGATCGGATGATCTCGTATGCATTGCACTTCATGGGCGAGCTCGGCGAGGCCCGGCGGCTCACGGAGCTCGTTCTGCAGCGTCTGCCGCCAGCATACCGGTCGCATATCATCCGGTTTACCTACGACCAGCGGGTGCTCGCCTATCACATCCTGGCCGAGACCCTGTGGCTGCAGGGATTTTCCGATCAAGCCGTGCGCGTCGCGGAGCGCGACATCGACTATGCCCGCGCGCTCAATCACGAGCTGTCGCTGTGCAATGCGCTCGGCCAGTGCGCCTGCCCGATCGCGCTGTTCGTCGGCGATCTTGCGGCCGCCGAGCGGCACATCGCGATGCTGCTCGATCACGCGGCGCGCCACGCGCTCCCGCTATGGCAGGCGACGGGCCGGTGCTTCGACGGCGTCGCCCACATCAGGCGCGGCGATCTCGTCGTCGGAATGACGACGTTGCGGTCCGGGCTCGCTGAGCTCGTGGAGACGCGTTTCACGACACGCTACGTCGCCTTCATGGCCGAGCTCGCGCAAGCTCATTGCGCGCGGGGCGAAATCCTGGAAGCGCACGCCGCGCTCGACGATGCGATCGAGCGCAGCCGCCGCAACGAGGAGCTTTGGTACCTCGCCGAGCTTCTGCGCCTAAAGGGCGAAGCAGCGTTGCGCGACAAAGCGTCCAGCGAAGCCGCCGAAGGATTTTTCCGCGAGTCGCTCGCTATCGCCTCCCGGCAACAAGCCCTGGCTTGGCAGTTGCGAACCGCGGCGAGCCTCGCGCGCATGTATCGTGATCGCGGCGAAATGCAGCCCGCGAGCGAGACCTTGGCGCCGATCTATCGCCGCTTCACCGAAGGGTTCGCATCAGTCGACCTGGTGGCCGCGAAAGCGCTGTTGGATGCCGACGACGAGCCCTTCGTCCCCGACACCTGATCGAAATCCAACGAACCTCAACCGACCAGCGTCAATCCGGGAGGATCGACCGCGCCGGCGTCGTCGCCGCAGCGCGGAAATGCCACAAGCGCGCAACTGCCCGAAGGGGTGAACCTGAACTCGACCTTGCCATCCAGGCTGCGGACCAGCCCCTCGATGATTGTGAGTCCACGGCCCCGGCCGACGCACGGCGACGCACCGCGGCCGTTGTCGGATACGCGGCAGACCACCAGGGATTTCGACGGCCGCACCTCGACGCTGATCGAGCCCCCCGGCGTACCGAACGCGTGGCGGACCGAATTGGTGATGAGCTCCGACAGGATGAGGCAGAGTCGCCAACAGCGATCCGAGGCCATCGCGAACGGCTGCTCGGCAAGCGTCAGGGTTATGCCTCTGCTCTTGAGCCGCGACTCGCCGATCGACTGGCACACCTCACGGACGCATGCGGAAACCTCGACGAGCGTTCCTTCGACGGGCATCTGCAGGGCACGATGGACACGGGCGTACTCGTGCAGACGCTCACGCGCACCATCCAACGCCGCCTTCGCCTCTTCGCTGGCGGTTCGCGCCGCCGCGACCGAGAGCATGCTGATCGCCGTCGCATACTCGTTGTTGATCCGATGCGACAGCTCGGCGAGAAAAAGTCCGCTGCCCGCGGCAGGCAGGTCGGTTGCAAGCATCGTTTCCATGGCCACTCCCCTTTCTCCGATGCGAGGCTGACGTGAGGTCCGGGAACCAAGCCGTATTCAACACCCCCCTCACCTTCTCGAAATCACCTTGGGCTTCTCCGTCAGGTCCCTGAACTTCTTCACGCTACGCGCGACAGCTTGTCGAGCGTAATCGGCAGGTCGCGTACGCGTTTTCCGGTCGCGTGATAGACCGCGTTGGCGACAGCCGCCGCGACCCCGGTGATGCCGATCTCGCCGAGCCCCTTGATTCCGAGCGGATTGCTGTCGTCCGGCTCGTCGACGAAGATCACCTTGATCTCATGGATGTCCGCGTTCACGGGGACATGATATTCGGCGATATTGGCGTTCACCACGCGGCCGAACCGGTGATCGATCAGCGTCTCCTCTTGCAGCGCCATGCCGATGCCCCAGACGACGCTGCCCAGAATCTGGCTCCCTGCGGTCTTGGTATTGAGGATGCGCCCGGCCGCAACCGCGCTGACCACGCGGGTGACGCGGATCACGCCGAGCTGCTCGTCCACCTTGACCTCGACAAAGACCGCCGAATGGGCGTTGCTCGAGCGCGACGCGTCCTGGACCGGCGTGGTCGCCTTCTCCTGCACGACGCGGTCGACGGCGCCGTGCCGCATCGCATCGGCGATCGCGACCGAGCGCGTCGCGTCCTGCCGGCTGACGAGCTTGCCGTCCGCCAAGGCGACCCCGTCGGGCGCGAGGTTCGCGAGCGGCGAGCTCGGCATGGCCTGGGCGAGCCGCAACAGCTCGTCGCGGATGGCGCGCGCCGTCGTCGCGATGCCGTTCGACACCGAGACCGCGATCCATGAGCCGCCTTCGACCGGCGACTGCGGGAGCGCCGAGTCGCCGAGCTTGATGCTGATGTCGTCGAGCGCAAGCCCGAGCATGTCGGCCGCGACCTGCGCCATGATGGTGTAGGTGCCGGTGCCGATGTCGGAGGTGGCGCACGCAACCTCGGCGTGGCCGTCCGCGGTCAGCGCGATCCGCACCGTGATCGGCGCCTGAAACGCGTCCCAGACACCCGTCGCCATGCCCCACCCCACCAGGTCGCCATCGTCCCGCATCGAGCGCGGCGCCGGATTGCGCTTGTCCCAGCCGAATGCCTGCGCGCCTTGGGCATAGCATTCGCGCAGCGCCTTGCTGGTGTAGGGCCGATCGTTGTTCTGGTCGCGATCCGAATAGCAGCGCAGCCGCAGCTCGAGCGGATCAAGCTTGAGGGCGACCGCGAGCTCGTCCATCGCGGACTCGAGCGCATAGACGCCGGTGGCCGCGCTCGGGCAGCGCATATCGCACGAGGTCGGACGGTCGATCGGCACGAGCTTGTGCGCGTATTTCGCGTTGGCGCACGTATAGAGCAGGCCCGACCAGCCGGTCTCCTGGCGGAAGAATTGCTCGTTTTGCGACGTCACCGTCACCGCCTCGTGGGTGATCGCGTCGAGCGTTCCGCCGGCGTTGGCGCCGAGCGCGATGCGCTGGATCATCGCCGGCCGGTAGCCGAGCGCGTACATCTGCGGCCGGGTCAGCACCACGCGCACCGAGCGTCGCAGCGCGCGCGCGGTGAGCACCGCCAGCACGACCTCGAAATTCGGTCGCAGGCCGACGCCGAACGCCCCGCCCACGAACGGCGACACCACGCGCACATCCTCGGGCTTCATGCCGAACACGCTGCAGACATAGCGCTGGACGTTCTGCACGCCTTGCGTCTTGTCGCAGACCGTGAGCTTGCCGTCGGGCTCGTGGATCACGGTCGCGGCATAGAGCTCGATCGGATTGTGGTTCTCGATCGGAACGTAATACTCGCCCTCGTGACGCACCGCCGCGGCGGCGAGCGCCTGGTCGGGCGTGCCGCGCGGCTTGGGCGGCGTAAATATGGCCTCGAACGGGTTGGTCGGCGCCGGGACCGGAACGGCTGCTTTGAGCTGCGCAAAGAGATCCGTGACGTGCGCCTCCTTCGCGTAGTCCACCCGCACGAGCGAGGCCGCAAAACGCGCGATCTCCGACGTTTCGGCGACGACCAGCGCGACCGGTTGGCCGTTGAACATGACCTTGTCGTCGTACAGCGGGCGAAAGGGCGATCCCAACGGGGCCACGTCGTCCTTGTACGCCTTGTCGTTGTCGGCCATGGGCGGGCGGTTCTGGTGCGTGATCACGTCGATCACGCCCTTGACCCGCTTCGCCGCGGTCGAATCGATGCGCGTGATACGCCCCTTGCCGATGGTCGACGCGACGATGCTGCCGTGAACCAGGTCCGGCGCGTTGAACTCGGCGGCATATTTCGCCGCCCCGGTGACTTTCGCGACACCATCGATGCGGGATTGGGACGTGCCGATGTAAGGGGCCATGGCGGTGCTCACACGATCTTCTTGGACGACTGCGACTGCGGCCTGCCGCGCGCGGCTTGGCTGAGCCCGCGCACGATGCAGCGGCGGACGAGATCGATCTTGAAGGCGTTGTACCGGTAGCCTCGGGCCTCGCGCAGCAGCACATCGGCCGCACGCGCAAACGTCGCCGCATTCGCCGGCTGCCCGCGCAGCACCGCTTCCGCCTGCGCATCGCGCCAAGGCTTGTGCGCGACGCCGCCGAGCGCGAAGCGCCCCTCCTTGATCGTGTCGCCGTCGAGCTCTAGCCCGGCCGCAATCGAGACCAGGGCGAACGCATAGGAGGACCGGTCGCGGATCTTCAAGTAGGTATGGTTCGCGGCAAAACCCTTCGGCGGCAGCTCCACCGCCGTGATGATCTCGCCGGCGTCGAGGTTGGTGTCGCGCTGCGGCGTATCGCCCGGCAGGCGGTGGAAGTCGGCGATCGGGATCACGCGGCTGCCGGCCGGCCCGACGACATGCACGGTCGCATCCAGGATCCGCATCGCCACGCACATGTCGGAGGGATGCACCGCGATGCAGGCCGCGCTGGCGCCGAGGATCGCGTGCATGCGGTTGAGCCCCTCGATCGCCGAGCAGCCGGTGCCCGGCTCGCGTTTGTTGCAGGGCGTCGCGGTGTCGTAGAAGTAGGAGCAGCGCGTGCGCTGGAGCAGGTTGCCGCCGGTCGAGGCCATGTTGCGCAGCTGCTGCGAGGCGCCGGCCATGATCGCGCTGGCGAGAAGCGGATAGCGCTCCTCGACCAGCGGGTGATAGGCGAGATCGGTGTTGCGCACCAGGGCGCCGATGCGCAGGCCGCCGTGCGCGGTCGGTTCGACCTGCTTGAGCGGCAGCCGCGTGATGTCGATCACGCGCGTCGGCTGCTCGACGTCCATCTTCATCAGATCGATCAGGTTGGTGCCGCCGGCGATCAAACGCGCCTTCGGATCGGCCGCGATCTGGCGCACGGCGTCGGCGACATTGTTGGCCCGCGAATACTGAAAATTGATCATGACCGCTCCATCGCCTCGAGGATCGCCGCCACGATGTTCGGATAGGCGCCGCAGCGGCAGATATTGCCGCTCATCAGCTCGCGGATTTCCTCCGGCGTTTTCGCCTTGCCTTCGGCGATGAGGCCGGCGGCGGAGCAGATCTGCCCGGACGTGCAATAGCCGCACTGGAAAGCGTCGTGCTCGATGAACGCCTGCTGCAGAGGATGCAGCGCGCCGTCCTTGGCCAGGCCCTCGATGGTCGTGATCTTGGCGCCGTCCTTCATGACCGCGAGCGTCAGGCATGAATTGATCCGGCGGCCGTCCACCAGCACCGTGCAGGCGCCGCACTGGCCGTGATCGCAGCCCTTCTTGGTGCCGGTCAGATCGAGATGGTCGCGCAGCGCGTCCAGCAGAGTCGTCCACGGCGCAAGCTCGAGCTTCCTTTCGACGCCGTTGACGGTCAGCGATAGCGGGATCTTGTGCGGCGCCGGGATCGTCTGCCTGATCGGCTGCGCCGGGCGTGTCTGTGCCATATGCACCTCCGGGATGGCGAAGTTTCATCCTCGGACCGCCCTGCCAGCCGGCGATCCGCTCCTCGCTACGGCCAAACCCGTAGATGCGCGAGGTGTCGATGAAATTGACCGGACCATCGAAAATGGCGCTGACCGTCGCTTTGGCGCGCGCTTCGTCGACGCCGTAGCCATAGGTGTCAGGCATATCGCCGAGGCCAGACGTGCCGAAGCAGATGGACGTGACCGTGAGATCGGTGCGGCCCAGACGGACCTTGTCCATGACGCCCTCGGTCATCGCGAACTCCCCTGTTTTGGTTGCCGGCGCATCCCTAAGGCCGC
>Ga0209006_10000485_pt1 | contig 37945 bp, 33 predicted proteins | sample JacPin_JW_Ref_O2_FD_188567 | JGI IMG/M metagenome (GOLD analysis project Ga0209006, IMG submission 188567) | Forest soil microbial communities from Algoma, Ontario, Canada - Jack Pine, Ontario site 1_JW_Ref_O2 (SPAdes) (version 2) | ecosystem: Environmental > Terrestrial > Soil > Boreal... | reverse complement strand
CGGCCTTCTGCTCTTCGCGCAAGCGGCTCATCGCGGCCTTCTGCTCTTCGCGCAAGCGGCTCATCGCGGCCTTCTGCTCTTCGCGCAAGCGGCTCATCGACGAAATCCCTTGGCTTCAAACCAGACTGGATGAGTTCGGCTCGACGTGCCTGGACGTCGGACGCCGCCCCGACCATGTTGGTCAAAATATGGCTCACCTGAAGGTGCACCCGCATGCCCATCAACTCCCAGGCCCGCTTCACGTTGTTCTTCACCGCCATCAGCGTGGTCAGCGGGATCTGACTGATCTTGCGGGCCATCTCCTCGACGGTCTCCTCCAGGTCGTCGCGCGGCACGACCTTGTTGAGAAGTCCCCAATCAAGTGCTTGCGCAGCGTTGAGCGTCGGCGCCAGCAGAAGCCAGTCCATGGTGCGATGCCAGTTCATCAGCAACCATGGTTCGATCATCGTGTGCCCGCCGGGCTCGCCGAGACTCTGGGCAAGCGGCATCTGGAAGTACGCATCCTCGGATGCGACGCAGAAGTCGGTCAGCAGGCCCAGATAGATGCCACCCCCCATGCAGTAGCCGTGGATCTGAGAGATGGTGGGTTTGGGGAACTCCCACAGATAGAGCGTCGGCCACAAGAACAGGTCGGCGGTGCCCTTGTACAGCGACTCGAAGGTGTTGCCGAAATCGGGATACGGATTCTCGTCCGGGCCCCAGCGCGCCACGTGTCCGCCGCAGAAGCCCTTGCCGTTGGCCTTGATGATCACGACCTTGATCTCGCCGTCCCGGTCGGCCTCGCGAAGGCACTCGTCGACGTCTTGGACCAGCTGAGCGTCCTTGGTGTTGGCCTTGTCCGGCCGGTTCAGGATGATCCGCGCAATCGGCGGCTCCCGCTCATAGATGACCGCTTCGAGAGTGCGCTGCTCCATGCCGGTTAGACTAGGGGTAACGGCACCGATCCGGCCATCACCGGTGAGCCTTCGGAAGAACAGCAGCCAGCGCCCAGTAGAACCGAACGGGTAGGCCCGTGACAGCCAGAACGAGCGGCCACGCGTCTGCGTGGCAAACGGGGTGGTACCGCGGCGCTCGCGCACCGGCGCGTCGTCGTCCCCGTGCCTAGATCAACGTCGGGCACAGGAGAGACACACCCGTGAGCCAACCCGCCTATCCGCGCACCGACCTGGGCGCCGACCAACGCGGCGGTTCGCCGGATTTCCCGGCGCTCGAGCAACAGGTCCTCGTTTACTGGGCGGCGGATGACACCTTCCGCGCCAGCATTGCGCGACGTGACGACGCCCCGGAGTACGTGTTCTACGACGGTCCGCCGTTCGCCAACGGACTTCCGCACTACGGCCACCTGCTCACCGGTTATGTCAAAGACATCGTGCCGCGCTACCGCACCATGCGCGGCTACAAGGTGGAGCGCCGGTTCGGTTGGGACACCCACGGACTGCCTGCCGAACTCGAGGTGGAGAGGCAGCTTGGCATCACCGACAAGTCGCAGATCGATGCGATGGGCATCGCGGAGTTCAACGAGGCGTGCCGGGAGTCGGTGCTGCGGTACACCGACGAATGGCGCGAATACGTCACCCGCCAGGCCCGCTGGGTCGACTTCGACAACGACTACAAAACCCTTGACCCGAGCTTCATGGAATCGGTGATCTGGGCGTTCAAGCAGTTGTGGGACAAGGGGCTGGCGTACGAGGGCTACCGGGTGCTCCCGTACTGCTGGCGCGACGAGACGCCGCTGTCCAACCACGAGTTGCGGATGGACGACGACATCTACCAGAGCCGGCAAGACCCGGCGATCACCGTCGGATTCAAGATCGCCGGCGGCGGCGGACACGAAGAACTGGCCGGCGCGTTCCTCTTAGTCTGGACCACCACACCGTGGACGTTGCCGTCCAACCAGGCCGTCGCGGTCAACCCGGATGTCGAGTACGTGCTGGTGCGGTCGGGGAATCGGCGCTACCTGCTGGCCGCGGGGCGCGTCGCCGCGTACGCCCGCGAGCTTGGTGAAGAGCCGGAGATCCTCGCGACCTATCGCGGCGCGGATCTGCTGGGTGTGCGCTATCTGCCGCCGTTCCCGTATTTCATGGACGCCGCCAACAGCTTTCAGGTGCTGCCTGCGGACTTCGTCAGCATTCAGGACGGTACCGGCATCGTGCACATGTCGCCGGCGTACGGCGAAGACGACATGGCGACTACTGCCAAGGCCGGGATCGTGCCGGTCACGCCGGTCGACTCGAAGGGCCGTTTCGACGCCACCGTTCCCGACTACGCGAATCAGCATGTCTTCGACGCCAACCCGCAGATCATTCGTGACTTGAAAAACTCCACCCGCGCCGCCGCGGTCAACGGCGCTGTGCTGCTCCGACACGAAACCTACGAGCACTCGTACCCGCATTGCTGGCGATGCCGCAACCCGCTGATCTACCGCGCGGTTTCGTCCTGGTTCATCAAGGTGAGTGAGTTCCGCGACCGCATGGTCGAGTTGAACCAGCAGATCACCTGGTATCCCGAACACGTGAAGGACGGTCAGTTCGGCAAGTGGCTAGAGGGCGCGCGGGACTGGTCGATCTCACGAAACCGATACTGGGGCACGCCGATTCCGGTATGGGTCTCCGACGACCCGACCTATCCGCGCATCGACGTCTACGGCAGCCTTGACGAGCTGGAACGCGACTTCGGCGTCCGGCCGGAGAACCTGCACCGGCCCTACATCGACGAGTTGACGCGCCCCAACCCCGACGATCCGACCGGGCGCGCGACGATGCGGCGCATTCCCGATATCTTCGACGTCTGGTTCGACTCGGGCTCGATGCCCTACGGGCAGGTGCACTACCCGTTCGAGAACGCCGAGTGGTTTCAGACCCATTTTCCCGGTGACTTCATCGTCGAGTACATCGGCCAGACCCGCGGCTGGTTCTACACGCTGCACGTGCTCGCCACGGCGTTGTTTGACAAGCCGGCGTTTACGACCTGTGTGGCGCATGGCATCGTGCTCGGCAACGACGGGCAGAAGATGAGCAAGTCGCTGCGCAACTATCCCGACGTCACCGAGGTCTTCGACCGCGACGGCTCCGACGCGATGCGGTGGTTCTTGATGGCGTCGCCGATTCTGCGAGGTGGCAACCTGATCGTGACGGAGCAGGGCATCCGCGACGGTGCGCGCCAGGTCCTGTTGCCACTGTGGAACGCGTACAGCTTCCTGGCGCTCTACGCCCCGAAAGTCGGTGAGTGGCGCACAAATTCCTCGCACGTGCTGGATCGCTACATCCTGGCGAAGCTGGCTCGGTTGCGCGACGTGCTCACCAACGCGCTTGATGTCTGTGACATCTCCGGAGCGTGCGAGGAGCTGAGGCAGTTCACCGAGGCGCTGACGAATTGGTATGTCCGACGGTCCCGGCAACGGTTCTGGGACGAGGACCCGGACGCCATCGACACCCTGCACACGGTGCTCGAGGTGACGGCCCGGCTGGCCGCTCCGCTGCTGCCGCTGAGCACCGAGGTGATCTGGCGTGGCGTCACCGGCGAACGATCCGTGCACCTGACCGACTGGCCGCAGGCGGGGGTCGTGCCCGCCGATCCGCAGCTGGTCGCCGACATGGACCTGGTACGCGAGGTCGCCTCGGCCGCGTCGTCACTGCGCAAAGCCAAGAAGCTGCGCGTTCGGCTGCCGCTACCGAAACTGACAGTGGCCGTCGACAACCCGGAGCGTCTCGCGCCGTACACCGAGCTGATCGCCGACGAACTCAACGTCAAGAACGTCGAGCTCACCGACGACATCGCCACACACGGGCGGTTCGAGCTCGCCGTCAACGCCCGGGTCGCCGGGCCGCGGCTCGGCAAGGACGTGCAGGCGGCGATCAAAGCGGTGAAGGCGGGCGATGCCGTCGTCCACTCTGACGGCACGCTGACCGCGGGGCCCGCAGTGCTGCAACCAGAGGAGTACTCGTCCAAGCTGGTGGCCGCCGACCCGGAGTACACCGCGGCACTGCCCGACGGCGCCGGGCTGGTCGTGCTCGACGGCGCCGTCACTCCCGAGCTCGAAGCCGAGGGCTGGGCGAAGGACCGCATCCGCGAACTGCAGGAGCTACGCAAGTCAAGCGGACTCGACGTGTCCGACCGGATCAGCGTCGTGATGGCGGTGCCGCAGCAACGGGCCGATTGGGCTCAGGCTCACCGCGACCTGATCGCGCGCGAGATCCTGGCCACCAGTTTCGAGTTCGGCGACCCTTCCGGCGGAGCCGAGATCGGCGACGGGGTGCGGGTGGCTATCGCCAAGGCCTAGTGGTCAACGGGGCTTGACCGCCCGCCAGCGTTGCTCGCCGCCCTTCACGTTGACATCCACGTCGGTGAACCCGGCACGGCGCAACCGATCCGGAAACTCGTCAGGGGACACCGGGTTGCAGGTATCGCGCAAGTGAGCGATGCGGAACGCCGTCGAGGGCACCCCATCACTTCCGGCGAACACCGCGCCGGGTACCAACACACGGAACGCCTCGGCGAACATCCGATCCTGCAGCGCCGGCGTCGGCACATGGTGCAGCATCGTGAAGCACACCACCGAGCTGAATTCCGCGTCCGGTAACTGAAGGTCTGTTCCGTCGCCATGGATGATCCGGGCCCGATGGCCGTACTTCTCGATCAACCGGTCGGCCATCGGCCCGTCGATCTCCACGGTCGTCAACACCGGTGTCTTGTCGACCAGCACCCGTAGGTTGGCGCCGTACCCGGGGCCGATCTCCAGCGTGTTGTCGCCCAGGTCCACATCTTGCAGCGCCCACGGCAACAACTTCCGTTCGACGCTGCGCGCCCACGAATTCGAGCTGCACCAAATGCGGTGAAGGAGGTTCATCGTCATGACACCTCCCTAGCATGATCGGCATGGCCAGGTGGGTGCTCCATATCGACATGGACGCGTTTTTCGCGTCTGTCGAGCAGCTCACCCGGCCCACATTGCGCGGACGACCGGTGCTGGTCGGGGGCCTGGGTGGCCGTGGGGTCGTCGCCGGCGCGAGTTATGAGGCCCGCGAATTCGGAGCCCGCTCGGCGATGCCGATGCACCAGGCCCGTCGCCTTGTCGGGATGCACGCAGTCGTGCTCCCGCCGCGCGGCGTCGTCTACGGGGTGGCCAGCCGCCGCGTTTTCGACGCCGTCCGCGCGAGGATGCCGTTGCTCGAACAACTTTCGTACGACGAGGCATTCGGCGAGCCGGCCGAGCTCGCCGGTGCGTCAGCCGCCGACGTTGGGCAGTTCTGCGAGGAGTTGAGGGGTGGGGTGCGCGATGCGACCGGCCTGGTCGCCTCCGTCGGCGCGGGCTCCGGCAAGCAGATCGCGAAGATCGGCTCCGAGTTGGCCAAGCCCGACGGCATCAGGGTCATCCGGGGCGACGAGGAACGGGCACTGCTAGCGGGGCTGCCGGTGCGTCGGCTGTGGGGCATTGGTCCCGTCGCGGAGGACAAGCTGCACCGGCTCGGCATCCAGACCATCGGCCAGCTCGCCGAACTGACCGACGCGGAGGCCGCCGACATCCTCGGAGCGACGGTCGGGCCCGCGCTGCACCGGCTCGCGCGAGGCATCGACGACCGGCCGGTGGCAGAGCGTGCCGAGGCCAAGCAGATCAGCGCCGAGTCGACGTTCCCGGCCGACCTGACCACCATGGAGCAGCTGCAGCAGGCGGCCGGCCCGATCGGCGAGCATGCGCATCAGCGGCTGATGAACGACGGCCGCGGTGCGCGCACGGTGACGGTCAAGCTGAAGCGCTCCGACATGAGCACCCTGACCCGGTCACTGACGCTGCCGTACGCCACCGCCGATCCCGCGACGTTGATCGCGGCCGCCCGCCGGCTGCTTCTCGACCCACTCGAGGTCGGCCCGATCCGTCTTGTCGGCGTGGGCTTTTCGGGGCTGAGCGAGGTTCGGCAGGAGCCCCTGTTTTCCGACCTGGACACGTGGGATCAGCCGACCGACACACGGTCGGCAGCGACACCGACTGCGGCCATCAGCGGTTGGCGCATCGGTGATGACGTGAGCCACGACCAATGGGGCCACGGCTGGGTGCAGGGCGCCGGCCACGGAGTGATGACGGTCCGGTTCGAGACCCGCGCCAACGGTCCGGGCCCGGCGCGCACGCTTCTGACCGACGACCCCGCGGTGCAGCGGGCCAACCCGGTCGACAGCCTGGACTGGCCGGAGTACGTCGCCGGCTTGCTCGAGGAGTCAACCCCAGCGGGCGAAGACCTCGCCGACCGCTGAGCCGGTGGCCAACGCGGCCATCAGCAACACCCGTGCCTGCGGTGGGCGCAGCCGCTGCACCATCACCGCGCCCGCGTCCGCCAACTCTTTGCCCGGTCCGTAATGCGCGCCGACGCGACCGCCCGGGACGCGCGTAGACACCGCCACCGCCACGCCAGCGGCGCAGTGGCGGCGCACCGCGTGAATCACGGCACCTGGCGCGTTACCCGAGCCCAGCGCCTCGAGCACCACGCCGCGCGCACCGGCGGCCACGCAGGCGTCAAGCGCGGTCGCGTCGGCGCCGACGTAACACGCCACCACGTCGACGCGCGGCGCCGACGCCGCCGAGACCACCCCGAGGAACGGGTGCTCCTTGCCGTCGGTGACTCGCGGACCGTCGAAGCCGCCCGCGATTTTCTGCGTGCCCAGCGGTGCCAGCACTGCGCCACCGAAACTGATCAGCACGCCGAGTCCTCGGGCATCGGCCCGGCCGGCCAGTGCGATCGCGTCCCGCAGATTCGCCGGGCCGTCCGCATCGGGTGCGTCCGCGCTTTTCGCCGCGCCTGTCAGCACCACCGGTGCCGCGCCGTCATACGTCAGTTCCAGCCACAGCGCGGTCTCCTCCAACGTGTCGGTGCCGTGGGTGACCACGACGCCGTCCGCGGTGCGCTCGACTGCTGCGGTGATCGCCGCTGTGATCGTGTCCCAGTCCGCGACGCTGAGCTGCGAACTGTCTTTGGCCGTCACGTCGACCACCTCGACGTCTTCGCGGTAGGCGTCGCCCAGCAGGTCGGCCCCGGTGCGCGCGGGTCGCAGCACGCCGCTGTCGTCGGCGATTGACGCGATGGTTCCGCCGGTGGTCACGACGACGACTCGGCTCATGGGCGAATCATGCATCACTGCGGCGTTCGGGGATAACTGCCCTTTGCGATGATGGGGTGGTGAGCGACGAATCCAGCACGCAACCGGCGACCGCCGCCGACGATGCGACCGGCCTTCGGCCGCACCGCCAGGTCCGGCTGCTTGTCACGGTTGCGGCCGTGATTCTTGCCGTCGACATCGTGACCAAGGTTCTCGCGGTGCGACTGCTCACACCGGGTCAACCGGTATCGATCATCGACGAGACCGTCACGTGGACGCTGGTCCGAAATTCCGGCGCCGCGTTCTCGATGGCTACCGGCTACACGTGGATCCTCACGCTGATCGCGACCGCCGTCGTGATCGGCATCGTCTGGATGGGCCGCAGACTGGTGTCACCGTGGTGGGCCCTCGGCCTGGGCATGATCCTGGGCGGGGCGCTGGGCAACCTCGTCGACCGATTCTTCCGGTGGCCCGGACCGCTGCGCGGGCATGTCGTGGACTTTCTGTCGATCGGCTGGTGGCCCGTGTTCAACGTCGCCGACGCATCGGTGGTCGGCGGCGCCGTGCTGCTCGTGAGCCTGTCCCTGTTCGGCTACGACTTCGATATCGTCGGCAGGCGCAAGCCGGGCGAAAGCGCCGATGGCTGACAGGTCCATGCCTGTCCCCGAGGGACTGGCCGGAATGCGCGTCGACGCCGGCATCGCCCGCCTACTGGGACTGTCCCGCACCGCCGCCGCGGCGCTGGCCGAGGACGGGGCCGTGGACATCGACGGCGCACGGGCGTCAAAGTCCGACCGCCTGACCTCCGGTGCGTGGCTGGAGGTGCGGCTTCCCGAGCAGCCCTCCCCGCCGGAGAATCGCGTCGAAGAAGTCGTCGGCATGACCGTGCTGTACTCCGACGACGACATCGTCGCCGTCGACAAGCCGGCGGGCGTCGCTGCCCACGCCTCCGTCGGCTGGACCGGGCCGACCGTGCTGGGCGGCCTGGCCGCGGCCGGTTTCCGGATCACCACGTCGGGCATTCATGAGCGGCAGGGCATCGTGCATCGCCTTGACGTCGGCACGTCGGGGGTCATGGTGGTCGCGCTGTCGGAGCGCGCCTACACGCTTCTGAAACGGGCATTCAAACAGCGCACCGTCGACAAGCGCTATCACGCACTCGTACAAGGTCACCCGGACCCGTCGAGCGGGACCATCGACGCACCGATCGGCAGGCACCGCGGCCCGGAGTGGAAGTTCGCGGTGACCGAACAGGGCAGGCACAGCATCACGCACTACGACACGGTGGAGGCGTTCCGCGCGGCCAGCCTGCTCGACATCCACCTGGAAACCGGTCGCACACACCAGATCCGAGTGCACTTCGCCGCGCTGCACCATCCCTGCGTCGGTGATCTGACATACGGCGCCGACCCGACCCTGGCGAAAAGGCTTGGGCTGGATCATCAATGGCTGCACGCGCGCTCGCTGGCGTTTGCGCACCCGGCGGACGGTCGCCGCATCGAGATCACCGCCCCGTACCCGCCCGACCTGGAGGATGCCCTCGACGTGCTGCGCGACGGCCACAGCGCATGACCGAGAACCACAGGTCCGGGGTGGCCTACGGCATCGGCGCGTATATGTGGTGGGGGCTGTTCCCCGGGTTCTTCCCTCTGCTGTTGCCCGCCGGCGCGCTGGAGGTGCTCGCGCACCGATACGTCTGGACGGCGGTGTTCCTGGTCGTCGTGCTGATCGTGGCGCGCAGGCTCAGTGACATTCGTCGGCTCACGGCGCGCACCTGGCTGCTGCTGGCCGCGGCTTCAGCGCTGATCGGAATCAACTGGGGCACATACATTTATGCGGTGTCGAACGGCCATGTCGTCGACGCGGCGCTCGGCTATTTCATCAACCCGCTGATCTCGGTGGCGTTGGGCGTGATCATTCTCCGTGAGCGCATCAGACGGATGCAGTTGCTGGCGCTGGCGATCGCCATCGGAGCCGTCGCTCTGCTGACGGCCCAGGTCGGCGGGCTACCGGTGATCGCTCTCGCGCTGGCCACGTCGTTCGCGCTGTACGGGCTGGTGAAGAAGGTGGTCACCGCCGATCCGCGGGTCAGCGTCGCGGTCGAATCGCTGTTGGCGCTGCCGCTGGCCGGGGGTTACCTGGTCGCGTTGCAGATCCACGGCGGCGCGCACTTCGTCGGGCTCGGCGCCGGGCACACCGCGCTGATGATGCTGTCCGGCCCGGTGACCGCGATTCCGTTGCTGATGTTCGCCGCGGCGGCGCAGCGGCTGCCGCTGATCACACTCGGGCTACTGCAGTACCTGAACCCCGGGCTGCAGATGGCGTGGGGCGTGCTGATCGGCCACGAGGCCATGCCCACAGCCCGATGGGTGGGGTTCGCGCTGATCTGGACCGCACTCGTGGTGCTCACGGTTGACGGGCTGAGACGACGCGCCGCGAAGATCTCCGGCACCGTTGTCGATCTGCAACCTTCTGAATCGTCATCACGGTGACAGGCTCGACACCATCGACATCACGGAGGACAGCATCATGCGGTTTTGCCTGCTCATGCATTACCAAGAGGCCGGCGAGATCGGCCTGACCGACGAGGACATGGCGCCCGCGATGGCCGCGTTTCAAGCCTACGCGCGCGACCTCGACACAGCCGGTGTGCTCGTCACCACCCAGGTTCTGGAACCCAGCGCGGCGAGCACCACGGTCACCGCGCGGAACGGGACGCCCGAGATCCAGGACGGGCCGTTCGCCGACACCAAGGAGCGCCTCGGCGGCGTCTTCGTGATCGACGTAGGAGACCTCGACGCCGCGCTGGACTGGGCCAAGCGCAATCCCGCCGTGGACTGGGGTTCCATCGAGATCCGCCCCGTCGCGCGCACTTACACCGGTGAGCGCGGCGAGTGGTACACGCCGTAGGTACTCACGTGCGGTCGGGATGAGCCGCTCGGGCGAAGACGCAAAAGCACGCGTCGCGCAGGTGACCGTTGACTCGTACGGTCGCCTGCTTGCGTTTCTCGCGGCACCAACCGGTGACATTGCCAGCGCCGAGGACGCGATCGCCGACGCGATCGAACGTGCGTTGACACGCTGGCCCGACGACGGTGTCCCGGACAATCCCGAAGGCTGGATACTGACGGTGGCGCGCAACAGGTTACGTGATCTGTGGAAGTCGCACGGCTACCGGATGACCGAGCCGCTGCTCGAAACATATGGCACCGCGGAGGCATTCGATGCCCTCGATGCCCTCGATGCCGAGGCGATTCCGGATCGCCGTCTCGAGCTGATGCTGGTGTGCGCACATCCGGCGATCGCTCCGGCGATAAGAACCCCATTGATGTTGCAGACCGTGCTCGGAGTGGACGCTGACGCGATCGCGAACGCGTTCGCCGTAGCGCCGGCGGCGATGGCGCAGCGACTTGTCCGAGCCAAGAGGCGAATCCGCGTCGCCCGTATCCCGTTCGTCACGCCCGAGCGTGCCGATCTGGCCGGTCGGCTCCCGGCGGTGCTGGAATCCGTCTACGGTGCCTACGCGATCGACTGGCCCGGCCACGGCTCACCCGTCGATTCACTCTCCGGCGAGGCGCTGCATCTCGCGCTGGTGCTGACTGAGCTACTGCCCGACGAGCCCGAGGTGCTGGGGCTGGCGGCGCTGGTGTGCCTTTCGGAGTCCCGCCGGCGGGCCCGGCGCCTGGATGACGGAACCTTCGTCCCGCTCGACGAACAGGACACCCGGTTGTGGGATCGACCGCTGATCGACCGTGGCGAGGCGCTGCTGCAGCGAGCACACGGTTACGGCCGTGCAGGCCGCTACCAACTGGAGGCGGCCATCCAGTCCGCGCACTGCGACCGGGCGCGGAACGGCCGGACCGACTGGCATGCGCTGCGCGCGCTTCACCGTGGCCTGGTCGAGATCGCACCGTCGCTGGGCGCCGTCGTCGCGTTGGCGGCGGTCGACGGCGAGATAGACGGGCCGCAAGTGGGCCTGGCGGCACTCGAGGCGATCGGCGACCCTTCCGCGGACGCGTTCCAGCCCTACTGGGCGACACGGGCACACCTGCACGCCCGCGCAGGACAGCCGAAGGCTGCCGCTGGTGCTTACTCGCGAGCGATCGACCTAACATCGGATGGCGGTTTACGCGACTACCTGACGGCGTGCCGTACGCAGCTCCCGGCACGACGTGGCCCGTGACCAGCACACGCCGCCGGCCTGTCGCAACACACGCCACGACACGCCCGGGGACTGTCGGTCGTCGGTCATAGACTGGCGTCCCTATGGACCGGTCCTTCGTGCACCTGCACAACCACACCGAGTATTCGATGCTGGACGGTGCCGCGAAGATCGCGCCGATGCTGGCCGAGGCACAGCGGCTGGAAATGTCGGCCATCGGGATGACCGACCACGGAAACATGTTCGGCGCCAGCGAGTTCTACACCGGGGCCGCCGGGGCGGGCATCAAACCGATCATCGGCATCGAGGCCTACGTCGCGCCGGGTTCGCGGTTCGACACCCGCAGGGTGACCTGGGGCGACCCCAGCCAAAAGGAAGACGATGTCTCCGGCAGCGGGTCCTACACGCACCTGACGATGGTCGCCGAGAACGCCGCCGGATTGCGCAACCTGTTCAAGCTGTCGTCGCTGGCGTCGTTCGAGGGACAGCTCGGCAAGTGGGCTCGGATGGACGCCGAACTCATCGCCGAGCATGCCGGGGGCATCATCGCCACCACCGGCTGCCCGTCGGGCGAGGTGCAGGTTCGGCTGCGCCTCGGGCAGCATCGCGAGGCCCTGGAAGCGGCCGGCAGGTGGCGGGAGATCTTCGGCCCCGACAACTACTTCCTTGAGCTGATGGACCACGGGCTGGCCATCGAACGTCGCGTCCGCGACGGGTTGCTCGAGATCGGCCGCACCCTCGGCATTGCGCCGTTGGCCACCAACGACTGTCACTACGTCACCCGCGACGCCGCGCACAACCACGAGGCGCTGCTGTGCGTGCAAACCGGAAAGACGCTGTCTGATCCGAACCGCTTCAAATTCGAGGGTGACGGCTACTACCTGAAGTCGGCGGCGGAGATGCGCCAGCTGTGGGACGAGCAGGTGCCCGGAGCGTGCGACTCCACGCTGCTGATCGCGGAGCGGGTGGCGTCCTACGAGGAGGTGTGGCAGCCGCGCAACAGGATGCCGATCTTCCGGGTTCCCGACGGCCATGACGAGGCGTCGTGGCTACGCCATGAGGTGGACGCCGGACTCGGACGGCGGTTCGCCGACGGGCAGCCCGACGGGTATGCCGAGCGGGCGGCATATGAGATCGAGGTCATCTGCGACAAGGGCTATCCGTCGTACTTCCTGATCGTCGCCGACCTGGTCGGCTATGCGCGCTCGGTGGCCATCCGGGTGGGGCCGGGTCGGGGCTCCGCCGCCGGATCGTTGGTGGCCTACGCACTCGGCATCACCGACATCGACCCGATTCCGCACGGCCTGCTGTTCGAGCGCTTCCTCAACCCCGAGCGCACGTCGATGCCCGACATCGACATCGACTTCGACGACCGCCGCCGCGGCGAGATGCTCCGCTATGCGACCGAAAAATACGGGCACGACCGCGTCGCCCAGGTGATCACGTTCGGCACCATCAAAACCAAGGCAGCGCTGAAGGATTCAGCGCGTATTCACTTCGGCCAGCCCGGTTTCTCCATCGCCGACAAGATCACGAAGGCGCTGCCGCCGCCGATCATGGCCAAGGACATCTCGTTGTCGGGCATCACCGACACGAGCCATGACCGGTACAAGGAGGCCGCCGAGGTCCGCGGCCTGATCGACACCGACCCCGAGGTGCGGACCATTTACGACACCGCGCTGGGCCTGGAGGGGCTGGTCCGCAACGCCGGAGTTCACGCCTGTGCCGTGATCATGAGCTCCGAACCGCTGGTCGACGTGATCCCGATGTGGAAGCGCCCCCAGGACGGCGCGGTGATCACGGGCTGGGATTACGAGCGGTGCGAGCAGATCGGCCTGCTGAAGATGGACTTCCTCGGGCTGCGCAACCTGACGATCATCGGCGACGCGATCGACAACGTGAAGGCCAACAGAGGAATCGACGTCGACCTGGAGTCGCTGCCGCTGGACGACAAAGCGACCTACGAGTTGCTGGGCCGCGGCGATACCTTAGGTGTGTTCCAGCTCGACGGCGGCCCGATGCGCGACCTGCTACGCCGCATGCAGCCCACCGGCTTCGAGGACATCATCGCGGTGATCGCGTTGTATCGACCCGGCCCGATGGGCCAGAACGCCCACAACGACTACGCCGACCGCAAGAACGACAGGCAGGCCGTCAAGCCGATCCATCCTGAGCTCGCCGACCCGCTGCAGGACGTCCTCGCCGAGACGTACGGCTTGATCGTCTACCAAGAACAGATCATGCGCATCGCCCAAAAGGTAGCGGGGTATTCGCTGGCACGAGCCGACATTCTGCGCAAGGCCATGGGCAAGAAGAAGCGGGAAGTCCTCGACAAGGAGTATGAGGGCTTCGCAGAAGGCATGCGCACCAACGGTTTCTCGGACCGCCCCATCAAGGCGCTCTGGGAAACCGTGCAGCCCTTCGCGGACTACGCGTTCAACAAATCACACGCCGCCGGATACGCGATGGTGTCCTACTGGACCGCGTACCTCAAGGCCAACTACCCGGCCGAGTACATGGCGGGGCTGTTGACGTCGGTGGGCGACGACAAGGACAAAGCCGCCGTGTACCTGGCCGACTGCCGCAAGATGGGCATCACCGTGCTGCCGCCGGATGTCAACGAATCCGGGCTGAACTTCGCGACCGTGGGCACCGACATTCGCTACGGGCTCGGCGGTGTGCGCAACGTGGGCTCAAACGTGGTGGGTTCGATCATCCGAACCCGCGGCGACAAAGGCAAATTCACCGACTTCTCCGACTACCTCAACAAGATCGACATCGCGGCCTGCAACAAGAAGGTCACCGAGTCGCTCATCAAGGCAGGGGCGTTCGACTCGCTCGATCATCCGCGCAAGGGGCTTTTCCTGGTGCACACCGACGCCGTCGACTCGGTGCTAGGCACGAAGAAGGCCGAGGCGATGGGTCAGTTCGATCTGTTCGGCGTCGATGCCGACGGTGGGGACGGCAGCAGCGACGCGGTGTTCTCGATCAAGGTGCCCGACGACGAGTGGGACGACAAGCACAAACTCGCGCTGGAGCGGGAGATGCTGGGGTTATACGTGTCCGGGCATCCGCTCAACGGTGTCGCGCACTTACTGGCCGGCCGTGTGGACACCCAGATTCCGGCGATCCTCGACGGTGATGTGCCCCACGATGCCCAGGTGCGGGTCGGCGGCATGCTGGCGTCGGTGAACCGGCGTGTCAACAAGAACGGATTGCCCTGGGCGTCCGCGCAGTTGGAGGATTTGACCGGTGGCATCGAGGTCATGTTCTTCCCGCACAACTACTCGACTTTCGGAGCCCAGATCGTCGACGACGCAGTGGTACTGGTCAGTGCGCGGGTGAAGATTCAAGACGACCGGATCTGCTTGATAGCCAGCGACCTGGTGGTGCCGGACTTTTCGAACGCGATGGTGAACCGGCCGCTGGCGGTGAGCATCCCGACCCGCCAGTGCACGCTCGACAAGGTCACCGCGCTCAAGCAGGTGCTCGCCCGTCACCCTGGTACGTCGCAGGTCCGTCTGCGGCTGGTCAGCGATGATCGCGTCACCACGCTCGAACTCGACCAATCGCTGCGGGTGACGCTGTCGCCGGCGCTGATGGGGGACTTGAAGGCGCTGCTGGGCCCGGGTTGTTTCGGAGGTTAGAACTGGCAACCCACTCGCGAGTCAGGACGTCACCGAAGCACGTTGACGGCGCGCGCGAACACCAGCGCGATCGTCGACACCGCGACCAGCGCCTGCAACGCCATCATCGCCTTGGCCCGACGCGTCAACGGCATCGTGTCGGTCGGGGAGAACGCCATCACGTTGGTCAGGCTGACGTAGAGGTAGTCCAAAAACCGCGGCTCCCAGTCCTTGGGTGCCAACCTGCGCACGTCCATCTGCGGGAACAGGAAGTCGGGGTACCGGCGCTCTGGGGTTCGCTCCGTCACGCCGGCGCGGGCGAACGGGCCGCCCAGGTCGATCTCCCAGTACCAGACGCCGTACACGATGATGTTCGTGATGAACACCGCGGCGCCGCTGCCCAGCAGGAGCGCGGCGTCGTTGCTCACCGTCCCGGTCAGGATGTGGTAGTCGAGCACCACCGCGGACGCGGTGTTATCGATGGTGATTGCGGCGAGCAATAGCAGGCTCGCGGCCTTGCCCAGCTTCGTCGGGCGGGTGAGGCGAACCGGGTTGATGATCAGCAGGACGGCGACAAGCGCTCCCTCCATCAGGAGCAGCGGCCAGCGCGGCACGACGGTGTAGCGCTTGGGAATCGCGGCTTGCATGGCGATCGCGGAGAGCAAGGCCACCAGCACCGGCCAGCGGCTCTCCGGATTGCCCGGTTGAAGCCACGCCGGCAGCATCTGCGCGGCGTCTTTCGCCAGATGCTGGGCCCGGTGCACGACGTCTTGGTGGGCTTCGGGTTGGTCCTTGCTGTCATCCATGGTCTTCGCCGTACGCTACCCGTCATGACCGATCAACCGGCCACCCTGTGCGAGGCTTTCCAGCGAACAGCTGCAATCGACCCCGACGCGGTGGCGCTGAGAACAGTTGGTGACACCCAGACGTTGACGTGGCGCGAGTTCGCCGAACAGGTGCGTCACGTCACGGCCGGGTTGGCCGCCCTAGGGGTGCGACGCGGCGACACCGTCTCGCTGATGATGGGGAACCGCATCGAGTTCTACCCGCTCGACGTCGGGGCACAGCATCTGGGCGCCACGTGTTTCTCGGTCTACAACACCCTGGCCGCAGAACAGCTGACCTACGTCTTCGCCAACGCCGAGACCAAGGTGGTGATCTGCGAGGCGCAATACGTCGACCGGATCCGGGCCAGCGGGGCGGCCATCGATCACATCGTCTGTATCGACGGCTCACCGGACGGCACGGTGCCGCTCGAAGACATGTTGGCCGGCGGGGCCGCCGACTTCGACTTCGAATCCACTTGGCGTGCGGTGCAACCCGACGACGTCGCCACCCTCATCTACACGTCCGGTACCACGGGAAACCCCAAGGGCGTGGAGATGACGCACACCAACCTGATGTTCGAGGCGACCGCCGTCGCAGAGGTACTCGAAATGCGCTTCGGCGACCGGATGACGTCCTACCTTCCCTCCGCGCACATCGCCGATCGATGGAGCTGTTTGTACAGCCAGGAAGTGTTCGGCACGCAGGTCACAGTCGTGCCTGACGCGCGGGCCATCGCCGCAGCGCTGCCCGACGTGCGGCCGACCATCTGGGGAGGAGTCCCCCGGGTGTGGGAAAAGCTCAAGGCCGCAATAGAATTCGCGACAGCGAACGAACCGGACGAGACGAAGCGACAAGGCCTGCAGTGGGGCATGGCGGTGGCGGCCAAGAAGGCGGCTGCGCTGGTTGCGGGCGAGCCCATTGCCGACGACGTCGCGGCCGAATGGGCGCAGGCCGACGAACTCGTGCTGTCGAAACTGCGGGAAAAGCTGGGGCTCGAGCAGCTCAGATGGTCGGTGTCGGGGGCCGCGCCGATTCCGAGGGAGACGTTGGCATTCTTCGCCGGCCTCGGCATTCCGATCGCCGAGCTCTGGGGCATGTCGGAGCTGAGTTGCGCTGCCTCGGTGAGTCACCCACGCGACGCCCGGCTGGGCACGGTCGGAAAGCTGCTGCCCGGTCTGGAGGGCAAGATCGCCGACGACGGCGAGTTCCTGGTGCGCGGACCGCTGGTGATGAAGGGCTACCGCAAAGAACCGAAGAAGACCGCGGAGGCAGTCGATGCCGACGGCTGGCTGCACACCGGCGACATCCTCGACATGGACGACGACGGCTATCTGCGCATCGTTGATCGCAAGAAGGAGCTGATCATCAACGCTGGCGGCAAGAACATGTCGCCGTCCAACATCGAGAACACGATCAAGGCAGCGTGCCCGCTCATCGGCGTCATCATCGCGCTCGGTGACTCCCGCCCGTACAACACGGCGCTGATCGTGCTCGACGCCGAGTCTGCCGGACCGTATGCCGCGCAGCGCGGCCTGACGGACGCCTCGGCGGACACACTCGCCGCGCACCCGGAACTGATCAGCGAGATCGCTGCCGGGGTAGCCGACGGGAACGCGAAGCTGTCGCGGGTCGAGCAGATCAAACGGTTCCGCGTGCTGCCGACCTTCTGGGAGCCCGGCGGCGACGAGATCACGCTCACGATGAAGCTCAAGCGCAGGCCGATCAACGAGAAATACGCCGCCGAGATCGAGGAACTGTACGCGCCCGACGTGGGGCAGGCGGTCTACGAGCCGCGGTAGTGCCGGACGCTGCCGAGCACTAGCCAGATCAGCGTGCCTGCTGCTGCTCCCGCGAGCACCGCGGGGGCGGCATTCACGCTGACAATGCCGACGGCAAGCGTCACGATCAACCCGACGACCAGCGCGACGACCTTGTACAGCGGCCACGGCACACCGGCGATCGTTACCTCACGGGACTTCGAGGAGGCGATCGAGCGGATGTGCTCAGCCGTCGTCATAGGTTCAGGATACTCCCCAGTCAGTAGTTCGGGTAACCGAAATACTGGTTGAGGAGCTTTATTCCCGGGCCGAGCGGATAGTGTTGGGCCATGCCTTTGTCTGGTGAATACGCTCCGAGTACGTCTGATTGGGCCCGCGAGAACGCCGAGAAATACATGGAATCCGGCGGCACGGAGGGCACCGTGCTGCAGGGTAAGCCGGTGATTCTGCTGACCACCATCGGTGCCAAGACCGGCAAGCTGCGGAAAACCCCGCTGATGCGCGTCGAGCACAACGGGGAGTACGCGGTCGTCGCTTCGCTCGGCGGCGCCCCGAAGAATCCCGTCTGGTACTACAACCTCAAGGCCCATCCCCGGGTGGAGTTGCAGGACGGCAGCGAAAGCCATGACTACGACGCGCGCGAGGTGTTCGGGGACGAGAAGGCCGCCTGGTGGGACCGTTGCGTGCAGGCGTGGCCCGACTATGCGAACTATCAGAAGAAGACTGAGCGGCAAATTCCCGTCTTCGTGTTGACCCGGGTGGACTGAAGCGGTCTGCCGGCGTGGCACCATTAACCGGTGTCCGCTGAACCGAGCCTGACCCGACCCGAGGGGCCGCTGACCGCGGCCGACGTCGACGCGGCGGTCAAGCGAATTTCCGGGGTTGTCGCGCCGACCCCGCTGCAGCTCAGTGAGCGGCTGTCGAGGGCGACCGGCGCCACGGTGTACCTGAAGCGCGAAGACCTCCAGTCGGTCCGGTCCTACAAGCTGCGCGGCGCGTACAACCTGCTGATGCAGCTCTCCGACGAGGAGCGGGCGGTCGGCGTGGTGTGTTCGTCCGCGGGCAACCACGCGCAGGGCTTCGCACACGCGTGCCGCTCGATGGGCATCAAGGGCCGGGTGTATGTGCCCCGTAAGACCCCGAAGCAGAAGCGCGACCGGATCGTCTACCACGGCGGCGACTTCATCGAACTGATCGCGGTCGGTTCCACGTACGACCAGGCCGCGGCCGCAGCGCTGCAGGACGTGGCACGGACCGGCGCCACGCTCGTGCCGCCGTTCGACGACGTGCGCACGATGGCGGGACAGGGCACGATCGCGGCCGAAATCCTCGACCAACTCGACGACGAGCCGGACCTGGTGATCGTGCCTGTCGGTGGCGGCGGCTGCATCGCCGGCATCACCACCTTTCTGGCCGAGCGAACATCGAACACCTCGGTCCTCGGCGTGGAGCCGGCCGGAGCTGCCGCGATGATCGCGGCGCTGGCCGCCGGTGAGCCGGTGACGCTGCAGGAGGTGGACCAGTTCGTCGACGGCGCCGCAGTGAACCGGGCCGGCACGCTGACCCATGCCGCTCTGGCCGCGGCCGGCGACATGGTGTCGGTCACGACGGTCGACGAGGGTGCGGTGTGCACCGCGATGTTGGACCTCTACCAGAACGAGGGCATCATCGCCGAACCCGCAGGGGCGCTGTCGGTGACGGCGTTGATGGAAAACGACGTCGTCGAGCCGGGTTCGACGGTCGTCTGCCTGATTTCCGGCGGCAACAACGACGTCTCCCGCTACGGCGAGATTCTCGAGCGGTCGAAGGTGCACCTGGGGTTGAAGCACTACTTCCTCGTCAACTTCCCGCAGGAGCCCGGCGCGTTACGTCGCTTCCTCGACCAGGTGCTCGGACCGAACGACGACGTCACGCTGTTCGAATACGTCAAGCGCAACAACCGCGAGTTCGGGCCCGCGCTCATCGGCATCGAGTTGGGATCGGCGGAGGACTATGACGGCCTGCTCACCCGGATGGACGCGTTCGACATCGAAGTCGAGGTGCTTCCGCCCGACTCTCCTGCCTACCGGTATCTGATTAATCCGTAGCCCGCACGATCGCGAACGAATGGCCGGGCACAACGGTGCACGCGCCGTCGACGGCGGGCTCGCCCCACGCGAGCACCACCTCGCCGGTGCCCGGCACTGCGACCCGATCGACGCCGAAGTTGGCTGCAATCGACAAGCAGCCACGCCGCATGACCAGCCACCGACGGTCCTCGTCATATTCCACGGAAAGGTGTTCAAGCCATGGATCGGCGAGGTCGGGTTCGGTGTGGCGGAGCGCGATCAGCCGCCGGTACACGTCTCGTAAGCGTGCGTGCTCGCCTGCACCGAGTTCATCCCAGTCGAGCTTGGACCGCGAAAACGTCTCCGGGTCTTGCGGATCGGGTACTGCGTCGGCGTCCCAGCCGTGCTGGGCGAACTCCGCCTTGCGTCCCTCGGCGGTCGCCCGGGCCAGCTCGGGTTCGGGATGGCTGGTGAAGAACTGAAACGGGCGTGACGAACCCCATTCCTCGCCCATGAAAAGCATTGCGGTGTAGGGGGAGGAGAGCGCCAGCGCGGCTTTGACCGCGAGCTGGCCGAAGTCAAGGTTCTGCGACGGGCGGTCACCGGCGGCGCGGTTGCCGACCTGGTCGTGGGTGGAGGTGTAGGCGATCAGTCGAGTCGCGGGGGTGGTTGTCTTGTCCAGCGGCCGTCCGTGGCGCCGCCCGCGGAACGACGAATACGTACCGGCGTGGAAGTACCCGTTCTGCAGCGTCGTCGCGAGCGTCTCCAGCGTTCCGAAATCGGCATAGTAGCCCTGGCGTTCGCCGGAGACCGCGGCGTGGATGGCGTGGTGGATGTCATCGTCCCACTGTGCGGTCATCCCGTAGCCGCCGCGGTCGCGCGGCGTGATCAGCCGCGGGTCGTTCAGGTCGCTCTCGGCGATCAGCGACAGCGGACGGCCCAATTGTTGGGCCAGCGCGTCGGTTTCGGCGGAGAGCTCCTCGAGGATGTGAATAGCGGTGGTGTCCACGAGCGCGTGCACGGCGTCCAGGCGCAGCCCGTCGGCGTGGAAATCGCGCATCCAGCGCAGCGCGCCGTCGATGATGAAACGACGTACCTCGTCGGAGTCCGGGTCGGAGAGGTTCAGCCCCTCACCCCACGGGTTGCTGCGCGACGAGAGATACGGGCCGAACCGCGGCAGGTAGTTGCCCGACGGCCCAAGGTGATTGAACACTGCGTCGATCAGCACGCCGAGACCACGCGCGTGGCACGCGTCGACGAAGCGCACCAGCGCGTCGGGACCGCCGTAGGGCTCGTGCACCGCGTACCACAGCACGCCGTCGTAGCCCCATCCGTGGTTGCCTGCGAACGCGTTGACCGGCATCACCTCGACGAAGTCGACGCCGAGGTCGACGAGGTAATCAAGTCTGTCGATCGCCGAGTCCAGCGTGCCCTCGCGCGTGAACGTGCCAATGTGCAATTCGTAGATCACGCCGCCTGCGATCGTTCGGCCGCGCCAATCGCGGTCGGTCCACGCGTCGGCGGCGGGCTCGGTCAGCTGGGATCGCTCGTGCACGCCGTCGGGTTGGCGCGGCGACCGCGGGTCCGGCAACACCGTCGGATCGTCGTCGATGACGAACCCGTAGCGCGCGTCCGGTGCCGCGTCGACGGTGGCGCGCCACCAGCCGTCGTCTCCGCGATGCATCGGGTACAACGTGCCGTCCACGTCAAGACGCACGCGTTGTGGGATCGGCGCCCACACGGCGAACTCAGGCATCGATGAGCCGCTTGCGCGAAGAGCATCAGGCATCGAGTCGCTCCAGCAGCGCGACCGGCATGTTCTCGAACAGTTCGGCGGCCGACACGCCGCCCTTTCGTTGCCTGTCTGTCAGCACGTCGGTCCACTGGCCGTCGGGCAACGGGAGAACGGTGTCGCCCCAGCCGGTTTCGCGGAGCCGAACCGTCCACCGGCTGACCGCCACGAGAACCTCGTCGCCGCGCGCGTACGCCACGATATGCTCGCGCGCCGAACCGCTGGCCAGGACCGCCGTATACCCGCCAGCAAGAAAAGTGCCCGGTCGACGACGACGCAGCCGCAGCGCCGCGGCGGTGATTCGGATCTTGGGGTGTTCCAGTTCGGCGAGCGCTGCACGGCGGGCCGCGAAGTCGACCGGCCGCCGGTTGTCGGGATCGACGAGGCTGTCGTCGGCCAACTCGGTGCCCTGGTAGACGTCGGGCACCCCGGGGACGGTGAGCTGCACCAGCTTCTGAGCCAGCGCGTCGTTGCGCGCATGCTGATCCAGCCGCGCTACCAACCCGGTCAGCTCCGCGGCGATGTCGCCGTCCATGACGGTGTCCAACCAACGGTGCACCGCGGACTCGAAGGTGTCGTCGGGATCGTTCCACGACGTGTGCGCGGCGGCCTCGCGGATCGCCTTCTCCGCGTAGGCGTGCAGCCGTGAGCGCAGCTCGTCGGTGATGACTCCATCCGACGGCCACACTCCGAAGATGTTCTGCCAGAGGAACAGCGCCGTCGCCGGGTCCGGAGACGGAACGTGCCGGTCGGCGCCGGCGACGAACTCGGCCCACAGCGACGAGACCTGAGACAACACGCCGATCCGCGCCCGGACGTCCTCGCCACGTTTGGTGTCGTGGGTGGACAGCGTGGTCATCGCCGACGGCCACAACTGTGCGCGTTGCGCTGCGCGATGGTGAAACTCGGCCGCGCTGACCCCGAACCGCGCGGGTTCGCCGCCGACCTCGTTCAGCGACACCAGCCGCGGATCGCGGTAGAAGAGGCAGTCCTCCATCGACTTGGCGGTCGCCGCGCCGCACAGCTGCTGCAGCCGGACCGCGGGTTCGGCGCAGCCCAGCGCCGCGGCGATGATCGCCAACGGTTCGGCGAACTCCGGTGCAGCCTCGACAGTTTCGGCAATCGCGGTCGGCAGCACCGCTGCGAGACAGGGGTAATCGGATCGGTAGACGCCGATCCGGCTCACAAGTGCGGCGACGGCGTCCGGCAGCCGCGGGTGGTCGGTGCCCGCCGCCTTCACGATCGACCGGCATAGTCGGCGGAGTTCGCCGGACAGTGTGCACGTCACCGCCTCGGCCTTGAGTTCGCGGGCCAGCGCAGGCATCGTCGAGTAGCTGGTCCCCGCTGACTCGAACAGCGTGGTCAGCGACGGTTCGCCGGTGGGATCGACGAACAGCCCGCCGATTTCGCGCAGCGCGTCGTAGCCGGTGGTTCCGGCGACCGGCAGCGTCGGATCCAGCGCCTCGTCGACGGCCAGGATCTTCTCGATGACGATCCACGCGTGCGGTGCGGTGATCTCGCGCAACCAGGTCAGGTATCCGGCTGGATTGGACAGCCCGTCGGGGTGGTCCACCCGGAGACCGTCGACGAGTTGTTCGGTGAACCAGCGGCGGACCTGGGCATGGCTGGCGTCGAACACGGCACGGTCCTCCTGGCGCAGGGCGGCGAGCGCCGTGATCGCGAAGAATCTTCGGTAGCCGGACACTCCGCGGCGCCAACCGATCAGCCGGTAGTGCTGTCGGTCATGTACTTCGGGTCCTGTGCCGCAGCCGGTGCCCGGCGCGATCGGGACGGCGAGATCGCCCAGCCGCAACGTCTCGCCCTCTACCGTCAGGTCCGCAGCGTCGTCGTCGGCGCCCAACACCGGCAACGCGAGTTTACCGTCGACACCGTTGTCGGGCGCCCAGTCGATGTCGAAGTACTTCGCGTACACGGAATCTCGCCCGTACCGCAGCACATCGGACCACCACGCGTTCTGCTCCGGCCGGTGAACGCCGACGTGGTTGGGGACGATGTCGACGACCAACCCCATGCCGCGTGCCTGCGCCGAAGCGGACAGCGCGGCCAGTCCTTCGATACCGCCGAGTTCAGCGGAGACTGTGGTCGGATCGGTGACGTCATAACCGTGCGTGGAGCCCGTGACCGCGGTCAGGATCGGCGACAGGTAGACGTGGCTGACGCCGAGGTCGTCCAGGTAATCCAGCAGATTCTCGGCGTCGTGGAACGTGAACGGACTGCCGCTCGCAGGCCCGCGCAGCTGCAGCCGGTAGGTGGAAACCACCGGGCGATCGGTCACTCTATTCTGCGCAAGACGATCACCGAGCGGGCTTCCAGCGTGACCTTGTCACCGGCTCGTACCACCAGGTCGGTGTTCCCTTCGGGGTCGGCAGTGTCGATGCATGCCTGCCACTGCGTGCCGTAAGGACCCTGCGGCACGACGAAATCCAGATCGGCGTCGTGAGCGTTGAAGAACAACAGGAACGAATCGTCGACCACCCGGAAGCCGCGGGCGTCGGGTTCGGGGATCGCATCACCGTTGAGGAACACGGTGATGCTCTTGCCGAAGCCGCTGTCCCAATCCTCCAACGTCATCTCTTCGCCGGCCGGGGTGAGCCACGCGATGTCGCGGACCTGAGCGCCGGTGCGGATCGGCGTGCCGTCGAAGAACCGGCGACGGCGGAACACCGGATGATCCTTGCGCAGCGTGGTTACCTTCTTGGTGAACTCGAGCAGGCTGGCGTTGCGCCCGGTCAGCGACCAGTCCATCCACGACAGCTCGGAATCCTGGCAGTAGACGTTGTTGTTGCCCTGTTGGGTGCGGCCCATCTCGTCACCGTGCGCGATCATCGGTGTGCCCTGCGAAACCATCAGCGTGACAAGGAAGTTGCGCATCTGCCGACCGCGCAGCTTGTTGATCTCAGGGTCATCGGTCGGGCCTTCGACTCCGCAGTTCCACGACCGGTTGTGGCTTTCGCCGTCCTGGTTGTCTTCGCCGTTGGCCTCGTTGTGCTTCTCGTTGTAGGAGACCAGGTCGTGCAGCGTGAAACCGTCGTGGGCGATGACGAAGTTGATGCTGGCGCCGGGCCGGCGGCCGGTGGCCTCATAGAGGTCCGACGACCCGGTCAGCCGGGCGGCGAATTCGCCGAGCGTGGCCGGCTCGCCGCGCCAGTAGTCGCGGACGGTGTCGCGGTACTTGCCGTTCCATTCGGTCCAGTGCCCGGGGAAATTGCCGACCTGATAGCCGCCCTCGCCGACGTCCCATGGCTCGGCGATCAGCTTGACCTGGCTGACGACCGGGTCCTGTTGTACCAGGTCGAAGAACGCCGACAGTCGGTCCACGTCGTGCAGCTCCCGAGCCAGTGTCGACGCCAAGTCGAACCGGAAGCCGTCGACGTGCATCTCCAGCACCCAGTAGCGCAGCGAATCCATGATCAGCTGCAAGGTGTGCGGGTGACGCGCGTTCAGGCTGTTGCCCGTGCCGGTGAAGTCCTTGTAATAGCGCTGGTCCTCGTCAAGCAGCCGGTAGTAGGCGGCGTTGTCGATGCCGCGGAAGTTGATCGTCGGCCCGAGCTGGCTGCCCTCGGCGGTGTGGTTGTAAACCACGTCGAGGATGACTTCGATGTCGGCCTCGTGGAACGCGCGGACCATGGTCTTGAATTCACCCACAGCGGCGCCGGGTTGCCGGATCGAGGCGTAGGCGCTCTGCGGCGCAAAGAACCCGAACGTGTTGTAGCCCCAGTAGTTCCGCAGGCCCAGATCGAGCAGCCGAAAGTCGTGCATGAACTGGTGCACCGGCATCAGCTCGATCGCGGTGATGTTCAGTGACTGCAGGTGGTCGATCACCGCGGGGTGGGACAGGCCGGCGTAGGTGCCACGCAATTCCTCGGGAATCTCGGGATGCGTCCGGGTCATGCCCTTGACGTGAGCCTCATAGATGATCGTCTCGTTGTATGGGTGTTCGGGCGGACGGTCTGAGCCCCAGTCGAAAAACGGGTTGATCACCACGCTGGTCATCGTGTGGCCCAGGGAGTCCAGCATCGGCCGGTCGCCGGACGCCGAGTCGTCGTGCTCGGCGACGGCCATGTCGTAGGAGAAGAGCTGCGGGCCCTGCTTGAAGTCGCCGTCGAACGCCTTGCCGTACGGGTCCAGCAGCAGCTTGCTCGGATCGCACCGGTGCCCGGCGGCCGGGTCCCACGGCCCGTGGACGCGAAAGCCGTACCGCTGCCCGGGAGTGACCGCCGGGACGTACGCGTGCCAGACGAAGCCGTCGACCTCGTCCAGAGGGATGCGGTCCTCGGTGCCGCGCCTGTCGATCAGGCACAGCTCAACCTGTTCGGCGACCTCGGAGAACACCGAGAAGTTGGTGCCCGCCCCGTCGTACGTGGCGCCGAGCGGATACGGCGTGCCGGGCCACACTGTCGCCAGGATCGGCCCGGTGTCCGGGTTCGTTTCGCTCGGGGTCATCATTCGACCCTATCGACGGCGCTCGAAGAGCGCTCACCCCGCTAGGCTCGGTCCCCGTGCCCGCGTTGACGCCCGACGAGATCGGCGCGATCGACGCCGCGCATATCTGGCACGCGTACAGCCCGGTCGGTGCGCAGGCGTTGCCACCTGTGGTCGCGGTGGCCGCGCACGGGGCCTTGCTGACAGTGATTCGGAACGGCCGGCAGGTCGAGGTCCTTGATGCGATGAGCTCGTGGTGGACCGCGATCCACGGCCACGGGCAGCCAGCGCTGGACCGGGCGATCACCGACCAGCTCGCCACGATGAACCACGTGATGTTCGGCGGACTGACGCATGAGCCCGCGGCGCGGCTGTCGCAGTTGCTTGTCGACATCACGCCTGCGGGGCTGGACACGGTGTTCTTCAGTGACTCGGGCTCGGTGTCGGTCGAGGTGGCGGTGAAGATGGCGCTGCAGTACTGGCGCAGCATCGGCCGCCCCGCCAAGCACCGGCTGATGACCTGGCGCGGCGGGTACCACGGCGACACCTTCACCCCGATGAGCGTCTGCGACCCCGACGGCGGTATGCACGCGTTGTGGACCGGCGTGCTCGCGCGGCAGTTGTTCGCGCCGCAGGTGCCGACGCACTACGACGCGGCATACAGTGCGGCTTTCGAGGCGCAGCTCGCGCAGCACGCTGACGAATTGGCCGCCGTCATTGTCGAGCCAGTCGTGCAGGGCGCGGGCGGAATGCGATTTCACGACCCTCGCTACCTGCGCGACCTGCGCGATGCGTGCCGGCGTCATGACGTGCTTCTGATTTTCGACGAGATCGCTACCGGCTTCGGCCGCACCGGGGAATTGTTTGCCGCCGACCACGCCGGCGTCGCGCCCGACATCATGTGCGTCGGCAAGGCGCTGACCGGGGGTTACCTCACGCTGGCAGCGACGCTGTGCACCGCTGACATCGCACAGACCATCAGCACCAACGAGCCCGGCGCATTGATGCACGGCCCCACGTTCATGGCGAATGCGTTGGCCTGCGCGGTCTCGGTGGCATCGGTGGAGCTGCTGCTCGGCCAGGACTGGCGGTCCCGGGTGCGCGAGATCGAGTCGGGGCTGAACTGCGGGCTGCAGAAGGCACGGGCTGTTGACGGGGTGGCCGACGTCCGGGTCCTCGGCGCGATCGGGGTGATCGAGATGAGTGGGACCGTCGACCTCGTGACGGCCACGCCGGTCGCGCTCGACCACGGCGTGTGGCTGCGGCCGTTCCGCAACCTCATCTACGCGATGCCGCCCTACATCTGCTCGGCCCGGGAGATCGACCGGATCACCTCGGCCATGGTGGCCGTCGCGGAGTCCTCGTCATCGGAGACGCCGCAGCTGGCTTAGGGTAAGGCGCAATGGAGACCGGTACCGACACCTCACCCCTGGCCTGGCTCGACGAGGTCGAGCGAGCCCGCCGGGGCGCCGGGCTGCGCCGGACATTGCGCGCGCGGTCGCCGGTGGGCGCCGAGGTGGACCTCGCCTCCAACGACTACCTGGGGCTGTCCCAGCACCCCGCGGTCATCGACGGCGGTGTGCAGGCGCTGCGCACCTGGGGCGCAGGGTCGACCGGCTCGCGTCTGGTGACCGGCAACACCGAACTGCATGAGGAGTTCGAACACGCGCTGGCCGAATTTGTCGGCGCGCCTTCGGCATTGGTGTTCTCGTCGGGCTACACGGCGAACCTGGCTGCCGTTGTCGCGCTGTCGGGACCGGGGTCGCTTGTGGTGTCCGACGCGCACAGCCATGCATCGCTGGTCGACGCGTGCCGGTTGTCGCGGGCGCGCGTCGTCGTGGCGCCGCACGCCGACGCCGACGCCGTCGACGCCGCGCTGGCATCGCGAAACGAGCGCCGCGCGGTCGTGATCACCGACTCGGTGTTCAGCGCCGACGGCGCCATGGCGCCCCTGACGGCCCTTTACGAGGTATGCCGCAGGCGCGGTGCGCTGCTGATCGCCGATGAGGCGCACGCGCTCGGGGTGCGCGGAGCGGGCGGTCGCGGGCTGTTGCATGAGGTCGGCCTCGCCGGTGCTCCCGACGTGGTGATGACGGCCACGCTCTCGAAGGCGCTGGGCAGTCAGGGGGGTGTGGTGCTGGGCCCGCCGGCCGTCCGCGACCACCTGATCGACGCGGCCCGGCCGATGATCTTCGACACGGGGCTCGCGCCCGCCGCGCTCGGTGCGGCGCTGGCGGCGCTGCGGGTGCTGATCGCCGAACCCGACCGCCCGCAGAAGGTGCTGCGCAACGCCGCCGCACTGGCCGCCGCCTGCGGGGTCGCGGACCGGCCGGAATCCGCGGTGGTGGGGGTGATCCTCGGTGAACCGGAGGTGGCGCTTGGCGCAGCCACCGCGTGCCTCGAGCGTGGTGTGCGGGTCGGGTGTTTCCGGCCGCCGTCGGTGCCGCCGGGCATGTCGCGACTGCGGTTGACGGCCAGAGCATCGCTCTCCGATGACGAGCTGGACACCGCGACGGGGGTATTGACGGAAGTGCTCGCAACGGCCCGCGCGTGAGCGTCCTGTTCGTCACGGGCACCGACACCGGCGTCGGCAAGACGGTCGCGACTGCCGCGCTCGCCTGCGCTGCCCGGTTGGCGGGCATCGACGTGGTGGTGTGCAAGCCCGTGCAGACGGGCACGGCGGACGGCGACGAGGACCTCGCCGTGGTCTCGCGGTTGTCCGGCGTCGACAGGGTCGTCGGATCGTGGCGCTATCCGGAGCCGCTCGCACCGGCGGCGGCCGCCGAACGCGCGGGCCTTCCGCTGCCCAATCGCGTCGAATTGAATGTGCTGCTGCGGGTCATCGACCACTCGCGTCAGCTGACCCTCGTCGAGGGCGCCGGCGGGCTGCTCGTCGAACTCGGCGACAACGGGGTCACGTTACGAGACATCGCCCGCGATGCACACGCCCCGGTACTCGTCGTCGTCTCGGCCGGCCTCGGAACGCTCAATCACGCCGCGCTGACACTGGAAGCACTCGCCGCACAACGTATTGCGTGCGCCGGTCTGGTGATCGGCGCCTGGCCCGCAGATCCTGGTCCCGCCGAGTTGACCAACCGCGAGGCGCTGGCACGCATGGCGCCGTTGCGCGCGGTGCTGCCGGCCGGGGCGGCGGCACTGCACCGCGACCAGTTCGAGCAGATGAGCGCGGCAGGCATGGACCGGGACTGGCTGGAGGAGCTGGCCGGCTGAGATGGTCCACTCGATTGAGCTGCTTCTGGACCCCGACAGCGACGCCGCGGTCCGGCGCATCTGGGCCAAGCTTGCCGACGCGGAACTGCCGAGCCAGGCCGCCAACACGTCGCCGTCGAACCGACCGCACATCTCACTGGTCGTCGCCGAACGGATCGACGCCGATGTCGACGTACTGCTGCGCCCGATTGCACAGCGGCTGCCGATCCGTTGTGTGGTCGGTGCACCGCTGCTGTTTGGTGGCCCCCGGTTCACCGTCGCGCGACTCGTGGTGCCGTCCGCCGAGTTGCTGTCGTTGCACGCCGACGCGCACGACGCGTGCCTGCCTCACCTGTCGCCCGGACCGATGGCGCACACGGCGCCCGGGGCGTGGACCCCGCACGTGACGCTGAGCCGGCGAATGGATCCGGCGCAGCTGGCGAAGGCCCTCACGGTGGTGAAGAAGTTGACCCGCGACATCCGCGGCGAATTCGTCGGGATGCGCCACTGGGACGGCAACAAGCGCGTCGAGCACCCGATCAGGATCGGGTGAGCTGCTGCTCTCGGGGGGCGCCGGCCATCCCGTCGATCAGCAGCCGCAGCCCGAACGCGAACCGGTTCGTCGGGTCCGTTGTCAGCACCGACTGCCCGTCCGCCAGCGCGGCTCCGGCCGCATCCCACTGCAGGCGGGACTGTTCGTCGGCGGTGAACCCGAGCACGTAGTAGACAACGGTGCGAGCCGCCAGCTCGGCCTGATCGGTCGCCACCCCGGCGTCCGTTGCCGCATCGGCCAGCCGCGCCACGATGCTCGCCATGGCCTGGGATTGGCCCGAGGCGAAGCTCGCGGACACGAGTTCCGCGCCGTCGGTGTGTGACAGCAGCGCGTCGCGCAGCCTTGCTCCGATCCCTGTGACGCGTTCCCGCCAGGTAGCCGAGGTCGGCTGTGTGCAGGCCGGTTGCAGGATGCGGTCGGCGACCGCGCCGAGCAGCGCCTGCTTGTTGGGGAAGTGCCAGTACAGCGCGCCGGGACTGACGGCCAGCTCGCGGGCGAGCCGGCGCATGGTCAGGTCGGCGATCCCGTAAGTGTCCAGCAGTGCGGTCGCCGCATCGACCACGTCGCGTTTGTGCAGCTGCACGCCGTTACCCTAACCTGAACACCGTTCAAGTCCGTGCGCGAACAGCTGACCACAGACCACGAGGAGCGAGACGTGACCGACGTCCTGGAACTCGCCCGCGAGCAGGTGCTCGAGCGCGGGCAGGGTCTGACCCAGGAACACGTGCTGCAGGTTCTGCGGCTGCCCGACGATCGCCTCGACGGGCTGCTGGCGCTGGCCCATGACGTGCGCATGCGCTGGTGCGGACCGGAGGTCGAGGTCGAGGGGATCATCAGCCTCAAGACGGGCGGCTGCCCGGAGGACTGCCACTTCTGCTCACAATCCGGGCTGTTCTCGTCACCGGTACGCAGCGCTTGGCTGGATGTTCCGAGCCTGGTGGAGGCCGCCAAGCAGACCGCCAAGACAGGCGCCACCGAATTCTGCATCGTCGCGGCCGTGCGCGGACCCGATGAACGCCTGCTTGCGCAGGTCGCCGCTGGCATCGAAGCGATCCGCAACGAAGTCGACATCCAGATCGCGTGCTCGCTGGGCATGCTGACTCAGGAGCAGGTCGAGGCGCTCTCCGCGATGGGTGTGCACCGCTACAACCACAACCTGGAGACCGCTCGCTCGTACTTTTCACACGTCGTCACCACGCACACCTGGGAGGAGCGCTGGGAGACGCTGTCGATGGTGCGAGACGCGGGCATGGAGGTGTGCTGCGGCGGCATCGTCGGAATGGGCGAAACCCTGGAGCAGCGAGCCGAATTCGCGGCGAACCTTGCCGAGCTGAATCCCGACGAGGTGCCGTTGAACTTCCTCAACCCGAGGCCCGGAACGCCGTTCGGCGATCTCGACGTGCTGCCGGCATCGGAGGCGCTGAAGGCCGTGGCCGCGTTCCGGTTGGCGTTGCCGCGCACGATCCTGCGGTTCGCCGGGGGCCGCGAGATCACGCTCGGCGATCTCGGCGCCAGGCAGGGCATCCTCGGCGGCATCAACGCGGTGATCGTCGGCAACTACCTGACAACACTGGGCCGGGCGGCGGAGGCGGACCTCGAGCTGCTCGAGGATCTGCAGATGCCGGTCAAGGCGCTGAACGCCACCTTCTAGCCATGCCGGCCAAGTTCAACAGCTACACCGGTACACCGGCGATACCCCCAGCTAACCGCCCTGACCAGCGCAGACGCTATCGGGCGGGTTTGTCCGTCCGCGGTGCGTCCGCAGTAGATCCCCGACGGTCAGCGATCACCGCGCCGACGGCGGCGCGGGTGGACTCGTCGGCATCCGGCCACAGATGTCCGTAGATGTCGAGTGTGGTCTGCGCGGCGGGTCCGGTTTCGGCGCGATACCAGCCCGCTTACGCCGCACGCAACCGATCACACCCGCGTCTGCGCGACGTCGGCTCCTCGGGGGCTTCCGGCGGGGACTGAGCCTCGTCGTCGGCGGGCGTCGGCGGCTGCGCGACGACGATTTCAACCCTGTCCTCGCCCGTCCGACGTTCCCCAGAGCTTCCCCGCCGCCAGAAGTACCACGCCGCCGCCCACGTGACGCAGCCCACAGCGACCGCCAGGACTAGCGAATGGCTCGCGTAGAAGGCCAGCAGAATCATTGAGCCGATCAGCGCCGGGGTGGTCAGCGCGGTGTCAATGGTGTCAATGTCGCGCCCAATGTCGCGCTTCATGCGTTCCCTTTCAAGTCGTGTCGTGTGTTTTCGCTGCAACGGCCCTCAGCCCGCCTTTTATTTCGCGACGCTTCAACAGGGATCATCGGCAAAGTGAAATCGGCGTCGGAGTCGGGAGAGAGCGCCGATGAAGCATGACAAGCTGAAAACGGTGGTGCTGTCTGATCATGGTGTGCAGCGCCGCTACTACGTTGACAAGCTGGTGCGCGAAACGTTCGGCGAGGTAACGGCGTGAGTCGTGTGTGTGTGCGACGTGCGGCGACGAGTTGGCGCTGCCCGGTCAAGTGCGTTGCGAGGACCCGCTGGCGCTCGACATCCCTGATGGCGAGGAGCTCTCCCTGGCGCTCCGTCCGCAGCAGTATTTTCCGCAGGTTCCGGCAACCAACCGAGTCAACGCTCTGACCAGCGTATTTCTTGCTCAACCAACACAGCTATCTAGTATCAACGCCCAGCATGAAGTTCAACAGCTACACCGGCGAACCGGCGGGCACAAAAGTGCCGACGGCAGCGCAGCTCGGCCTGGAGCCTCCGCGGTATTGCGCCGAATGCGGACGGCGGATGACCGTGCAAGTGCGTCCTGACGGGTGGTCGGCGAAGTGCTCACGGCACGGCCTGGTTGACTCGACCGACGTGGAGACCAAGCGGTGAAAACGCCGAGGCGCCCAGCCCGCGACGACATCAGGCGGTGGCTGGCCGTGCCGGCCGGGATGGCGCTCGCAGGGGTAGCGGCGGGCGCGGTCTGGGCGTGGCTCGCCCCCGCCAGCCACAGCGCCGTCATAGTCACCAAGGCCGGCAAGCGAATTCACGAGTACCTAGGCAACGAGGCCGACCACTACTTCGACTCCGCGGTGATGATGATCGGCCTGCTGGTCGGGCTGGCGGTGGTAAGCGCGGCACTGGTGTGGCAGTGGCGGCAGCGGCGCGGGCCCGCGATGGTGATCGGCTTGACGGCGGGCGGCGTGGCCCTGGCGGCGGCCGCGACCGGCGTGGGCGCGGGCCTGGTTCGACTTCGCTACGGCCACACCGACATTGGCGCCGTTGTTGCCGACCACAAGCTTCATTACATCACCGAGGCGCCCGCGGTGTTCCTCGGCCACAACCCGCTGCAGGTGCTCACGGTCCTTCTTGTGCCCGCCGCGGCGGGCGCGCTCACGTACGGGATGATGGCCGCCGCGTCGGCGGACGACGACCTGGGGGTGACGCCGTCAGTCCCCGAGACTGTCGCGTAGCCGTTCGGCCGCCGCGAGATAATCCTCGGCAAACTCGTAGACCACCTGGCGAGCGGGTTTCACCGAATTCATCAACCCGACGCCCTGACCCACCCAGTACGTGGCCAACGCGCGTGCACCCTCGTCGCCCTTGGCGGCCAGGGTGTCGACGCGGCGCAGCGCCGGCTCGGTGATCATCGACTGCAGCGGCATCGGCAACGGTTCGGGCGCATGCCCCGACTCCCACGCCTCGGTCCAGTCGGACTTCAGCTGGCGGGTCGGCTTTCCGGTCCGGCACGTCGACCGAACCGTGTCGCGCGACGTGGCGGCCAGCATCCGCTGCTTGGTGTAGGGCGCCGTCTCGGCTTCCTCGGTGGTCAGCCACACCGAGCCCGTCCACGCGCCGGCGGCGCCCATCGCCACCGCCGCAGCCATCTGGCGGCCCGTGACGATCCCGCCCGCGGCGAGCACCGGCACCTCGCGGATCGGCTTGATCGCCTCGATTATCTCGGGCACCAGCACCATGGTCGTCACCTCGCCGCAGTGCCCGCCTGCTTCGGTGCCTGCTGCGACGATGATGTCGACGCCGGCGTCGACGTGCTTGACCGCATGTTCCTTGGCGCCGGCCAGCGCCGCGACCGGAATCCCGTGCGACTTACCGGCGTCCAGCATCGACGGCGGTGGCGGCCCCAGCGCGTTGGCGATCAGCTTGATGGGGTGGTTGAACGCGACCTCCAGCAGGCTGTCGCTGGCGTCGTCGGTGAGCGACACCCGCGGTGTGTGGGTGCGAACCGCCGGCTCGATGCCGTGTTCGACCAACAACGCGTCGACGTACTGCCGGTACTCGGCGGGGATCATGTCTGCGAACTGCTCGCTGGTCAGCCGCTGACCCTTCCCGACCGATTTCTGGGGCACGATGATGTCGACGCCGTACGGCTTGCCCCGCACCTCGGCCTCAATCCAGTTGAGTTCCTGCTCAAGCTGTTCGGGGGTGAGCGTCACTGCGCCGAGGACGCCGAAACCGCCAGCGTTGGTGACAGCGGCGACCACGTCGCGACAGTGGCTGAACGCCAGCAATGGAATGTCGATTCCGAGAAGAGACATGAGTTCGCGCGGTCCTGGCGGTGACTGTGGAGTCATCACCACACACTAGGTTGTGCGGTCCTCTTGCCGAACGGTTGGTCGGCGAGAATCGGGCCGGTCTATCCCGACCACGTCCGGTTTGGGAAAACGAATCCGGCGTCCCGAAGACGCGTCTACCATCAGCGACTATGCCGCGCAGTGTGACCGTGGCGACGATGACCTTCACCGGATCTGTGATGGCGGTGATGGTCTCGGCCGGGATCGCACAAGCAGACATCGCCGTGCCAAAAGCCGGCGCTGCATGCAACAAGTCCGCCGGCAGCAGTTTCGCCATGGACGGTTCGCAAACGTTCTCACCGCAGGGCGAGATCCTGCTGTGCGCGAAGGGCGAGCCCGCAGGTGTGTGGCAGCACCTCGACGACATTCAACGGCCCGCGCAAATCTGGTTCACCTACGGGCCACCCGCAACGTTGACCGCCGGCGATGTCACCCCGGGCAGCCATTGGATCGGTTTCAGCGGTAACGACTGCACCGCGGAACAAACATCCACGACCGGGGGGCCGCCCGTGGTGAAGCCGATCCAGGCCGGTGCTCCGTTTACGGACTTCTTCCTGTTGCAGGACCTGGCCACCTTGAAGCTCACGGGATCCTGCCAGTGGCGTACGGCCGGGTCATCGCCTTACGGGCCGTAGCGGCTCGTTGTCCTGGGGGAACTAGCCCACATCGACGTCCGACAGCGGACGACGCTCAACCTTGCGGCCTGTGATGACCTTGATCGCGATCATCCCGAGCCGCACCATCCCCTTGTACGTCGACGGGTTCAACAGCGTCGGCCAGGTCGTCCGCACTTTGCGCTCGGAAAGCGGCAGACCGGCGAATCGGTCACGCAGCCAACGCAGGGCCATCGGCGCCGACATCGGGTGCAGCAAGACGTGCTCGCTGAACATGTCCCGGTGATAGGTGACCGCTGCGCCCGCCACCCGATAGTTCTCGGCCAGCTCGTCGATGTCGTCGACGGACACGATCGAGTCGTGAACGGCCTGCACGATCAGCACCGGCGGGGTCGGCGCCTGCTTGCCCAGCTTGATGTCGTCGAAGACGAATTGCACCTCCGGCCCGTCGAGGATTTCGTCGAGCGGGCAGTCCACGTACGAGTCAAGATCCTTGTACGCCATCCGGATAACGGCCCCGACCGTCGTCATCTTCTTGAGCGCCTGCAGCAGTGCGCGGCCTTCTTCGGTGGCGTGCCGTTGGATCACGCGGTCCAGCTCCGGGTACACCTCGCTGAGCGCCGCAACCACCATGCTGGGCAGGCCGGAGAATAGTGAGCCGTTGAGGCGGCGGAAGGTGTGGCCAAGGTCGCCGACGGGCGAGCCCAGCACCGCGCCCGCGATGTCGAGCTCGGGCGCGTAGTCGGCGGCCACCTCGGCGGCCCACGCCGATGCGAGGCCGCCGCCCGAATAGCCCCACAGCCCGATTTGCGCTGAGGGCGACAGGCTCAAGTGTTCATAGCCGAGCGCCGCGCGGACGCCGTCGAGGACGCGATAGCCGGGTTCGTAGGGCGCGCCCCAGATGCCGTGGGAGCCCTCATGGTCCGGTACCGACACCGCCCAGCCTTCCGCCAAGGCCGCGGTGATCAGCAGGAGCTCGAATTGCGGCAGCGCGCCCACCGCGAACGCGCCGCGCCGCAGCGCATAAGACGGGAAGCAGCGGGAGGCGACCGCGTCGATCGCGCACTGATACGACACGACCGGACAGACCTTCTCCGGCCCGCGCTCCGTGGGCGCCAGCACGGTGGTGACCGTCGCCTCGGGCACCCCGTTGCGGTCGGTGCTTCGGTACAGCAGCTGAGTGGCGGTGAACTTCTGCGGAATCAAGCCCATGAACGCCAGCTCGACGTCACGTGATCGCAGCACGGTGCCGGGTGCAGCGTGCTCGAAGCCCGCCGGGGGGTAGTAGAACGGATCGTCGTCCGGCAACACCGGACGACCGCGCTGCCCATCCTCGTGCGGCGCGCGGCCGATCCATTCAGCACCGGTGGTCGCCAGGCCGGCAGATTTCATCTGAACACTCCTTCGTGCCACCGGGCATTCTTACTTAAGAGTGCAGTAAGAATCCAGTCGACTCACCCTGGTGGTCGCAACGCGGCGAATTCGTCGGTGACGCGGTACTGGGAGTCGGTGAATCGGTAGAGGGCCGCCGGACGGCCGCCGCTGCGTCCGCTGCGGGCGATCGTGCCGGTGCGAGTGATGACGTTTCGGCGTTCCAGCACCCGCTGGAGGTTGGTGGCGTCGACCTGGTAGCCCACCGCCGCGCCGTAAATGTCACGCAGCGTCGAGAGCGCGAATTCCTTTGGTGCCAACGCGAATCCGATATTCGTGTACGACATCTTGGCGACCAGCCTGCTGGCGGCGTGACGGATCATCGTGCCGTGGTCGAACGCCATCGGCGGCAGTGCGCCGACAGGGTGCCAGTGGGTGTCCGAAGGCAGCGCCGGCGTCGCGGGGGAGGGCACCAGGCCCAGGAAGGTCGAGGCGATCGTCCGGGTTCCCGGCACCCGTGCTGGGTCGGAGAACACAGCCAGCTGCTCGAGGTGAGCGATCTCACGCAGATCCACCTTCTCGGCCAGCTGACGGCGAATTGAACTGATCATGTCCTCGTCGTTGCGCAGCCGGCCACCGGGCAACGACCAGGCGCCACGCTGGGGATTCATCGCTCGTTCCCACAGCAGAACGCTGAGCTGGGGCTTCGGCGTGCCCAGGTGGCGAACCTGGAACACGACGGCCAGCACCTCGTGCTCGGTGCTAGTATGAGTCATGTTTTCGATTATAAGTCGAAAACCTAATCCGAGGGAGTGCGGTGATGACCGTCCTTCAGGACACGCAGCACCGTTGGGAGCGACAGTCGGGCCGCCTCGACCCCTACACCGGCGTCGAGCCCGACGCCGAGTGGGCCGCCGAGGTGCGGCGGCTGGCCAAGCTGCGCGACGCGACCCTGCTCGCGCACAATTATCAGATCCCGGCCATCCAGGACGTTGCCGATCATGTCGGCGACTCGCTGGCGCTGTCGCGGATCGCCGCCGAGGCGCCCGAGCGGACGATCGTGTTCTGCGGCGTCCATTTCATGGCCGAGACGGCCAAGATCCTCAGCCCGGACAAAACCGTGCTGATCCCCGATCAGCGCGCGGGCTGCTCGCTTGCCGACTCGATCACCGCGGATGATCTGGCGGAGTGGAAGGCCGAGCATCCCGACGCTGTGGTGGTGTCCTACGTCAACACCACAGCCGCGGTGAAGGCGCTCACCGACATCTGCTGCACATCAGCCAACGCCGCCGAGGTCGTCGCGTCGATCCCCGAGGACCGCGAGGTGTTGTTCTGCCCGGACCAGTTCCTGGGCGCTCACGTCCGGCGGGTAACGGGCCGCAAGAACCTGCACGTCTGGGCGGGCGAGTGCCACGTGCACGCCGGCATCAACGGCGACGAACTGGCGAATCAGGCGCGGTCGCATCCGGACGCCGAGTTGTACGTTCACCCCGAATGCGGCTGCGCGACCTCGGCGTTGTACTTGGCCGGCGAGGGCGCGGTGCCCGCCGACAGAGTGAAGATCCTGTCGACGGGCGGCATGCTGGAAGCCGCACGCAACACCCGCGCCCGCGAGGTGCTGGTCGCCACCGAGGTCGGCATGCTGCACCAACTGCGCAGGGCCGCACCGGAGGTCGACTTCCGCGCGGTCAACGACCGCGCGTCGTGCAAGTACATGAAGATGATCACCCCCGCCGCGCTGCTGCGCTGCCTGACAGAGGGTGTCGACGAAGTGGACGTCGACCCCGAGACCGCGCGGCTGGCTCGACGCAGCGTGCGGCGGATGATCGAAATCGGGCAGCCCGGCGGCGGCGAATGAGGGCCT
>Ga0209006_10000484_pt1 | contig 38057 bp, 35 predicted proteins | sample JacPin_JW_Ref_O2_FD_188567 | JGI IMG/M metagenome (GOLD analysis project Ga0209006, IMG submission 188567) | Forest soil microbial communities from Algoma, Ontario, Canada - Jack Pine, Ontario site 1_JW_Ref_O2 (SPAdes) (version 2) | ecosystem: Environmental > Terrestrial > Soil > Boreal... | reverse complement strand
ATCGCATCGTTGATCTGGCGCACGTCCTCCACGCCGTTGTGGGAGGCGGCGTCCATCTCGATGACGTCGGGGTGGCGGCTCTCCATGATGGCCTGGCAGTGAATCCCGAGCGCCGGCATATGGACGGTGGGGGCGCTGATCGAGCCGTCCGCCAGCTCGTAATTGAGCGCCCGCGCCAGGATGCGCGCCGTCGTGGTCTTGCCCACGCCGCGCACGCCGGTGAGAATCCAGGCCTGCGGGATGCGGGCGGCCTCGAATGCGTTCGAGATCGTGCGCACCATGGCGTCCTGACCGATCAGGTCGCCGAAATTGGTGGGACGGTATTTGCGCGCCAGCACCCGATAGGCGGCCTGCGGGCCGGGCTCGGCAGAACCTTTCGGAGCTTCGGGACTGCTCATGGCGCCATCCGGTTCGCCGGCCACGCGGCGGCTTCACATCCGCACCAGATCCCCGATACATCCGGTGCCAAGTATCCGATGGCGGGATCCGGCGGCAGGATCCGATACCGAGTATCCGACATGGCGGAAGATCGAGGTGGGAGGCTGACGAGCGACCCGAACCGGAGCTCGTTAGGGCTGCTTCCTTCCGGACCTGACCCGGTTGGCGAGTGGCTCGTCCACCGCCAACCTCCCGCCTTCTATATCGGCGGAACGGAACGGGAATGCAAGCGCCTGTGGACCGTTCGTGTTAGGCATCCCCCGACGATCATTTTCGCATCGGGGGGACCCATGAGCACTTCGCCGCCGCCGGCCTGGTCGCTGCATCCTCGGCTTGCGCAGGACACTGTTCTGCTCGGCGACCTGGCGCTCTCGCGCGTGCTGGCGATGAACGACGCCAACTATCCCTGGCTCGTCCTGGTGCCGCGGCGACCCGACGCTGTCGAGATCATTGATCTCGACGAAGCTGCCCGCACCGGGCTGATAGCCGAGATCGCGCTCATCTCCGCGGCGCTCAAGACCCACGCGCGCTGCGACAAGCTCAATGTCGCGGCGATCGGCAACGTGGTGCAGCAGCTGCATATCCATGTGGTGGCGCGACGCAAGGAGGACTTGGCGTGGCCGCGTCCGGTCTGGGGGGCAGCGCCGGCGCGTCCCTATGCGGCAGAAGAGCTGCAAGCGTTCGTCGCTGCCTTGCGCGACGCCATCGGGCTTGCGTGAGGGGCGCGTCGCTCGGCGGCAAGTTGCACGGAATCCGCCGCCATGCGATTTTCGCTGCCCCTGCTGGAGACCCGCATGCCCTCCCGCCCCGATCTCGGGCCCAAACCGCACCTCGGATATACGGCGAGCCTGATCGATCGCGCCGCCCATCGGCGAGGCGAAGCCGCCGCGCTTGCGGCCGATCCGCGCGCGGGCGCCTATGTGGTGGGCGGCGAAATGATCGTCGCGCGCAAGCGCGACGGTGGCGGCGAGCCCCTGTTCGGTCTCGCCGAGGCGCAGGCGCTCGCGCCGGCGCGCGAATGCGTGCTGCTGGGGTTTGGCGACGGCGTGCCGCAGTTCGGCCTCGGCATCGGCAAGGAGGCCGCCGAGGCCCTCAAGGCGCGCGACGATTTCCTCGTCACCGATCTGCGTTCGATCGCGGTGCAGGGGCTGGTTGCGCCCGAGCACCTGCCGCCGCTCGCCGAGGCGAAAGCGCTGCTCGCCTGGCACGCGCGCCATCGTTTCTGTTCCAACTGCGGGGCGCTGACCAATCTGACCGAGGGCGGCTGGAAGCGCGCGTGCCCGGCCTGCAAGGCAGAGCATTTCCCCCGTACCGATCCGGTAGTCATCATGCTGGCGGTGCGCGGCGAACGATGCCTGCTCGGCCGCTCCGCGCGGTTCGCCTCCGCGATGTGGTCGTGTCTCGCCGGGTTCGTCGAGCCGGGCGAGAACGTCGAGGAAGCCGTGCGGCGCGAGGTGCATGAAGAGGCGGGCATCACGTGCGGGCGCGTCGTCTACTTTGCGTCGCAGCCCTGGCCGTTTCCCATGTCGCTGATGATCGGCTGCCACGCCGAGGCGCTCACCGACGACATCAAGGTCGACGCGGCCGAGCTCGAAGGCGCGCGCTGGTTCGGTCGCGAGGAGGTCGCGCTGATGCTGCTGCGCCGGCATCCCGACGGGCTCGGCACGCCGCCGCCGGTCGCGATCGCGCATCACATCATCCGCGCCTGGGTCGAAGGGGAGGCGGGCGACTTTGGCTAGCCCGCGCATCCTGTGCACCGGCATCGCGGTGCTCGATGAGATCTTCCGCGTCGACGAGTTTCCGCCGGCCGACGGCAAGGCGCAGGCGAGCGAGTTCGTCGCGGTCGGCGGCGGCTGCGCCGCCAATGCGGCGATCGCGATCGCACGGCTCGGCGGGCGGGCGAGCTTTGCGGGTCCGCTCGGCGGTCCGCCCGGGCACGAGCCGATCAGCGACCGCATCCTGGCAGGGCTCGCGCGCGACGGCGTCGACTGCGCCGGCTGCGTGCGCGTCGACGGCGTCGCCTCGGCGATCTCGGCGATCTTCGTCAATGCGCGCGGCGAGCGCACCATCGCGACCTATCGCGATCACCGACTCGATGTCGTAACGCCGCGCGATCCGGGTGCGCTGGCGGCCGCGGCCGACGCGGTGCTGGCCGACAACCGCTTCCCCAATTTCGCGCTGCCGATCTGTCGGGCGGCGCTGCGACGCGGCGTGCCGGTGGTGCTCGACGCCGACAAGCCGGCGCAGCCGAACGACCCTTTGTTTGCGGCCTGCTCGCACGTCGTGTTCTCGGCCGAGGGTCTGCGCGCCACCATGCAGACCGATGATCTCGCGGCCGGACTACGGCGGTTCGGAGAAAGCACCAATGCGTTTCTCGCGGTGACCAACGGTCCCGCGCCGGTTCTGTGGCGCGACGAAACCGACACGATCTGTCGCTTGCCTGTATTTCGCATCGCTGCGGTCGACACGCTCGCGGCGGGCGATGTGTTCCACGGCGCCTTTGCGCTGGCGCTCATCGAAGGCCGCGCCCCCGCGGGCGCGCTGCGCTTCGCCGCCGCGGCGGCCGGCCTCAAATGCACGCGCTTCGGCGGCAGTGCCGCCGCACCGGCACGGGCGGAGGTGGATGCGCTGCTGACGGCGGGCGAGCGAACGAACGGCTGAGGCTCGGGGGGAAAAGGGAAGGGGATCGACCCCCGTCGGCCTTGCTGCCGCGCCCCACATGGACGAAATATTTTTCTCTTATGACCCAAGGTCCGCCTTGAGAAAGGAATAAACATCCATACACTGGCGAACAACCAAAACCTTCATCTTATTGTTTGGGGTTGCGCAGCATGGACGCCATCGACCGGAAAATCCTCGCCGTGCTTCAGGAGGATGCCTCGCTCTCGGTCGCCGAGATCGGCAACCGGGTCGGGCTCTCCTCGACGCCGTGCTGGAAGCGCATCCAGCGGCTCGAGGGCGACGGCGTGATCCAGAAGCGCGTCGCGGTCATCGATCAGGACAAGCTCGGGCTCGGCGTGACCGTGTTCGTCTCGGTCGAGACCGAGGATCATTCGGAAGGGTGGCTGACCCGATTCGCCCAGATCGTCGGCGCGATGCCGGAGGTGCTGGAATTCTACCGCATGGCCGGCGACGTCGACTACATGCTGCGCGTCGTGGTGCCGGACATCGCCGGCTACGACGCGTTCTACAAGCGATTGATCGCCGCCGTGCCGCTCAAGAACGTCACGTCGCGCTTCGCCATGGAAAAGATCAAGTCGACCACGGCGCTCCCGATTGCGTGATTGCGAGCGCGTTCCGATTTCGCGGGAAACGGGACGCGCTCGGTCGTCAGCAGCAGCCGCTCGCCGAATTGAGCGTCACCGAGCAGCTCAGGCGCGGACGCAGGAAGAACTGGTCGCCCAGATTGAGCGTGCCGGTGATCGTCCAGCCGATGGTCGGCCTGTAGGCGTAGTGCGCTTCGCCCCAGATTAGCGACGAATTGGCGACCATGAGCGCGCTCGGGACGAGACTCGTGACCGTGCCGCTGCGCGCCGTGCCGTTAAGCGTCTGGCTCCAGCCGATCGTCGCCTTCGTCCCGGTCGAATCGATGCAGACGCTCGACAGCGTGACCGAAAGGTTGGCAGAGGCAAGCGGATAGGCCACCGCGGTGGCGGCATTGAAAATGTTGGTGACGTCGCTCGATGCGACGTTCGACGCCTGCGCCGTCAAGTCGCCGACCGTATGGGCGACGAGCGTGGTCTTGCGGTCGGCGCTGACCGCCTGCGAAACCTCCACGCCGCCGAGATACAGCGTCAGCATCAGCGGCAGCAGGATCGCGAACTCGATCGCCGAAACGCCGCGTTGATCGGCCGCAAAGCCGCGAAGCTCCTTGAGCAGCGCAAAACGCGTGCATGGAAAGGTCATGACGGGACGCCTCAATCGTACGGCTCGTTGCGGAACGCCGCGGTGGCGACGAGCAGGCGGCTGTTGCCCGCCATGTTGGTGAGATCGCTGATGTCCCAGAGCGTGAAGTAGATCGGCCATTGGTAGAACAGCTGCACCACGACGATATCGCCGGGGCCGCCCGGGTTGTAGCCGAAGTTGGTAGTGACGAGATTGCCCTTGCTGTCGAGCGGCGGCGTATAGCTGATGCTGCCGAAGCTCGAATAGGTCTGCACGTTGACGTAGACGCCGCCCTGGCAGTTGAAAAGCCCGTAGATCTGCGCGCATACGGCATTCTTGAACGTGGTGGCGTTGAGGCCCTGGGTCTGCGCCTGCCCGGTGAGGATCAGTCGCGCCGAGTTGGCGACCGCCGTCTCCAGCGTCTGATCGGCGAAGAACACGAGCGCCGTCTCGATGATGCCGAACATGAGCGCGAGAAACGGGAGCAGGACCAGCGCGAATTCGACCGCGGTTGCGCCGCCTTGGTGGCGCGCGAATCGTCGCGGCGAAGCGAGCCGCGCGACGCGCCTCATCGTGCGTTCGATTTTACTCCGCCTCATCAGCATGGGCAGGATTTCCCGATTGCAAATTCCATGAGCGTTACGGATGCTTCGTGTTTTACTGAAAACTTATTGTCGAATTGTTTCGGTCGAGGCCCATGCTGCGTGCGCCGCATTGAGATCGCGCTAACCAAATCGACGGCGACGGCTGGGCGTCAAGTCGTTGCCATGGTCGCCGCCAAGCCGTTGCCATGTCGGCGCCGTCAGCGCTGGCCCTGAGCGCCTTGCCCCTGTGCGCGCGCGGCGCGATTGGTCGCCTGCAGCAAGGTCGCCTCGAAATAGTCCGGCGCGTCGCCGAGCGTGATCCGGCGCTCGCAATTGGGCGTGCAACTATAGGACTCGCGATTGACGCCGCGATAGACGACGACGATATTGCCCTCCTGTCCGACGACCTCGATGTTGCGCTCGCTCAGCACTGCGCCGGTACGATCGAGGGCGATCATGTTGGTCGCGCCGTAACCCTTGCCGGTGATCACCACAAGGCCGCCCGCCTGCACGGTCACGTCGGCAATCAGCGGATTGCCGATCACGATGGTGGCCACCTGCGCGGGCAGCTTGGTGATCACGGCCTGGTCGACCAGCACCTTGATGGTCTCGGCGTGCACTGATCCGGTCATGCCGGCCGCGAAAAGAAGGGCCGCAACCGCAAGCCCTTGCGCGAGCCGGCGCCCGCGATACGCGAATTGTGCCGTCATCGGAACTCTCCGAACCATTACGCGGATCCGACGACCGCGATAACGCACGGCCGCAGCGGAGTTTTACCCGAGCGAGTTGACGCGAAAATGGTGAATGAATTGCAAAATCACGTGCCACCGTCGCCGTAACCCGCGATATTGCGCGACACTGCGGCCCACGGGAGCAGCGGCGGCGCCCTGTGTTGCCGCTGCCGGCCCGCCTCTTCCCGCATGACCGCCGAGGCCGCAAGCGCCCGTTAACCATCGCGGTAAGATCGGCGGAGCAAGCGGTTTTGCGGGCACCGATTAACCGGGAAGCAACAGCGCCGAGATAGCGTCGGGCCAGGTCCTGATCGGCCGGGAAACAAACGGCCGCATGGACCGAGCTCAGACAGCCACGCGGATCCAGGAGTAGCTCATGAAGACCCTTGTGCAGTTTGCGAAGGACGAGTCCGGCGCGACCGCGATCGAATACGGCCTCATCGCGGCCGGCATTTCGGTTGCCATCATCGCCGTCGTCAACTCGCTCGGCGGCCAGCTGAAGAACACGTTCTCGAGCGTGTCGAGCCAGCTCGGCAACGCTGGCAAGTAAGCTTGCCCATTCGCGTCTCCAGGGTCTCGGCGGCGCCGAGGCCCTTTTTTTGTTTTCAGGCGCTTGCGAGCGCGGCAACCATTTCTTCATGATGGCTCGCATTTGCCGAAGTAATACCCGAAAATCCGAGGGTCGCTCTTTACTCATCCTTTTAATTTTTCCGGCATAACGCACACCAGTGTCGGCGGAAATCCGCCGATAACCTTGGGAGAGCAACATGTCTGTGTTCAAGCGTTTTCTGCGTGACGAGAGCGGCGCGACCGCGATCGAATACGGCCTCATCGCGGCCGGCATTTCCGTCGCGATCATCGCGACCGTCAACACCCTCGGCGGCCAGCTCAAGAACACGTTCTCGAGCGTGTCGAGCCAGCTCGGCAACGCCGGCAAGTAACCGCGGCCGCATCAAGTTAGAACGGCCCCGCCCTCATGCGCGGGGCCGCTTCTTTTTGACGGCGCCGCGGTGTGGCGCGACATTGCGAAGGCGCCGGTACGCCGGCTCTTTACACTCCGTTGTGAGGTCCTGCGGTATCGTCCCTGCGGGTTCGGATGCTGCACGTCACCTCGGGGGGCGGTTATGTCTATCTTCAGGCGCTTACTGCGCGATGAGCGCGGCGCGACCGCGATCGAATACGGCCTCATCGCCGCCGGCATTGCAGTTGCGATCATCGCGGTGGTGAATTCTCTGGGTGGTCAGCTCGCGAACACCTATTCGGACGTTTCCGCCGACCTCGCCAACGCTGGCCAGTGAGGCGCGAGCCGAAGCGGGCAGGCCCCGCGGGTGGCTAGGCGGGTGACGCAATCGGCAAATCGAGCTCCCGGCAGGATGACGGAATTCTGCGACAGCGATCGGATCGGTGCACGAGTCGACACATGATGGACCTGTTCATCGACGCGGCACGGTTGATGATTTTTCCGACCGTGATGGCGTTCGCGGCGTCGAGCGACTTCTTCACGATGACGATCTCGAACCGGATTTCGTTCATCCTGGTCGGGGGCTTCGTAGCGCTGGCGGTGGGAACCGGAATGCCCTTCCGCGAGATGCTGGATCACGCCGGCGCCGGAGGTCTCGTGCTCGCCGTGACGTTCACGTTCTTCCTGTGCGGCTGGGTCGGAGGCGGTGACGCCAAGCTCGCGGCCGCGACCGCGCTGTGGCTCGGCTGGGCACATCTCCTCGACTACCTCCTCTATGCCTCGATCCTCGGCGGCGTGCTGACAGTTGGGCTGATCGAATTTCGCAAGTTCTCGCTGCCGTCCCTGCTCACCGGCAAGGATTGGGCGGAGCGGCTGCACAAGCCGGGGGGCGGCGTGCCCTACGGCATCGCGCTCGCGGTCGCGGCGCTGGTGGTCTATCCGTCCACGATCTGGATGCAGGCGCTCCACCAATGAGCGTAGGCAAACGCCGGAGCGAACGACGGAAACCGTCGATTAGCTTCATTTAGATACGCCTCATTAACCATGAATTGACGTTTGGCTGGTGAAATCCCGCCAAGGCGGCCGGCTGGCCGCGGCGTCATGTGGGAAGTGAAGCGTATGAAAGCCGCGCGTCTTGTTGTTCTTGGTATCGCGCTCGCCGCCGGCGGCCTCGCGGCCGTTCTGGCCGGCGGCTTCGGTGGGCCATCTGCGCCGCCGCCGCCGCCGCCCGCTCCACAAATTGCCACCGCCGACGTGCTGGTTGCCGCAAAGGATGTCGGCAGCGGAACGGCGCTGGCGGCCGAGGATCTGCAGTGGCAGACGTGGCCGGTATCGGCAGTCAATGCGGCCTTCATTCGCAAGAACGAGCACCCCGACGCGATCCAGCAATATGTCGGCGCGATCGTCCGCATTCCGATGGCAGCGGGCGAGCCGGTGCGCGACAACAAGGTGATCCGCGCCCAGGGTTCCGGCTACCTGGCGGCGATCCTGCCGTCGGGCATGCGCGCCTACTCGACCGAGATTTCCGCCGAAACGGGGGCGGGCGGCTTCATCCTGCCGAACGACCGCGTCGACGTGATCCTGTCGCGCCGTGACCACGAAGCGGAAAAGGTGACCGGCATCGAAACGCACGTCAGCGAGACGATTCTCAGCGACGTACAGGTGCTCGCGATCGACCAGTTGGTGCAGGAGAAGGAAGGTCAACGCGTCGTGGTCGGCAAGACCGCGACGCTCGAGCTGACCCAGCGCCAAGCCGAGCTCCTCGCCGCTGCGCGCCAGGCCGGCACGCTGTCGCTCACGCTGCGCAGTCTCGTCGACGCCAAGTCGAAGCAACCTACCGAAGACCTCAAGCCGGCGCGCACTCGCCTCAATACCATCCGGTTCGGGGTCTCGACCTCGATCATATCCAGGTGAAATTCGTGGAAGGACTTGCGACATGGCTAACAGGGCGCTGATCCGCATCGCGACGCTGGCGGCGCTCGTCGCGTTGGCGCCCACCTCGCTCGATCGCGCCGGTGCCGCCGAGCTCGGTGTCGATACACGGCTGCCGGCGGCGCACTTCGCGGCGCAACCGGGCGTGCACGTCAGTCCGCAACCAGGCGTGCAAGTGGCGGCGAGCGACGCGGGCTCGAGCTTCATTCCACTCGGCGTCGGCAAATCGGTGGTGATCGACCTGCCGGGCGACGTCAAGGACGTGCTGGTCGCCGATCCCAAGATCGCCAATGCGGTCGTGCGCTCGGCGCGGCGTGCCTACCTGATCGGCGTCACGGTCGGGCAGACCAGCGTGTACTTCTTCGACGCGCAGGGCCGCCAGCTCGCCGGCTTCGACGTCGCGGTCACGCGCGACCTCAACGGCGTGCGTGCGGCGCTGCGGCAGATGTTCCCCGATGCCGATCTGCACATCGAAGGCGTCGGCGACGGCGTGGTGCTCTCGGGCACGCTGTCGAGCCCGATCGAGGCGCAGCAGGCCTTCGACGTCGCAACGCGCCTTGCCGGCGACGGCAAGGTCGTCAACGCCATCGTGGTGAAGGGACGCCAGCAGGTGATGCTCAAGGTGACGGTCGCGGAGGTGCAGCGCGACGTCATCAAGCAGCTCGGCATCAACCTCAACACCACGGTCGGCCAGGGCACCGCGGTGCTCAACTTCGGCACCAACAATCCGTTCAGCGCCTTCGGCCAGCCGCTCACCAGCAATGCGATTACCGGCACGTTCGGAGCCAATGCCAACTCGACCGTGACGCTGCAGGCGATGGAGCGCGCCGGCGTGATCCGCACGCTCGCCGAGCCGACGTTGACCGCCATCTCGGGCGAGAGCGCGACCTTCCTCGCTGGCGGCGAGTTTCCGATTCCCGCCGGCCTGAGCTGCGACACCACCAAGTCGCCGCCGCTCTGCCAGGCGACCATCGACTTCAAGAAATTCGGCGTGAGCATGAATTTCACGCCCGTAGTGCTGTCAGAGGGGCGCATCAGCCTCAAGGTCATGACCGAAGTCTCCGACCTCTCGAGCGACAACGCGCTGTCGCTGACCGTGCCCGGCGCGACCCAGAACGTCACCATTCCGTCGATCCGCGTTCGCCGCGCCGACACGACGGTGGAGATCCCGTCCGGCGGCTCGCTCGCGATGGCGGGCATGATCCAGGAACAGACCAAGCAGGCGATCAACGGGGTTCCCGGGCTGCAGCAGCTCCCGGTTCTCGGGCCGCTCTTCCGCAGCCGCGACTATGTCAACGACCAGACCGAGCTGATGGTCATCGTCACGCCCTACGTGGTGCACCCGGTGGCGCAGAAGGACCTGTCGCGGCCGGATGACGGCTATGCCGATGTGAGCGATCCCGCGCAGATCCTGATGGGACGGCTCAATCGTATTTACGGCGTCACCGGCGGGGTCGATCCGAACCGCACATATAACGGCCATTTCGGCTTCATCATGAATTGAGCGGCGAGGAGATCGGGTCGATGACATCCGTGGCGGGCGCGATTACCAGGTGCGGCAGGCAGGCCGGTCGCTTCGCGGCGGCCGCGGCACTCGCGGCCTCGCTCACCGGCTGCTACACGGCGCACGAGACGGTCGACGCAGTACCGACCGACTATCGCCAGCGCCATCCGATCACGCTGCAGGAGGGCACGCACGCTGTCGAGATCTTCATCGGCTCGAGCCGCGGCGAGCTCGCGCCGGAGCAGCGCGCGGACGTGCTGGCGCTGGCGCAACGATGGAAGCGCGAGGCGACCGGAGGCATTGTGATCGACGTGCCGGCCGGCGGGCCGAACGAGCGCGCCGCCGCCGATGCGGTGCACGAAATCAACTCCATCCTGACCTCCGCCGGGGTGCCGGCCGAGGGCCTTCTGGTGCGCTCATATCGGCCGATGAATCCGGGCCGGCTTGCGACCATCCGGCTCACCTACCCGCGCATCACCGCGCAGGCGGGCCCGTGCGGATTGTGGCCGCACGATCTCGGCCCCGCCGACGTGGCGGAATACGAGCAAAACAGGCCCTATTGGAATCTCGGCTGCGCGACCCAGCGTAATCTTGCCGCCATGGTCGACAATCCGGCCGACCTGGTTCAGCCGCGCGGCGAGACACCGGCCTACGAGGCGCGGCGCGCGGTGGTGCTCGACAAGTATCGCAAGGGCGAGAGCACGGCCACCAACTATCCGAACGAGAACAAGGGCAAGATCAGCGACGTCGGGAACTGACATGAAGCTTTCCCTGCAGACCGCCGAAACGATCGACGCCGCGCCCGCGCCGACCGAGCGCGACGACTTTATCGCGCCCGCGCCGCGCGTATCGATTCAAGCGTTCTGTGCCAGCGTCGAGACCGCCGCATCGGTGCAGGCCGCGGCCGAGGACCGCCGTCTCGCCAAGGCGCACCTGCGCGTCCAGATGGGCGGTATCGTCGCCGCGGTCGAGGCCTATCGCAGCTCGCCGACGCCCAATGTCATCATGATCGAGACCGACACGCGCGTCGACGATCTGATTGCCGGGCTCGACGAGCTTTCCGAGGTCTGCGATGAGGGCACGCGCGTCGTCGTGATCGGGCGCTTCAACGACATCGTGCTCTACCGCGAGCTGATGCGGCGCGGGGTGAGCGAATATCTCATGGCGCCGGTGCGCGCGATCGACGTGGTGGGCGCCGTGTGCGGACTGTTCTCGGCACCGGATGCAAAGCCGGTCGGGCGCGTTATCGCGGTGGTCGGCGCCAAGGGCGGCGTCGGCGCCTCGACCGTCGCGCACAACGTCGCCTGGGCGATCGCGCGCGACCTCTCGCTCGATTCGGTGGTAGCCGATCTCGACCTCCCGTTCGGCACCGCCGGGCTCGACTACAATCAGGACCCGCCGCAAGGCGTCGCCGATGCGGTATTTTCGCCCGACCGCATCGACACGGCATTCATCGATCGCCTGCTGTCGAAATGCACCGACCACTTGAGCCTGCTCGCCGCGCCGGCGACGCTTGATCGTGTCTACGACTTCACGGCGGAAGCCTTCGAGCCGGTGTTCGACGCTTTGCGGGCGACCGTGCCCTGCGTGGTGCTCGACGTGCCGCACATGTGGACGGCCTGGACCAGGCGCGTGCTGGTCGGCGCCGACGACATTCTCATCGTCGCCGCGCCCGACCTCGCCAATCTGCGCAACGCCAAGAACATGGTCGACCTGCTGCGCGGCGCGCGTCCGAACGACCGCCGCCCGCTCTACTGCCTCAACCAAGTGGGCATCCCCAAGCGCCCCGAGATCAAACCTGCGGATTTCGCCAAGGCGCTCGAGGACGACCCCATCGCGGTCATTCCGTTCGAGCCGCCGGTGTTCGGTACGGCATCGAACAACGGACAGATGATTGCCGAAGTCGCGGCAGGTCATCGCACGGCGGAGATGTTCCGCACGCTCGCACAGGTGCTCACGGGGCGCGCCGCTGCCAAGAAGAAGAGCAATGGTCTGTTCGGGCCGCTGATCGGGAAGCTGCTGGGCTAGAGCATGATCCCGAAAAGTGGATGCCGGTTTTCGGAAAAGATCATGCTCAAACGATGCGCTAAAGCGTGATGACGATTCGAAGCAAAGTCATCACGCTTTAGCTGTTTGTGATGAATATAGGCTGCCCGCGCTGGACGATGCGGGCGGGCGCGGGTTTCGGCTGGAGCGGGGAGTAGGGTCGTGTTCGGTAAGCGTTCAGTTCCGGGAGCTGACGTGCGCAGCGCGCCCGACGCGCCCGCGCACTTGATGCCGGCGCCGACGCCGGCGCCCACCCCGCCCACACAAGCCGCCACGGATCAAGGCGGTCGCACTGCCTTTCCGTCCGCTGGGCTCGCGGCGCCGCTCGTTCCGGCGCCGGTGCCGCAGGCCGGGCGCGTCGTTGGCGCCAACCACAGTCCGGCGCCGCCGACCGGCGCGAGCGATTCGCGCAAATCGGACGGCTACTACGAGACCAAGGGCTCCGTGTTCGGCGCCCTGATCGAGGCGATCGACCTCGCCCAGCTCGCCAAGCTCGACGCCGACTCGGCGCGCGAGGAAATCCGCGACATCGTCAACGAGATCATCGCGATCAAGAACATCGTGATGTCGATCAGCGAGCAGGAGGAGCTGCTCGACGACATCTGCAACGACGTGCTCGGCTACGGCCCGCTCGAGCCGCTGCTCGCGCGCGACGACATCGCCGACGTGATGGTGAATGGATCAGGCACCGTCTATATCGAGGTCGCCGGCAAGATCCAGCGCACGCCGATCCGCTTCCGCGACAATCATCAGCTCCTCAACATCTGCCAGCGCATCGTCAGCCAGATCGGCCGCCGGGTCGACGAATCCTCGCCGATCTGCGATGCCCGCCTCCCCGACGGCTCGCGCGTCAACGTCATCGTGCCGCCGCTCGCGATCGACGGCCCGGCCCTCACCATCCGCAAGTTCAAGCGCGACAAGCTCACGCTGGAGCAGCTCGTGCGCTACGGCACGATCACGCCGGAAGGCGGCGACATCCTCAAGATCATCGGCCGCTGCCGGGTGAACACGCTCGTCTCCGGCGGCACCGGCTCGGGCAAGACCACGCTGCTCAACTGCCTCACGCGCTACATCGACGATGACGAGCGCGTCATCACCTGCGAGGACGCAGCCGAGCTGCAGCTGCAGCAGCCGCACGTGGTGCGCCTGGAAACGCGGCCGCCCAATCTCGAAGGGGAAGGCCAGATCACCATGCGCGACCTCGTACGCAACTGCCTGCGCATGCGGCCGGAGCGGATCATCGTGGGCGAGGTGCGCGGACCCGAGGCGTTCGACCTGCTGCAGGCGATGAACACCGGCCATGACGGCTCGATGGGCACGCTGCATGCCAACAACCCGCGCGAGGCGCTGTCGCGCCTCGAATCGATGATCACCATGGGCGGATTCACGCTGCCCTCGCGCACGATTCGCGAGATGATCTGCGCCTCGGTCGACGTCGTGGTCCAGTCGGCGCGCCTGCGCGACGGCTCGCGCAAGATCACCCACATCACCGAGGTGATGGGCCTCGAAGGCGACGTGATCATCACCCAGGACTTGTTCATCTACGATCTCCTCGGCGAGGACGCGGCGGGCAAGCTGATCGGGCGGCACCGCTCGACCGGCATCGGCCGTCCGCGCTTCTGGGAGCGCGCGCGCTACTACGGTGAAGAAAAGCATCTCGCCGCCGCGCTCGACGCGGCCGAGAAGGCGACGGCGGGTTGATGGCTCGAGATCTCCTTGGCATGTCGATGCAGCACCTCGCACTGTTCGTTCTCGCCGCAGCGGCCGTCGGCGGCGTCACTTGGGTCTTCCTCTATCCGCTCCTGTCCGGCGAGCGGCACGCCGAGCGGCGCATGCAGAGCGTCGCCAAGCCCGATCGCGCGGCTACCAAGGCGACGGCGACGCGCGCGTCGCCCAAGCTGCGTCGCAACGAGCTCGAGGAGACGCTCAAGCAGCTCGAGGCGAGCCGCAAGAAGCAGAAGAACCCGCCCCTCTCGGTGCGGCTGGAGCAGACCGGATTGAGCTGGTCGAAGCAGCAATTCATGATCGGCTCGGGCGTTCTCGGCGCCGTGGCATTCGTCGGGGTCCTTTTTATCGGCGGCGGCTTCGTGGCCGCCGCCGGGCTCGCCTTCGCCGCTGCTTTCGGCCTGCCGCGCTGGGTTCTGTCGTACCTGAGGAAACGCCGGCACAACAAGTTCCTGCAGCACTTTCCGGATGCCGTCGACATCATCGTGCGCGGCATCAAAGCGGGTCTGCCTTTGTTCGATTCGATGAAAGTCATCGTCTCTGACGCGCCCGAGCCGATCAAAAGCGAGTTCCGCGCGATCGTCGAGACGCAGACCATCGGGATGCCGCTCGGCGAAGCCTGCGGCCGTCTCTATCAGCGCGTGCCGCTGCCCGAGGCGAATTTCTTCGGCATCGTGATCGGCATCCAGCAGAAGTCCGGCGGCAACCTGTCGGAGGCGCTCGGCAACCTGTCGCGCGTGCTGCGTGATCGCAAGAAGATGAAGGCGAAGATCAAGGCGATGTCGATGGAAGCGAAGGCCTCCGCCGGCATCATCGGCAGCCTGCCGATCCTGGTGATGGGCATCGTCTACGTCACGAGTCCCGACTACATCGAGCTCTTGTGGACCACGCCGGTCGGCCGCCTCCTGCTTGCCGGCTCCGCCGCATGGATGCTGATGGGCATCATGGTGATGAAAAAAATGATCAACTTCGACTTCTGACCATGCTCCAACTTCTGATTGACAAGCTGCACAACCCGCATTTTCTCGCGATGCTGCTCGCCGCCGTCGCGGCGATCGCCACGGTCGTAACGCTCGCGATGCCGATGCTTGCGGGCGACACGCTGGATAAGCGCATGAAAGCCGTTGCGCTCGAGCGCGAGAAGATGCGCCAGCGCGAGCGCGAGCGCATGGCGCGGCAGGAAAAGGTCAGCCTGCGCACCTCGCCCAAGGCCTACATGCAGACGGTGGTCGAGCAGTTCAACCTCACCAAATGGGTCGGCCAGGAGGCGGCACGCGATAAGCTGATGCAGGCCGGCTATCGCGGGCAGGGGCCCTATGTGGCGTTCCTGTTCTTCCGCATGGTCGTGCCGCTCGCCATGCTGGTGGGCTCGTCTTTCTACGTCTTCGTCCTCGCCCACCTCGACCTGGCGCCGAGCCTCAAGCTCGGGCTGTGCCTGATCGCGACCTATGTCGGCATGCAGCTGCCGTTCCTGTTTCTCAAGAACAAGATCCAGAAGCGCAAGCTGTCGATCATGCGCGCCTTTCCTGATGCCCTCGACCTGCTGCTGATCTGCGTCGAGTCGGGCATGTCGATCGAGGCCGCGTTCCGACGGGTGAGCGAGGAGATCGGCTCGCAATCGATCGCGCTGTGCGAGGAGCTCACCCTGACGACCGCCGAGCTGTCCTATCTGCCTGACCGGCGCCAGGCCTACGAGAATCTGGCCAAACGCACCGACCTCGATGGCGTCAAGGCGGTCTGCCTCGCGCTGCAGCAGGCCGAGCGCTACGGCACGCCGATGGCGCAGACCTTGCGCGTCATGTCGCAGGAGAACCGCGACATGCGCATGTCGGAGGCAGAGAAGAAGGCGGCCGCGCTGCCGCCCAAGCTGACCGTGCCGATGATCGTGTTCTTCCTGCCGGTCCTGTTCGTGGTGATTCTCGGACCGGCCGCCATCAAGGCGATCGCAGCATTCAATTCGTGACGTTGTCGCCGCGGTCCTGCGCCGTACGCTTGCGGCTCGTCTTCTTGTTCGCGCTCGTCGGCGTATCGGAGGTCGATGCGATCTTCGCCCAGTCGTTGTGATCGGTCATCATCTGCTTGAGATAGGCGACGTTGGCGGCCGCCTCGTCGGGCGGAAGGTCGGCGCGCGCGATGCTTTCGGCCTCGGCAAAGCGGCCCTGCAAACCAACCACCAGCGCGAGGTTCTGCCGCACCCGCGGATCGGCGCTGGGCTGCGTGACCGCGCGGCGCAGCGTCGCCTCCGCCTTGGGCAGGTCGCGCGAGAGCGCGTAGGACAGGCCGAGATTGGACAGCACCGAAGGCTCGTCGGGAACGATCTTGAGCGCGCTCGAATAGTAGCGCTGCGCGTCCTCGTGGCGACCCATCTGGTCGAGCACTGCGCCCTGCGCCGATAGAATCCGCCAGTCGGGCTGGTCGGGCGAATGCGCGCGGTTGAGCACGTCGAGGGCCTGGGCATAGTTGCCGACCGCGGCGAGCGCCCGGCCGTAGGCGCCGAGCACCGCCTTGTCCTCGGGGTGATGCATCGAGGCCTGCTCGAGCACCGCGACGGCCTGCGCGCGCTCGCCGAGGGCGCTGAGCGCGCGCGCGTAGGCGATCGCCGCATCGCGATCGGCGGGATTGGCGCGGTAGCGCGTGCCCTGCGCCGCGGCCTCGCGCCGCCAATCGTCGTCGGTGCGCGGGGGAGCGTTTGCGGCAATGGAGCCCGTCAGGTCTTGGCTGCCGGTGGTGACGCAGCCCGCGCCCGTGAGGGCCACGCAACCAAGCAGGGCGGCACTCGCAAGAAGCCGGGCGGTGCGGCCGGGAGGTCGACGCATTGCCATCATTCACTCCGCCAGGCCTTGCGCGGCCCGACGCCGCCTGGTCGCGGCGAGTAGTAGACCGTTAACCCTAATGGTTGGTTAAGGCGGGCCCGCTCGCTCAGAACGCCATGCGCGCGGTCGCCCTCAGCGTGTGCGTCAGTGGGCTATCGGTGCCGATGGTGGCGCCGTATTCGAAATCGAGCGAAGCCACGCCGCTGTCGCGCGCCCGCACGCCGACCGCGGTCGTAAACAGGTCATGGCTCGCGGCGCTCTGGATCAGGCCATAGGTGATCCCCGGGCCGATATCCGTGTAGTACATCGGCTGGTTGACGCCGCCGTCGAGCTCGCGCCGGTATTCGGTGCGCAGCGTCGGTGTGAGCATGCCCCACGCTGTCGCGATGTCGTAGAAGGTGCGCACGCCGAGCACCGCCGACGTCGTGTTGAAGCTGGTCGTGGCGAAGGTGAGCCCCTGGTTGGTCGGCCCCTGCTCCGAATAGGCGCCGAGGCTCGCGGTCATGAACTCGGCGCGCAGGTAGGGCATGAACTTCCATGGATCGAGCTTGATCTCGGTGCTGATGCCGAGCGAGCCGAACCAGGTGCCGCCGGTGCGGTCGCCGGTGACCGACGTGCTGTCGATCGTGACGAAACGCTGGTTGTTGAAGTCGAGGTAGCCGTAGCCGATGAGGCCGTCGACGAACCACGCGCGGACCGGCTGGTAGCTTGCATAGACGGTGCCGCTCAGGCTGCGGCTGCTGCTGCTCGTCCCGACGGTGCCGATGTCGGTGTGATCGGTTCCGTAGCCGAACGCGCCGCCGACGATGAGCTGGTCGAGCAGGCGCACGTCGACGCCCGCCGTCACACCGGCGGTGGAAAAGCGGTTATCGACCGAAAGGCCGTTGATGCTGCTCGTGCCGAGCTGGATCGAACCGCCCGCCCAGATCGCGAAGACCGGCGCCCACCAGCGGTCCTTCGTGCATTGCTCGGGCGGCATGCGCGCCGCCGTCTCGGCAGGCGGCCCGGGCGTCGCGGCATTCGGGCCGAGCTGCTCGACTAGCGGGCGCGTCGCCGCGGTCGACAGGTTGATGTCCATGTTGACCGCGCAGGGATCGAAGTCATCGTGCAGCCCTTCGAGATGCTGCATGACGTTGCCGATCTGCGCGCCGGCGAAGCGCCTTGCCGCGGCCGCCTGCGCGGCGACGAGGCCCTGCACGTCGGGATCGAGGCTCGGGTCGGGCCGCGCGGTCCCGACCGTGTAGCTGCGGCTGCCGAAATTGCCGGTGCTGTCGCGCGCCAGGATCGTGAAGCTGAAGCTTCCGAGCGCGCTAGGTGTGCCCGCGATCTGTCCGGTGTTGGGGTTGAGCGAGAGGCCGGGCGGCAGCGCGCCTGACGATACCGTGTAGATGTAGGGGCTGTTGCCACCGGTCGCCGCTACCGTCTGCCGGTACGCAACGCCCTGCGGGGCGGGCGGCAAGCTCGTCGGATTGATGGTCAGCGAATTGGTGCCGATAATGATCGCATAGGAGCGGCTCCCCGTATTGCCGTTGCTGTCGCGCGCCTGCGCGGTGAACAGCGATTGACCGGCGCCGCTCGGCGTGCCGGTGATCGCGCCGGTCGCCGCATTGAGCGAAAGACCCGCCGGCAACGTGCCGGTCGTGACCGTATACGTATAGGGGCCGGTGCCGCCCGTTCCGACTACCGTCTGGTTATAGGCCGTCCCCAGCGAGCCGCTCGGCAGGGCCGCCGGATTGACGGTCAGCGAGTTGGTGCCGACGTTCATCGCATAGGCGCGGCTGCCGGTGTTGCCTTTGCTGTCGAGCACTGAAATCGTGAACGTCGCTGGTCCGCTGCCGGTCGGCACGCCCGTGATGGCGCCGGTCGACGGGTTGAGCGCGAGGCCCGCCGGCAGCGCGCCGGTCGAGACCGAGAACGTATAGGGCCCGGTGCCGCCGACCGCGCTGACGGTCTGGTTATAGGCAACGTTCTGCGTGCTGGCCGGCAGGCTCGCCGGATTCACCGTGAGCGAACTGGTGCCGATGTTTACCGAATAGGCTTGGCTGCCGGTGTTGCCCTGCGTGTCGGTTGCCAGGATCGTGAAGTTGAACAGGCCGCCCGCCGTCGGTGTGCCGCTGATCGCACCGGTCGACGGATTGAGCGAGAGCCCCGTCGGCAGCGCGCCGCTGCTGACCGAGTATGTGTACGGACTGTTGCCGCCGGAGGCCGCGACGGTGTGGCTGTAGGGGACGCTCTGCGTGCCGGCCGGCAGGCTCGCGGGACTGATCGTCAGGATATTCGTTCCGACACTGACAGAGTACGCTTGCGTCCCCGTGTTGCCGAACTGGTCGCTCGCCTGGATCGTGAAATTGTAGTTCCCGCCCGTGGTTGGCGTGCCGGTGATTGCGCCCGTCGCCGAGTTAAGCGAAAGGCCCGTCGGCAACGCGCCCAAGAGGACGATGTAGGTGTAAGGCCCGGTGCCGCCGCTCGCCGTGACCGTCTGGTTGTAGGCGACGTTCTGGCTCGCCGGCGGAAGGCTCGCCGGGCTGATGACGAGCGGCGGCGGCGCGATGATCAGCGTATAGGGCTGTGAGCCAGAACTGGTATCGCCCGACGTCGCCGTGATCGTGAAAGTGTAGGTGCCGGCAGCCGTGGGCGTGCCCGACAGCGGCACGCCGCCAGCCGTCGGGCCGGCCCCGAGCGACAAACCAGGCGGCAATGACCCTGATGTCACCGCGTAAGTGAATACGTCGTCCGAATCGGTGCTGCTTGGGTTTTGATCCTCGTTGTCACCGTCATTCGCAAGGATCGGCTGATTGTAGAACTGTCCTTGCACGCCGGAGGGCAGCCCCGAGGGCGACAGCGTGATGGTCTCCAGGGCCTGCGCGCGAGAACCCGCGATGATCGCTGCAAGCACGAATGCGAATGCGGCAAGACGCCCCATGCGGCCGCGAGCAATCGATCTTGCTTGAAAAAGCATTTGGCAGGACCGCCGAAATCGAAATGACGATGGCGGTGATGGTTACGGAATATGGTTAAGAGGCGGTAAAATCCTCTGGCGGGAACCTGCAAGCCGATCGCGCCGTCACACGCTTAGTATCTGACAGACAAGGCGGATTGCCGCTCTACCCGGCGCCATGCGATGGTCCTGACGTGCGTCGGGATCGGGGCGACATGGTAACCAATAAGGCGAATCGAAAATGAAGTTGGCGATCACTCACGCCGTCTTGGCGAGCAAGGCCCCCGTTAGCGTTTGCGCCGCCGCACCATTGACCTGAGGACCGCGCGCCATGCACTCCATTTTCGCCGCGCCGGGCACCGCCGCCGTTCCTATTCACTGTGTCACCGCCGCGACCTGGCCGGCGGTGCGCACCGGACTTGATGCGGCGGCGCGCACCTTCGCGGATGCGGCCGGCTTCGCGCCGAGGTCCGGCAGCCATCTGTTGCTGCCGGCACCCGATGGCAGCCTGTCCGCCGTGCTGTTCGGGCTCGATGCGGAGGATAAGCCTTCGCACGATCCGTTCACGGCGGGGCGGCTGCCCGGCCTGATTCCGAACGGCTCGTATCGTCTTGTTGATGCACCCGGCGATGCGCGTCTCGCGGCGCTCGCCTTCGCGCTCGGCACCTATCAATTCACGCGCTACCGCAAGCGCGATGCCAAGGACGTTCGCCTGGAAATTCCGCAAAGCGTCGACGGCGAGGATCTCTCGCGCATCGTTGCCGCGGTCTTCCTCGCGCGCGACCTCATCAACACGCCGGCGAACGACATGGGTCCGGCCGAGCTGGAGGCGGCGGCGCGGCAGGTGGCCGAGCAGCACGGCGCCGCGATCCGTTCGGTGATCGGCGACGACCTCGTGACGCAGAATTTTCCGCTCATCCACGCGGTCGGTCGCGCCGCCAAGAGCGCGCCGCGCTTGATCGACATGCGTTGGGGCGATGCGGACGCGCCGAAGGTGACGCTGGTCGGCAAGGGTGTGTGCTTCGACACCGGCGGGCTCGACATCAAGCCCGACAGCGCCATGCTGCTGATGAAGAAGGATATGGGCGGCGCAGCGAGCGTGCTCGCGCTGGCGGCGATGATCATGGCGCGCCGCCTCAAGCTGCGCCTGCGCGTATTGATCCCGGCCGTCGAGAACTCGATTTCCGGCGATGCATTCCGTCCGCGCGACGTCTATCGCTCGCGCATGGGACTGACCGTCGAGGTCGGTAATACGGATGCGGAAGGCCGCCTCATCCTTGCCGACGCGTTGGCGCTAGCCGACGAGGAGGCACCCGATCTCCTGGTCGACATGGGTACGCTGACCGGCGCCGCGCGGGTCGCGCTCGGGCCCGACGTGCCGCCGTTCTACACGCACGACGAGGAGCTGGCCGGTGCGATCGCGTACAACGCCCGCGCCGAAAACGACCCGTTGTGGCGGCTGCCGCTGTGGCCTGGCTATGACGCGATGCTCGACTCCAAGGTCGCGGATTTGAGCAATATCGGCACCGGCGGTTTTGCGGGTTCGATCGTCTGCGCGCTGTTTCTCAACCGCTTCGTTGCTGCCGCGAAGGCCTGGCTGCATGTCGACATCTACGCCTGGACCCCGTCCGCCAAGCCGGGCCGGCCCGAGGGTGGCGAGTGCCAGGCGGCGCGCGCGGTCTATTCCTATCTCGCGGGACGCTACGGCTAGGGCATGAGCGCGCAAGCAAGCGTCGCGTTCGATCCGCGCGTGACGCCGGCGCGCCCCGACCTTGCGGCCGCGCATCTGCGAGGCAGGGTCGAGGCCGCGCGCTTCGTCGAAGGGGTCGAGCGCGAGGTGCGCGATGAGAGCGCGCCGCTGCGCCGCGAGCCCGCGCCCGATGCGCCGCTCGACACCGAAGCGCTCAAAGGTGAGCGCGTCACGGTCTATGAGACAAACGAGGAAGGCTGGAGCTGGGGCCAGCTTGCGGCCGACGGCTATGTCGGGTGGTTGCCGGCCAATGCGCTCGGCCCGCCCGGTCCGCCCGCCACCCATTGGGTCTGCGCCCTGCGCACGCTGGCGTTTCCCGGCCGCTCCATCAAGCTGCCGCCGGTCGCGGCTTTCTCGCTCGGCTGCCGGCTGGCGGTGATGCGGGGCGAGGGCCCGTTGGCCGTGACGCCGTCGGGCCATGTACCGGCGCGGCATCTGGCGCCGATCGGCGCGGCCGAGCCCGACTTCGTGGCGGTGGCCGAGCGCTTCGCCGGCGTGCCCTATCTATGGGGCGGCAAGTCCAGCCTCGGCGTCGACTGCTCTGGTCTCGTCCAGGTCGCGTTGACGGCCGCCGGCATCGCCTGCCCGCGCGACAGCGACATGCAGGAGCGCGCACTCGGCGCAGCAATGGCGGCCGACCTTGGCGATCTGCGGCGCGGCGATCTCGTCTTCTGGAAGGGCCATGTCGCGATCGTGCGCGACGCAGCGACGCTGGTGCACGCCAACGCGCATCACATGGCGGTCGCCGTCGAGCCGATCGCCGCGGCGGTGCAGCGCATCGCGGCCGGCGGCGGCGCCGTCACGGCGGTCAAGCGGATGCCGCGGGCTGCGGCGACGCCGTGATGCCGCTCGACTTCAAGTCGACCGAGCCATAGGATGCCGGCGGCCGACGCCTCGGTGGAGGTTCCCATGCTGCGTGCTCGATCGGCATTTGCGTCCGGCATCCTTGCTGGGCTCGCGCTCCCGGGAGCGTCCGGCTGGGCCGTCGCGCAAACCGGCTGCCAACCTACAATCATGCAACCATGCACCAACGCGCCGGCCCGACCGGCCAATCCGGCGCCGGGCCAGAAGAGGTCGACGCAGGCGGACGACGACAGCAACGAGCCCAAGGACCACTCGCCGCGCATCCCGCTCGACAAGGACACCACATTCCAATTCGGCACCGGCGGCATCGGCCTCGGGCGGAAGTTCTGAGGACTCGGCTTCGGCTCAATAGCCGCCGGCGCGATCGATCACGTTCTCGAGCGAGTGCCCGATTTCGGACCGCTCGATCTGCTTCACGACGTAGGCGACGACTTCCTCGGGCACCGAAGCAGCAGAGTTGTGCGGCGTGATCGTCACCTTCGGATGCAGCCATAAGGGGCTCGCGGCCGGCAGCGGCTCGGTCGGGAAGACGTCGAGGGTTGCGCCCGCGAGCGCGCCTTCATCGAGCGCCGTGAGGATGTCGGCGTCGACCTGCAGCATTCCGCGCCCCGCATTGATCAGAAAGGCGCCACCGAGCGCGCCATCGCGTCTGAGCTTGCGCAAGAGGGCGAGGTTGAGGATGCCCTCGGTGGCCGGCGTATGCGGCAGCAGGCAGACGAGGATTTCGCTGCGCGCGAGAAACGCATCGAGCCCGGCGGCGTCATGAAAGCATTCGACGCCCGGCAGCGTGTGCGGTGTGCGGCTCCAGCCGGCGACGCGGAAGCCGAGCCGCATCAGCACCTCGGCGACGTCACGGCCGAGCACCCCGAGCCCCATGATGCCCACATGCACTTCATGCGCGGCCGGCTGCGCATGCTCGCGCCAGACGCGCTCGCGCTGCTGCGCGTCGTAGAGCCGCTGACGGCGGTGATGCATGAGCACGTGCAGCGTCACGTATTCGGTCATGCGCCGCGTCAGATTCGGATCGATCACGCGCACGACCGGAACTAGCGGCAGCTCACCATCCTTGAGCAGTGCATCGACGCCGGCGCCCAGGCTGAAGATCGCGCGCAAATTCTTGAACAGCGAGAATGCGCCGCGCGGCGGCAGCCAGGCGGCCGCATAGGCGACGTCGGCCGGATTGCCGACGCGGTCAGGCCACAGCCGGATGTCGCGGCCGGGCGCGGCGGCGCGGAAGCGCTGCTCCCACGGCGCCGGATCCCAGCCGGTGATGACCAGCAGCAGCGCGCTCATCGCGCGGCCGCGGGGCCGGCGACGATCGCATCGAGACGGCCGCGATTGAGCGCGAGCCATTGCAGCGCGAGGATGAGAAAGCCGTTGCGCACACCCCTTCGTTCGAGTGCTGCGAGCGCAATGTCGATCGGAACGCGCACAGGCCGCGTCGCCTCGTTCTCGTCGGCGGCGCCGGCGCGCGCCGGAACGCGCGTCGCGTCGACCAGGCCGAGAAACATGAATCCGTGCTCGTCGCTCGAGCCCGGCACCGGGATGAAATCGAGCATTTCGTAGAGCGCCGACGGCCGCACCCCGATCTCCTCGACGCATTCGCGCATGCCCGCGTCGGCGGGCGTCTCGCCCGCCTCGACGTGCCCGGCGACGATCTCGGTGAGCTCGCCCGCGCCGGTCGCGAGATGGGCCGGCAGGCGGAACTGGCGGATGAGAACCACCTCGCCGCGCGCAAGATCGATCGGCAGCACGGCCGTCACCTTGCCGACCCGCAGCACGTCGCGCACGCTGTCGATGGTCTGTCCGTCGGGCGTCCGCAAGTTGAGCCGGAAGCGCTCCAGCCGATGGAAGCCGTCGCCCAGCAGCCTGGGCGGCGACACCGTGGCGTCGGCCGCACTGTCGGCAAGCGCGTCCACCGTCGCGTGCTCGGTCATCGCAATCGCCCCCGGCTCGATGTCATTGGGCGACCACGTCGGCGGCCGCCGTCTCCAGGTTGAAGGCAGCGGCGAACAGCGCACGCGTGTAATCCGACTTGGGCGCGGCGAAGACCTCGGCCGCCGGTCCCTCCTCGACGACCTTGCCGTGCCGCATCACCATGATCCGGCTCGACAGCGCCGACACCACCCTGAGATCGTGCGAGATGAACATGTAGGTGAGGTCGTGCTCGCGCTGCAGCTTGCACAGCAGCGCCACGATCTGCGCCTGGATCAGCATGTCGAGCGCGCTGGTCGGCTCGTCGAGCACCACGAAGGTCGGCTCGAGCACGATCGCGCGAGCGACCGCGATGCGCTGGCGCTGGCCGCCGGAGAACTCGTGCGGATAGCGGAAGCGGGTCGCCGGCTCGAGGCCGACGTCGGTGAGCGCACGGATCACCCGCCGCTCGCGCTCGTCCGCCGGCATCTTCGGATGGTGCACCCACAGGCCTTCCTCGATGATGTCGCAGACGGACATGCGCGGGGAGAGCGAGCCGTAAGGATCCTGGAACACGATCTGCATGTTGCGGCGGAACGGCCGCATCGCCTTGAACTTGAGGCCTTGCAGCTGATGGCCCATGAACACCACCGGTCCATTCGACGAGATCAGGCGCAGGATTGCGAGCCCGAGCGTGGTCTTGCCCGAGCCCGACTCGCCGACCACGCCGAGGGTCTCGCCCTTGCGCAGCTCGATGCTGACGCCGTCGACCGCCTTGATGTGACCGACCACCCGGCGCAGCATCCCGCGCTTGATCGGAAACCAGACCTTGAGATTGTCGGTGCGCACCACGACCGGGCCGGATGGATTGGGCTGCGCCGGCTCCTTCTTCGGCTCGGCGGCGAGCAACTGGCGCGTATAGACGTGCTGCGGCGCCGTGAACACGCGCTCGACCGGCCCGTGCTCGACGATCTTGCCCTGGGTCATCACGTGCACGTGGTCGGCGACGCGACGCACGATGCCGAGATCGTGGGTGATGAACAGCATCGCCATGCCGAGCCGTGCCTGCAGATCCTTGAGCAGCTTGAGGATCTGCGCCTGCACCGTGACGTCGAGCGCGGTGGTGGGTTCGTCGGCGATGAGCAGGTCGGGCTCGTTGGCGAGCGCGAGCGCGATCATGACGCGCTGACGCTGTCCGCCGGAAAGCTGATGCGAGTAGCTGGCGAGCCGGCCATCGGGGTCGGGAATGCCGACCTGCCTCAACAGCTCGATCACGCGCGCACGCGCCGCCCGTCCGGTGATGCCGCGATGCACCTCGAGGATCTCGGCGATCTGCTTCTCGATCGTGTGCAGCGGATTGAGCGAGGTCAGCGGCTCCTGGAAGATGATCGAGATGTCGTCGCCGCGCACGCGCCGCATCTCGGCTTCCGAGGCCTTGATCAGATCCTTGCCGTCGAACAGGATGCTGCCCGACGAATGATGTGCCTGCGGATAAGGCAGCAGCTTCATCACCGCCAGCGCGGCGCAGGATTTTCCCGATCCCGATTCGCCGACGAGCGCGACAGTCTCGCCCTTGCGGATATCGAACGAGATGCGATCGACCGCGACCGTATCGCGCCCGCCCTGGCGGAAGGCGACCGAAAGGTCGCGGACGGAAAGAAGGGCTGCCTCGCTCATGGCGATCACCGAAAAGTCTTGCGCGCGTCGAAGGCGTCGCGCACGCCCTCGCCGATGAAGATCAGCAGCGACAGCATGATGGCGACCGTGAAGAAGCCGGACAGCCCGAGCCACCACGCGTAAGGGTTGGCTTTCGCTTCGTTGAGCAACTCGCCGAGCGAAGGCTCGCCGGGCGGCAGGCCGAACCCGAGAAAATCGAGAGCGGTCAGCGTCATGACGGCGCCGGACAAGATGAACGGCACGAACGTCATGGTGGCCACCATGGCGTTCGGCAGGAGATGCCGGAACATGATCACTGGATTGGAGACGCCGAGCGCGCGCGCCGCCTGGATGTATTCGAAATTGCGCCCGCGCAGGAATTCGGCGCGTACGAGGCGCACGAGCCCGACCCAGGAAAACAGCAGCAGGATGCCGAGAAGGATGAAGAAGCCCGGCGTCAGCACGGCCGAGAGGATCAGCAGCAAATAGAGCTCGGGGATCGAGTTCCAGATCTCGATGAAGCGCTGGAACAGGAGGTCGGTCCAGCCGCCGAAATAGCCCTGCACGGCGCCCGCGATCACGCCGACCACCGAGGAGAGCACCGTGAGGATGAGCCCGAACAGCACGGAAATGCGGAAGCCGTAGATCAGGCGTGCGACCACGTCGCGGCCATTCATGTCGGTGCCGAGCCAATTGGGCTCGAGCTTGCCGTCGCATTTGGCAAAGTTTCCCGCGACGGCCTTCTCGCAGTCTTCCTTGGTCAAGGCCCATGTCGGCTTGGAGGGAAACGCCATCGGCGGATTGTTGACGCGCGTGTCGTAGTGGAAGCGGATCGGCGGCCACAGCATCCAGCCGTGCTTGGTGATGCGGCTAACCAGCGCCTCATCGTTGCGGTAGTCGGCCGCGGTGCCGAGCGCGTCGGTATCGTCCTTGCCGGCGAAGGTCGTATCCGCATAGGTGACGAAGAACGGGAAATACGACTTTCCGTCGTAACGGACATAGATCGGCTGGTCGTTGGCGATGAATTCCGCGAACAGCGAGAGCACGAACAGGACGGCGAAGATCCACAACGAGACGTAGCCGCGCCGGTTGCGCTTGAAATTCTCCCAGCGCCGCCGGTTGAGCGGTGAGAGCGCAAAGTGCGGCCGCACCGGCGCGAGCACCGGCCCGGTCGGCGTGGCGAGCGGGGTCTCGGGGACGCTGTCGGGAACGCAGGTGTCCATCTCAGACTTCCCGCGTCTCGAAATCGATGCGCGGATCGATGAGCGTGTAGGTGAAATCGGAGATCAGGTTCACGACCAGCCCGATCAGCGCGAAGATATAGAGATTGGCGAACACCACCGGATAGTCCCGGTTGAGAACGCTTTCGAAGCTCAGCAGGCCGAGCCCGTCGAGCGAGAATATCGTCTCGATCAGCAGCGAGCCGCCGAAGAAGGCGCCGACGAAGGTTCCGGCGAAGCCCGCGATGACGATCAGCATGGCGTTGCGGAAGACGTGCCCGTACAGCACCCGGCGCTCACTCAATCCCTTGGCGCGCGCCGTGAGCACGTATTGCTTGCGGATTTCGTCGAGAAAAGAGTTCTTGGTGAGCAGCGTCATGGTGGCGAACGAGCCGACCATCATCGCGCCGACCGGCAAGGTGATATGCCAGAAATAGTCGATGATCTTGCCGTACCAGGGAAGCTGGCTCCAATTCTCGGAGGTGAGCCCGCGCAGCGGAAAGATGTTCCAGAACGAGCCGCCGGCGAACAGCACGATCAGGAGGATCGCGAGCAGGAAGGAAGGCACCGCGTAGCCGACGATGATGATCGACGAGGTGACGGTGTCGAAGCGCGTGCCGTCACGCACCGCCTTGGCGATGCCGAGCGGGATCGAGATCAAATAGGTGAGCAGCGTCATCCACAGGCCGAGCGAGATCGACACCGGGAGCTTTTCCCTGATCAGATCGACCACACGGATGTCGCGAAAGAAGCTCTGGCCGAAATCGAACACGAGATAGCTCTTGAGCATGATGAAGAAGCGCACATAGGCCGGCTTGTCGAAGCCGAACTGCTTCTCCAGCTTCTTGATGAAGGCCGGATCGAGGCCCTGAGCGCCGCGGTACTTGGAGGTCACGGCGTCGAGCTGGCCCGCGCCCTGCAGCTGGCGGGCGCCGAAGTCGCCGCCGGAGCCGCCGACGCGCGAGCTCGCGCCCGTGTCCATGCCCGAAAGCTGGGCGAGCACGCGTTCCACCGGCCCGCCGGGCGCGAACTGCACCACGACGAACGCGACCAGCAATATGCCGAACAGCGTCGGGATCATCAGCAGCAGGCGGCGAACCAGGTAGGCGGCCATTCGGAATCCCTCTCGTTCTGCTCAGCCCGCCCGCTCGATCTTGCTCGCCTTGTCGCGGTCATACCACCAGATGTCCGGAATGGCGCGGTCATAGAGCGGCGGCGGCGCGCTCGGCCGGCCGAACACGTCCCAATAGGCGATCAAGTGCGAGGCCCGGTACCATTGCGGCACCCAATATCGGGCGGCGCGGATGACGCGGTCGAGGGCGCGGCAGGCAACCGTGAGCGCGTGCCGGCTGTCGCTGGCGATCACCTTCTCGACCAGCGCATCCACCACGGGATCGGCGATGCCGCCGATATTGAACGAGCCATTGATGCGCGCGGACGCCGACGAGAGATACGTGCGCAGCTCGTCGCCCGGCGTGTTGGCGAAGGTCAGGCGCTCCACCGTCACGTCGAAGTCGCGGTCGTCGAGGCGCGCCTTGTATTGGACCGCGTCGACCTCGCGGATCTTCGCGTCGATGCCGAGCATGGCAAGATTCTTGATGTAGGCGAGGTGGTGCGGCTCGAAGGTCGGATCGTCGACCAGGAACTCGATGGTGAACGGCTCGCCCTTCGTGTCCGTGCGCTTGCCGTTCTTGAGCGTGAAGCCCGCCTGCGTCAGCAGGGCGCTCGCCTTGGCGAGCAGCGGACGGATCTGCCCCGAGCCGTCGTTGACCGGCGGAACGTAGGGCTCGCCGAACACCTCGTCCGGCACCTTGCCACGGAACGGCTCGAGCAGCGCCAGCTCCTCGGCGCCCGGCTTGCCGGTCGCCATCAAGGGCGAGTTCTGGAACATCGAGATGGTGCGCTGATAGGCGCCGTACATGACATTCTTGTTGGTCCATTCGAAATCGAAGGCGTCGATCAGCGCTTCGCGCACGCGCCGGTCCTTGAACTTCTCGCGCCGCAGGTTGGGAAACCATCCCTGCGCGCCTGACAGCGTGCCGTCGGCCAGCGTGTCGCGCTTGACGCGGCCGTCGCGCGCAGCGGGAAAATCGTAGCGGGTCGCCCAGACGCGCGAGGTGAATTCCTCGCGCAACAGGTAGTTCTTCGCCGTGAATCCGATGAAGCCCACCTCGCGGTCGCGGTAGAACTCGTAGCGCACGGTGTCGAAGTTGCTCATCCCGACCGCAACCGGGAGAGTGGCGCCCCAGAAGTCCTTCACGCGCTCGTATTCGATGTAGTGGCCGGCATCGAAATGACCGACCCGGTAGGCGCCGGAGCCGAGCGGAATATCGAGGGTCGACTGGTCGAACGGATGGGTCGTGTAGTAGGCGCGCGAAAAGATCGGCAGGCTCGCGACGTAGAGCGGCACGGTGCGGCCGCGCCCCGGCTTGAAGCGTACGACGAGCGTCGCGTCGTCTTCGGCTTCTGCGCGGTCGAAATCGTTCAGCTGCTGGACCACCAGCGGATGGCCCTTGTCCTTGAGGATGGTCAGCGAGAATGCGGCGTCCTGCGCCGTGAGCCTGGTGCCGTCGTGGAAGCGCGCTTCCGGCCGCATCAGGTAGCGGTAGGTCAGCCCGTCGGCGGAGATGCGCACCGCGCGCGCCGCGTAGCTATACATGGCGTCCGGCTCGTCGGCCGCGCGCGCCATCAGCGCCGCGAAGGTGAGCTCCATGCCTTGCGCCGCATCGCCTTTGAGAATGAAGCTGTTGAGCGAATTGAAGGTCTGGAAATTCTGGTTGTTGAGCCGCGCCGGCCCGATCTGCGAAAACTGGCCCCCCTTCGGCGCGTTCGGATCGACATAGTCGAAATGCTTGAAGTCGGGCGGATATTTGAGGTCGCCGAAGGCCGAGATGCCGTGGTGTTCGCTCTCCGCGGCGGCACACGCCGGCGCCAGCCGCGCGGCGGCGAGCGCGCCGACGCCGATGACGAGCGCATTGCGGCGCGTGATCGTCACCGGCCCGACCCGGTCTTTGCCGCCTTGTCGGCGTCCCACCACCAGATGGTGGGGAATGCATCGTCGCCGTAGTACGGCATCTTGTCGGGCCGGCCGAAGCGGTCCCAGCGCGCCGAGCGCACCTTGCGGTAGCTCCAATGCGGCACGACGTAGTGGTTCCACAACAGCACGCGGTCGAGCGCCTTGGTGGCCGCGACCAGCTCGTCGCGGTTCTTTGCGAAGATGACGCGGTCGATCAGCGCGTCTATCGCGGGGTCCTTGACCCCGATGTAGTTCTGCGACGCGGGCTGATCGGCCGCGGCCGAGCCCCAGTAGCCGCGCTGCTCGTTACCGGGCGAGAGCGATTCGCCCCAGCTGTGGATGATGATGTCGAAGTCGCGGTTGCGCAGGCGGTTTTCGTATTGCGCGTCGTCGATCGTGCGGATCGACACCGCGATGCCCATGCGCTCTAGCCCCGGCTTGTAGAACAGGTTGATGCGCTCAAAGACCGGCTCGTCGCCGAGCAGCTCGACCGCGAGCTGGGTGCCGGTCTTGGCGTCGACCAGCTTCTGGTCGCGGATCTCGTAGCCGGCCTGCTGCATCAGGCGCAGGCCTGCGCGCAGGTTGTCGCGGGCCAGCGTGGGATTGCCGCCGACCGGATTGCTGTAGGCCGTGGTGAACACTTCCGGCGGCACCTTGTCGCGCAACGGCTCGAGCACTGCAAGCTCCTGCGGGCCCGGCAGCCCGGTGGCGGCGAGCTCGGTGCCGTAGAAGTAGCTGTTGATGCGTTCGTACTGGCCATAGAAGAGCTGCTTGTTGAGCTCCTCGAAGTCGAGCGCGAAGTTGAAGGCGTGCCGGACACGCGGGTCCTTGAACTTGTCCCGTCGCGTGTTGAACGCGAAGCACTGCATGCCGCCGCTGTTGCGGATCGGAAACTCTTCCTTGATCACGCGCTTGGCGGTGACGGCGGGGAAATTGTATCCCGTAACCCACGTCTGCGCGCTGTCCTGAGTGCGCCAATCGAGCTGGTCGGCCTTGAAGGCCTCGAACGCGACGGTCGTGTCGCGGAAATAGATGTAGCGGATCTCGTCGAAATTGTCGGAGCCGATCCGCACCGGAAGATCCTTGCCCCAGTACTCCTTGACCCGCTCGTAGACGATCGTGCGCCCCGGCTCAAACGACTTGATCCGATAGGGCCCGCTGCCGAGCGGCGGTTCGAGCGTGGTCAGACTCACGTCGCGCCCCTTGCCGTTCCGGTCCTTGCCTTCCCACCAATGCTTGGGCAGCACGTAAAGCTCGCTGACGATCTGCGGCAGCTCGCGGTTGCCCGGTCCGTCGAACGTGAAGGTGACGTCGCGTTCGCCGGTCTTCTCCAGCTTGACCACGTGGCGGAAGTAGGCCCCGTAGAACGGGCTGTTCGCCCGCAAGGCATTGAACGAGAAGATGACGTCTTCGGGCGTCACCGGCTGCCCGTCGTGCCATTTCGCCGCGGCGCGCAGCCGGTAGGTGGCCGACGAGAAGTCGTCGGTTCGGCTCACCGACTCGGCGAGGAGGCCATAAACGGATGCCACCTCGTCGAGCGCCGGCGCGGCGAGCTGTTCGTAGACGTGGGTGATGCCCGACGCGATCTGGCCCTTGAAACCCGCGACCACGACATTGAAGTTATCGAAGGTGCCGAGGCCCAGCATGCGCACCGAGCCGCCCTTCGGTGCGTCGGGATTGACGTAATCGAAGCGCTTGAAGTCAGCCGGATATTTGAGGTCGCCAAACAGCGAGAGGCCTTGCCGCCAGGCCGGGCCGGGCGCCGCCGCGCCCTGCGCGGCGGCCGGCTGCACGAGGGCGGAAAGGCCGGATTTGGCGAGCCCGGGCGCCGCGAGCGCGAGCGCACTGCGGCGAAGGAGGTGGCGGCGGGTCAGGAACAAGGGGTTCTCCGCAATCGATTGGGTGCAGGATTTCTCCGGCCTATGTCTTTAACGGATTATGTCCCTTTTGCGATGCATTGGCGCACGCGGGTGCGGCTAACTCCCACGCCTGCCTTCAATTTCCCGTGCATGTTCCCTTGCACGCGGGCGCAAAAGCTCTCGGCCGGGCGCGGGCCCGGCCGAGGCGCTTCATTCAATGGAAGCCACGCCGGTCGGGCTATTTGTTGGCCACCTTCGGCAGGTCCATCGGCTTGTCGGCGAGCGTGTGCAGGTAGTTGATCACGTCGGCGCGCTGGCTGTCGCGCGAGAAGCCCGCAAAAGTCATCAGGGTGCCTGGGATGTAGCCGCGCGGATTGGTGAGGAACTTGTTGAGCTCGTCCCAGGTCCAGGTGCCGCCCTTGGCTTTCATGGCCGCCGAATAGTTGAACCCCGGCTCCGAGGCGCGCGCGCGACCCACGATGCCCCAGAGGTTGGGACCGACCTTGTTCGGCCCGCCCTTCTCGAAGGTGTGGCAGGCTTGGCAGATCTTGGTAGCGGCTTGGCCGCGCTCGGCGTTCGACGTCTGCAGCAGCACTTCGATCGGCTGCGGCGCCGCCGGCGCGCTGCCCTGCTGCTCGGCGGGCTTTTCCTGGATCGCGATCTCGTAGCCGGGCTTCGCCGGCACTTGGGGGGTGAAGATCGCGCCGGCCGCGATATTGACCGCCTCCAGCGAGAGGCAGGTGGCCAGCACCGCCATCAGGACTTTGTTCAGGTCGTCGGAATCCATTGCCGAAATGCTCCGAAGGTCGTCATCGGTTAGCGGAGAGATGGCCCGGCGGGCGCATAGGCGAGCAAAGCGACGCCGTTCTTCGAACGGCCGTAGGCGAGCGAAACGACGCCGTTCTTCGAACGGCTATCGGTAGCGGCGCACAAATAGCCGGTTTGCCTCGCCCCTGGCAACCCGTATAAGCGGGCTCCCCACCCGTCAAATTCGGGCTGACGCGCGTAAATCCGGGCATTTTCGGCGATGGTGAGCGAGGTCATTGTTCTCATTCCGGCGCGCCTCGCCGCGACCCGGCTGCCCGGCAAGCCGCTCATTGATATCGCCGGCAAGCCGATGATCGCCCACGTGCTGGCGCGTGCGCAGGCCGCGGGCGTCGGCGAGGTGGTGGTGGCGACCGATTCGGAAGCGGTCTGCGTTGCGGCGGAAAAAGCCGGCGGCCGCGCGATGATGACCTCGGCCGAGCATCAGTCCGGCTCCGATCGCATCTTCGAGGCGCTCGCCGACCTCGACCCGGAACGGCGCATCCGCCGGGTGGTGAACGTTCAGGCCGACCTGCCGACCCTCGATCCGGCCGATCTGCGCGCCGCCGTCGCGCTGCTCGACGATCCGGCGGTCGATATCGCGACGCTCGCGGCGGAAATCCGCGATCCGGCCGAGCGCACCAATCCCAACATCGTCAAGATGGTCGGGTCGCCACTCGGTGCGCGGCGCCTGCGCGCGCTCTATTTCACCCGCGCGACCGCGCCCTACGGCGACGGTCCGCTCCATCATCACATCGGCCTTTATGCGTATCGGCGCGAAGCGCTCGAACGCTTCGTCAAGCTGCCGCCCTCGACCCTGGAGAAGCGCGAAAAGCTCGAGCAGCTGCGCGCTCTCGAAGCCGGCATGCGCATCGATGTCGCGTTGGTCGATTCGGTGCCGCTCGGCGTCGATACGCCCGAAGATCTGGAAAAAGCGCGCGCGCTGCTTACGCATTGAGTGGGATCCATGAGCAAGACATCGAAGAAACGTAAAATCGCGTTCCAGGGCGAGCTTGGGGCGAACTCGCATATCGCGTGTAACGAGGCCTATCCGGGCTACGAGCTCCTGCCGTGCCCGACCTTCGAGGACGCCTTGGCGGCGATCGCGAGCGGCAGGGCCGATCTCGGCATGATCCCGATTGAGAATTCGGTCGCCGGACGCGTTGCCGATATCCATCACCTGATGCCGACCGCCAAACTGCACATCATCGCCGAGCACTTTCTGCCGATCCGCAACCAGCTCATGGCTCCGTACGGCGCCACGCTCAAAGGCCTCAAGACGGTGGAGAGCCACATCATGGCGCTCGGCCAGTGCCGCAACTACATCCGCAAGCTCGGCATCAAGGCGCTGGTCGCGGCCGACACGGCGGGCGCCGCCAAGGAGGTGGCGGAGCATGGCGATCCCACGCGGGCCGCGATCGCGTCGCGCCTCGCCGCGAAAATCTACGGCTTGCGAATTCTCGCCGAGAACATCGAGGACGACGCGCATTCGACCACGCGCTTCATCGTGCTCTCGCGCGAGAAGAAGCTCGCCAAACGCGGCAACGGCCTGATGCTCACGACCTTCGTGTTCCAGGTGCGCAACATTCCGGCCGCGCTCTACAAGGCGCTCGGCGGCTTTGCCACCAATCGGGTCAACATGACCAAGCTCGAAAGCTACATGATCGAGGGTAACTTCTTCGCCACCCAGTTCTACGCCGACGTCGAGGGCCACCCGGACGACCCGAACCTCAAGCTTGCGCTGGAGGAGCTGGCGTTCTTCTCCAAGGAGTTCACCATCCTCGGCGTCTACCCGGCGCATCCGTTCCGGGCGAAGCTCGCCAGGTAGCAAAGCGAAGCGTGCCCACGCGTCCTACGCGCTCAGATCGCGTCGGATGGCGAGGAGAACGTGAAATCCTTCACCAGCAGCGTCGGCGCCGCGACGGTCGGACGCTCGGTCTCGCCGCCGCGCGTTCGCTCGCTCGGCCCGATCGCCAGCACGTTGGCGAGGATCGCGATCGGGCTCTCGTTGAAGCGGAAGTTGAGCGCCGGGCCGACGATACGCCCGTTCTCGATCAGGAAATTGCCGTCGCGCGTGAGGCCGGTGAGCACGAGCTCTTGCCGATCGAGCACGCGGATGTACCACAGGCGCGTGACCAGCACGCCGCGCTTCACGTCGCGGATCATGTCGTCGGTCGTCGTCGTCCCGCCCGTCATGACGAAGCTGTGCGACTGCGGTACCGGCTCGCGGCCCGCTTTCTGTGCCCAGTAGCGCGAATAGACAAGATTCTCGAGCACGCCGTCCTCGGCCCAGACGGTGCGGCCTTGCGGCAGGCCCTCCTCGTCGAAGGTGGCCGCCGGCGCGACCGGACTGCCCGAATCGGAGAAGATCGTGACCTTGTCGGCAAACAGCTTCTCGCCGATCTTGTTGCCGCCGCCCTTCCTGGAGAAGAAGCTGCGGCCCTCGTCGGCCTGCCGCGCATTCATGTACCACAGCGCGTAGGTGACGAAGTCCGATACCGCCGAGGGCTCGAGGATGACCGTATACTTGCCCGGGTCGAGCCGGACCGGCGGCGCCGCATAGGCCGCCTTGTCGGCGGCGCGCGCGCCGAGGCGTGCCGTATCGAGGCGGCCGATGCGGGTCTCGGCGACCCCGGCCCATCCCGACCACGTGCCGGCGCGGTTGCGCGCCGTGACGGTGAACTCCGTGCTGGTGCGCGGCTCATAGGCAAAAAGGCCGGCGCTCGTCGCCAGCGCGTGGAACCCGCGCCCCGCGATGCTGTAGCCGGTCACGTCGATGCTGCGTTTGCCGGCTGCGTCGATGATGGCCTTCGCGGCGGACGCAAGATCGCCGGCGCGGATCGCGGCGGTCGGCGCGTCGTAGCCGGCGGCTGCTGCATATTTGTGCGGTCCCAAGGGTGGCAAGGATTCGGGATTTTCCGGCGCCGAGCGTGCGATGTCCTCGGAGCGCGCGACCGCCTGGGCCAGCATCTGCTCGTCGCGCCCGGTGATGCTCGCAGCACCGGAGCGCTTGCCGAAGTACGATTCGATCCGCACCTCCAGCGTGCTGTGCGCGCCATTGGTGGTCGCGTTGCCGTGCGCGAAGCGCAGATTGGTATCCTCGCGGCCCGCGATGCCGACGACGCAATGCTCCGCCTTCGATCGCGCCAGCAGCCCGTCGGCGATGCGCTTGGCCTCGTCGGGTGAAAGGAACATCGGTCAGATGTCCTTCCGTTCCGTGTTGAGCACATTGATGCCGCGGAACCGCGCCGGCACCGCCCCATGCGATACGGGCGCGAGCTGTGCGGGCTGCCCCTTGCCGCATGAATAGGTGCCGCCGAGGTGATAAGTGGATTTGTCGCCGAGCCCGTCCATCGCGTTCCAGAAATCGGGCGTGCGGCCCTGGTAGGCGACGTCGCGCAGCATGTCGCCGCGCTTGCCGTTCTTGATCTCGTAGAAAAGCTGGCCGCCGAACTGGAAATTGTACCTTTGCTGGTCGATGCTCCAGCTCCCATCGCCGACCACATAGATGCCGTTGTCGACGCCGGCGAAAAGATCGTCGAGCGAGGTCGGCTTCGGGTTCGGCTGCAGCGAGACGTTCGGCATGCGCTGGATCGGGAAGGAGGCGGGGCTCGCGCCATAGGCGCAGCCGTTCGAGCGCTCGCGGCCGATCATTGCCGCCTGGCCGATCGCCATCTGGTAGTTCTCGAAGATGCCGTCGCGGATGATGGCAAATTCCGCGCCGGCGGTGCGCACACCGTCATCGTCGTAGCCGACCGTCGCTAGGCCGCCGAGCTCTGTGCGATCCGCCATCACGTTCATCAGCGGACTGCCGACCTGCAGCTTGCCGAGCTTGTCCGGGGTGATGAAGGATGTTCCGGCAAAATTCGCCTCCCAGCCGAGCGCGCGGTCGAGCTCGGTCGTGTGTCCGATCGACTCGTGGATCGTCAGCCACAGGTTGGTCGGGTCGATGACGAGATCGTAACGGCCCGGAGCGACCGGCTTCGCCGTGAGCTTCTGCCGTGCCTGCTCGGCGGCGAGCGCGGCTTCGGCGACGAAGTCATATGCCTCGACGTAGTCCCAGCCCGAGCCGCGCGGCGCCGCGAGGCTCGCACGGCTCGCGAAGCGGCCGCGCTCGCGATCGACGGCGGTCACCTCGAAGGATGGAAAGCCGCGCACGCGGGTCTGCGTGATGCGGCTGCCACGGCTGCTCGCAAAGAGCTTCTCCTCGCGCACGAAATTCATCTCGGCAACGCAGAAATTCGCGCCGGCATCGAGCGCCGCCGCGTTGATCGCGAGCAGCTTCTCGGCCTTCGCATGCGCCGGGACCGTGAACGGATCGGTCTTCATCGGCATACGCCAGTCGTCCTGGTAGGCGGCGACCGATTCGAGCACGATCGGCCTCGCCTGGATCAGCCGGCTCGCCTTCGCGTTCTCCACTGCGAGCGCCACCGCGCGCGTGATCGCGTCGGGCTCGGGGAGCTCGCCGCCCGCAAAGCCCCAGCTGCCCTCGATGAGGACGCGCACGCCGAAGCCGACCGAGAGGGACGAGTCGTATTGATCGAGACGCTGCTCGCGCGCCTGGCTGAACTCCTCCTCGGCGCGGCCGATGCGAAAATCCGCGTAGCTTGCGCCCGCGCGCTTGGCGAGATCGAGCGCCATGTCGGCGAGCCGCAGCCGGCCGGCATCGTCGAGCTTGTCGTAGGCCTCGGCGGCAGCCGCCGCGGAGACGCCAAAGAGCAGATGATCGGCGCCGGAGGCGCAGGCCGCGCAACCCGCATGCTTGAGGAAGCGACGGCGATCCATCTCACGGTCTCCCGCACAGGGGCACGCGCGAGCAGCCGACATGGAAAGCCGCGCCCGCGAACAGCGCTGCAACCGCCAGTGCGAGCTGGCCCGCAATCATCGGCACCTCCGCAGCTCTACTTCACATTCGCCACTACCCATTCGTCGATCAGGTGAGCGATGTCGAGATTGTTCTTCTCGATCATCACCATGTGGCCGTTGCCGCGGATGCCCTTGTCCTGCAGGCGGATGTACTCGGTCTTGACCCCCGCTTGGTTCAGATACTTCGCCGTGCAATGGTCATAGACTTGGTGATAGGACGCCTCCGCCGACATGATCACGACGGGGATGCCCTTGAGATTCACCAGCTGGCGCGCCGGCGCCTTCTGCATCCAGCACACGAACAGATCCGGCCCGTCGGCCTTGGCCTCGCGCTCGATCGCGATCTCGCCCGGGTCCTTCACGGGCGGATCGTAGGCGATCGGGATGTCGGTCGGGCCCCATGGGCGGGTGCGGCCGGTGCCGATGATGGTTGCCTCGAACGGCGGCCCGGCCGGCTCGATCGCGACGATCGCCTTGACGAGCTTCGGCCGCGCGTCGGCGATCAGCCAGCCGAAGGCGCCCGACTGCGAATGGGTGAGCACGATCGCGGG
>Ga0209006_10000483_pt1 | contig 38115 bp, 43 predicted proteins | sample JacPin_JW_Ref_O2_FD_188567 | JGI IMG/M metagenome (GOLD analysis project Ga0209006, IMG submission 188567) | Forest soil microbial communities from Algoma, Ontario, Canada - Jack Pine, Ontario site 1_JW_Ref_O2 (SPAdes) (version 2) | ecosystem: Environmental > Terrestrial > Soil > Boreal... | reverse complement strand
AAGGTCTTCATGCTCACACCGCGCAACGTCGAGATCTCTGCCGAGGAGCGCGCCCGCCTGATCGAGAAGGGCTTCTTCAACCAATCCTAAGGCGCGATAGCCTGCGCGTCGCGGCGTCCTCGATCGCTCATGTGCAGAGCACATTTCGCTCACTGCGTCCTTGCGACGCTTGACTCTCGCACCTCAGGAACGCTGCTGCACCATAGTCTGGAGCCCTGATGCAAATTGGTCTCATAGGTTGCGGGAACATGGCCCGCGCTTTGGCTCGCGGGTGGGGCAAACCCATGCTGTGCGCTGACCCAGCCCCGGGGCGTGCGGATGCGCTGGTGGCTGAGCTTGGCGGTGAAGCGCTTGCGTCCAACGCGGAAGTGGCCGCGCGCGCGGACCTCGTGGTGCTTTGCCACAAGCCGGCCCAGCTGGCGGCGGTGGCTGGGGAAGTCGGCGCGGGGGAGACGCCGATCGCTTCGATCCTCGCGGTGACGCCGCTGGCGGTGCTGCGCGAGGCGTATCCGGGCAGGCCCGTCTACCGCTTCATCCCGTCGCTGCCGGTGGAGGTGCGCCAGGGCGCCGTCGTGCAGGCAGCCGGCGCGGGCATCCTCGCGGACGAGGGGTCTGGCAGCGCTGACACAGACGCGGCCGTATCAGAGCTGTTCGCCGAACTGGGCACGCTGGTGGTGCTGGACGACGCGCTGGTGGACGTGGCAATGGGGCTGATGTCGTGCGCTCCCGCATACGTGGCGATGGTGGCGGAGGCGCAGGTGGACGCGGGCGTGCGCCGCGGCATCCCTGCCGCTCAGGGTGCCGAGCTGGTCGTGCAGACGCTGGCGGGAACGGCAGAGCTGTTGCGCAGACGTGGCTACGACACGCTGGCGGTCCGGCGCGAGGTGTCCTCGCCGGGCGGGCTGACCGCGCGGGGAGTCGACGCGCTCGAGCGCGCGGGCCTACGTCGAGCGTTCAGCGATGCGCTGGATGCCGTGCTCGAGCCGAGCCAGAAAGTGCCGCGATGAGCGTCGCCGGCGCGCTGGTGATCGCGAGCGTGCGCACGGACATCGCTGGCTACCTGTCGGCGCTGATCTACGTCTACATCCTCACGATCTTCCTGTACATCGTGATCCAGATGCTGTTCTCGGTGGGCGTGCGTCCGCCGTACTCACGCGCGACCGACGTCGTGCTGGGCTTCCTGCACGACGTGTGCGAGCCGTTCCTGCGCATATTCAGGCGCTTCTCACCGCGTATCGGCGCGCTCGACCTGACGCCCACACTGGCCATCATCTCCCTCTACATCTTCAACATCGTCGTCGTGCAGGGCATCATCAGCTAGCGCTTGATCGAGCCCCCGCCCATCCCATCCACCGCGTCGCAGACACCGGCAATCGCGGACGCGCGCAGGGAGCGTCCGCCGCGCCGGGGGCAGCGGGCGCTCCCGTGGCTGCGCGCGGCGCTCGTGATCGTGCTCGTGATCGTGCTCGATCAGCTGACCAAGCACGAGGTCGAACGCTCGATCGTGCCGGGCGAAGAAAAGAAATTCCTGCCGGGCATCGAGTTCGTGAACACGCGCAACCACGGGGTGGCGTTCGGCTTCCTGCCGGGCAACCACATCGCGGTCACGATCCTCGTCTCGCTCGCCCTGCTCGCGCTGGTCGTGTACTTCGCCCTGCACGCCACGCAACAGCTGATGTGGCTGCCCACGGGCATGCTGATCGGCGGCGCGCTGGGCAACATCCTCGACCGCTTGCGCCACGGCTCGGTAACGGACTTCGTCAAGCTGCCGCTCGGCTGGCCGCCGTTCAACCTCGCCGACAGCTCGATCACGATCGGGATCGTGATCCTGTTCCTGTTGGTCGACCGCGCGCGCCACGCGGAGCGCTCGGCGCAGAGCCGGTGAGCGCCGAGCCTCCAGCGACTGAGCCGTTCTCGATCGCCTACGAGGACGAGCACCTGCTCGTGGTGGACAAGGGACCCGGTCTCGTCGTGCACCCTTCGCGCGGTCACCGCGAGCACACGCTCTCGCAGCTGCTGGCGCCGATGCTCGCCGGTGGTGAGCAGGAGCGCGCGGGCGTCGTGCACCGTCTGGACCGCGACACGTCCGGCCTGCTGGTGCTGGCGCGCTCGGAGGAGGCGCACAGGCGCCTGCAGGCGGCGCTGGCCGAGCGAGAGATCGAGCGGGAGTACCTGGCGCTCGTCGAGGGCCGCCCCCCGGCGCGCACGGGGACGATCGAGGCGCCGATCGGGCGCGACCCGCGGGTGCGCACACGCATGGCCGTCGGCGGCGCCGGACAGCGCGAGGCGCGCACGCACTTCACGCTCGAGCGCTCGCTAGCCGACACCTCGCTGCTGCGCCTGAGGCTGGAGACAGGGCGCACCCATCAGATCCGCGTGCACCTGCAGGCGATCGGGCACCCGGTCGTCGGAGACCCGGAGTACGGGACGGCGGGACTGCTCGGCCTGGAGCGCCAGTTCCTGCACGCCACCCGCCTGGCGTTCGAGCACCCGCTGACGGGCGAGCGCATCGAGGTCCACTCGCCGCTGCCGCAGGACCTGCAATCCGCGCTGGAGCGCGCCGAACGGGTATCCTGAGCGTTCAAATCCGAATTTCTACCCGTGCGGAGACCGGATCGCGGCCCTGCCCGGAGCGACGGCGTAATGCCAGCAGCCCCGGGTCCGCTCCACCCGCACGGAAATCAAACTCACATAACAAGGGAGTAGCCCGTGGCTGACGTAGGCATCGCGGAGCTGCTGGAGGCCGGCGTTCACTTCGGCCATCAGACGCGCCGCTGGAACCCCAAGATGCGCCGCTTCATTCATGGTGAGCGCGGCGGCATCTACATCATCGATCTGCTCAAGACGCAAGCGCTGTTGGCGCAGGCGCAGGAGTTCGCAGGCACGCTCGCCCACCGCGGCGGCACGGTCCTGTTCGTCGGGACCAAGAAGCAGGCGCGCGACACGATCAAGGAGGTCGCGGAGAGCTCCGGCATGCCCTACGTCAACCATCGCTGGTTGGGCGGTCTGCTGACGAACTTCCAGACGATCAACCAGCGCATCCGCCGCCTGCACGATCTTGAACGCTACGAGGCGGAGGGCCAGCTGGAGCTGCTGCCGACGCGCGAGCGCATGGCGGCGCAGGCCGACCTCGCGAAGCTGCGCGCGAACCTCGGTGGCGTGAAGAACATGCAGCGCGTCCCCGACGCGATGTTCGTGATCGACCTGAAAACGGAGGAGATCGCGGTCAAAGAGGCCCGCCGTCTGCGCATCCCGATCATCGGCCTGGTGGACACCAACTGCGACCCCGACGGGATCGACTTCGTGATCCCCGGCAACGACGACGCGATCCGCTCGTGTGCGCTGATCACCCAGGCGATCGGCCAGGTCGTATCCGAGGGCCACAACGTCTTCCGCGCGCAGGAGGAGCTGGCGCGCAAGGAAGCCGAGGAGCGGGCACGCCTGGAGGCCGAGGCGCGCGCCAAGCGCGAGGCCGAGGAGCAGGCAAAGCGCGAGGCCGAGGAACAGGCCAAGAAAGAGGCCGAGGAGGCAGCCGCACGCGAGGCAGCGGCACGCGCCGCCGCGGCAGCACAGGCGACCCCGGCCCCGGCACCAGAGGCCCCCGCCGCGCCTGCCGCGCCGGCACCAGCACCCGCCGCACCCACACCAGAGGCAGCTACGCCGGCAGCGCAGGCAGCGCCGGAGACGCAGGCTCCAAGCGAGCCCGCGAAAGGCGAGGACGCGGTGCACGCCGAGGCGGAGGCGCAGGCTGACGCGGAGCTGCATCCGCCCACGCCGGCGCCCGATCCAAACGCGAAGGGCGAGGACGCGGTGCACGCGGAAGCGGTCGCCCAGGCGCCGGTCCAGGAGCTGGATACGGCCGAGAACAGCCAGGAGACGAACGCGGAGACGAGCCCATCATGAACACGGTTGAGATCACAGCAGCAGACGTAAAGGCCCTGCGTGAGCGCACGGGCGCGGGGATGATGGACTGCAAGAAGGCCCTCACGGAGGCGCAGGGCGACGTCGAGAAGGCGATCGAGATCCTGCGCGTGAAGCAAGGTAAGAAGATCCAGGACCTCGGCGAGCGGGCGGCCACGGAGGGCACGATCCAGTCCTACGTGCACGCCGGCTCGAAGGTGGGCGTGCTGATCGAGGTCGACTGCAATACTGACTTCGTCGCCAAGAACGACGACTTCGTGACCTTCGCCCGCGAGGTCGCACTGCAGATCGCGGCCACGCCCACGGTCAAATATGTCAACCGCGAGGACGTACCGCAGGAGCAGCGCGACGCGGAGTCGAAAATCTACGAGCAGGAAGCAGCCGACAAGCCGGAGAACGTGCGCGAGAAAATCGTCTCTGGCAAGCTCGACTCGTGGCTGGCGACGATCGTGCTGCTCGAGCAGGAGATGCACAACCCCAAGTTCGACGGCAAGACCGTCCAGCAGCTGCGCGACGAGCTCACCGCCACGACCGGCGAGAACGTCGTGATACGCAGGTTCGCGCGCTTTGCCATAGGTCAGTAAGCCATGGACACGCAGCGCGGATAGGCTGCCCGGCGATGGCGCCTGCGTTCAAACGGATCCTGCTGAAGCTCTCCGGCGAGGCGCTGATGGGCGAGCTGGAGTACGGCACCGATCCCCAGCGCGTCGTGGATGTGGCGCGCCAGGTGACTGCGGTGCGCGACCAGGGCGTGGAGGTCGCGATCGTCGTCGGCGCGGGGAACATCTACCGCGGGATGCAGGGGGCGGCTGCGGGGATGGACCGATCGACGGCGGACTACATGGGCATGATCGCGACCGTGCTGAACGCGCTGCCGCTGCAGGACGCGCTGGAGAAGATGGGCACGAACACGCGCGTGCAGTCGGCGCTCAGCATCTCCGAGGTCGCCGAGCCCTACATCCGCAGGCGCGCGATGCGCCATCTGGAGAAGGGCCGCGTGGTGATCTTCGCCGCCGGCACCGGGAACCCGTTCTTCACAACCGACACAGCTGCCGCACTACGCGCGGCAGAGATGCACGCAGAAATCATCCTCATGGCCAAGAACGGCGTCGAAGGCGTCTACACGGCGGACCCGGCGATCGACCCAACGGCCGAGTTCATCCCGGAGATCACGCACATGGAGGCGCTGGAGCGCCGGCTGCGGGTGATGGACTCGACCGCGTTGGCGCTGTGCATGGAGAACGGCATGCCGCTGAACGTCTTCAACATGGATGACGACACCGTCCTCGCGCGGATAATCTCAGGCGAGCGTGTGGGCACGCTCGTATCCACGGCCGGAGGAGAGGGAAATGGCGAGTGAGAACCTGATCGACGAACTGCTCGAGGACGCGGGCGAGCGCATGGGCAAATCCGTGGAGTCGGCCACGCACGAGTTCTCGACGGTGCGCACGGGACGTGCCAGCCCGATGCTGCTGGACCGCGTGATGGTCGACTACTACGGCGCGATGACGCCGCTGAACCAGCTCTCCACGATCTCCGCGCCGGAAGCCCGGTTGCTGTCCGTGCAGCCCTACGACAAGTCCTCGATCAAGGCGATCGAGAAGGCGATCAACGAGTCCGACATCGGCCTCACCCCCTCCAACGACGGCAACGTCGTGCGGCTGGTCGTGCCGGAACTGACCGAAGAGCGCCGGCGCGAGCTGGTGAAGGTCGTGCGCAACCTCGCCGAGGACGGCCGCGTCGCCGTGCGCAACGTGCGCCGTGACACGATGCAGCACCTGCGCGAGCTGAAGGCCGAGGGCGAAGCGTCCTCCGATGACGAGCACCGCGCGGAGGTCGAGCTGCAGAAGCTGACCGACGGGCGCATCAGCGAGCTCGACGCGGTACTGAAGGCCAAGGAAGAGGAGATCCTCGCAGTCTGATGGCCGCCGCCCGGGAACCCGCGTCGGGTGGGCGGGTTCGATACCTCGCGATCATCACCGACGGCAACGGGCGCTGGGCGCGCGCCCGCGGCAAGCCCGTCAACGACGGCCACAGCGCCGGCGCTGACACCGTCAAGGCGCGCCTGCGCGACGCGGCAGACCTCGGAATCGAGGAGTTCACCGTGTACTCGTTCTCCACCGAGAACTGGACGCGGCCGCCGTCGGAGGTGCAGGGCCTGATGGAGATGTTCTCGCAGCGGATCGTGGGCGAGACGCCGGAGCTGCACGAGGAAGGCGTGCGCATGCGCTTCATCGGCCGGCGCACAGGCGTCAGCGAGAGCCTGATCGAGCAGATGCAGTGGGCAGAAGAGCTGACCGCCGCCAACAGCACGATCACGATGTTCGTCGCGTTCAACTACGGCGGGCGTGCCGAGATCCTCGACGCGGCACGGCGCTTCCAAGGCACCACCGAGGATGAGTTCCGCGCGTGCCTGTATGCGCCGGAGATGCACGACCCCGACCTGATCATCCGAACCAGCGGCGAGCGGCGCCTGTCCAACTACCTGCTGTGGCAGTCCGCCTACTCGGAGCTCGTGTTCCGCGACGAGCTGTGGCCCGACTTCACGCGCGAGGCGCTGGAACAGTCGCTGGCCGAGTACACCGAGCGCCGACGCAGGTTCGGCGGACGATGACACGCCGCTGATGGCCAGCGGTCCGCACACGCCCGGCGGAGCCAGTGCGGCCAGCCGGGCGCGAACCGAGCGCGCCGAGCGCCGCGCTGCGCCGCAGCGGTCCCGGCGCCGACGTCCTCGCCGCGAGCCGCGCTCGGATCTGAGCCGGCGGATCCTTGCCGCGATCCCCGCGATCGCGGTGGCGCTCTTCCTCGTGATCGAGGGCGGCGCGGTCTTCGCGCTCGGGCTGCTGATTCTGGGCGCGGTCTGCATGCACGAGCTCTACGGCATGTACGAGCGCGCGCACCCCGCGCGGCTGGCGGGCTTCATCGCGCTCGCCGGCCTGCTCGCAGCGGCGCTCTACGGCGATCAGTTCCAGGTGCTGCTGGTGGCGGCGGCGGCACTGCCGCTGGTATTCGCGCTGGTGCTCGCCGCGCCACGCCCGTCCGTGGGCGGCCTCGCGCTGACACTGCTCGGGATCTACTGGATCGGCTTCGCGCTCGCGCACGCGGTGATGCTGCGCCAGCTTCCCCACGGGGAGGCGATTGTAATTGACGTGCTCGTCGGCACGTTCCTCGGTGACACGGGCGCGTTCCTCGGAGGGCGCATGTTCGGCCAGCGCCCGCTCGCACCGTCGATCTCGCCCAACAAGACCGTCGAGGGCCTCGTGATCGGGATGATCTGCGCCGTGATCGGGGTGTGGATCGCCGGGCGCTACGAGGAATGGCTGCCGGGCACGCACGCGCTCGTGATCGGCGTGGGCGTCGCGCTCGCTGCTCCCGTCGGGGACCTGTTCGAGTCCTTCATCAAGCGCGAGGCCGGCACCAAGGACTCCGGCGGGCTGTTCGGCGCGCACGGCGGCGCGCTCGACCGCCTCGACGCGGTGCTGTTCACCGCTGTCGTCAGCTACTACGTGTGGGCCGCTTACGTCCACTAGCGCGGTGCTGTAGCGTCACGTGCAATGAACGCCGATGACGACCAGCGCGCGGATGATCTGGAGAGAGTGCTCGACGAGGGTGCGCTCGCCCGTGCGACGAAGATGGCCGGGAAGTGGTCCAAGGCGCGAGCCGAGACCGCTGTTGCCGAGGTCCAGGCTCGCAACGACAGTCACCGCAGAAATGCTCTCGCCGCCGCTGGTGCGGACGGCGCCGCGGCGATCGACGTGTCCGCCTTCGCGCGACGCGACGACGAGCTCACGTCCCTGCGGCAGATGCTTGCCGGCTAGTCCCGCACCGACGTCACGCCAATCGACTCCAGGCCCGGCTGATGTCCACGGCTAAGCGCCTGCTGATCCTGGGCTCGACAGGCTCGATCGGGACGCAGGCGCTCGACGTGTGCTCCCGTAGCGAGGAGCTCGAGCTGGTGGGCATATCCGCCGGTCGCTCCTGGGAAGAGCTGATCGAGCAGGCACGCGTCCACAACGTCACAAGGATCGGGCTCGGTGACGAGCACGCGGCGGCGCGCGCGTCGGAGGCATGGACCGACGGGGAAGTCCTCGCCGGCGCCGAGGGTCTCGTACGCCTCGTGGTGGAGTCGGGCGCCGACATCGTGCTGAACGCGCTCGTCGGCTCGGTCGGCCTTGGCCCGACCGTGGCGACCCTGGGGGAGGGCATCGACCTGGCGCTCGCCAACAAGGAGTCGCTGGTCGTCGGCGGCGAGCTCGTGACCGCGCTCGCTGAGGCCACCGGCGCGCGAATCGTCCCGGTCGACTCCGAGCACACGGCGCTTCACCAGCTGCTCGCCGGGCAGCCTCCCGGCTCGGTCGAGCGGCTGACGATCACCGCCAGCGGCGGGCCCTTCCGCGGACGTAAGCGCGCCGAGCTCGAGGACGTGACCGTCAAGGAGGCGCTCGCCCACCCGACGTGGGCAATGGGCGGGAAGATCACGATCGACTCGGCCACGTTGATGAACAAGGGCCTCGAGATCATGGAGGCCCACCATCTGTTCGGCACGCCATATGACCGCATCGACGTGGTCGTGCACCCCCAATCGCTCGTCCATGGCCTCGTGCAGCTCGCCGACGGCGCGATGCTCGCGCACCTCGGTCCGCCCGACATGCGCATCGCCATCTCCTACGCGCTTCACGGCGGGGAGAGCGTGGAGCTCCCGATCGCGCCGCTGGACCTCGCAGCAATCGGCGAGCTGTGCTTCGAGGCGGTCGACCTCGAGGCATTCCCGTGCCTGCGCCTCGCCGGTGAAGCCGCACGCGAGGGCGGCACCGCGCCGTGCGTGCTGAACGCGGCCAACGAGATCGCCGTGCACGCCTTTCTCGAGGGACGACTGCGCTTCGTCGAGATCCCGCAGGTGATCGAGCGCACGCTCGCCGAGCTCGGGAGCGAACCCGTGCTCTCGTTCGAGTCGCTGTATGAGGCCGACCGTGAGGCCAGGGCGCTCGCGGGAGAGACGGTCGCCGAGCTCACGTGAGCTTCCGCAAGCGCGCGGGCGAGGAGAACGCAGAGCTAAATTTCAGCGCCCTGGACGCTTAAGCGGGCCTGCCAAAATGGTCGCGTGAGCTGGGTACTGACCATCCTCGGGATCATGGTGCTGATCGTGCTCCACGAGCTCGGGCACTTCACCGTGGCCAAGGCCGTCGGCATGCGTGTCGAGCGATTCTCGCTCTTCTTCCCGCCGATCCTCTTCCGCGTCAAATACGGCGAAACCGAGTACGCGCTCGGGTCGATCCCCGCCGGCGGCTACGTGAAGATCACCGGCATGAGCCCCGAAGAGATAGAGGGGCTGGACCCGGAGGTCGCCAGACGCGCCTACTACTCGCAGGCCCCCTGGAGACGGATCGTCGTGATCCTCGCCGGGCCCGCCGTGAACATCGTGATCGCTTTCGTGCTGTTCTGGGCGGTGCTGCTGAGCGGCAACATCAGCGGCGCCAACACGCTCGGCAACCTCGATCCGTCCGTGCAGACGCTGGTCGTGTCTCCGTCCGTGGGCGAAGTCCTGCCCGGCGAGCCCGCCGACGGGGTGCTGCGTCGCGGCGATCGCATCCTCGCGGTGGAAGGCAAGCCGGCGACGGTCAACTCGGCGGTCAAGGAGATCAGCTCGCACCGCTGTGCGGGCGCGCAGGTCGACGGGTGCACGGCGGCGACGCCCGTGCGACTGACCGTGCGTCGGGCGGGGCGCAAGCTCACACTGTCGGTCTATCCCCGCTATAGCGCCAAGGAACGCCGCATGCTCGTCGGTTTCAGCTTCGGGATCGCGGCCAAATCGTTCGGTGTGTTCTCCGCCGCCGGCGCCGCCCTCAGCGAGATGTGGCACACGACCGCGCAGACGCTCACCGGCTTCGTACATGCCCTCACGAGCTCCAAGGCACGCAAGCAGATCTCGAGCATCGTCGGCATCACCCAGGACGCCCACGCGACCATCGTCGCCGGTCCCGGCGTCGCGCTCGTGTTCCTCGGGTTCCTCTCGCTGATCCTCGCCGTGATCAACCTGTTCCCGTTCCTGCCGCTCGACGGCGGGCACATCCTCTGGTCGCTGGCGGAGAAGGTCCGCGGCAGGCGCATCTCGCTGCTTGCCATGTATCGCTACAGCTCCGTCGGGATCATCCTGCTGCTGTTCCTCGTCGCCAACGGCATCGGCAACGACATCGGCCGTCTCGGCGGCTGAGGGTCGCCCGAGCCCGGCATCGTAGAATCAAAGCATGGCCTCCAAGCGACAGATCCACGTGGGCGCAGTTCCCATCGGTGGCGGTGCGCCGGTCGCCGTGCAGACGATGACCAAGACGGAGACCGCCAACCTGACCGCGACGATGGACCAGATCCGCACGGTCGCCGAGGCCGGCGCGGACATCGTGCGCGTGGCCGTGCCGCGCGAGCAGGACGCCGAGGCGCTGAAGACGATCGTCGCCGAGTCCCCGATCCCGATCATCGCCGACATCCACTTCAACCACACGCTCGCGCTGAAGGCGATCGAAGCCGGCGCCCACTGCGTGCGCTTGAACCCGGGCAACATCGGTGGCCCGGAGAAGGTCGCCGAGGTGATCGCGCTGGCCAAGCAGCGCGGCACGCCGCTGCGTGTGGGCGTGAACTCCGGCTCGCTGCCCAAGCACCTGCGCCAGCTCGAGTACGACAACCCCGTGGAGGCGCTCGTCACAGCCGCGATCGAAACGGTCGAGCTGATGGAGAGCCTCGACTTCCAGAACTTCAAGGTCTCCATGAAGTCCACCTCCGTGCCCAACACGATCGCCTCCAACCGCATGCTCTCCGAGAAAATCCCCTATCCGCTGCACCTGGGGGTCACCGAGGCCGGCACCAAGTGGTCGGGCTCGTTGAAGTCCGCCGTCGGGCTCGGCACGCTGCTCGCCGACGGCATCGGCGACACGATCCGCATCTCGCTGTCCACGTTCCACGCCGAGGAAGAGGTGAAGGTCGCCTGGGAGATCCTCAAGGCGCTGAAGCTGCGCGAGCGCGGCCCCGACCTGATCGCCTGCCCCACCTGCGGGCGCCTGCAGTTCGACATGGACTCGGTCGTCGCGGAGGTCGAGAGGCGACTTGAAAGCTATGAGGACCCGATCGAGGTCTCCGTCCTCGGGTGTGCCGTGAACGGCATCGGCGAGGCGCGCCACGCCGACTTCGGCATCACCGGCGCCAAAGACATGGGCATGATCTACTCCAAGGGCGAGCCGCTGAAGAAGGTCCCCACCGAGCAACTCGTGGATGAGCTCTTCAAGGAGATCGACCGCTACTACGCCGCCGGCAAGACCGTCCAGCGCGACGAGGCCGCCGCCGCCGACGCCCGCCGCTGGCTCGCCGAGAACGAGGACGCCACCGCGATGACGCCCGAGCGCATCGCCATGCTCGAAGCAGCCGCCGCGCAGGAGGACGCCAGCGCCGGCGCCGTACTCGAGTCGATGCTGGAGCCGGCGGGCGCGATCGCGGGCGCCGGTGAGCCTTCGGGCGCCGAGCCGGTGGTGCTCGACGAGGCCGTCTCGCCTGTCGCCGGTCGCCGCTTCAACAGGGCGTAGACGCCCTCCCCCAACGGGACGCGCCGCATGGGACGCGCCGCATTGGTGGGCGTTCCTCAGCTGATCCGCGGCGTCTGTGTGTAGCGGCGCACCGCGATCACAGTCCAGATCGCCTCCACGATCCCAAACGGCCACGCACCCGACAGGAAGCCGTAGGTGCTCGACAGCGCGCAGCCGATCGCGAACGCGAGGATGAAGCGTGGCCCGCGCCGCTCCAGCGCGTACATCAGCATCATGAACGTGAGAACGACAACGCCGAAGGCTGTGAGCATCTAGCTCAGTGTGGCGTTTCGTCGAGCAACTCCGCGCGGAGGTGCGTCGCGCACGCATCCGCGCGGAGCGCGCCCCGCGCGGAGCGCTCTTACATCTTCTGACCCGAGGTGTGTCAGCCGGCTGCGCTGAAGCGCTCGGCGATCTTGCCCCAGTCGACCACGTTCCACCACGCCTCGATGTAGTCCGGGCGGCGGTTCTGGTACTTCAGGTAGTAGGCGTGCTCCCACACGTCCACGCCCACGAGCGGTGTCTTGCCGTCCGACAGGGGGGTGTCCTGGTTGGCGCTGCCAACGATCGCCAGACCCGATCCGTCGTGCACCAGCCACGACCAGCCCGAGCCGAACTGGTTGACGCCTGTTTCCTTCAGCTTCGCCTTGAAGTCGGCAAAGGAGCCAAACGTGGAGGCGATCGCGTCCGCCAGCTCGCCGCTGGGCTCGCCGCCCCCGTCCGGGCTCATGCTCTCCCAGAACAGCGTGTGGTTGTAGTGCCCGCCACCGTTGTTTTTGACCGCGCCAAGCTTGTCCGAGGGGACCTGGCTGAGGTCCTTCAGCACGTCCTCGATCGGCGTGTCCGCCAGCGATGTGCCCTCCAGCGCGGCGTTGACTTTGTCCACGTAAGCCTGGTGGTGCTTGTCGTGGTGGAATTCCATCGTCGCCTTGTCGATGTGCGGCTCCAGCGCGTCGTACGCGTAGGGGAGTGGCGGAACGGTGTAGGCCATAGGTCGTGTACTCCTTTTTGGGTATACGTCGAAGTTCGTGCGGTCCTCGCTGTTCTATCAAAGGCGACGCTGAGCGCTTGGCCGGGGAACCGGCGGTTAGGCTTCGCAGATGACCTCCATCGCCACAGGGCGGCCTGGCCGTCCCGCAGCCTGCACGCGCGAGACCGCGCTCGCGCTCGCCACCGAGCGCTTCCTCGCCGGCGAGCGCGTCGACGTGCAGGCGATCGCGCGCGAGCTCGGCCTAGCACGCGCCACCATGCACCGCTGGTTCCAGACCCGCGAGCTGCTGCTCGGCGAGGTCCTCGGCACGCTCGCCGAACAGCGTCTGCTGGCGATCCGCCGCGAGCTCGGCGGCAGCGGCGCGCCCGCCCTGCTGGAGACGGTAGACCGATTCAACCACGAGATCGCGGGGACCCGCGGCATGCGCGCACTGTTCGCCCAGGAGCAGGAGCGCGCGCTGCGCATCCTCACCTCCAGCGCCGGCGTCGTCGAGCCGCGCGTCGTCGCATGCGTTGAGCGGCTGATCGACGCCGAGGTGCAGCGCGGCGACTTCGACCCGCCGATGCCAGCCGCCGTGCTCGCCTACGCGATGGTGCGCCTCGGAGAGGCGTTCCTCTACAACGACGCGCTCGCCGGCATCCGCGACGACACCCAGCGTCTGCGCCAGGTGCAGGCCGCACTGCTGGGGCTCCGCGACAGCTAGCCCACGGCCGCGCAGACGCCCGCCCCCGACGCCGTATACGCTCGTGCCTGTCGGCCCAACTCGAGCGCCGGCAACCCCCCTGCGACCATGACCCGCCTCTCCAGCTACCTGCTGCCCACCGAGAAGGACGCACCCGCCGACGCGGAGGCGCTCTCGCACAAGCTCATGGTCAGGGCCGGCCTGATCCGCCAGATGGGCGCCGGCATGTGGACGTGGCTGCCCGCCGGCTGGCGGGTGCATCAGCGCGTCGAGGCGATCATCCGCGAGGAGATGGACGCGATCGGCGGACAGGAGATGCTGATGCCGGTGCTGCAGCCCGCCGAGGTCTGGCGCAAGACCGGGCGTCTTGACATCGAGGCGCTGTTCAAGCTCACCGACCGCAAGGGCTCCGAGCTCGTGCTCGCGATGACCCACGAGGAGGCCGTCACCTTCCACATCGCACAGATCGTGCGCTCCTACCGCGACCTGCCACTGATCGTCTACCACTTCCAGGTCAAGGAGCGCGACGAGGCGCGGCCCCGCGCCGGGGTCCTGCGCACGCGCGAGTTCATCATGAAGGACGCCTACAGCTTCGACCGCGACCTGGACTCGCTCGAGCGCAGCTATGCGCTGCACGTCGGCGCCTACGACCGGATGATGGAGCGCACCGGGCTGCGCTTCTACAAAGTCGAGGGCGACGTGGGGATGATGGGCGGCGTCGGCGCCCATGAGTACATGGCGCCGTGCGCCGCCGGCGAGGACGAGATCGTGATGGGGCAGGGCTATGCCGCCAACGTCGAGGTCGCGCTGAAAAGCCCCGACGTGCAGAAGGTGGGGGAGGAGTACTTCCGTGGGGGCGAGCCGCTGACACGCGAGCCGGCGATCGAGATCGGCAACATCTTCAAGCTCGGCACGCGCTACTCCGAGCCATTGGGCGCGCGCTTCATCGACGAGACCGGAGCCGAGCACCCGATCTGGATGGCCTCCTACGGGATCGGCCCCGCACGGATCGTGGCCGCCGCCGTGGAGCAGTTCGGCGACGAGCACGGCATCTCCTGGCCCAAAGCGCTCGCGCCGTTTGCCGTGCACCTCGTGAGCCTCGGTAAGCCCGGGACGCCCGAGCGCGATGCCGCGGATGCGGTGTATGAGACGCTCGTGCAGGACGGAGTGGAGGTCCTCTATGACGACCGCGATCTCGGGCCCGGAGAGAAGTTCGCCGACGCCGAGCTGCTCGGCTGCCCGCTGCGCCTGACGATCGGACGGCGCTCGCTGGAGTCGGGCGAGATCGAGGTGCAGCTGCGCCGTGGCCGCCAGCAGGCGCCCGGACTGCCGCTCGCCGGCGAGCCCCAGGAGCTCCTGCGCGCGGTGGACGAGCTGTGGCGAAACGCCCCCTAAGACTGTTCGGACTCGATCGCTCCGGGCCGCCGCCGCCCGAGACGCAGGCCGGAGCGCCGCTGCGGCCGTGGACGATCCCCAACGCGATCGGCTTCGTGCGCCTGGCGCTGATCCCCGCGTTCCTGATCGTGGCGCTCTCCAGCGCCGCCGGCACCGGCGCCGCCGAGGCGAGCATCTTCGGCGTGATCGGCTGGGGCGACTACGCCGACGGCATCAGCGCCCGCATCACCGGCCAGTACAGCCGCCTGGGCGCGCTCATGGATCCCGTCACCGACCGCCTGCTCGTGATCGCCGGTGTGGTCGTCACGTGGCACTTCCAGCTGCTGCCGCGGTGGGCGCTCGCCGTCCTGACCGTGCGCGAGCTGTTGATGCTGATCGTCGGGCGCTACATGCTCTCGCGCGGCGTCGAGCTGCGCATCAACTGGCCCGGGCGTCTCGCCGTGGCTCCCGTGATGGGCTCGTTCTTCTTCGCCATGACCACGCTCGGCAAATTCGCCGAAGTGCTGCTCTACGTCGGGCTCGCGCTGGCGCTCCTCGCCACCGTCCTCTACGCCCAGACGGGCACGCGCCAGCTGCGAGCGCTCGCCGACCCGTAGCCTCAAGCTCAGCTTGACCTTTTGGTCTATACTCCCGGCGTGGCCGGCCCAAGCCGGCGTGTTTCCCAGCCGCTTAGGCGCCGGAGAGGAGAAGTGCCCACGATGGACGAGACGTTTCCCGATCTTGGCTCGCTGACCGACGCCGAACTCAAAGACGTGATCTCGCAGCTGGCCGAGGAGGAGACCGAGATCTCCTACAAGCGGCGCATCCTGCACGGCAAGATCGACATCCTGCGCGCCGAGCTCGTCAACCGCCTGCGCCACAAGCACGAGGACGGCGACATCGCCATCACCGGCGACGACGTGCAGCGCCTCACCGACATCCTCACCAACCGCCAGGAGTAAAGGCGGCCATGGCCCTGCACTGCACCGAGTGCGGCTTTGTCAACGGCGAGGGAGCCAATTACTGCCAGCGCTGCGGGTCGCTGCTCGTACACGACGAGAGCGCCGGCAGTGGCGCGGGTGGGGATCCGGTCACCGCCACATACCGCATCGACGAGAGCGGCGAGCTCGTGCCCGTGGAGATCGAGCAGGTCACCGCGCACGGCCCCGCGCTGATCATCCGTGCGGGCGGCGGTCGTGTCGGTGAGAGCTTCGCGGTGGAGGGCGAGCGCATGAGCATCGGGCGGCGCCCCGACAGCGAGGTCTTCCTCGATGACATCACGGTCTCGCGCGACCACGCGCTGCTGATTCGCCGCGGCGAAGACTGGTATCTGGATGACTGCGGCTCGCTCAACGGCACCTACGTAAACCGCTCGCGGATCGACTCCCATCGCCTGGAGGAGGGCGACGAGGTGCAGGTCGGCAAGTACAAGCTCACCTTCCACGCGCGCTGATGAGCACCCAGGCGACACCCGCGGAAGTCGAGCAGATCGAGCTCGAACTGGCCGAGCAGGAGCACGTCGGGCAGACCGAGCCCGGCAAACGTCAGAAGTCGCTGACGATCGGCGCCGTCTGCAAGGCGCTCGCGCAGGAGTTTCCCGACATCTCCATCTCCAAGATCCGCTACCTGGAGGACCAGAAGCTCTTGACGCCGCGGCGCACGCCCGGCGGCTACCGCCTGTACACGCAGGGTGACGTCGCGCGGCTGCGCACGATCCTGCGTATGCAGCGCGACGAGTTCCTGCCGCTGCGCGTGATCCGCCAGGAGCTCGCCGCAGGACGCGGGGGGGCGGGGGGCGAGGGAACCGACATGCCGCCCGCTCCAGGCCGCGTTGGGCGCGAGAGCGCGCGCGGATGGCGTCCCAGCGTGAGCGTGCGCGAGTCCACCGGCGCCCTCTACTCGATCGACGACGTGCTCGAGGAGACCAAGGCCGAGGCCAAGCTCGTGCGCGAGCTCGAAGAGTTCGGGGTCGTCAAGGGGGAGATGCGGGGCGGCGTGCGCTACTTCGACGAGACCGAGCGCGAGATCATCGCCGCCGTCGCCGAGCTCGCCCGCTACGGGGTCGGCGGGCGAAACCTGCGCGTGTTCCGCTCCTCCGCCGACCGCGAGGCCAACCTGCTCCAGCAGATCCTCGCGCCTGCGCTGCGCTCGCGCAACCCCGAGCGGCGCAAGGAGGCCGTGGACGCGCTGGAGAACCTCGCCGCCGTCGCCACGCACCTCAAGCACCTGTTGCTGATCCGCGACCTGCGCAAGATCGTCAGGTGAGCGCCGCCGGCGCCGGTGAGCACCCGGAGCCGAGCGACCTGCGCTCGCTGATCCGCGAGATCCCTGACTTCCCCACGGCGGGTATCAGCTTCAAGGACATCACGCCGCTGATGGCCGATGCGCACGCGCTCAGCGACTGCGTGCATCGCCTCGGCGACTACGCCCGGCCGCTCGAGGTGGACTGCGTGGTCGCGGCCGAGGCGCGTGGCTTCCTGCTCGGGCCCGCGCTGGCGATGGACCTCGGCACGGGCTTCGTGCTCGCGCGCAAGCCGGGCAAGCTGCCCTACGAGACGGTCAGTGCCGAGTACCTGCTCGAGTACGGCTCAAACCAGCTCGAGCTGCACACCGACGCCGTCTCCGCAGGCAAGCGCGTGCTCGTGCACGACGACCTGCTCGCAACCGGCGGGACCGCGGCGGCGCTATGCGAGCTGGTCGAGCAGTTGGGCGGCGAGGTCGTCGGCTGCGGCTTTCTGATCGAGCTCGCCTTCCTCGACGGACGCGAGCGCCTGGCGGGACGTGACGTCCACGCCCTGCTCTCCTACGAGTCCTAAGCTTCGCCGCGTGCCCACAGCGCGCGCCAGCCGCACGATTCGAGCGCCTGCAGAGCAGTTGTGGGAGCTCGTGCGCGACCCGCACCACCTGCCGCGCTGGTGGCCGCGCGTGACGCGCGTGGAGGACGTCCACGACGGCGCGTTCACCGAGGTCATGAAAACGCGCAAGGGCAAAGTCGTGCGCGCGGACTTCGACGTCGTGCGCGTGGACGACGGCGAGCGGCTGGTCACGTGGGCCCAGCGCGTGGAGGGCACGCCCTTCGAACGGGTGCTGAGCTCGGCCGAGACCGACGTGAGGCTCATTCCCGTCGATGGCGCCACCGAGGTCACGCTCGAGCTGCGCCAGACGCTCGCCAAGGTTTCCACGCGCCGGGGCGTGCTGTCGGCGCTCGCGCCGCGCATCGGCGGGCGCATGGTTCGGCGCGCGGCCGAGGGCACGCTCGAGGAAGCGCTCACGGGGCTCGAGCGGATCAGTGGCTGAGCGGCCCGCAGCTCCCACGATGCGATGGTGGGGTTGGGGTGACCCGGCGCACGCGTCCGCGCTGCCCGCGCACGCGCTGGGCTTCCTGCGCGACAGCGTCGGGCTCGGAGAGCGCCCGCGACCACCCGTGGCGCTCAGCCGTGTGCAGCTGCCCGACGCGACGCTCGCACCAGACGTGCTGGGACAGCTGCGTGACGTCCTCGGCGCACACAACGTTCGCGACGATCACAGCGAGCGTGTGCTGCACGCAGCGGGCAAGGGCTACCCCGACCTCGTGCGCATGCGCGCGGGAGAGCCCGAGGGCGCACCCGACGCGGTGCTCTACCCGGAGAGCCACGAGCAGTTGCGTGCCGCGCTCGAGCTCTGTGCGCGCTCCTCGCTGGCGGTCGTGCCGTTCGGCGGGGGCACCAGCGTCGTCGGTGGCGTCGCACCGCTGCGCGGCCGACACGGCGGCGTGCTCGCGCTCGACATGAGCCGCATGGCCGCCGTGCTCGACCTGGACGTCGAGTCCGCGACGGTCAGCGTGCAAGGAGGGATGCGAGCGCCAGCGCTCGAGCGCCACCTCGCGACACGCGGGCTTACGCTCGGCCACTTCCCGCAGTCCTACGAGTACGTATCGCTGGGCGGCTGCGCCGCCACCCGATCCGCCGGACAGGCGTCCACGGGCTACGGCGCGATCGACAAGCTCGTGCTCGGGCTGCGGCTGGCCGCGCCCGCCAGCGAGATCCAGCTGCCCGCGCTGCCGGCAAGCGCAGCTGGGCCGAGCCTGCGCCAGCTGCTCATCGGCTCCGAGGGGACACTGGGAGTGATCAGCGAGCTCTCGCTGCGCGTCCGCCCCGCGCCGCACGAGCGCATCTACGAGGGCGTGTTCTTCGAAGACTTCGCCGCCGGCGAGCAGGCGCTGCGGACGCTCGCCCGCGAGCACGTGCTGCCGGATGTCGCGCGCGTCTCAGACGAGGCCGAGACGCGCATGTCGCTGGCGCTCGCCGGCAGCGGCGGGCTCAAGGGCCGCCTCGGGCGCGCCTACATCGGCGCGCGCGGATACGGTCAGGGATGCCTCGCGATCCTCGGCTTCGAGGGAAGCGCAGAGGACGTCGCCTACCGGCGCGGGCGCGCGCTCGAGCTCGTGCGCGCGGGCGGCGGGCTCGCCGTCGGGCGCTCGCCCGGCGAGGCCTGGAGCAAGGCGCGCTTCTCCGCGCCCTACCTGCGCGATGAGCTGCTCACGCTGGGGGTGATGGTCGAGACGCTCGAGACAGCCACGCAGTGGTCGAAGCTGCGCCCGCTGCACCGCAGCGTGGGGGAGGCGATCTCGCAGGCGCTCAGCGACGCAGGCACGCCCGGTTTGGTCATGTGCCACATCTCCCACGTGTATGAGACCGGCGCCTCGCTGTACTTCACCTTCATCGCCCGACAGCACCAGGGCGAGGAGATCGCGCAATGGCAATCGGTGAAGCGGGCCGCGGGCGACGCGATCATCGCCGGTGGCGGCACGATCACGCATCACCATGCCGTCGGTCGCGATCACCTGCCGTGGATGGAGCGCGAGGTGGGTGTCGGGGGAGTTGCGGCGCTGCGGGCGCTCAAGGCCGAGCTGGATCCTGCCGGGATCATGAACCCTGGGAAGTTGTTGGCGGGGGGTTAGCGGCTGGGTGGGCTAACTGGCTGCCTCGACGGCCCCACACTTGCGCTTACGCTAAAGCTACTGCCTACCCATCCTGTTCGGCTCACCCGACTTCTGCGGAGGCTACTCGTAAGCTTGGGAATGCCCACAACGCGACTATGCAACTGAAACGACCGTCCGGCTGTTCCGTTGACCAGATTGCTTGACGAAGATCAGCTGCGCCGCTTCGCGACGCTGCTCCGCGAGCGCGCTGTCCCGCTTGATGAATGGACACGTCCGGGTCTTAACGACATGGACATCGACGCCACGATCAGCCCACTCGGGTTGAGGCTTCCACGCGAGGCTCGCATTTGGTGGCACTGGCGTGACGGAACGATCCACCGCGGCCGACGGAAACTCCCGGGACCTTGGCGCGAGGCGCTCTCCCTCCAAGGCGCGGTCGATCGATACCGAGAGCTCCGCCAGATCGCACGTGACACTGCATCCGACTGGCCACAAAACGATCCTGATCTGCTCTGGCACCCAAGCTGGCTGCCGATCATCGGGACGGCACAGCCGACAGCACTCGACTGCTCCGTATCGGTGGATGCCCCGACACCGGTAGTCCATGTCGATTGGGCGGACCTCGACCGGTCGCTGCAGCCGCGATTCAGCGTGCCGCGCGCGTCTTCGCTTGGAGAAATGGTCGACTGGTGGATTATGGCGCTCGAAGCCGATATCTGGTACTGGAACGAGGCAGACGGATGGTGGAGGACACGACGTGAGCGCCTCGACCCTCAGCTGCAGACAAATCCGCTGATCTAGGCGGGAGGTGCGCGTCACCAACGACGGGGCCCCGTGATCGTCCTCCAGAATTCGGTACCGCTACGGCATCTTGCTACTTCGTTCAACCGCCATGGCACAAACGTGGCATAATATTGGCATGACCAGAGTAAGAGTGAGCACCACCGTCGACGAGCGTCTCCTGGAGAGTGCTCGCCAGGCACTCGCACCGCTGACGGATGCCGCGATGCTCGACCAGGCACTCACGGCGCTTTTGGACCGCCATCGCGCAGCCGAGATCGACGCTTCATACGCGGCCTACGACGCGCACCCGCTCGATGAGCCCGACGCTTGGGGAGATCTGGGGTCGTTTCGCGAGGCAGCAGCGACATCGTGAGCGCTCCCCCGCTCCCGGCGAGGGGAGACGTGTGGTGGTGCGAGCTGCCGGAAATCGGCCGTCGGCCTGTCGTGGTTCTCTCCCGTGACGCGGCAATCCCGCGCCTGAGGCGCGCACTGGTCGCACCGTGCACGACCACCGTCCGCGACCTGGCGAGCGAGGTGCTCCTGGAGCCCGACCGTGACCCGGTCCCTCGCCGCTCCGCGACCAACCTCGACTCTGTCGAGAGCGTCTCCATTGCGGTCCTGGTGGAGCGCCTCGGACGCCTCGCCGACGACCGCATGCAAGAGGTCTGCGCGGCGCTTGACGTGGCCGTCGAATGCCACGGCTGATCTGACCCTTTCCTCGCCTGAGGGCCACGGTCGGACCTTGGATCGGAAGCCCCTCAGGGCCCGCGCCGCCCGATCAGGACCCGTCGTTCACGAATGGCTGGTAGGCGCGACAGGGCTCGTTGCGCAGGCTCGGGCAGGCGGGCAGCGCCGTCGGCACGCTCACTCCCGGCACGATCGGCAGGGTGAGGCTCGATGGCATGCTCGGCGAGAACGCGATCGACTCGTTCGCGGTCCCGCCTTCCGGCTGCGTTTCTCCGAACGACCACACCGGCTCCGTGCCGTTCGGCGCTGCGATCGTCACCCTGATGCGCGAGCCCGCACGGTAGGCGTGACCCTCGAAGTACAGCGGGATCGTCACCGGGACGAACTGTCCCGCGGGCATCGCTTCCTCGTCGGCAGCGACGAACGTCGGGATCGGCTGGAGTTCGGTGGGCTTCTGAGCGAACATGTTCTTCGCGCTGGTGGCGAGCCTGCGCTCGCTCGCCCGCAGCCACCCGTCCTGGACAAAGGTCTCGTTTCCGTCGGGGCGCACCTCGCTGACGGTCGCCTGGAAATCGACCTCTGGGGTCGAGGACTTGACCCAGAGATGGACCGCCCCGCCACCGATTGCGACGGTGTTGGTCGTGAGCGGCGCCGAGACGTAGGAGACGGCTGAGCCTTCCTGGGGCTGAGCCCATTTCCATTCCCACTGGGACGCATTGCCCCATAGCCCGCCTGAACCCGTGTTGCTCCCGTAGTCCGTCAGCGCAGTGGCCCTCGCGTTGGAGGTGTAGGAATCCACGCCTTCCGCTGTCGGCTTCTTTTCGCTGAGCGCGCCGCCTGCGCCGAGGTACCAGCTCTCCGCCTTGGTGGCGGGGATGGGGAAGCTTGAGAACGAGTCTTCGAATCCGGGGTACGGATCGCCGGGCGTCGTCGTCCCCAGGGGCGAGGCGCCTGCGCCGCTGTCGAACAGGATCCTGATCGACGGGAGTGCTTCGAAGGCCGCGAGGGCCGATTCGTAGGTCAGCTTTTCCTGGATCGGATCCGTCGGGAGCGTGACCACGTCGGTTTTCGCCAGCCCCATCGCTTCCTGGTAGATGACCGGGGCCGCGGCATGGATGACCGCGGCGTTGACGATCGGCGCCTGGTGGGCGACGTAGAGCTCCAAGAAGTCATACAGCCGGTCGAATGTGTATGGGTCGAGTGAATCGATGTGAGCGCCGTTGGTGAAGGTGAACCACTTACGGGTCGTGCCGGTGAAGTGCTGCGCGAGGTCGGCGCAGTGCCCGCCTGTCTGCTCGTCCTCCCACTGGCAGGCCATGAACGTCGGCACGTCGATCTTCTTCACAAACGTGACGGGGTCCAGCGGATCGGCGACCGGCGGGTTGTAGGTGGCATTGGCCTTGATCTTGGACATCAGGTTGGCGGCCTCGCCGTGCAGCGCCTGGTTGGCCTTGCACGTTTCGTCGCCTTCTTCGATGCGCGTGTTCGCCCACGCCTGACCGTGCCCCGGGCTGGCCGGTTCGGCGTTCTGTTGGCGTTGTTCGGCCCACGCGACCGCGAAGCCGGTGTTGAGGATCCCGCCGGGGTAGAGCGTCGAGGCCGTCGCGTCGATCGTGGACAGCGGCGCGATCGCCTCCAGGCCGGCCGGCTGTGTCTGTGCGGTGAACAGCTGACTGATCGCGCCGTATGAGATTCCGAGCATGCCGACCTTGTTGCCGAGCACCCACGGCTGGTGGGCGATCGTTTCGATCACGTCGTAGCCGTCGAGGTTCTGCAGCGTTTCGAAGAAGTCATAGGCGCCCCCCGAGCAGCCGGTCCCGCGCATGTTCACGTCGACCACGGCGAAGCCCATCAGGTTGGCGAGCACGGCGATGCCGTTTTCCGGGCCCGCGGGGTTGGCATAGCCGTAGCCCGAGTACTCGATCAGCGTCGGGTACGGAGGGGTGTAGCTCACCGACGGCACACCGGGAATCGGCAGGGTCGGGAAGTGAAACATCGACGGCACGCCGGGCTCGCCGGCCGGGCTGGTCGGCGGATGGACGTCGATCGCGAGCTTGGTGCCGTCACGCGTGGTCAGGTACGTGTAGCCGTTGTCGGGGATTTCCTGGTTGTAGACACTGGGGTCCCACGGCGCCGAGGCAGCTGTGTGGACGGTTGTCGGGCCGGACGTTTCGCCCGTCGAGGCGAGGCGAACCCGGTACTTCTTGCCGGGCTTCACGTTCCGGAAAAGCAAGCCTCCCTGCGGGTCGGCTTCCTGCGTGGACACGGTCGCGCCGCCCTTGTTCAACAGCGACATCTGCGCGTTCGCAGGCACGCCGGTGACATCGACCTGTTCGACGCTCCCCTGCACGGTGAAGGCCGACGCGCTCGCACACGTCAGCAGCCAGAGCGAGAGCGCTGCGAGCGCCACAACCGCGCCGGCCGGCGTCCGGCGCCGCCGCGCGGATCCCGGTGCCGAGTGGCCGTCACTTGTCAGGCTCGCCACCTGACGGTCTCTGTCACCTCGGCTGGTAGGCCGCACCTTTCGCCCCCGCTCCCCGTGGATTCCCTCTCATCGTCCCGGGCCGGCCTCCCATGGTCCGAACCCAGTCGGGGCGTTCTTACCCACGCGCGGGCGCTCTAAACCACATCCTTCGATGCGTGGCTCGAGCGCCGACCGCAGATCAGCGGCGAGAATGCGGCGAGAGGTGAATGGAGGCACGGTCGCGCGGGCCGGCGGTGAGCTTGTAGAGCACGTCCCCCCAAACCCAGCCGAGGTTGTCCACGCCGCCTGTGTAGAACGACACGACGCGGTAGCCGAGCGGCTCGAGCAGCGCGTGCAGAGCTTGGAACTGCGCGTGCGGTTCGTCAAGCCGGGGGGTGAACTCGCACTCGCACACGACGAACTCGATCGCACCGGCTTCCAAGCGCTTGCCCGCGCCGCGCAGGACCGCCTCCTCGTGGCCCTCGGTGTCGATCTTCAGCAGACCGAGCCGCTCGATGCCCTGGGCGTCGGCGTACTCATCGACGGTCAGGCTGCGCACCTCGATGCGCTCGCCGCCGGCGTGCACGCCGGATTGGTAGCTGGCCTCGCCGCGGGCGATCTCAAGGACACCGGAGCTGTCGGACACGGCCGCGTTGACCGCGTGCGCGGTGGTCGAAGCCGTCGCCTGGAGCAGGAGGGCAAAGCTGTCGGGTAGCGGCTCGAAGCTGTGGATCTGCGCGTCGGGGAAAGCGTCCAGGAGCTTCAGCGTGGTCTCGCCGTGGTGGGCGCCGACGTCGAAGGCGACACCCAGCGCGCGCCCCTGCAGGTAGTGCGCGACGTCCGTGCTCCAGCGCACGCCGAAGGGCGCGTTGTGGAGCATGCGCACCTCGAGGTTGGCGCGTGCCAAGAGACTGCGGAGGGCCCCCTTTGCGCCAGCCATTGGCGGCGATCATAGTTCGGCTGGTGTGGGGGCGGCCTGTCAAGTCCGCGTCGCGAGGCGCCGATAGATCAAGGTAGGCGTACACACAGCTCTTTCATGGCCTCCTCTCCCGCGATTGACCTGAATCTCGCCGGGATCGACCACTCCCGCAAGGCGCGGCTGCTGCTGGTCAGCGCTCGTGGCCTCTATTACGAGGATCCGGCTGCGGCGCTGGCAGACGCGGTCCGCTGCTGCGAGGTGGGTCGCTCCCTCGGCGACGATCAGCTGTGCGCGCGCGCATTTGCCCTGCAGGGCATGATCTCGCTGCACCGCGGCGATCTGCGCGGTGGGCTTGGGTTGGCGCTGGAGGCCGAGCGGCATGCGGGGGCGGGCCATGACTCCGCGACACGCGCGGAGGTGGCGGCCCTGAAGGCACAGATCAGCTTCTTCACGGGCTCCTACGCCGAGGCGCTGCGCCACGCCCAGCTCGCGATCGATCACGCCGACGCGGCAGAGGATCTCGAGTTGCGGGTGTACGTGCGACGCGCGACGTGCCCGATCTTCGGCAACGCTGACGTGCCCGATCTGCGCGAGCGGATCGAGGAGCTGCTGGAGCTGACGATCGAGAACGGCAACCCGTGGGAGGAGGCGATCTCCCGCAACGACCTGGCCTGCTACCTCCAGCAGCACGGCGAGCTGGACGCGGCCTCGAGCGAGCTGGAGCGAGCGCTCGCGGTGGCACGCCGGGTGAACGGCGCCAACAGCTTCGCGCTCGGGGTGATCTACTCGACCCGCGCGGATATTCGCCTGCTGGCGGACAGGACCGAGGACGCGCTGGCGGATGCGGAGCGTTCGATCGAACTGCTGTGCGCGGCGGATGACCCGAACCCGTACGTACTGGGCGCGACCGTGCGCGCAGACGTGCAGGCACGGATGGCAATGGGGCAGCTGGAGGACGCGCTACAGGCCGGCGAGGGGGCCCTCAGTTGGCTGGGGGACCGCGTGCCACAGACACGCAGCGTGATCCTCGCGACGCTCGCATCGACGCTGCGCGAGGCAGGCAGGCTCGAGGAGGCCTACGACACGCTTGCTCGCGCAGCGGAGCTCGAACGCCAGGCGTTTCGAGAGCTCGCGGAGCTGCAGCTGAAGCTCGAAAGGGCGACGCTCGAGCTGCGTGAGCAGGCGGAGCGCGATTGGCTCACGGGCCTGCACAACCGGCGCTACTTCGCGCGCGAGCTCGAGCGCCTCCTAGGCGAGCAGCGCGGTGGTTGGTTCAGCATGGCGGTGGTCGACCTCGACCACTTCAAGTCGATTAACGACCGCTTCGGGCACGAGATCGGCGACCACGTGCTCGTGCGCGTGGCGGCGCTGCTGTGCGAGGTCCTGCGCCAGCCGGACATCGTCGTGCGCAGCGGCGGCGAGGAGTTCCTCGTGCTGATGCCGGCGACGGAGGTTCGTGCCGCCAACGCCTGCTGCGAGCGCATCCGTGAGAGGATCCGCGAGGAGCCGTGGGAGGAGATCGCTGTGGGCCTGGCACTCACGGCGAGCGTGGGCCTCGCGTCGACGGACGACCCGGCTGAGATGGCGGAGCTCGCACGATCGGCCGACCGGCGCCTCTATGAGGCCAAGCGCGCGGGACGCGACCGCGTCGTCGGCGGGACGCCCCCGCGCCGCCTCAGCCGGTCAAGCTGAACGGCCCCCGCAGCACGACGCGCCCGGGCTGCTTGGGGTGGGCGGTGGTCTCCCTCGTGAGCAGGATTTCGCGGTAGTCGGCGGCTGCGGCCGGCAGCAGCGAGCCGCCGGCGAGACGGTGGGTGGATCCCACGGCGGGACTCTTGCTGAGCGCGAGCGCGTTGTGCGGGGAGTTGTACAGCCAGATCGCGTAGTAGAAGCCCTTGGACGCGGGAACGTGCTGCGCTTCGATGAAGAACGCCCGCTTGCCGGCTTCGGCGAGCACGTCGACCACCCCGACGCTCGCGCTTTTCACACCCGTGGGCGGCTTCAGCGAGATCTGGTTCTCGACGGTGGGCCCGGTCTTGGCGGAGGTGCTGGAGGTGCTGGAGGTGGTGCTGGATTTCTTGCCGCTGGAGCCGCCGCTGAGCAGCACCACGGCGACGACGACAGCCGCGACGAGCACTGCGAGCACGATCGCCCCACCGAGCTTCGAGCTGCGCGCCGGGCGCACAGGCGCCGGACCAGATGGAGGCGCAGCGGCAGCGGCGCTCGCGGCGGAGAGATCCTGGAGCGTCTGTGGCGCGCCCGCCCCGGGCGCGACGGGCGGGATGTCGGGCAGATTGGCGTCGGCGAGCGGCGCGAGCTGGGAGGCCACGGCGCTTGCCCATGCGTGCGCGGGCTCGGAGCTCGAGAGCAGGGTGCGGGTGCGCAGGCGTTCGGCAACGCCGGGCTGTTGGCCGAGCAGATAGTCGCCGATCTCCTTGCGGCGCTCGGGGGTGAGATCGCGCGCCTGGCGCGTGGCGAGCACGGCCAGGGCGACCTGCGCGCGGTCGGCCACGGCGTGCTCGGGGATGCCCAGCAACTTGGCAACCTCGGCATAGCTCTTGCGCTGGCGCAGCAGCAGTGACAGCGCGGCGCGCTGGTCGGGTGGAAGCTCGTCCAATCTGCTCATGGTGTGTGTAGGTCCGCCACCGCAGGTGGAGATCCTCACGAGGACCGTAACGAACGACGGTAGGCTATCGTGGCGCCGAGATGGCCACAGCAACCGTCTCGCAGATCAACGAGGCTCCGTTTGGCTTCGATCGCCTGTACGGCCTGGTGTTGGTGTCGCTGTCGGACACGGAGGTCAGCGCCCGCGTGCCGGTGCGCGATGAGCTCAAGCAGCCGGCCGGCCTCGTCCACGGCGGCGTGTACGCGTCGATCGCGGAGTCGATGGCGTCGATCGCGACGGCGCTGGCGGTCGCCCCCGACGGCGAGCAGGCGATGGGCCTGTCAAACAACACGAGCTTCATGCGCCCGATCATCGAGGGCACGATTCACGCTCAGGCGACGCGCCTGCACCGCGGGCGCACGACGTGGGTGTGGGACGTGCGCTTCAGCGACGATCAGGGCCGCACGTGTGCGCTCACGCGGATGACGATCGCGGTGCGCCCGGGGCGTGCGCCGGGCGAGCCGGCTTCTCAGGCGAGTTGAGCGGGCGCAGCGGCGGAGGCACCTGGCGCGGCAGCGGTGTGTCGGCGAAGCCGCTGTTGGGCAGGGCGCTCGGGAGCGTTGTTTCGGGCGCGCCGACTTCGTTGATCGGGACCATCGTGCGCGCGGCTGCCTGGGCGGTGAGGCGGTTGGTGGCGTACACGTCGATGACGACGCCACCGGTGGCCAGCACGATCGTGCTGCCGGACTGCGTGAGCACGGCAGGGACCCCCCTGATGCGGGTCCTGCGCGAAGGGATGGAGCCGCCGGGCAGGAAGCTGTTGTCAGGAGAGGTGACGACCCGCAGCGGCGGCAGGCAGCTGCCCTCGCCGCCCTGCGCGCAGTTGCCGTACTGCACGCTGTAGGCGCCGCCGGGGTCGTGGCTGGCTTCTGTGACTTCCATGCCCTGGAAGGAGCGTCCGAGCCAGTAGACGGGGAACGGCGAGACGATCAGCCCCTCGAGGATGTTGTGGGGGATGGGCTGGACCTGCAGCGTGTTGCCGCAGCTGCAGAGCCCGAGCGCGCACAGCGCAGCCAGAGAAGAGGCGGCGAGACGGCGCACGGCGTCTAGCCCCGGTAGCGGTTGGTGATGGGCATGCGCCGGTCGCGCCCGAACGCGCGCGGGGTGATCTTGATGCCGGGCGGCGCCTGGCGTCGCTTGTACTCGGCGAGGTCCACGAGCCGGATCGTACGCTGCACATCCTCAGCGGGCAGGCCCTGCGCGATCAGCTGCTCGGCGCTCTGGTCGAGCTCGACGTAGCCCTCGAGGATGCGGTCGAGCACCGCGTAGGGAGGCAGCGAGTCCTCGTCGCGCTGGTCGTGGCGCAGCTCGGCGGAGGGGGCGCGCTCGATGATCGTTATCGGGATCGGCCGGCGGGCAGCGGCGGGCGGCGCATCGTCGACGCTGTCCTGTGGCCCGCCGGCTTGGCTGGCGATCGCGTCCGCGGCGAGCGCGCCGGCGTCGCTGTTGCGCCACGTACACAGGCGGTAGACGAGCGTCTTCGGAACGTCCTTGATCAGCGCGAAGCCACCGGCGAGGTCGCCGTAAAGGGTCGTGTAGCCGACGGACATCTCGGACTTGTTGCCGGTGGCGAGCACCAGCCAGCCGAACTTGTTGGAGAGCGCCATCAGCAGGTTGCCGCGGATGCGGGCCTGCAGGTTCTCCTCGGTGAGATCCTGCTCGCGACCGGCGAACTCCGACTGCAGTGCGATCTCGTAGGAGCCCATCACGGGTGCAATCTCGAACTCGTGCACATGCGTGCCGAGCGCGGCTGCGAGCGCGCGCGCATCGTCCTGGGTGGCAGAGGAGGAGTATGGGGAGGGCATGATCGCGGTGTTCACGCACCGCGGGCCGAGCGCGTCGGCGGCGATACAGGCGACGAGCGCGGAGTCGATCCCGCCGGAGAGGCCGAGGACGACGTGCTGGAAACCGTTCTTGCGCACGTAGTCGCGCAGCCCGAGCGCGAGCGCGGTGTAGACCTCGGCCTCCTCCGGCGCCAGCAACTCCCCAGGAGGACCGCTGAGCTGCGCGACGCGGCGTCCTCGGTCGCTCGCGTGCGAAGCACGCGACGCGGGCGGGTGGGCTTCGGTCCTTGCCTCGCTTGCCCATCGGCCCTCCTGGGCGCTCGTGTTCAGGGCCGGCAGGACGAGCGCGCTCTGCTGCGAGCGCCGGGCGGCGGGACGCTGGCTGGGGTCGCGCAGACGCGCGGCGGCGGCGGCCTGAAGGTCGACGTCACACACGAGCAGCTGCTCGCGGAACTGGGCGGCGCGGGCGACGGTCACGCCGTTGTGGTCGATCACGCAGGAGTGCCCGTCGAAGACGAGCTCGTCCTGGCCGCCGACGAGCGCGCAGAAGGCAACGCAGGCGACGTTGTCGCGGGCGCGCTGGGCGAACATGCGCTCGCGCTGGGCACCCTTGCCGGCGTGGTAGGGCGAGGCGGAGATGTTGAGGATCAGCGTGGCTCCCGCGTGCGCCTCGTCGCTGGCGGGCGGGCCGGGCTCCCACATGTCCTCGCAGACTGTCAGCCCGATGCGCTCCGAGCCGACGTCGATGACGGCGCCGGCGGGCCCGGCCTGGAAGTAGCGCTGCTCGTCGAAGACCCCGTAGTTGGGCAGGTAGACCTTGCGGTAGACGGCGTGGACAGCTCCGTCGGCGAGCACAGCGGCGGAGTTGAAGACGTCCTCGGCACGCTCGGGGAAGCCGACGACGGCGACGATCTCACGTGCCTGCGTGGCGAGCCCGGCGAGCGCGGCTGCGGCGTCGGCGAGGAAGTGCTCCTTGAGCAACAGGTCCTCGGGCGGGTAGCCGGTGAGCGCGAGCTCGGGGAACAGGACGAGCTCTGCGCCCTGCTCTACGGCGGCGCGCATGGCCTCGCCGATGCGTTCGGCGTTGCCGTATATGTCGCCGACGGTGGCGTTCAGCTGACAGAGGGCGAGACGCACCTCAGCTAGCGCTGGCGGGCTTCTTCGCCGAGCCGCCGGAGCCAGCGGCGTGTTTGGCCGCGGCGGTCGTGCCGTTGTGGCCCGCGGACTTGGGTTTGCGCCCGCTGCGGGCGCGCCCGGGTTTGGCGCTTGGTGGGCGCACGCCGGCGGCGCGCGCGAGGCTTGCGACGGCGGAGCGCAGGTCCAGCGCGATCCCGTCTAGGTCGGGTAGCGCGTCGTAGTCGCCGAGCAGCCCGAAGCCCAGGTGACCGTCGTAGCTCATGACGGCGATCCCCAGCGCCTGGCGCTGGGCGAGCGGTACGACCGGATAGAGCACCTGCAGGCGCCGTCCAAGCAAATAGAGCGGGAACTGCGGGCCTGGGACGTTGGTGACGACGAGGTTGAAGAACGGCTGGCGTGCCTGCAGGCGCGCGGCCTGGCTGAGGATCGTGGGCGGCGCGAAGCCGGCGAGGTTGGTCAACACCTGCGCGCCGACCGCCTGACCGGACTTCTTCAGGTCCTCCATGGCGGCGGAGATCTTGTGCAGGCATTCAGCCGGGTTCTCGACGCCGACGGGCAGCGGCGCCCACATCGCGGCGACCTGGTTTCCGAGCGTGCCACGCTGCTCCTTGGAGCGCACGGACACGGGCACCATCGCCTTGAGCACGAGATCCTTGGTGTCGTGGCCGTGGCTGCGCAGGAAGCGTCCGAGCGAGAGCGCCACGGCTGTGAGGACAACGTCGTTGAGCGTGCCGCCGAGAGAGTCCTTGATCGCCTTGAACGTGTCTAGATCGGTGTCGAGGAACGTGTACCGGCGGTGCGGGCCGATGTCGACGTTGAAAGGGCTGGGCGGTGCTGGCGCGTTGATCCCGGCGAGCGTGGTCGCGCCGATGCTGGCGAGGCCGTCCTTGATCTGCCCGGCGGCCTTGCGGGGCGCACGCAGCAGCGCGCGGGCACCGCGCGCCATCTCAGCGGGAACGGTGGAGCGTTCGATCAGCGCCTCGCCGAGCAGCTTGGCGGGTCCGGGCAGCGGCTTTGCGCTCCACGGAGACGACGGCGCGGTTGGGGCAGGCTCGGCAGCGGTGTCGAACAGCACGGTGGTGATGTCCACGCCGGAGATGCCGTCGACGAGCGCGTGGTGGGTCTTTGCGATCAGCGCGAAGCGCCCGCCGGACATGCTCTGCACGAGCCACATCTCCCACAGCGGCTTGGAGCGATCCAGGCGCTGGGAGAACAGCCGTCCGGCGAGCCGCTTGAGCGCGGCGTCGTCGGCCGGCTGTGGCAGCGCGGTGTGGCGGATGTGGTAGTAGGGGTTGAAGTGCGGATCGTCCGCCCACACGGGCCGGCCCTGGCCGAGGGGCACGTAGGCGAGTCGCTGGCGATAGCGCGGCACCAGGTGCAGCCTGCTCTGGATGTGGTCGATCAGCTCGCGCAGCGTCGGGGCTGCTCCTTCGAAGACCATCACGGAGGCGACGTGCATGTGGGCGTCGGAGTGGTCCTCGAGATGCAGGAACGTCGAGTCCAGTGCTGTCAGGCGGTCGGGGTTGGCCACGACTGCGATTGTCGCTGTTGCGGGCCCCCGCGTCAACGACCTTCGCAAAAGAGCAGTCCCCTGCCTGCTCTGCTCGTCACTCCTCCTCGGCTGACTCTCCGTGGATGTCCATGAGCGCGATGCGCTCGGCCATCCGCAGCAGCCCGATCAGCCCGTGCGGGCGCACGTCGGCGCCGGGTCGCACGGCAACCGACGATCCGTGGGGGCCGAGCACCTCCACGATCGTGCACACGTCGCCAATCTGGCAGTCATCGCCAAAGCGGCCTTCCAGCGCCTCCATCTGTTCTGCCACGACCTGCCCGATCTTGGTTGCGTCCAGCGACATGTGGCGAGCTCCTAAGGGTTGGGATCCAGGGAGGGGGGATCATCGCTGAGGATCGCGTTCGAGGAGGTGTGCCCGGCGGCCGGCGCTGCGCCGTGCCGTCGACCGGCACGTGTGTCCCGCGTAGCACCGCCGGAGTAGCCTGCTGAAGTCCAGAAACGGTCGACGGCTTTGGCCACCCGACGGCGGCAAGGAGGATCGATGGCAGACAGTGCTCCAGTTGGAATCGAGCATCGCCGCAGGGGTCCCGTGAGGACCGAGCGCCACCTCGCGAAGGCGCTACATCCGACCCCTAGCGTGCTCAGGGAAGCGATGAGCGAGGTCGACGGCTTCAATGCGAAGTTCGCGGTGCTGATCACACGTCTCGTGGGGACGATGTGGTGCGCCTACCTGTTCGGTGTGATCGCCCTGATCGGACTTGGTCCGGCCTTGAAACCGGGCGGTGAGGGAATCATCGCCTGGATCGCGCAGACGTTCCTGCAACTCGTCCTGCTGTCGGTGATCATGGTCGGTCAGAACGTGCAGAGCCTCGCCGCCGACGCGCAGGCCGCGCACACGTTCAGAGATGCTGAGACGATCCTCGACCGTCTCGACGTGCACACCCAGGGAGGCATCAGGGCGGTCCTCGACCGGCTTGACGAAATCGCCCCGCCCACCGCCGGATGATGCCCAAGCAGAACCCGTTGACACGACTTGACGCCGTGGCCGCCGGCCTCGGGAGGATGGCTGATGAGCTCCACACCATCTACGGAGAGCCGACCCCGAACCTCCTCTACTGGCGCAACGAGATCGTCGAGGCGATCGAGGAACTGTCGGTGAATATCCCCCGTTTGGCCGATTGATGAATCGTGGTCTCACCGCTTAGGTGTCTGGGCGGGCTGTCGGCATTTCCGGTGAAACCCCGGAGGCACGAACCCCCCTGTGCCGTTCGGCAGCCCGCTTACTCGCTTCGACGTGAAGGCTCTGGGAGAATGGGGTATCTCGACCGCCGTGATCCTCATCGTAGTCCTCGTGCTCCTGGTGCTCGGAGACCTGGCCGTCGTCCACGCGTGGACTCATAGGAATCGACCGAGCGATCCCGTTAAGCCAAACGAGACCGGTGAACAGGACCCGCCGACGGCCGCTTGAAGTAAGTCGTATTGGTCTGCCCAGACCGCGAACGGCGCCGTTTGCGTTCCTTTGTTTCCAGCCTAGTGACAAGTTTTAGATTGGCATTAGATGCGCCTCAAACCTGATTGGCAAGCCAGATATCGGGCGAAAGACTGAAGCTGTCACCACCCGAGTGTGATGACGATCACACAAGAAAGGGGTTGACCTTCTATCCTCCTGACGATTGTTTGAATCGCCGAGTCGTCTCCGCTCATGGAGGCGAACGGGGGACCCACTGCCGGCTCACCTGAAAACGAGCCGGATGGGGCGAATCGGCCGCTGGTGCTTGCGGCTGTAACGCTCGGTCTACACATGCCCATGCATGTGATCGACCGGTGTGAGCCCGACAGCTAACCCCGTAGGCGTTGACAAGGAGGTTCGTCACTTAATGTACGTCCCCGCGACGCCGCAGACTGCGGCGCCTCTGGCCCCGGTCGGTATCGAGTCATCTGATCCGACCATCATCACCCCGTCACCCACGGCACTCCACGTTCACAGAGACAGGCTCGACGTCCTGGACGACCATCGCACGAGCGTCACCGGCACGCTCACCGAAGGCCGCCACACGGCGCTCGCAGACGAGCTCGTGGCACTGGAAGCGCTGGGTCGCGACGGCTGGAAGCCGGTCACCCGCACGCACACGGGTGCCCGCGGACGCTTCCGCCTCAGCTACCTTCCCCGCAAGCTCGGCAGCCGCTGGCTGCGCCTGCGTTACGCAGGCGACGCCGCTGATCTGCCCGCGCGGCGACGCCTGGGCCGCTTGAACGTCTTTCGCCTCGCCGAGGCGTCGTGGTACGGGGGCGGTGGAAGCCTCGCGTGCGGCGGCTCGCTGACCAGCTCGACGATGGGCGTGGCCAACAAGACGCTGCCCTGCGGCACGCTCGTCACGCTGCGCTACGACGGGCGCACGGTCCGAGTTCCCGTCGTCGACCGCGGTCCTTACGTCGCCGGACGCGAATTCGACCTCACCGAAGCAACCAAGAACGCGCTCGGCTTCGCGGGCGTTGGGGAGGTCTGGAGCACGAGCTGAAAATCTGCACGTGCTCGTGCAGCATGGGCGCCCTCGTGCAGGGGTTGGATTTCCGGCTCGTGGTTCATTGAATCTCGTCGATGTCTGTAGCTATGAGAGCGTCGCGGGGCCAGGTATGGCTCGATAGCCTCGATTGGAGCTGGCCCGGACAGGGAGGGGCGGCGGTCGAAGTCCTGCCGCCCCCCTGGATCCCGGCATTCCCGCCGCGGCGAGCGCCGGCCGTTGCCCGCCCGGCCGGACCCCCGGCTTGGCGCGCTCCGCGCACCCGCGGCCAGCGACTGCTGATTGGGGTTCTGCTGAGCGTGCTGGCGTCGTTCTGCTTGCTGCTCGCGCGGGGCGAACAGACCTCGCTGGCGAGCCTCGTCGGACTCCCCGGCGCCGGCACGGTCGAACAGGAAGCGCCCGCGATCAGCTCCGCGCCCGCGGTATCGACGCTGCCGACGCTCGAACCGGTCAGCCAGGACGCGGCGGGCAGCGCAATCGTGGAAGCCAACTACTCCTCGCCCGCCGTGCACGGGATCGGCTCGTTCCTCGCCTACCTGCCGCCGGGCTACGGGAGCACCGCCGCCCACTACCCCGTTTTCTACCTGCTCACCGGCAATGACCAGTCCGACAGCGCCTTCCTGCAGATCGGCATCCAGAGCCAGCTCGATCGGCTGATCTCCAGGCACGAGATTCCGCCGGTGATCGCGGTGATGATCCAGGGCGGACCAGGATCGAACAACTGGCGCAACGCGGGCGCGCTGCGCTACGAACGCTACATCCTGGAAGTCCAGGAAATGGTCGACCGGATGCTCCCGACCGTCCCCACGCGCAGCGCGCGCGCCGTGATGGGCGACTCGATGGGCGCCTATGGCGCGATGAACGTCGCGCTCTCCAACCCCTACCGCTTCTCGGTCGTCGAGAGCTGGCTCGGCTTCTTCAACGGCCTGGAAGGCGATCTGCGCACCGACCGGCCGGTGATCAAGCGGCTCGGGTTGCACGCCTTCGTCTACGGCGGCGAACAGGACCACATCGCCAACCCCGCCGAGGACCTGCCGTTTGCCGCTGCGCTGCGTGGCGCGGGCGCCAATGCAGATGGAGCGATCTACCCGGGCGAACACAACCTGGGGACCGTCGAAGCGCACCTCACGAGCATGCTCACGTTCGCCGGGCGCTCGCTCGGCGCCGCAAAGTCGCGTGGCACGAGCTGAGCGCAGCTGGCTGCGCGCGGGCGCGCTTGGCGCCCTGGGCGCGAGCTCGATCGGAGCGGTTGCGGCTGGAGCGCTGGCCGGTGGCGCGGTGGCCGTCGGTGCGATGGCGATCGGAAAGCTCGCGGTGAAGCGCGCTGCAATCGACTCGCTGCGCGTGGGGAGTCTCGAGATCGATCGTCTGACCGTCGGTGAGCTCATCGTACGCGACGCATCTTGGCCAGCCAGCCAGTAGCATGTACGCGTCCTGTGAGAGCGATCGCGGGGGGTCCTGGTGGCGGCGGTGCGTAGCGATCTCGAGAGCGTCGAACTGACTTCGCGCGAGCTCTGGCTCGACGGGCCGCCGCACGAGATGTTCAAGCAGCTGCGCGGCGGCTGCCCGATCCACTGGACTGAGAGCTTCGAAGACTTCCCCGGCGAGCCCGGCTTCTGGTCGGTGACCACGGCGGAGGACATCCACACGGTCAGCCGCGACTGGCAGACGTACTCCTCCGAACAGGGCATCACCGCGGCAGGCGTGCTGCCGCTGGAGCTCACGCAGGCGATGTTCATCGGCATGGACCCGCCCAAGCACGATCGCCTGAAGGCGCTGTTCCAGGCTGGATTCACGCCCAAGCGGATCGCCGCGCACGAGCAGGAGATCCGCGCGATCGTGCTGGGCGTGCTCGATCGTTTGGAGGGCCCGCCCACCCGCGAGAGCTGCGACCTCGTGGGCGAGCTTGCCCAGCCTGTGGTGGCGCGCGTGATCGGCAGCTTCATGGGGATCGCCGAGGAGGACGATGAGATCTGGGCGCGGTTGATGAACTCAACGCTCGGAGCAGGCGACCCGGACGTCAACCCGAATGGCATCGAGGGTGCCCTGCAGCGGGACATACCGGAGATATTCGAGCGCTGCCGGCTGCTGATCGCCGAGCGCCGCGAGCGCCCTACCGACGATCTGACGAGCGTGCTCGTACATGCGGAGGTGGATGGAGAGAAACTCGAGGAACACGAGATCGTGATGGGGTTCTTCCTGCTCATGGCCGCGGGCAACGACTCGACCAAGGCCACCTTCTGCTCCGCGGTGCGGGCGCTGATGGAGGACCCTGAGCAGATGCAGCTGCTGCTCGACGATCCGAGCTTGATCCCCGCCGCGGTCGAGGAGGCGCTGCGCATGTTCCCCGCGTTCGCTCACTTCCGCCGGACCGCCACGCAGGACACCGAGCTGCACGGTCAGAAGATCCGCGCGGGGGAGAAGGTCGTGCTGTGGTACGCCTCCTCCAATCGCGACGAGACTCGCTACGAGGACCCCGACCGCTTCGACGTGCGCCGCAACCCCGACCACCAGGCCTTCGGCGCCGGCGGCAGGCACTTCTGCCTGGGCACCGCGCTGGCGCGCCTGGAGCTTCGGATCATGCTGGAGGAGACGCTCAAGCGCTACCCGCGCATAGCGCCCGCCGGCATCGCTAGCTACGTCGAATCACCCTTCATCAATCAGCTCAAGCTGTTCCCCGTCCGGCTCGCGGCCTAGGTCGCGAGCCGGACGGCCCTCTAATCGCGCCCACGCCGCTCGCGCGCGGGTGCCTAGGATTGCCGCGTGCGGCAGCTGAGAACCCAGCGATTGCTGCTGCGACCCTGGCGCGCGGAGGACCGCGAGCCGTTTGCTGCGATGAACGCGGACCCCACCGTGATGGAGTACTTCCCGGCGACGCTCAGCCGCGATAAGAGCGACGCGCTCGCTGAGCGCATCGACAGTGACATCCAGCGACTGGGATATGGCTTCTGGGCGGCGGAGATCCCGGGGGAGGCAGCCTTCATCGGCTTCGTCGGAATCGTGGCAGCCAACAGCGACATGCCCTTCGCGCCCGCGATCGAGATCGGCTGGCGCCTGGCCAAGGAGCACTGGGGGAGGGGGTTCGCCAGCGAGGGCGCCCGAGCGGCGGCCGACTTCGGCTTCGAAGAGCTCGGCCTCGAGCAGATCGTGGCGCTCACCGCCGCCGGGAACGCGCGCTCGCGCCGTGTGATGGACCGCCTCGGGATGCGCCGCGACCCTGCCGAGGACTTCCTCTACCCGACCCTGGCGGTCGACGATCCGATCGCGCCGCACGTGCTCTATCGAGTGACCGCTCAGATGCTGCGGTGACGCGCGCAGATCGTCGCGATCGTCTCCAGCCCCCGGTCTGGATCGACCGGCAGCTCGGCCAGACCGGCCGCCAGTTCGACCACATCGTCGATGCTCGCACGGCCGCGTAAATCGCCGCACCAGCGCTCCAGCCAGCGCAGCGTCCACTCGTCGAACGCGTCCGGCCGCTGCACCGCCACCAGAGGCAGGAAACGCAGCGTCAGAGCCAAATCCAGCGGCCGTCCGCGCTCGTGCGCGAGAACTCTCGCGAGTGAGATCGCGAAGTCGAGCTCGCCGCGGTCGAGGTGCGCTTCGAGCTCTCTGGCTGTGCGGTAGGGCCTGGACATACGAACACATGTTCGCACGCTACGGTCATGTCCACAAGCTCGCCGGAGATCGTGCGCCTATGCTCGTGGCGTGTGCGGGCGCTACACCAACACCGCGGGCCCCGAAGAACTGAACGACCGCTTCAAAGTCCCGATCTCGCGGGCGACGGGGACGCGACGCTTCAACATCGCGCCCACGGAAGAGGTGCTGGCGATCGTCGCGCCCAAGGGCGAGGCGCAGGCGCGCACGCTGCGCTGGGGCCTCGTGCCGCCGTGGGCGAGCGACCTGAAGGGCTCCGCCAGGATGATCAACGCGCGGATGGAGACCGTGGCCAGCAAGCCCGCCTACCGCAACCTGATCCCCAAGTCCTCGCGGCGCGCGCTGCAGATCGCAGACGGCTACTTCGAGTGGCTAAAGCCAGAGAAGCGCGACACGCCGCGCCAGCCCTTCTACTTCCAGGTCGACGGCGGCGTGCCGTTCGCGTTCGCCGCCGTGTGGACACCCGCAAAGATCGACGGCCAGTGGATCGAGAGCGTGGCGCTGCTCACCTGCGACTCGAAGCCCAATCC
>Ga0209006_10000482_pt1 | contig 38123 bp, 29 predicted proteins | sample JacPin_JW_Ref_O2_FD_188567 | JGI IMG/M metagenome (GOLD analysis project Ga0209006, IMG submission 188567) | Forest soil microbial communities from Algoma, Ontario, Canada - Jack Pine, Ontario site 1_JW_Ref_O2 (SPAdes) (version 2) | ecosystem: Environmental > Terrestrial > Soil > Boreal... | reverse complement strand
CTGTTTTGTTCGCCTTAAAAAACAAGGAAACACACGCCCAATTGACGAGACTTTACACCTTTCCCCGAGTTCGGGCAAGAAATCTTTTGTTGTTTGGCGAAATTCTTCTCGTAATCTAGGCGGCTTAAGAGATGCGATTACAATGACTGCTTTCCACTTGTGAGGAACTGATTTGAGATCTCGACTTGAGCCGGCGAGCAGTCCACGAACTTCCAAGAAATGCGTGCCTACAGTCGATAGCTCCCCTGGCAGGGAAACGCAAATTACGCGACGGGATTTTCTTGGCACTACGTTGTTAGCCTCCGGCTCGGCATTGCTTGCTGGCGTGACGCCGGCGGAACTTCTCGCGGTTCGCGCCACAAGGGACGATGCCCCCGACTACTTCACCGGCGACGCCGGCGTTGGAGAATATGCCAGTTCGAACGGCAATACCTGGAAAGTCTTGCAGGCTGGTCACGCTATTCGGGATGGACAGTATGATCCGCTCCCGAATGACATTGTCGATACCAAGGAAACTTATGACTGCGTGGTCGTGGGCGGCGGGATCAGCGGACTGGCGGCGGGTTTGTTTTTCAAGCGTAGCGCTGGGCCGGGCATGAAGTGCCTAATTCTTGAGAATCATCCCATCTTCGGCGGGGAAGCAAAACAGAATGAATTCTTAGTCGACGGAAAGCGGCTGATCGCGCATCAGGGCTCGGCGATTTATCAGATTCAGTATCCGCATAGTTTTCTGGCGCGCTTTTACGAATCGATTGGTTTGCGAACTCCCGATCTCAAGTATCAGAGTTGGGCTGGACCGGGAAAAGAATTTCCGCTCTCCAAGACTCCATATGAAGCGGTCGGATTGCAGCACGGCCAATATGGTTTCTGGTTCGGTGCAAAGTTCGGAAGTACTCCCGGCAGTAAGTCCGAAGGCAAGTCAGGAATGTGGTTGATCGATCCTGTAGGCAAAGATCTGAAAGGCGCTCCGGTCGCGGACGCGGCTCGGATGGAATGGCTGCGTTGGCTGAAAGGCGAGGCGATCGAGAAAGCGAAATTTGAACGCCCCAAGGTTGAGGGCGACGCGATTTCGCGCTATCTCGATTCGATTACGCTCGAACAGCACTATATCGAGCGCTTCGGCTTGAGCCGAGAGACTGTGCGGAGATTTCTTTCGCCTGTGGAAGGCGGCGGATCGGGACTCGGTCCGGATGCTTTGTCGGCGTACTCCGACTATGCGTTTGAGATGTTGCATCCGCTGCCGGAAGAAGAAGGCGGCTCGGACGAAATGTTTCCCGGCGGCAATACAACGATTGCGCGATTGCTGGTGAAAAGCCTGATTCCGAATTCGATCGTTGGCCCGGCTAACGTGGAAGGCGTCAGCAAGAATACGGTGAATTTTTCCGCGCTGGATGTACCCGGCGCGGCGGCCAGAGTTCGGCTGTCTTCGACCGTAATCCATGTGCAGCATGATGGAGAACCGAACACAGCGAATTCGGTAACGGTTATTTACGCGCAGGCAGGGCAGCTGCATAAAGTGAAGGCCCGCTCCGTAGTCATGGCGGGCGGATGTTGGACCACCAGGCACATCGTCAAAGATCTTCCGGAAACGCATCGCACTGCTTACGCGCAGTTCTACCGCTCGCCATGCATGATGGCCAATGTTGCAGTCAGGAATTGGCGCTTCCTATACAAGATGGGGATGAGTGGCTGCCGCTGGTTCGAAGGGATTGGGAATTACATGGAGGTCCGCAAGCTGGCCTTGACCGGTGTCGAGAATTCTACGATCGGACCGGACTCGCCGATTGTGCTGAGCTTGAAGGTGCTCTATTCGTATCCGGGAGATTCAACGGAGAATCAGGGGCATCGAGGACGCGCCGAAATGATCGGCACATCCTTCAAAGACTACGAGGGGCAAATTCGCCAACAGTTTGATGCGATGTTTGCGAGCACGGGTTTCGACTCCGCTCGCAACATCGCCGGAATCATTTTGAACCGATGGGGGCACGCGTACTTGAGTCCGCAACCGGGGTTTTTCTTTGGCCGCGAAGGCCAGCCCGCGCCGCGCGAAATTCTGCGCCGCGCGCCCTTTGGCCGGATTGCTTTTGCCAACACCGATCTGGCCGGCGCTATGGACCATCGATATTCCATCCTCGAGGCCCAGCGCGCCGTGGGGCAATTGTTCGATCAAGTGCTCACCGCATGATCAAAACTTCACCATGATCGCGTAGCGGATGCTCGGTTCGTCTCTCCGCAGATCGGGACACCAGCCAGCTCCCGCCACACAGGTAAAGCCCGGTGTCGCCGACAAGAACGGGCCAGGCGCGAACGTCGTGCCCGGTATGACCGATCCAGCCGAGGGATTCGGAATCGTACTCGGCGAACCATTGATTCCCGGTGTGATTCCGCCGCGGCCCGTCCAGTATGGGACGTTGGCGTGGCGGTATCCATATTCTGTACGGAAAGTGATGTACTGCTTCGGCATCCAATCAAACGTGAGTGAACCATCCCATGCCTTGTAGGGATCTCCCGGATTCTGGGTGAAATAGGGCGAGCCGGTGATTGCATCGGCACCGTTGATCGGCGGAAGCAAGGTCAGGTAGCGGCCGGGGTTGTCCATGGCTCCGCCGCCGAGAGTGAGGCCGTACGTGTCCTTCTTGAACCACCAGCGGTTGTAGAGCATCCATCCGGCGAAGGTCTGCTTGTGGCTGATGGCGGTGTTGTGATGGCAATTCACGTTGTTGTAGTTCGTCGTTCCTTGCGCGGTCGTGAACGATCCGTTGCCGCCGTATTCGCATCCCAGATCGCCGGTGACTGAAAACGCCATCTTATCGAGGAACTGTTGGGGCCGGTCGTAATACTTGACCTCGGCGCTGTCGTCGGTGTGAATGCGCGAGCGTCCAAACTGGCCGTTGCCGTTGCCGAGCGTGTCTTCTCCCATGCCGTAGTTATTGAAGACGAGCGAGAGCCACGATTTCGGACGATATAGAATTTGTCCGCCGAGACCGGGCTTGCTGCCCAGGCGACCGTAGGATTGCCATCCGTTGATGATCCAGGGTTCGATTTTCAGTTTCTCGGTCGGGAACCACTGAATGCGAAGACCGTTGAAAAACCACGGCGTATTCGAAGAAACATACGACGGTTGGTAAGCCCAGTTGTCGAAGTTGTAGTAGCTGAATAATCCGATGTATGAAACGAAAATCCCAGCGTCGACGTTAATGCCGTGGTTGACGTTGAAGTGATAGCCGGCGTTGGCCTCGGAGACATATTTATATGCTCCGCGCAGGTCCCATTGCCCGCGGCCTGCGCTGGCATCGTTGCGTGGCGTAGTGACGCCGAACATGCCAAACATGGTCAGGATGCGGGCGTTCACGTTCTCCCAGTGGAGGTTGCCGCCGAAGCTGATCTGCTCCACCTGAAATTCGTCGGAGCGGAAAATTTCGGTCGAGCCTCCCATGGTGTCATCGCGGGGATGGTTGAGATCCATGATGTAGTGGGTGTCCACACGCACTTCTGGCGTGAAGAATTTCGAATCCCAAACCGCATCCTTGTTGCGTGCATTGCCATTGAGCCAGGTCCAGTCGGCATAGGCAAAGGGCGCCGACGGTGTGGATGCTGCCGGCTGTTCGGTCGCGCTCGCTTGAGTTGTCTGCGCCGTTTCAACGGCTGCGCGGGCCGGCGCGCTTGTGGAGTCGGCAGAGGCTTCCGCCGGTTTTGCATTTGGCGTCGCGGCTGTGGTCGCGGTGGGAGCTATGATCGAATTTGGCGCCACAGCAGGGGTTGGCGTTGCGGGCGAAGTCGATGCAGTTTCACCTGCGATGCGACTCTTTAGTAAAGCTTTCAATTCCTCGATTTCCGCCTGCAGGGCGGCGAGTTGCTTCGCTACGGCAGGAGAGATATCTGGATCCGACGCGAGTGGCGTTGACGCCTTCTTCGACGTCGAATCGTTGGCGTCGGCGCTCTTGCTGGAAGTATCTCTCGAACTGGAATCTCCGGAAGCAGAAGCTCGTAGATCCGCCGTTTGCGCGATGCAGTTTGCACCGGCCAATGCGAAGGTAAAAATCAGGATGATAGCGATCAACAAACCGGCGCACTTCCGCGCCTGGCGATTCAAAGTCGTCATGGACTTTTCTCCAACAGCTATAAAAATGAATTTCATTTCCCGAGCGAACAAAATCGTGCGGTCCCAGTTCCATACCAGGCTCCCCGAGTCACGACTCTTACAATTCCAGCAGCAAAGTCATAAAGAGGGCATAAAGAATTTGGGAGGAGTTTATAAAGACGTAACTATCGGGAAACGCAGCGGATCGTTCTACTCAGATCGTTGGGCGGAGGCGCGAGGGAGAACATTCTGGTTAAGGCGGAAGAAATTCTTTGGATCATAGTGCGTCTTGACCGCAACCATGCGATCCCAGCGTTGATGGTAGGCCTCGGGAACACGATCCTGCTCATCGCCGCTCATGAAGTTCACGTAGACGCCCGGTTTCATGGCGGGCCGGAGTTGGTTGAAGGTGCTGCGAATCCAGGAAATGTGTTTCTCGTCGTCGGATGGATCGGACCAGTTCGCCAGCAGGTTCATGATGAACGGCGCGCTGCGGTCGCCGAATGCGGTTGCATCGGCGCTGACTTTTCCAGCGGCACCGCCGAGATAAGCAAGTTCAATCTGCGTTTCGGGGGAAGGAATGGTCACGAGCGCGTCCAGGCAGCGATCGATTGTGCCATCGTCGAGATAGTTGAAGTAGCCCGACTTTGTGTAGTAGCGGCGGCCGTGCGGAAACGCGGAATCGGCCATCGTCTGCAGATCGAGAAACGAAATAATCTTGCTGCTCACCGAATCTGGATGGCAGAGGGCGAGCGCGGTTTGCATGGTCGTGTGTCCGGCATCGGGATCGCCGGTCCAGATGATCGAACTTCCGGCTACAGACCGCCCGCGCAATGACGGCGGAATGCTATTTGTAGTTGGTGCAATCCGCAGATCGATATTCCATTTCAAATCAATCGGCGCGCCAGCCATGAAGTCGCGCCAATGTTCGAGCAAACGGCGAATGTCGCTTTCGGCGGTAAGGCCTTCCGCCAATACAACCGATTTGAGAGGATGCAGCTTTACTTCGAATTCGGTGACCACTCCGAAGTTGCCGCCGCCTCCGCGCAGAGCCCAGAACAAATCTGCATTTTCTTTTGCATTGGCTCGCACGATAGAGCTGTCGGCTGCGACCATGGTGAACCCCTCAACATTGTCGCAGGATAATCCGAAGCGGCGAGTCAACCATCCGGTACCTCCGCCGAGAACCAGCCCTGACGCTCCCGTGTGAGAGACCACGCCGGAAGGGAAGACGAGGCCTTCTTTTTGTGTCGCATTATCGATCGAGCCCAGCAAACAGCCGCCAGCAAAACGCGCGCGGAGGATCGCGGGATCGACGGTGACCTGTCGCATTCTGGAAAGGTCGATGACCAAGCCGCCTTCGCAGGTGCTGAAACCGGCAAGGCTGTGCCCTCCGCAACGAACGGCCGTGACGATGCCCAGCGCGGATGCGATTCGGATTGCGCTTTGGATATCGCCTACATCGGCGCAGCGAGCGATCAAGCCTGGCTTGCGAGCGACCATGCCATTCCAAACCAGCCGCGCCTCTTCGTAGCCGTCATCACGCGGACACAACAGATCGCCCTTAAAGTTTTGCCGGAGCGAAGAGTAAACTTCCTCGGAGACGTCGATCATTTTCAACTCTCTTTTATCAACTCTTGCCCGGGACCTTTAGCCGGTCGGCGCCGCCAGTAGATGATCGAGACCAGCGCCAGAAAAATAACGAATGCCGGCACCGACCACTGTAATCCGTCGACGAAAAATGTCGTGATGGAGATGGCAATAAAAAACAAAATCCCGATGACGCTAAAAAATGGATGCGCGGGAAGCCGCATAGGCAGGCTTTCCAACCGCTGCGGCGTGATTGCCTTACGAAAACGCAGGTGCGTGAACAGAATCACCAGCCAGACGAAAAACATGCCCGCGACGGCGCACCCATAAAGCATCAGGAAAGCATTCTTTGGGGCAAAAACAGCGAGCAGGATCGCCACAATGATCCCTGCGGTAGAAGCCAGCAGTGCGCGGTGTGGCACGCCGTTGCGGCTCACTTTGCCCATCCAGGCGGGAGCATAGCCTCCCTCGCCAAGCGAGAACAGCATCCGCGTGGAAAGATACAGATTCGTATTTACGCTCGAAAGCGCCGCTGTGAGCACTACAAAATTCATGATTCCAGCGGCGAACGGTATATGAGCTCCTGCAAACGCAATCACAAACGGACTGCCGGAAAGAGTCGACGATCCGCTGGTCTGGTTCCACGGAACCATCGTGACCGTAATCGCGATTGCCAGCACATAGAAGAGAATGAGGCGCCAAACAATGCTCCGCATGGCGCGCGGAATCGTGACTTCCGGGCGTTCGGCCTCTCCGGCGGTGACTGCGATTACTTCGATGCCCATGTAGCTGGTGATGGTGATGGTCAGCGAGAGCCAGACGCCTTTCCATCCGGCGGGCAGAAAGCCACCATGTTGCGTCAGGTTGCCCCAGCCGGTTGCGCCGCGTGAGCCATCGCCGAAGATCAACGCCAACCCCACAACGATGAACACTACAATGGCTGCAACTTTGATCATCGCGAACCAATATTCGAACTCACCCAGCCGATTCACCTGCATGGAATTGAGTGCAATTAGAGCAGTTGAAACGAGGACCACCCAAATCCACGGCGGGACATTTGGGAACCAGAATGAAAGATAGATGGCAGCCGCGGTAACTTCGGCGCCGATGGCAATGATTTCTGCCGCCCCGTACGTCGCGCGAACCGAGAAGCCTGCCCAAGGGCTGAGATATTTCTCTGCGTAGACTCCAAATGCCCCAGCCTGCGGATGGACAACCGCCATCTCCGCGAGCGCATAAGAAATGATGAGCGCAATGCCTGCGCCGAACAGGTAGGAAAGAATGACGGCGGGCCCGGCGAGGCGAATGGTGACACTGCTGCCGAGGAATAGCCCGACGCCGATGGCGCCGCCAATCGCCATCATCGTAAGTTGACGTTGGCCAAGGCGGCGCTGCAAGCCCTCAGCTGTCGGCGCCTGATCGCTCGGCATTTAGCGGAGCTCTGCCAGCGCGCTCGCGAATCTTTGAACTTCTTCGTGCGTGTTGTAATGGACCAGCGAGGCGCGAACTGCGCCCCTCTCCTGGGCGAGACCCAGCCGCTTCATCAAGCGCGGCGTGTACATATGGCCGTCGCGGATGCCAATATTTCGCTGGGAAAGTTCCTCTGTCACGCGAGCCGGAGCGACGTTCGGAAGATTGAAGCACAACGTCGGCACTCGTTCGTGAAGACGATTTGGGTCCGAAATGCCGTAGATCGTCGCGCCGCAGTCGTTGAGTGCTCGAATCATTTGAAGCGAGAGCGTCTCTTCGTAAGAGCGGATGGTATTGAGTGCGCGGGATAACGCTGCGCGCCTCGATTCTTTTTCTCCGCCGAACAAGCGCTTGCCAAGGTTTTCGAGATATCGAACTGCCGCATCCATTCCTGCGACATTTTCATAAATAAAAGTGCCGGCCTCAATTTTGCCGGGCGGTTCGTCGGGGATGAAGTCTTCACGAAAAGTTGGCAACGCCTGCAACAGCTCAAGGCGTCCCCAGAGAAATCCCATGTGGGGCGAAAAAATCTTGTATCCAGAGCAGACGAGGTAATCGCAATCGAAAGTCTGCACGTCGATTAAGCCGTGCGGGCCAAAGTGAACGGCATCGAGAAAGATTTCGGCACCGGACTCGTGAGCTATTTTCGCCGCCGCAGCGACGTCGACGATCGAGCCGAGCGCGTTCGAGGTGAGCGTGCAGGCGACGACGCGGGTCGCATCAGAGACCAGCGGAGCGAGGTCGTCAGCATGCAGGTTCCCGTCATCGCGCATCTTCCACCAACGGAATTTCGCGCCCAGTCGCTCCAACGCCAGCCAGGTCGCGACGTTCGCTTCGTGATCGAGATCAGTGACAACGATCTCATTTCGCTTTCCGAGGGATTGGCCGATGGCAAGACTGATGAGCCGAACAAATGAAGTCGCGTTCATGCCGAAGGCAATTTCGCTGGGATGACTCGCGTTTACCAGAGTGGCGACGCTCTCACGAGCGCGGGCAATCGTCTCGTCGACTGCGCGGCTTTTCGCATAGCGGCCGCCACGCTGTACATTGCACTCGATCAAGTGATGGTTCACGGCATCGAGCACGATTTGCGGTACCTGGGCTCCGGCTGCATTGTCGAAGAAAACGAATTCCGGATCACGTTGAAGTGCGGGAAAAAGCGCGCGCAGCTCGTCAACCGGGAAAGCCTGACTGGCCACGCGCGAAACCTCGGGATTTAAAACACCTTGAGAGTTGGCCGGCAAAGCGATTGCTCCTGGTGCGAAAATTAAATGTAAAAAGAATACCCGCAATGTTGCGATACAAGCTGCGCCCAACCTATACTGCGCTGCACACCGCGTCAAGAGCGGAAAGCAGCTATGCCCGTATCAGTAGCCAATTCGCGATTGATCTACGAAGGCCTTAAGGAGTGCGACGTGCGCCTGGTCTCGGCGCTACCCGAAACCTGGCTTGTCCACTTGATTCGGATGAGCGATGAAGATCCGGAAATGACTCTCGTGCGCCTTGCGAAAGAAGAGGAAGGTGTTGGCATCTCCGCGGGAGCGCATTTTGCCGGAGTGAAATCGGCCATGCTGATGCAGAATCACGGATTTCTGGCAGCGATCAATGGCATCGTTTCATTCGCGCATCTGTACAAGATTCCTCTCCTGATGTTGATCAGTTACCGCGGGTCCATGGGAGAACGTGATCCGTGGCAGACTCAGGGCGGCAATGTAACCGAGCCATTGTTGCGGGCGCTGGGCATTCCTTATTTCTTTCTCGCTGCAGCTGAGGACGTCAAGAAACGAATGAGGCAGGCGCAGATGCTTGCTGAAAGCAGCTTGCAACCGGTCGCTCTGTTGTTAATGCGCGATCTGATGTGGGAGGAGTGATGCTCCGTATTGATTGCCTCCGCTCAATATATGCGGAGTTGGAAAACTGTTTGGTGGTTACCATCATGGGCGCAACCGCGGCTGAGTTGCAGTCGCTCGGACATCGGCAGAATTTCTTTTATCTGCAACACGCCATGGGATTGGCGTCTTCGACTGGCTTAGGGCTGGCGCTGAGTTTGCCGGAGCAACGCGTGGTCATCTTCGATGGCGACGGTTCGCTTTTAATGAATCTCGGCAGCTTGAGCACGCTGGCTCGCTATCGCCCGAAAAACCTCATCCATGTAGTCTTCGATAATGAGAGTCTGCTTTCCGTCGGAGGGTTTCCCACTGCAACCGGCACGGGCACCGACCTCGAAGGGATTGCCAAGGCATCTGGAATTCCGGTGGTGACTACCGTTCGCACTGTGGAAACTTTCAAGAACGCGATGAGCGAAGCACTGGGTGGCAGCGAGCTGACGACAATTATCGCGAAGGTCGAGGCCAAAGGGCCCGCAGTCTACGTCACCGATTTGGCATTGCTGGAGAATCGTTTTCAGTTTCGCAGGCATATTCAGTCGCTGAAGTTAAAGCACTGAGGCCCATTTGAGGAACACATGTCGAATACATTGGTGACACTGCTACAGGAGCTAAGCTCCGGTCGATTGCGGATTGTCGATCTCACCCAGCCGTTGAGTCCGCAAACGCCGCTATTACCGCTGCCTTCGCAGTGGAACAACACGCCGGCGTTCAAGATTTGGGAGTTGTCGCGCTATGACGAGCGCGGTCCCGCCTGGTATTGGAATGGATTCGAAACGGGCGAGCATACGGGCACGCACTTTGATGCGCCGGTGCATTGGGTATCCGGCAAAGATTTGCCAGAGAGCAGTGTTGATCGAATTCCCCCGAACAAGTTCGTCGGCCCTGCGTGTGTGATCGATGTCAGCCGGGAAGTTGCCGAGAATTCAGATTTTTTGCTGACTCCGGATCATATACGGCTGTGGGAAGAGAAGCATGGCCGCATACCTGCGGGAGCGTGGGTATTGCTGCGCACGGATTGGTCGAATCGGAGCGATGCCAAGGACTACATTAACGCAAAGGAAAATGGCCCACACACGCCGGGTCTGGCGAAAGAGACTTCAGCGTTGCTCGCGCAACAGCGCGATGTGTTAGGGCTCGGGGTTGAAACGGTCGGCACGGATGCGGGACAAGCGGCCACGTTCGATCCGCCGTTTCCGAATCACTATCTGATGCATGGCAGCGGCAAGTTCGGCTTGGCAAGCTTGTCGAATCTCGATCAACTCCCGCCGACCGGCGCGATCGTCATTGCCGCGCCGTTGAAAATTGTCGGAGGGTCGGGAAGTCCCTTGCGTGTGATTGCCATCACACCGTAGATCGCCGTGGCAGCGCTACAAGCTTGCGTCACCATCGAACAAAGAAGGATCCCAGGCATCCTGATCATGCAATTTTTGTTGCAGCGCTTCGCAGGGTGTCTTATGAAAATATCTCCAGGCAGCAAGTTGACGCCGGCGATGGGCGAAGCGATCAATCACCCGCTGTTTGTCGGGGCGGAAACCAATCGCTTCCAGCATGTGAATGCCCTGTGCGGCGCACTCGTTCAGCCCCCACGCAAGTATTGATTCGAGGATTGCATCTTCCGAGCTGGAGCGATCGCGACTTCCTGGAAGAGTCTGATAATCGATGAGGCGGACTCTCTTTAAATTGATGTCATGATGATCCTGACGCTGGAAGATGGCGTACGCGCTCACGCGCGAATCAACTTCATAGGTCACTACCCACGCGCGATTTTCCGCCAGTGAAAATTTGAAATGCCAGTCGAGAACATCGCGCGACCTTGTGGCCAGAAAACGCCTTGGATAAGACTGCTGTAGCTCCTGCCAGAACACATTGAAGCGATCGTCGAAAGCATTTTGCCGATGAAGAGGATGATTCTGGCGAGGCAGGGAAGATTTCGAAACCTTATCGTAGATATTCAGCGCTGGAGAGGCGAATCCGGCTAGAGCGCCGGGCCATTGTTTTCTTGAGATCGCGCTACTCACGAAACCGTCATAGTTGGTAATCCAGAACGCGCAATTATCCCAGTTGCCAACGGGCACGCGAGAGATTCCTAGCCGGTCGAGCACCTTCGCAGAATTGGCATTGGCGGTGCTGCCGACGAAATGTTCAACCTGCGGAGCGGATTGTAACAAGCGGTTCAATAAAACAAGCCCGTGGCCGCGATGAGATTCATCGAGAGAGAAAGCGTGCAGGCCCGAGGCGAGAATTTCGCATCCATTCAAGTGATAGGTCAGCGGAATGTTTCCGAGATAGCCGACGATTTCCGAGTTCTGTTCGACGACCCATCCGATGGGCCAGTTTGTCAGTTTCTGATAGACAGGATTGTTGCTCCAGAGATGCTCCCATCGATCGCGTGTTCTTGTACCCAGGCCATTGCGCGAGATCAAACTCGTGATTTGCTCGTAGTCATCGAACGAAGCTTCGCGAATTTCTGGAGAACGCTGCAGGTCGGCGTTCGGCGTAGTAGATTGCGTCTGCAATTGCGGAGCCGGGTCCGCCACGCTGTTGTCAAACATCTGTTCCAGTTCTCCGACAGTCTTGGCTTGGACCAGCGTTTCCACCGGAAGCAGAGTTCCGGTCATACGCTTGAGTTGTGTCTGCAACTCGAGGGTGATGAGAGAGTCGATTCCAAGTTCGCGGAGCGCGGTGTCAGCATGAATCTTGGATTGAGCAATGCGGGTGATTTGCGCCAGCAGAGCGCGAATATTGCTGCCTGCGGGCTGGGATGAACGAGAGATCGCTGATGATGCGGTCGCCGAGGCAGGCTTGGAGCTGAGAAAGTCGAGCCAGTGTTCTTCTTCGTGTTGCCATGGATAGCGCGGCAGAGCTATCTGCTGTACTGGGCCGGGATAGATTTTCTGCCATTTCAATGGATAGCCGAGGTTGTAAAGTTGCCCGGCGATCCGGATTGGAGTGGCTGATTTGGACGAAGGGAAGCCGGAAAGAACTGTGGCATTGCGTGATTCAAAATCGGGACTGCTGAGGCGACTCTCACGTGTGAGGTCGAGAAAAATATCACCAGCCTTTCGGAGTTCATCGAGTCCGATCTCGTTCGCGGCATCGTCTGCGCTCGCCTGCGAGATTCGCAGAATGCGCCCCTCCGCGAACTGGAAAACTTTGGATGGCCGAATGCCGAACTCTTCCAGGCAGCCGAGAAGCGATTGCGCCTCCTCATTTTCATTTTGCGAAATCAAGGCTATGAGTTTCTTAGGCGCCCCAATTTTGGTTGTATTGGGCGCTGTTTCCTTCAGCCAACAATCCATCGCATGAGCTACTTCAGTGGGTGTAGTACCAGAAAAGGCGGCCCGGTACTCATGATGAGTTCGTCGGAGTGCAGCCACGCGGCAAAGATCAAGCGCCGAGGTGCGATCAGCCTTTTCCATCAGACGGGCCGTTTCACTCACGAGTTGGCGCAGCGCATCCGGATGTTTCGCGGAAATCGGCAGCAATAGTTCCGAAGGAATAACTTTTTCCGCTGAAGAATCAGTCGGCACCCCCTCGGCGCTCCTGACACACACATGCGCATAAGTCCCACCCAGACCAAAGCTGCTAATCCCAGCCAATCTCCGTAAGGATCCGTTCACCGGCCAGCTTTCGCTGCGTCCCTGAATGGCCAAACCTAGCTTTTCCAAATTCACATGCGGATTCGGTTCACCCGCTAACCGATTGGGAACAAATTCGCCGCGCGACAACATGAGCGCCACTTTGATGATGCCCGCAACTCCCGCCGCCGTTTCCAGATGGCCGATGTTGGCCTTCACCGAGCCGATGCGGCACGGGCCCGTGCCGTTGCGCGAGCCGAAGACCTTTCCGAGCGCGTTGCCTTCGATCGCGTCTCCCAGCAAGGTGCCAGTGCCTTGAGCTTCCACATAGTCCACGTGCGAGGGTGGGATACCGCTGGACTGCCAGGCTTCTTTCATTACCGCTTCTTCACCCCAACTTCCGGGAGCGGTGAGTCCATTGCGGCGGCCACCTTGTTTCACGGCGCTGCCGCAGATGACGGCGTAGATGCGGTCCCGGTCCGCCACGGCCTCGTCGAGCCGCTTTAGAGCTACGAAGCCAGCGCCTTCACCGCGCACGTATCCATCGGCCTCGGCGCCAAACGATTGGCATCGGCCTGTGGGCGAAAGCGCTCCAGCCTTCGCCAGAGAAATGCTCAGAGGCGGTGCGAGAAGAGCATTGACTCCACCCGCTAGAGCGAGATCGGATTCGCCGCACTCCAGGCTGCGGCATGCGAGATGGAGCGACACCAGCGACGAGGAGCAAGCGGTGTCAATCGCCATGCACGGGCCGCGCAGATCAAAAAAATAGGCGATGCGATCGACCGCGGTCGAAAGAAAATTTCCAGTTACGTAATGTGCACTTACTTCTTGCCACGGCTGCGCGCACATGCGGCCGTAGTCGCCCGGTCCGATGCCGACGTAGACTCCGGTTTTCGAGCCGGCGAGAGTTTCCATCGGCAGGCCAGCGTCTTCAAACGCTTCGTAGGCTGTCTCCAGCAAGAGACGCTGTTGGGGATCCATGGCAGCGGCTTCACGTGGAGAGATGCCGAAGAACGCGCAATCAAATCGGCGAATGCCGTTGATAAATCCGCCATAGCGCGTGGCGATGTTGACGCGAGCCTCGGGATCGGGATCAAGCGTGGAGGGATCCCAGCGATCTTTTGGCACTGGCCCTATGGCGTTGCGGCCTTCGCGCAACAGTTGCCAGAATTCTTCGAGGCCGTCCGCGCCGGGAAGGCGGCAGGAAGCGCCGATGATCGCGATCGGTTGCAACTTGTTCCTTTCCATTGCGAGCGCTGCAACGCAGCGCGCGCACACGAACACATCGATTGAAGTACCGCACACAGCAGGGAAGAATGCAAGAAGGGAACTTTCGCGGACAGGCTCTTCGACTAGGCAGCCTTTCGCATCTTCGTCATCGTCTCCTCGGTCGGATGGTAGGTGTTCCAGACCAGCCCGACGGAAGCCAGCAGGGTAATCAGAGCCCCGCTGAAATCGGGCTCCCACCAGTACATGCCATGGCGGGCCGCGCTGGGAAAGGCGTGATGATTATTCTGCAGGCCTTCTCCAAATGTGAATAAAGCGACCCAGTAGTTGTTGGCGCTGTGGTCGTCGAGTTCGAAGCGCCGCGAACCGAAATAGTGGCAGATGGAACCCACGCACCAGCTCGCCTGATTCACCATAAAACAGCGGACGAGGCCGCCCCACAGAAAGCCGAGTGCGGCGCCGGTCCATGTGCGCGTGATCGCGCCACCAAGGATCGCCGGAAGCACGAAGCTCAGTGCAACCCAATAAAGATAAGTGCGGTGAATCCAGAACAAAGCTCGGTCCGCGACCAGATCGCGCGAAAAACTCCAGTCGGAGGAATTCTCAGTGAACATCCATCCAATGTGGGCGTGCCACAAGCCATTCAACATGCCGAAGGCCCGGTTGCCGTGGACGTGTGGCGAATGCGGGTCGCCGGGACGGTCGCTAAAAGCGTGATGCTTGCGATGAAGCGTGACCCAGGAAAAAATTGGACCCTGCGTCGACATGGAGCCGGTGATTGCCAGCAAGATCCGCATCGGGCGGCTAGTTTCAAAGGTCCGGTGCGCGAAATAACGATGCAGGCCGATCGTCATGCCCCCCATCGTGACCAGGTACATAAAGAGGAAGGTGCCAATTTCGACCCATCCGATCCCGCGGCGGATGATGAGGTATGTAGCCGTAATAGCTCCCAGGATCGGCATCGCCATCACGAGGAACGCTACGATACGTTGTAAGCGCATCCCATCCCGCACCCCGGTGATCGGCTTACTGACTGCCGCAGTTGGAGCGCTCATCGCTGAGGCTCCGTCTGTGGAGTGTATTGCAGGTTGGCCAATTCGTCTTCCGACATCAGGCTTGTCGCAGCCGGAGCCTCCGCGCCTGAACCCAAATGGGCCGATAATTTGGCTACGGTGGGATAATCCCACGCGATAATCTCGGAAACCGGATATCCGAGAAATTTCTGCAGATCGCCGGAGAGCTGGAACATCTGCATCGAGTCCATACCGAACTCGGCGAAGGGACGGTCCATCTCAACTTGCTCCGGACCGATTTTGGCAACCACCGCGATGTGAGTTGTGAGCCACTCTTGAATCTCTGTTTCGGTAGCCGGAACGGCCCGCGCAACCAGCACTTCCTGCTTTTTCGCCCTTAATTTTGTAAGAAAACCCACGAAGCCCCTCCCCTTTGATACGAAGACACGAAGTTCTTATGCTGCAGCCGGAATATCAGTCTTTGGCTGTAATTTCTGCTTCCTCGCGCCCTCTGAGGGGCGCTTGATGTCCCACGCCAGTCCAAACAACGCCAACAACCGTAAAAAGTATCCATGAAGGTCGATTTCCCACCACGCCAGCCCATGAAACGCTGAGCTGGGAAACGCGTGGTGGTTGTTGTGCCAGCCGTCGCCGAAAACCGCAATCGCCAGAAGCACGTTGTTGCGGCTGTTGTCGTTACTGCGATAGGGTCGGCTGCCGAAAAGATGGCAAAGCGAGTTGACGCTCCAAATAGAGTGATGGCCGAGCGCAATTCGTATCAGGCCGCCCCACAGAAACCCGTCGAGTGCGCCGTGCCATCCGCCGATGAGCCAATAACCCAGGGCTGAAGGAATGGCCAAGCCGAGCAGAACCCAACCAAAGTAGAAGCGGTTGATCCGCATCAACATCTTGTCTTTGACCAGCTCCGGGACGTACAGAACCCAGTCGTTGACCTGCGGACCAAAGAGCCAGCCGACATGGGCGTGCCACCATCCTCGGACGGCATTTACAAGGCCCGGCTCGTGCAGCAGAGGCGAGTGCGGATCGCCTTCGTGATCACTATATTGGTGGTGCCGACGGTGGGTAGCCGCCCACTGCATGACCGGACCCTGGGCTGCCATCGATCCGAGGATGGCAAGAAGGGCTCGAAACGACTTGGTGGTCTGAAATGACCGATGGGAGAAATAGCGGTGAAATCCTAACCCGGCCCCGATATGGCTGGCCCAGTACATCCCGAATAACAGAAGAAGTTCGATCCGGCCGACGGCCGAGCGGCAGAGCAGAACAATGCCCACCATCAGCGCCAGAAATGGCACCACGACGACCCAGAAGGCGATTCTCCGCTGCAGCACCAGAGACTCATAGCTGGCGCGGGCCGCTGCAGGCAGGGGACTGCATGTGGCATCACTCAAATCTTCTGTACCTGCTTTCGTAAACCTTGTTAAGCTTTTTTGAACGCCCCAAGGAGGAAGTCTGTGGAGGAAAGCTTAAGACCTCTCCTTTACAATTCATTACTATGTTAGATGGCGTGTCAAGAGACTTTATTCTCTATGATTTACACAGACGATTACCATAAATAATCTTTCGATTAGTGAAAAATCTTTTGGACAAATCGCTTTAAATGTGTAAAATCCACAAACGGGGCAGTTGTTTGGTAAGACGCTTGGGGGTAGAGGCTACCGTTATATCGATGGGGGAGGTGCCGTCGGATCTCGTCGGCACCCTTTCGGGGATATTGAGAAGCCGTGCAGCCTGTCAGAGCCAAGAATGTGTTTACACATTTCTGCACGGTGACGAGGAGCAATCCCTAACATATGAAGAATTGGACCGCATGGCTCGCGCCACGGCTGCGGTCCTTCTTCAATTTTGCTCTCCTGGTGATCGAGCCCTTCTGATTTACCCTCCCGGGCTGGACTATATTGTCGCCCTTTATAGCTGCATGTACGCCGGGGTAATTGCGGTTCCTTCCTATGCTCCGCGACCCAACCGTCCCATGTCGCGGCTGGAATCCATCGTAGCCAGCGCCGAGCCTGCGATTGTCCTGACCACCCGGGCAATGATGGAAGCTCCCAAGAGCGTCTTCCGCCAGCAGGACGGACTTCTTTCCAAACGAACAGTTCTGGCCACGGACGAGGTTGAACCGAATGCTTCCGCGGAAGTGTCGGTTCCGATTTCGTCGGCCACGCCGGTAATTCTGCAATACACCTCTGGGTCGACCGCATTCCCGAAGGGCGTGACGCTGACCCACGGCAATCTCCTGCACAACCTCGGCGCGATCGAACGAAATTTCCCACTCGATGCAACGAGTTCAACGGTATTTTGGCTTCCGCCCTATCACGATATGGGGCTGATTGGCGGACTTCTCCAGCCGCTTTATACGGGATTTCCGGTCCACCTTATGTCCCCGGTTGCATTCCTACAGCGCCCAGCGCGTTGGCTGCAAGCGATCAGCGAGTTTCGGGCGACCTGCAGCGGAGGTCCCAACTTTGCCTACGACCTTTGCGTGCGGCGAGTGAGCGAAGAGGAGATTAACGACCTCGACCTGAGTTCCTGGAAGGTCGCTTTCAATGGCGCTGAACCCATTCGCCAGCAGACACTGGATGACTTTTGCAACAAATTCTCGCGATGTGGATTTGAGCGCAGCAGTTTTCATCCCTGCTACGGATTGGCCGAATCTACATTGATGACCACAGGTATGGACCGGCCGGGCAAAGATCGTCCTGATAACGATCGCCCAGATAACGACCGCCCAGACAACGATCGGCCGGGAACCGGGTTGCAGCTGCAAAAAATCTCGCGGAGCGCTATGGAGAAGGATCGGATCACTTCGCCGGTCTCAGCTAACGACGAAATCGTGGTCGTGAGCAGCGGATGCCCCGCTGGTGATCTGGACGTACGAGTCGTGAATCCCGCAACCGCCGAAGAATTACCCGTAGACCGGGTCGGCGAAATCTGGATCGCGGGGGCGAGCGTAGCTGCCGGATATTGGGGGCGTCCAAACGAGACCGAAGAGACGTTTCATGCCAAGTTGGCCAGCGGCGAAGGCCCATTTCTTCGTTCGGGCGATCTCGGCTTCCTGCGCGACGGGCAAATTTACATTACCGGGCGCATCAAGGATCTGATCATCATCCGCGGGCAGAACTATTACCCGCACGATTTGGAATTTACCGCACAGCGCTGCCATTCCACGCTGCAGCCCGCGAGCGGGGCGGCATTCTCGCTCGATCGAGATGGCGCCGAGCGCGTCGTTCTTGTGCAGGAAGTGGATGCGCGAACGAATTTGCGGGATCAGGACGAAATCATCACGCGTATCTCCGCTGCGATTACAGAAACTCACGATCTCCATGTGGATGAAGTCGTTCTGGTAAAACCCTTCACATTGCCCCGCACTACCAGCGGCAAGATGCAGCGATATCTCTGCCGCTCAGCTTATCTTTCCGGGACGCTGCAAACACTCACCTAATCTTCCACACGAATCATCAATGCGCCTGGCTCTGGTAAAGTCTTTGGCGGCGGAATTTGGTTGGAGATCATGCTCCGCGTTCGGAGGGAATTTATGAAGGCATTCTTGCTTCGGTTTATGGCGGTTGTCCTAACCTGCGGGCTCACGCTTGCTGGCGCCCAGGCGCAGCAGCCGACCTCATTGACGCAGGATCAGAAGGATCAGCGAGCGCTGACCGAGAAAGAGCTGGAATCCATTGCCGTCATCGATCGCAAGGTGATGGTGCCGATGCGCGACGGCGTCCACCTCGCCACCGATATTTATCGCCCGAAGAATGCGAGTAGCCCAGTGCCCATCATCTGGGTGCGCACACCTTACAACTTCAACTACTGGGACGTTGCGAACGGCGTGCCCGCCGACATGAACCGCATCTTGACTGCCGTCAAGCATGGATATGCCATGGTGATTCAGAACGAGCGCGGACATTTCTTTTCCGAAGGGAACTACGACATTCTCGGCGCGCCTCGCAGCGACGGCGATGACATGTTGAAGTGGCTTTCATCGCAATCGTGGTCGAGCGGCAAAGTCGGTACAACGGGGTGCTCATCGACCGCTGAATATCAGATGGGCATCGCCGCCTTGGGCAATCCCGCTTACGCGGCGATGAATGTACAAGGTTTCGGCGCTGGCGTGGGACGCGTCGCACCCTACTGGGAGCAGGGCAACTGGTATCGCGGCGGTGCGGTGCAGATGCTTTTCATCGCCTGGATTTCCGGCGAACAGAATCAGATCCGACCAATGTTCGCGCCCAACACCTCGCAGGAAGACTTGGTCCGCGCCTCCAAAGAATTCGATCTCGCGCAGCAACTTCCGCCGGTCGATTGGTCGAAGGCGCTCTGGCATCTTCCTGAACAGGACATTCTGAAAGCCGTCGACGGCCCGCACGGCATCTTCGCCGATTCCATGCCCGTACCGACCGGCGGCCGCATGATCCAGCGCACGCCGAACGATCCTGCCTGGTACAAGGGCGGTCTTTATCACGACGACATGCTGCTCAACCTTCCCGGCCTGTGGTTTATGTCGTGGTATGACGTCTCGATCGGGCCCAATCTTGCGCTGTTCAATCATGTCCGCGCCACCGCGAAGCCCGAAATCGCCAATGAACAATGGGCAGTGATCGCGCCGGTAACGCACTGCGCGTACACGCGCGCTAAAGAAGACACCATCGTCGGGGAGCGCAGCGTGGGCGATGCGCGTCTGGACTACGAAGATATTACTTACGGATTCTTCGACCGCTTCCTGAAAGGTCAGGACAGCCCTCGTCTCGACAAACTTCCCAAAGTGACGTACTACACGATGGGAATGAACAAGTGGCAGACGTCCGAGACGTGGCCGCCTGCAGGGTCGGAGGCGATGACGCTGTATCTCTCAAGCGCCGGCCGCGCGAACTCGCTCACCGGCGACGGCGTGCTCACAGCGACGCCGCCAGCCGCAGACAAGCCCGACTCCTTCACCTACGATCCCATGAATCCGGTGACTTCCTACGGCGGAAACGCCTGCTGCATGGGAACAGCGGTGACTCCGGGCGCATTCGATCAGCGAAAAATGGAAGCTCGCGAAGACATCCTCGTCTATACCTCCGAGCCGTTCAAAGAGGGAACCGAAGTCAGCGGGCCGATCACGCCGACGCTCTACGTTTCTTCGGATGCGAAAGATACCGATTTCACGGTGAAAGTGATCGACGTTTATCCCGACGGACGCGCTTTCAATCTTGATGAGTCGATCCAGCGCCTGCGCTACCGCGAAGGTTACGACAGGCCTCCCGTTTGGATGGAAGCGGGCAAAGTTTACAAAGTCACGCTGCAGCCTTTAAACACCAGCAACTACTTCGAGGCTGGACATCAGCTTCGCATCGAAGTCTCCAGCAGCAATTTTCCGCGTTTCGACCGCAACCTCAACACCGGCGGCAACAATTACGACGAAGAAAAGGGCGTGATCGCGCACAACGCGGTGCATCATTCGAAGCAATATCCCTCGCAGGTAACGGTTACTGTAGTCAAGCATTCGGCGCAGTCTGCGTCGGCGAATTAACGGCCAAGAGACGCTACACGGCGGTCTTTTGTTAGCATTCATGTAGGCGTTGATTGAGGTTTTCAGTCCATGTATTTTGAACAGTTTTATCTGGGATGTCTGGCGCATGCCTCCTACATGCTGGCTTCGGAAGGCGAAGCGGTCGTGGTCGATCCGCAGCGGGATGTCGAGTTATATCTGAAGGCGGCGGAAGATCACGGAGTTGAGATTCGCCACATCTTCGAAACCCATCTGCACGCCGATTTCGTCTCCGGCCATCGGGAGCTGGCGGCTCGAACGGGCGCAAGAATTTACATGGGCGCCGAGGCCGGCGCGACGTTTTCTCATGTGCCAGTGCGTGACGGTTTTGAATTGAACTTCGGCAAGGGCACGATTCGCGTGATCGAAACACCTGGACACACCGGCGAAAGTATTTGCCTGATCGTGACCGACCACGAAAAATCTTCCGCGCCATGGGCCGTGTTAACTGGCGATACATTGTTTATCGGCGACGTAGGCCGGCCCGACCTTTCACCACGGCACACACCAAAAGAGTTGGCCGGTCTGCTTTACGACAGCCTGCACACCAAGTTGATGAAACTCCCGGACAGTGTGCTGGTGTATCCGGCGCACGGGGCTGGCTCGCTCTGTGGCAAGAATATGCGGGCCGAGCGGTCGTCGACGATCGGCACGGAGCGGCTCACCAACTACGCGCTTCAATTCAAGAGCCGAGACGAATTCACGGCGCAATTGACCAGCAATTTGCCCACCCGTCCGGAATATTTCGCGAAAGACGCGGAGATCAATCGCACCGGCGCTACGACATTGTCGGACTTGCCGCCGCTACGGGCGATTTCGCCATCCGAGCTGAAGACCATGCTGGATGACGGCGAGCTTGCGCTCGATGTGCGCTCCGGTGAGGACTTTGCCAAGGCACACGTGCCGGGCTCGGTCAACATTGCGTTATCAGGGCAGTTCGCTTCCTGGACGGCAACCGTGCTGGGTTTGTCGGCGCATCCCGTGCTGATTGCGGCATCGGAGGAGCAAGTCGAGGAAGCGCGTATTCGCCTGGCGCGCGTCGGGATCGAAGCTCTCGCCGGATACTTGGAGGGCGGTATTTCAGCGTGGCAGCTAGCCGCGTTACCGTTAGAGTCGATTCCCGAGATGTCCGTGGCGGAACTTCACGATCGTCTGACGTCCAATGATATTCAAGTGCTCGACGTTCGCCGCGAGCCCGAGTGGGATGGCGCGCACATTGAGCAAGCCGTCTGGTGGCCGTTGGACAACTTCAAGGTCTCGCCGCCGGAGATGAATCGTGATCTTCCCATCGCCGTGCACTGCAAGAGTGGGTATCGGAGTATGATCGCCGCGAGTCTGCTGCAACGTGCCGGTTTCCGCAACGTGATCAATGTGGCCGGCGGTTTCGACGCCTGGCAGCAGGCGAATCTTCCGTCAATTAGTGCCAAACCTATCGGCGCGTAAGAGCGTCTACGTCCTTGTCTAGATTATTAGGAGCGATTTCCATGAAAACCGGCAAACTGGCCCACAAGTATCGCGTGGAGAGCGGCAAACATTTTCGTCTCAAAGACTACGATCCCGCCGATACCGGGCACCTACATTCCAAAGAAAACGCAGCCGAAGCTTTGCAGAAGGCAATTCTCCGAACTGCCGAATTGCAGGACAAACTCTATGCCCAGAACAATTGGGCGATGCTTCTGATTTTTCAGGCCATGGATGCGGCCGGGAAAGATGGCGCCATCAAGCACGTAATGTCGGGAGTGAACCCGCAAGGCTGCCAGGTCTATTCGTTCAAAGCGCCATCGCCGCTAGAACTGGGGCACGATTTCCTCTGGCGTACCACGCGCGATATGCCCGAGCGCGGGAAGATCGGCATCTTCAACCGGTCTTATTACGAAGAGGTGCTGGTGGTGCGAGTGCATCCGGAAATTCTTCAAAGCCAGAAGATCCCAGCATCTTTGTGCGGGAAGAATATTTGGGAGGAGCGCTACGAAGATATTCGCTGCTTCGAGCGGCACATGGCACGAAGCGGAACGGTGATCCGGAAATTCTTCCTGCATGTGTCGAAGAAGGAGCAGAAAGCGCGCTTCCTGGCGCGGTTGGACGAACCAGGGAAAAACTGGAAATTTTCCGCGGCGGACATTCACGAACGCAAGTATTGGGACGACTATCAGGCCGCCTATGAAGAGATGATCGCCAATACATCGAGCGAACAAGCGCCGTGGTACGTGGTGCCGGCAGACAATAAATGGTTTACACGGGCGGTTGTTTCGAGCGTTATTGTCGACACGCTGGAATCGCTGGATCTCGATTATCCCAAGGTCGGCGCTGCCGAGCGCAAGGAACTTGAGGCGGCCAAGAAAATTCTGATAGCGAAAAAGTAGAAGCCAACCTCGTGATGCAAGGAAAGCCCATGGAAACATGGGCGTTTCTTTTGTTACTCGCAGCCGTTACTTCGGCGCTCTTACCTTCGCCTGTTCGTCTATTACTTCCGTGCCACTTCGATGGCACCGATGTGCCTTGTGCGCTTTATCGCGCGTTGTTATCTTGCCGATAGTGAAGTTGATCCTCCCCTGAAAGATCGAAGGCCGGTCTGGATTTGGGAGGTGATTTATGAAGGTGATGCATCTCTGCTATGCGGCAATTGGCTTTGCGGTGGCACGCTGGATTTTCAAGCGGCAGCCAGTAGTCGATCCAGTGACACGGTTCCGATCTCAGGGACTTTTGTAGAACAAGTTTTACTCGGGCGCGCGTCCCGTTGCGCATACCATTTCGTCAGCGCGCGCCCGAAATTTTCCTTCTTTCCTCGTTTATCGAAAGTACCTTCGTCATTTCCGCTTTTTCGTCGTCTCTCCATACAATTTGCTTAGGAAGTTCGACCGTCCCAGAGTTTTCCATGCAGTGGTTCCGGGCAATGCGGATTGTTTTCGCGCTGGCAGCCTTTGCGCTGCTGGCTGCGCATTCGTTTGCCCAAACCGACGATCCGAATGACACTCCTCTTGGTGATGTCGCCCGCAATTTGCGAAAGAAGAATCCGCCGGTTCAACCGGTAATCGACGACGACAATTTGTCGACGGTGATGAAACAGGCGGAAAGTCACAAATCCGCAAATTCGGCCTGGAAGTTCCTCACGGGCATGGGCGAAAAGAGCATTCAAGTTACAGGACCCGACGTGAATTGCAGCCTGTCCTACACGGCAAATGCCAAGTCGCTGCTTTCCCGCCAGTATGCGCAGATGGATTTGCCTGCCGACGATAGGGTGAAGTTGGAAGGGCCGGCCACAATCGACGGGAATACATTAGCGGTCGCGGTATTCAACGGCACGAATTGGCATGTCAGCGAAGTGGACGTTGCATTGACTGTCATAAAGAAAGCCAACCAGAGCTCATCGCCCTTTGATTTCGCAGGCTTCGCGCCTGCGGCAAACGCGGAGATCGCACCTTCACAAGAAAGCGACTTCCGGTCACAAAAAAACGCAGACGCAACCGTCATCTACCACATGAGAGCGGCCGCCGCTCCGTCGGCTACGACGGTATTTAATGCTCCACTCGCCGAGGAAGTTGAACCGGGCGAGGAGTGGCATTGGTCCATCGTCGAAGCCAAGGGATATCCACCGGAGAACTACGTGGCGACGACCATGCCAACTGTGACGCAAACCAGTTCGGCAATCGCGGTCGGCCAAAGCCAACCCGTGGCTTCGCTGCCGCAAGGCCCGCAATAGCGCCAGCGTGCTAGACTAACCTCAAATCACCCATATTTGAGGCTCCGAATGAAATTTGGCGTCATCACTTTTCCCGGTTCCAACTGCGATCACGATGCCCGCTGGACGGCGAAGCACGTTCTTCATCAGGAAGCGACCTCTCTTTGGCACGAGTCCCATGATCTGGAAAATTGTGACGCCATCATCGTCCCTGGCGGGTTTGCGTACGGCGATTATCTGCGAACCGGTGCCATCGCCAGGTTTTCTCCGGTGATGGAATCTGTGCGGAAATTCGCGGCCGGCGGAGGACTCGTACTCGGCATTTGCAACGGATTCCAGATTCTTTGCGAGTCCGGCCTTCTTCCCGGAGCTTTGATGCGCAACGTGGGCCTCAAATACGTTTGCAAGCCGGTAACGGTGCGAGTGGAGAATACCGACACGCCCTTCACCAGCGCGTGCCAACGGGGCGAAGTGCTAACTATCCCGATTGGACATATGGAAGGCAACTATTTCTGCGACCCCGCGACCCTGGAGGAATTACAGCAGGAAAATCGCGTCGTGTTCCGCTATTCCAATGAGGCCGGTGAAATCACAAATACGGCCAATCCCAACGGATCGTTGGACAACATCGCCGGCGTCTGCAGCCCCGGAAGGAATGTAGTCGGCATGATGCCGCATCCTGAGCGCTCCGCCGAGCCGGAGTTAGGTTGCAGCGATGGAATCAAGGTATTCCAATCAATGGTTTCCGCTCTAGTTACCAGGTAAGTCCCTCGTGAAAGCTCCCCGATTCTCCAGCTAAGTCTGAGCAAGCTGCTTCCCTCACAACCCACCGTATCGCTTCGTTACTTATACCTTGGTATTGTTCACCGCGATTTTTCTTGGTAATTAACAGGCGGCCGTTATATTGTCATCTCCTTCCCCTGTATTAGTGCGGCCATTAGTGCGGTTCCAAAAAAACCTGTTTTTGCTTTCGCAAGCACACGCAGGGAGGCGTGTCTCCAATGACACCGAAGCAGCTTCTTGATTCCTTTTCAGAAACGTTAATGCAAGACGAGCGGATTCTCAGCCCTCAGGAACGCGCGTTGCTCTCCACTTTGTTACAACATGCCAAGGGAAAGGCGGAGAGCAACCGCGAAACCCAGCGAGCAGTTCGGGATGTGATCGCGTCGGCAGTAGGTGAAACGGTTGCGCAACGCGCATTCGCGGTGCTCGGCGGAAGCATCGTGGAGCGCATTTTGAAAGGCAGTTGCTCCATCACTGACTTTCGCATCAATCGTAATGCCGATTTCAGGATGGACACGACTCCGCAAGAGCCCGATCCGCCAACTCCGGCGGTCAAGCCCAACCCTTCGCGCCCGAGACCGATGGACGAACCGGATTCTCCCGGGAGCAATCCGGGCGAACCGGATCCGCCTCCGCGCAAGCCGAACACAGAGCCTGATCCCCCAGTGCCTCACGGACGCACGACCGCCGTTTTAGAAACAGCCATTGCGGTCGGGCACCGGCCGGCGGTTCTACCGGCAAAGTGCGTAGTGCTCGATGAATTTCTTGCACCGCAGGAGTTGGCCGAACTCACAAACTTCACCCTCCAACACGAAGCTGACTTCGTCACCAGCGAAGTTGTTTCTCCGGCGTCGAAGAGTGGGGTTATCGACTACGAGCACCGGCGTTCGCGCGTGCTGATGGATTTGGCGCATCACCAGGAAGTCATGCTGCAGCGCATCAAAGCGGTTCTGCCGCAGGTTCTGGACAGCCTGGAGATGAAGCCATTCGCTATAGCAGACGTGGAGGCGCAAATCACCGCCAGCAACGACGGAGACTTCTTTCGCTTCCACAGCGACAACACCAACCCGCGCGTGGCATCTCGCTACCTGACGTTCGTGTACTTCTTCCATCGCGAGCCGAGTAAGTTCGAAGGTGGTGATCTTCGAATTCATGACGCGCACTTGGAAGATGGCGTATACGTCAGCGAGGGAAGCTACCAGACGGTTACTCCGCAGCAGAACCAGATCGTTTTTTTTCCGTGTGAACTGCTGCACGAAATCACCCCGGTGAAATGTCCGTCACGGATGTTCGCCGATAGCCGCTTCACCTTAAACGGATGGCTGCGTCGATAAACAATCCGGCATGGCTGGAGTGGATGGCTGCGCTCATCGCCAGAGAACCGGGCGCCCGAGAGCCGGTTACGAGCCAGCCGAAAGGAGGAGTGTCGAGGCGGACCCTCGCCTCGACATTTCCTCCCGACCGCTTCTATTGCCTTCTGGATGAACTGCCACTGCACTTAGTTCCGCAGCAAGCATGGAAGTTATGGCAAGGCTTCGATGCGAAACAACCGCTGTTCCTGAATCCCGGCTGCATGATCTCGAGTGATGGCAAGTTGCCAGATTTGTTTTCGTCCCACCATAATCTGTTCACGGGATTTGCCATCCAGGGAACCATCGCATGGATCCGCGACTCGACTTCGACGCTGCCATTGCCATTCTGGCTGGGACCGCAGCTCGAGTGTTTCGTACATTCGTTAACTCCAGGCAAACCTGTCCCGGCTTCGGTCTCTGAGAAGACGCGCCAGTTGTTGGCATGGTCGGGGATTTTAGTTCCGGAGGACTCGCGCGTTCGGGATCAGCGCGAACAGGAAAAAATCCAAAAAGCAACGCAGCTTTTTCGTGAGCAGGAATATGCGCCGCTTTCATCTCTAATTCACCCATTCCACGTTGCCGCCCTGCGCCGCTACTACCGTCATCGAATCCGTACTGGCGCGATTCCATTGGGAGACGGCCAGAGTCCTCTCCGCTACGCCGCATATAACGAACCTGTGGCCCGTTTTTTTCATCATGCAATTGCTGGCGTTGTCAGCGAAGTTGTGGGCGAGCCGATCAAGCCGTCTTACGTCTACTTTGCCTCTTATAAAGCTGGAGCGGAATTAAAGAAACACACCGACCGCGCCCAATGTGAATTTAGCGTGACTCTGTGCCTTGATTTTTCTCCCGAACCAAAACATGAAAGCCCGTGGCCGATTCGCTTAGACACGAAAATGGATACGAAAACCAGCGGCTCGATCGCCGTCTATCAAGCGCTAGGAGATGGTCTCGCTTATCGCGGAACCCAGGTACCTCACTATCGAGACAAGCTTGGCGAAGGCCAGACATCGACCTCGATATTCTTTCACTACGTTCCGGCAGATTTTGCTGGTTCTCTCGAGTAAAAGCGATTCGATTTAGTGCAGGCCCGAGATGAGATAGAGCGTAGATAAAGCCTGATTGAAGCTGTATGCGAAGCGGCTTCCATCGCGGCTGACCACAACGGGAGTCACAATAACGATGCCCGCCTGCGCCGATGGCCGGAGTTGATGCACCATCGTCTCTTTTCCGGTTGCGATTTCAACTTTATAAATCTTGCTCGGTAATTCTCCCGGTTTGTAGCCAAAGATTACCGATCCATCCTGCGACCATTGGATGGCACGGAATCCGGATTCGAGATTGGGTATCGATCGTGCCGGACCACCGTCGAACGGGTAAATCGCCATCGCAGAATTTGAGTCCACGCCAATCAAAAACCGGCTGTCGGGTGAAGATGGTCCGCAAGTCACTCCTTCCGGAGTAACGGCGGCAGCTTTTCCGCCGTCTACGCTCAACACATAGCATCGCTTCCCATGGCCTTTTTCATTTCCATTGACCAGAATCTGCTTACCATTGGCTAAAAATCGAGCCCATCCGGTAGTGATTTCTTCCAATCCCTGCACATCGACCGGTCGAGGTTGACCAGGACCCACCGGCAAAAGCGTGATCTTGGCTGCATGCTCGGCAGAAATGGAAATAGCCCACTGACCATCGGGTGAGAGTCCACCTGCGCTGCCGTCTCCCAGCCGCGTCGGGGCCGAGCCGTCTATGTTGCGAATCGCAACTGCATACTCGGAACCCGCGGCCTCGCTGGCATCCTCAAACAGTACCAACTTCCCGTCCGGCGAAATATCTTTGGCAATATTCCAGTCGTGCCACGAGAGTTCGGTGTCGCCCGCGCTGCTCAGAGTACTGAACGCGAGAGCCAGCCGTTTTTCATTCAACGCAACGAGAACCCGCCCGTCCGGCGCAATATCCTGAAGCGTGAAGCCGATCGGCAGATCGAGCAGCAGCCGCATTTTTCCATCGAGGTCGACGGCCATCAGATTCAAGTTGTTGCCGCTCTTGACGGCCGTGAACCAGATTTCCTTGCCATCCGGTCTCCAGGCAACTCCTTGTTCCGATTCCCACACCTGGGTGAGCGTGCTCACCTTTCCCGCGAGATCCACCACACAAACCGTGCCCCGCTGATCCCACAACTTCGGGTGGTTCAGGAACGCGATCTTGTCGGCTTGTGGCGAAAATCGAATATTGCTGATCCAGCCGGAGGTTTCATAGAGCACTTTGCCGATGGGATATTCCAACCGGCTGTGGCCATTGGCATAGTTCACCACGGCTAAGCCGCCAGCTTTATCCCAGTCCGCCCAGCGCACATTCGCCAGCACCTCTTTGGGTGAGCCACCGGCAAGAGGAGCGCGCGCCAGCATTCCGTCGATCGTTTCCATTTGGCCGTTGTGAGTTCCATGCAGAGCGAGCGCCAACTCGTTGCTTGGAGAAACCCCCAGCAGATTGGCATCCGCGAATTCCAGCGCTTGCGGGGGAAACGAATTTCCCACCGTGCTGAATAGCCGAACCGGCTTGCCGTCCCACGCGGCGCCGTAGACGATTGACTGCCCGCCAGAGGCGAAGCGGGCGGCGAATACCGTCCCTGCTTCGAAGGAGACACGTGTGTATGTCGGATGTACAAGCGGCGCAGGCGTCACCAGAAACCACCGGATCGCCAACGCGACAGCTAACGCCACGGCGAGCGCCCAAGGCAAGACTCCAAATTTCGGCGATTTAACTTCTGCGTGCGTAGGGGTGTAACCGGAAAATGCCTGGAGCGCATAAGCCAGATCGTTCGCGCATTGAAACCGCCGGTCCGCGTCTTTCTCGAGGCAGTGCTTGATGATCTCCCTGCATCCGACCGGAACGTTGGCGGCTTCAAGATCGGCCTCAGCAGGCTGCTCGCGCATCACTGCCATCGTGGTATCGATGTCCGACCCTCCCCGGAACGCCCGATGCCCGGTCAGCATCTCGTAGAAAATCGCGCCGAAGCCGAAGATGTCGCTGCGATGGTCGACTCCCTGGCTGCGATGCTGCTCGGGCGACATATAGGCCGCCGTGCCGATTACGGCGCCAGCCTTCGTTCGCGTCGGAGCATTCTCAAGCTGTTGCTCATCATCCGGCGGCATGAGTTTGGCCACGCCAAAGTCCAGAATTACGATTCGGCCATCCTTGGTGAGAAAAAGATTCTCCGGCTTGAGGTCGCGATGGACGATGTGGTGATCGTGCGCCGCGGTTAACCCGTTGACGATCTGCACTGCATAGCCGACGCCATCATTGAGCGGGAAGGGACCATCCCCCAATCGGGCGCGAAGGTCTTTGCCTCTCAGCAACTCGGAGACGATATATGGAGTTCTTCCTTCGTATCCGACGTCGTAAATGGCAATAATATTGGGATGATTCAACGCCGCGGCCGCGCGCGCTTCCTGCTCAAATCGGCGTAGATGGTCGGGATTGTCGCTAAAGGCGGGCTTGACGATCTTCAGGGCGACATCCCGGTTCAGCCTTTCGTCCCGGGCCCGGAAGACTTCGCCCATCCCCCCTGATCCGATCTTTTCAATAATCCGGTAGTGCCCAAAAAGCTGGCCAGTCATATACGTACCCAGGCGCGCACTTGTCACGGCATGTTAGGGGTGAAGAATACGGGAGTCAATAGCATTAGCGTGCCGTTAACGCCTGGAAGTCTTCGCTTGAGAGGCTTAAACTCAACTCGATGATTGCCAGGGCAGTCATGCTACAATGGGTGTTCGCCGGCAATATTTCGAGGCAGTCTTTGAGGCAATCTTGATCTCCTCTGAAGGCGAATCCTGCGCCATCCAAAGTTCTTTTAAAGACTTTTAGACACGAGGTCGAACCATGTCCGGCCATTCAAAATGGGCCACAATCAAGCACAAGAAGGGCGCGCTCGACGCCAAGCGCGGCAAGATTTTCACCCGTCTGATTAAGGAAATCAGCATCGCTGCCAAGAACGGTGGCGGCGATCCTGACTCCAACCCTCGCCTGCGCGGCGCTATCCTCGCTGCCAAGAGCGAGAACATGCCCCAGGACAACATTAAGCGCGCCATTCAGCGCGGCACGGGCGAACTGCCCGGCGCGGTTTACGAAGAGTTCACGCTTGAAGGCTACGGACCCGGCGGCGCTGCGGTGCTGCTCGACATCAATACCGACAATCGCAACCGTACGGTGAGCGAGATTCGCCACTGCTTCGGCAAGAACGGCGGCAACATGGCCACGGCGGGCGCGGTCGCATATTTGTTCCACAAGAAGGGCGACATTCTTATCGCCAAGACTGCGGCCAAAGAGGATGATTTGATGAACATCGTTCTCGAACACGGCGGTGAAGACTTGCATGACGACGGCGAGAACTGGGAAATCGTGACCGAAACCTCCGCGTACGAAAATGTGCTCGAAGCGGTGAAGAAGGCAGGAATCGAGACGGTTTCGGCCAGCGTCGCCATGATTCCGCAGACCTACGTCAAACTGGAAGGTTCAGCCGCGAACACGATGATCCGCCTGATGGAAGCGCTCGAAGACCAAGACGACGTGCAGAATGTGCACTCGAACTTCGACATCGATCAGAAAACGCTGGAAGAAGTTGCGGGATAAGTTTTTGCGGGATAATTTTTTTTCAGCAGAAGTGAGAGCCGCCTGCAAAGGTGGCTCTTTTGTTGCCAGCATATCCGTTCGCGGTGTCAGCAACCGGCGTGCCGCAGGATTTCAACACATTCGTGGAAAATGCTGTGGAAAAGGGGCAAAGTATCTTCCTAAGTGGTTCTGCGAGAGATGCTTTAACACTTTGCACTGAAGCGGGTGCTGGCACTTTCGTGGTAGAAAAAATCTCTTCTCGCTTTGAAGACTCGACTCGACAAACTTCTGGTGGATCGCGGCCTCGCCGCCTCGCGTGAGCGGGCGCAAGCGCTGATCCTTGCCGGCAAAGTTCTGGTCGATGATCAGAAACTCGAGAAGGCCGGCGCACAGGTCGCCGAAGAGTGCGCCATTCGTCTGCTCGGCGAAGATCTGAAATACGTCAGTCGTGGCGGACTGAAACTTGAGCGCGCCCTCGATCACTGGCAAATCGATGTGGCCGGAAAAATCTGTCTCGATGTCGGTGCATCCACGGGAGGTTTCACCGATTGCCTGCTCCAGCGCGGCGCGGAGCGCGTGATCGCCGTGGATACCGGCTATGGGCAGATGGATTTCAAACTGCGCCAGAATCCGCGCGTGCGTTTGCTGGAAAAGACCAACGCCCGCTATCTGACGCGAGCCGCGCTGGCTGAAAACGTCGACTTCATCGCCGTCGACGTCTCCTTCATCTCTGCCACACTGGTTCTTCCTGCGGTGGTCGCTGCTGCGTTCCCAGAATCGCCTGAGGACCGGCGCGGCCGTCAGGTTGTCGTGCTGGTCAAACCGCAATTCGAGGCGGGCAGGGAACACGTGGGTAAGGGAGGAATTGTCCGCGACGAAAGCGCACACGCCGCAGCCGTAGAAAAAGTCAGATCAACCATGAACAGCTTAGGCGCCGCGCGAATCGATTTGATCGATTCTCCCATCCTTGGGGCTGAAGGCAATCGCGAATTTCTTCTCTATACCGTGCTTTAACTGAAAGCGAGCAGCCTTCCCCCTGTGGTTAAATCCCGCGATTCTGTACAATCTTTCTTCGTCCTATGACCAGCCCGCCAGCGCCTTCCCCGAAGAGTCCAGCCCCGAAGAGTCCGATAAAGACCGCGGCCATCATGTCGCGTCCGGACCGCGCGGAAGTGGCGAAGATTCTTCCCGGACTTTTCACGTGGCTGGTCGATCACGGCTATCGAATCATCATCGACCAGCAGACGGGAAAGTATATCGACGGTCTCGAGGTTATGCCGCGAGCACAAATGGCGTCGGAAAAGCTCGATCTGGTCATCGTTCTCGGCGGCGATGGAACGCTGCTCTCGGCAGCGCGCGTAACCGCCGCCGTTGACGTTCCTCTGCTCGGCGTTAATTTAGGCCATCTCGGTTTTCTAACCGAAGTGCCGCCCGAATCTCTCTACACGATGCTCGAGGGGATCGCGCAGGGCGAGGCTGTAATCGAGTCGCGTTGTCTGATGCAATGCGATCTGCTCCGCGGAGACGAAGTCCGCAGCAGCTACCTTGTCTTCAACGATGCAGTCGTCAACAAAACCGCCGTGGCTCGTCTCAACACCTACGATCTTTACGTCGACAAAGCCCTGGTGGCGAGTTATCGCGCCGACGGCATGATTGTGGCAACGCCCACGGGTTCTACTGCCTATTCGCTCTCTGCCGGAGGGCCGGTATTGATGCCCACGGTGAGGGCCTTTGTCATCACACCGGTGTCGCCGCACTCCCTGACGCATCGTCCGCTGGTCGTGCCGGATTCCGTCGAAATAGAAATTCTCCTGCGTAGCGCGGAAGAGGTCGCCTATCTAAGCCTCGATGGCCAGCCCGGCCTTGACCTCAGCGACGGCGATCGTGTGCGCTGCCGGCGCTCCGAACACGACGTCAATCTGTTCCGCACCGGATCGGACTTCTTCCAGATTTTGCGCAGTAAGCTGAAATGGGGAGAACGGGAAGCGTAGTTTTAAAGCGCCGAGGTTACAATTCTGCCCGCAATAGATCCGCGATCTTCTCGCGTTTTCGAATCACTTTCGCCGTCTTGCCACTGACCAGAACTTCCGCCGCTCGCGGGCGCGTATTGTAATTCGACGAGAGCACCATTCCGTAAGCGCCAGCGTCGAGAATCGCCAGCAGATCGCCCTCATCGGCAGCGGGCAATTCGCGATCGCGCGCGAAGAAATCCCCGGTTTCGCAGATCGGGCCGACAATATCAGTGGTCTCGTTAGGGCGATCTCCGTGCTTCGTTACCGGGACGATCTCGTGATAAGCCGCATAGAGTGCCGGGCGAATCAAGTCATTCATCGCTGCATCAACGACTAGAAATCGCTTGTCGTCGTTCTTCTTGCGATAGACCACCGACGTAACCAATATCCCTGAGGGACCGACAATGGAACGGCCGGGCTCGAGCAACAGCTTCAGATCCAGGCCTTTCAATGGCGCGGCGAGCGCCCGAGCATAGGTGGCAAACACTTCAGGATATTCTGCGGATTTCGCGTTCTGGTAAGCGATCCCGAGTCCACCGCCCGCATCGACATAGTCGATGCGATGTCCATCGGCTCGCAGGTCCCGCACGAGATCGGCAACCCGAGCCATGGCTTCGCCAAACGGAGCCGCATCGGTAATCTGCGAACCAATGTGAACACTAACTCCGCGCGGAGCGAGGTATCTCGCGCCAGAAGCTTTCGCGTAGAGTGTTCGCGCCTCGCCGATCGGAACGCCAAACTTGTGTTTGTGCAAACCGGTTGAAATGTACGGATGCGTCTCGGCGGCAACATCGGGGTTCACGCGCAGCGCCATCGGCGCCGGCTTGCGCAGCCGGCCCGCGCACTCGGCAAGAGCCCACAACTCCGACTCACTCTCTACATTGAAGAGCAGGATGCCCGCTTTCAGCGCAGCCGTCAGCTCTTCGCGCGTCTTGCCAACGCCCGAAAATACAACTCTCTTCCCAGCTTTAGAATCGGCGGCCAGTACCCGCTCCAGTTCTCCGCCGGAGACCACATCGAAGCCGCAACCCTTCTTCGCCAGCAGCCGCAAAATACTCAGGTTGGAGTTCGCTTTAACGGAATAGCAGATGAGATGCGGTAGACCGCGAAATGCCCGGTCAAACGCGTCATACCGTTCGCGGATCATCGTCGCCGAATAAACGTAGAGTGGCGTGCCGTAATCGGCGGCCAGCTTGGTAAGTGCCACATCTTCGCAGTGCAAGGTTGACTGTCCGCGCCGCCGGAAGATTCCTGATTTCGTCTCGCGATACACGAATCCCGGAGCGCGTTCGATAGTTTTCGACTGGCTGCGCGAGGTCATTTCTTCTTGTGAGACGTGTGCGACTCGCCCTTCACCCGAATGGCGACCACGGTCTGGTCATCGAAAGTTTCAACCCCGGCGGAGTGCTCCGCAACCGACTTAAACAGCAAGTCGACCACGCAATCCGCCGATTTGCCGGCGCATTCGGTAATCAATTTCTCCACTCGTCCGCGCCCGAACATTTCGCCTTTATGGTTGCGGGCGTCGAGAATTCCGTCGCTGAAGAATACGAACATGTCCCCCGGCTTCATGCGGAACTTGAATTCCTCATAGTCCGCTTCGTCGAACAAACCGAGCGGCAAGCCAGTGGCTTCGATCGACTCATTCTTTCCGCCATGCACGTAGACGGGCTGTGGCAGCCCTGAGTTCGCAACCAGCAGGGTGCGATGCTCGTCGTCCCACACCGCGTAAATAATCGAAACAAACTGCGCTTCAATGCGCCGCTCGGCCAGCGAAAGATTTACCGCCGAAAGCATTTCGGCCGGACCCGGTTCAATCGGCGCATGCGAGCGCAGAATTCCGCTGACCAGTGCCGCATAAATGGCCGCAGGCGCGCCCTTGCCGCTCACATCGCCGATCACAATGCCAAGCCGCGACAGCGAATACGGAATGAAGTCGTACAAATCTCCGCCGATCGCGCGCGCCGGAACAAACTTTGCTGCAACATCCAGATTCGACAACTTGGGGTGTGTCTGCGGCAGCAAACGTCCCTGCAATTCTCGCGCCAGCGATAGATCGCGCTCCAGTCGGCGCTCCTGCCGTTCGATCTCTTCGTACAGGCGCGCATTCTCGATGGCGATGGCAATCTGCGCGGCGAGTGTGGTCATCGTCCGCTGATGTTCTTCGGTGAAGAATCCGCGCCGCGTGTGCTCCAGATCAAGCACGCCAATGACTTTGTCTTTGTAAATCAGCGGCACTGCCAGCTCTGATTTCGTCTCGGGATTGGCCTCGATGTAGCGTGGATCCTTGTTCACGTCCGGCACAAGGACGGCCTGTTTGCTCAAAGCCGCAGCGCCAATAATTCCGCGGCCCAGCGGGATCTCATGCTTCAAATGAATGTTTTCGTTGAAGCGCAGGGAAAACCGATGCTGTAACTTCTCGCCCGTCGCATCGAGTAACAGAATGCTGAACATCTGGTAGTCGATCAAACGCCGCATCAGTTCGGCGATGCGCCCCAGCAACTCATCCAGATTCAGGATCGAGCTAAGCTCGCGCGCAATTTCGTTCAGCAACAGCAGAATGCGTGCCTGCTTGGTGGTTCGCGTGTACAGCTGTGCATTCTCAATACCCGCCGCCATGCGCGAAGCCACGAGCGTGAGCACACGCTGATGCTCTTCCGTGAAATAGCCGGGCTCCCGCGCCTCGAGATCGATGACTCCAATCACCCGATTCTTGGTGATCAGGGGAATCGCCAGTTCTGATCGCACGTTCGCGACCGCTTCGATATAGCGCGGATCTTTGGTGACATCGTCGATTCGAACCGCTTGCTTGAACTGCGCGGCCTGCCCTGTCACGCCATCGCCGACTTTGATTCGGGTGAGCTCTATCTCCGGCGGATATCCCACTTGAAAGCGGAAGCGCAGCTCCTGTGTCTTCTCGTTGAGCAGCAGAATCGCAAAAATCTCGTAGTCGATGACCCTGCGAACAACTTCCGCCACGCGGCGAATCGTCGTCTCCAGATCGAGCGAGGTGGCCAACACGTCGGCCACTTCGAGTAGCAGGGACTCAACCGGCAAAGGATCTGATTTGGTGAGGGTAGAACCCATTATCTCTATGATAGCAGCCAGGTTTCCGGGGTGATATTGAGCGGCTTGGCTCGATTGCCGGCAATGATTTCTTCGTCGGAACGAGTTCCTATTCTCTTGGCACTACGCAGATGTCGGCCAGATTGCGGTATTTCTCCGCGTAATCAAGACCGTAGCCGACCACAAATTCATCCGGAATCTTGAAGCCGACATAATCGCCTTCCAGCGGCAGCTTGCGCCGTGACGGCTTATCGAGCAGCGCCGCGACCTTCAGCGCTTTTGGCTGTCGCGCCACAAGCAATTTCTTCAGATAGGTCATGGTCAGGCCGGTGTCGAGAATGTCTTCCACCAGGATCACATTCTTTTCCGTCAGCGGTTGATCGACGTCTTTCAGCAGCCGCACCTCGCCCGTCGAATCCCATCCGCTTTTCAATTCGCTGGCTGGGCTCGGGCGGTTTCCGTAGCTCGACACACCAATGAAATCAAACGTCGCGTCAAGATCGACATGCCGGGCCAAGTCGGAAAGAAAAATCGCCGCGCCCTTCAGCACGCCCAGCAAAATCACGGACTGCCCCGCGAAGTCCTTGGTGATCTGCGCGCCCAACTCGCTCACGCGCTTCGCAATCTCGTCCCGCCCGATCAGCACTTTAAGGTCTGCCATGGCGTTTCATATTAAACTAGCGAAAGTTAAACTAGTAAGAGATTGTTAGGAAGATTTTCAGAGGCAATCATCGTTACGGCAACTAGGAGTAATTTCCCCCATGAATCTGAAAGGCATAAAACTCACGTGGCTGGGCCATGCAACCTTCCGCATCGAAACGCCCGGCGGTAAAACCGTCATCATCGATCCGTGGATTATGGGCAATCCCATGTGTCCCGACTCCGAGAAGAAGGTAAAAAAGGTCGATGTTCTTCTCTGCACGCACGGTCACGGCGACCACATCGGAGACGCCGTCGAAGTCTGCAAGCAGCACAACCCGGTCGTCGTCGGCATTCCCGAACTCGCGCGCTGGCTGGGCAAGAAAGGCGCGAAGCAAATCGCCGAAATGAATAAAGGAGGCACCCAGGCCGTCGCCGACATAAAAGTCACGATGGTTCACGCCGACCACTCCTGCGGCATCCAGGACGGAGATGAAACCATTTACGGCGGCGAAGCCTGCGGCTACGTCATCGAGTTTTCCAATGGGGTGAAGATTTATCACGCCGGCGATACCAACGTTTTCGGCGACATGGCAATCATTCGCGATCTCTATGCGCCAGAGATTGTCATGCTGCCGGTCGGCGACCACTACACCATGGGTCCGCGCGAAGCGGCGTACGCCTGCAATCTGCTGAAGCCGAAGACGGTCATTCCCATGCACTTCGGAACGTTCCCGGCTCTAACCGGTCGTCCGAGTGAACTGCACCAACTTGTGCCCAACCTCGAGATTCTGCAAATGAAACCCGGTGAAACCATCGGCGGCTAATTCTCCGATCGAGAAATAAAGAGATCAAGACAAAGAGAGGTAACCGCGTGACTTCAAGCAAGAAAAAAAGCAGCCAGCCCAGTTGGCGCCACTACAACTTCGTGACCTCCGGGCCAGTCGACGACTACCTCTACTCGATGCTTCCAAAACGCGACGAGGTGCTGGCAGAAATGGAAGACTACGCCACCGAACACAAGATTCCCATCGTTGGCCCGGCGGTCGCCCGCGTGCTGCAGCAATTGGCCATGATGATCAATGCCCGCTCGGTGTTCGAACTCGGCTCAGCGATTGGCTACTCGACCATCTGGTGGGCGCAAGCGGTCGGTGAGAAGGGCCGGGTGATCTACACCGACGGAGATTCCGAAAATGCCGAACGCGCCCGCGGATACTTCGCTCGCGCCGGAGTATCGAGCCGGATCAAGATTCACACTGGCGATGCTCTCGAATTTCTTTCCGAGCAAAAAGAAGAATTCGACATCATCTTCAACGACGTGGATAAAGAAGATTACCCGCGCGTATTGCGTCTGGTCGCGCCGCGCCTGCGCAAGGGCGGACTTTTTATCACCGACAATGTTTTGTGGAGCGGCCGCGTGGCCGACAAGAAAGCGAATGACGCCACCACGCGCGCCATTTTGGAGTTCAACCGCAAGCTCTACGACGCGAAGGAGTACTACACCACAATTCTTCCCATTCGCGATGGGCTGGCGGTTGCCGTAAAGAAATAATTTCTAATTCGGTAACAATCCGTAAACGTC
>Ga0209006_10000481_pt1 | contig 38132 bp, 50 predicted proteins | sample JacPin_JW_Ref_O2_FD_188567 | JGI IMG/M metagenome (GOLD analysis project Ga0209006, IMG submission 188567) | Forest soil microbial communities from Algoma, Ontario, Canada - Jack Pine, Ontario site 1_JW_Ref_O2 (SPAdes) (version 2) | ecosystem: Environmental > Terrestrial > Soil > Boreal... | reverse complement strand
GACTAAGCCATTCAGCTATTGGCGACGTGCCCCCTGGTCCCGACCCATCGCTGATGGTGGTGCGCCGTGGTGGATACGCCGGGCACGCTGCAAGCTCCTCGGCCATGCCCGATATGACCTCATGATCCCACTGGGTTCCTACTGCACTCGATGTGGTGAGTCGTTTGACGACGAGCGCCCGCTGGCCGTCGCCATCCTCGCTGCCTCCGGAATCGACCAGGACGGACGCCCCCTCCCCGAAGCATCCGACAAGGGAGGGGTGAAGTGAGTGAGATGCGCGAGTACCAGAAGATCAATAGCGTGTTCAAGCGCGACGAGAAGGGCCAGTTGATCGACGGTGACTGGGCCTGTCCCGAGTTCGGCTATCTGGCCGAGTTGGACTGGCGCTGGACCGAGAAGGTCGACGGGACCAACGTACGGGTGTACCTGTATCACACTGACCAGAATGCCCCGGTCGTGCAGTTCGGTGGGCGCACCGACAACGCCCAGATGCCGACGTTCCTTTACGACCGCCTGGCCGACATCTTCACGGCCAGCGACCTGGAGGCAGCGTTCCCCGATTCGCAATCGGCCACGCTCTACGGCGAAGGCTACGGGCGCAAGGTCCAAAAGGGCGCCGGCAACTACAACCCCGAAGGGTGCGACTTCATCCTGTTCGACGTGCGAGTGGGGGACTGGTGGCTCCAACCCGAAGATGTGGCGGACGTGGCCGAAAAGTTGGGACTCCGCACCGTTCCCGTGATCGGCACATTCACACTCAACGAAGCCATCGCCAAGGTCCGCTGCAAGCGTGTCCAATCGGCCTGGGAGAACGTACGCATAGAAGGGATTGTCGGCACGCCTACCGTCCCGCTGTTCAACCGCAAGGGTGAACGCATCATCGTCAAAGTCAAGGGGCGTGACTTCCCCCCCACCCCCGAAGCCTCCGACAAGGGAGGGGTGAAGTGAGCCTGCACGAATGCAAGTCGATTCAGCTCGAACGACTGGATCGGAGTTTCGATGCCTGACGTACCCGTAGAGGATGAGGCGGCGGCGAGGGGACGAATCATCGGAACGACGCGGCCCATCAAGCCCGAGGAAAAAGAAGTGATGACCGTCGCTGCCGAGATTGTGCGTCGCCGCTACCACGATGACGTGAGTGAAGAACTGGACGAACTAATGAGGCGCTGGGCGCTGCGCCTTCGGGATGCCTACGACGCGATAATTGAGCCGATCAGGGTCCGCCGAGGAGAGAACCCACCCCTCGCCACCTCTCACCGAGCCGAACAAGGGGAGGCGGGGGGAGCCGCACGTTCGTTGACCGCTGAGCAGATCGCCGCCGCCAAGCACACGCCCGCGATTTCGATCAAACATCAGCGCGACGAAGCCGAAGCCCGCGTCACCGAGCTAGAGGCCGAGAACGAAAGGCTGCGGAAACAGTCAGGGCGTCTGGCGTGGATGCTTGGCGTCATCGCTGACAGTTCTTCCGAAGAGGGGTTGTCAGTGGACGACCTCGACAAGTGGCGCATAACGGGGGACCGTCCCGTCAAAGGTGACGACTTCAAGACAGCGTTCCGCATCGCGAAGCACTTGGCTGACGCCACACTCACGCCCGAACTGCGAGAACTGGCCGAGGCAATCCACCAAGGTGATATCGCCCAGGCTCTCGCCCTTCACGACGACCACGGTGCCGAGGGCATCGACGGGGTGACCAACGAAGAGGTTGACGGGTTCATCGCGGAGATGAAGGAGTGAGGCCGTATTACGAACAGGACGGCATCACGATCTATCACGGGGACATGCGCGAGATCATTCCTACGCTGACGTTCGATCACGCCCCAGTTGTCACCGTTACTGACCCGCCCTATGGGCAAACGAGTCTCGGGTGGGACCGCTGGGTTGACGGTTGGCCGAGTCTGATCCCGTTCGATGAAATGTGGTGTTTTGGGTCGCTCAAAATGTTCATGGGCCACGCCGCCGAGTTCTCAGATTGGAAGTTCGGCCAGGACGTTGTGTGGAAAAAGCACAACGGATCGAGCTTTCACGCCGACCGATTCCGCCGTATCCATGAGCAGGCAGTCCACTTCTACCGAGGCGAATGGCGTGGGCTGAGGCTGGACGTTCCGGTCACGATGGATGCCACCGCTCGTTCAGTGAAGCGCACGAAACGACGGCCAGCACACATGGGTGAGATTGCCAGCGGTGGAACATACCGGACGGTCGACGGAGGCCCACGACTCGCAACCACCGTCATTGAGGTCCGGTCGTGTCATGGCTCAAGCAACCACCCGACCGAGAAGCCACTGGGCATCCTTGACCCACTCATTCGCTATTCAACGGCGCCGGGATGGACCGTGTTTGACCCCTTCATGGGCAGCGGTTCAACGCTGGTCGGTGCTCGAGAGTTGGGCCGCAGGGCAATCGGGATTGAGGCCAACGAGGCGTATTGCGAAACCGCAGTTGGTCGTCTCGCACAAGGCGTCCTCCTGACCGCCCCTCAGAGCACCGGAGCCGACAAGGGGGAGGGGTGACAGAGCCGTTCTTCGACGACGACCGCTTCGACACCGAAGTCCTCCTCGAGCGGGGGGAAGTGTGTCCGTGAGCCCCCGACCGAGACTCCTTGATTTATTTTCGGGCGCCGGCGGGGCGGCAATGGGCTATCACCGTGCGGGCTTCGACGTGGTGGGCGTGGACATCGAGCCCCAGCCGCACTACCCGTTTGAGTTCCACCAGGCCGATGCCACGGCGATGGTGCAGGACGTTCGCAAAGGTTGTTGGCATGAGCGTGGTCGATTAGGCCCGTGCCTCGGTCACTTCGATGCGGTTCACGCCAGTCCACCATGCCAGGGGTATAGCCGGATGCGGCACCTGCCCTGGCTAAGGGATAGGGAATACCCGCTGCTGATTGAGCCAGTGCGTGCTCTCTTGATCCAAACCGGCCTCACTTATGTCATCGAAAACGTGATGGGCGCTCCGCTGGTCGAACCGTTCATGCTCTGCGGGTTGGACTTCGGGCTTCGCATGTATCGACACCGGCTCTTTGAGGCGAACTTCCTGGTCATGTGCCATCCCCACCAAAGGCATCGAGAGGTCATAGGCCACGGTCGGATGCTTGGGAACCGTTATTCGCACGCATCTGCCGGCGTCACTGGTGTATTGCCCGATCCTGCTGGGCACACGGCTGGAGCATCCACCAAGGCCGCGGCCGGTGTGATGGGGGTGGAATGGATGACCCGCGACGAAATGACTCAGGCCATCCCTCCCGCCTACACAGAATTCATAGGCGCCCAACTCCTCGCCCACCTCGCCCACCTGGCCCCTCAGAGCACCGGAGCCGACAAGGGGGAGGGGTTGTGAAGCCGACGAAATCTGAGTTTGTCGCACGCTGTGAGGCGGACCGGTCTTGGTGGGGCACGCTACGGGAGCTGTGGTTCTTGGGTCATCTCCGCGAGCCGGTGCTGGTCTGCGCTGGGGTTTTCATGATCTGGCTCGGTGGGGCGAGGCTCGGTGCCCATGACTGGGTGGGCTGGCCGAATATCGCTACCGGTGTCTGGTGGTTCATCGTCGTGCATCAGAAGCCGTGGCAGTCGTGACCCACTGGATCTTTGTCCCGATGATCGTCGGCGTCCTGGCCCTGTTCTGTGTGGCTGCGTGGATGGACCGGCCGCGTTCAGAGGGGATGGAGCTCCAACCGCGTCGCCACGACGCTGAACCGTCGCCAGCTGTCGTCATCGTCCCTTGGCCGATTGACCGCGAGGAAGTCGGCTGGTGACACGCGAGGAGCTGGCTGACGGCTTCGAGGCCCAGTGGTACGGCCACCTTCGGCCGGCTGACCGCACACGTGACCGCCTGATGGCGCTGGTGGCGTTGGTCGGCTCGGTAGCGGCAGAGGCCCCGCCTGAGGATGATGCCTGACACCTATCGGCTCGTCGTTGACGCCCCAGCGGTCATGATGACGATGAACTGGCAGAAACGCACGCACTACCGCACCCAGGGCACAGTCATCGCCAAATGGCGACGGGCCACGACAGCGACCGCCGCCGAACAGATCTGGTTGCCACGATTCGCCACCGTGACCATCGAGTGCTGGCCGTACCAGGCCAAGGGCGTCCTGGCCGACACCGGGGCTCATACCGGCGTGGTCAAAGCCTGTGTCGACGGCCTGCGTGACGCTGGCATCCTCTCTGATGACACCGGCAAGGAGATATTGGGGATCATGATGCGACCCCCTCAGCGCGGCCCCAACGGCGTGGTGCTTGAGCTAACGGGCCAGCTCGCGTCCGGCCAGTAGCGCCCATTCCTCGACGGTCGAGGCGTACCACGCTGGCAGCCCCGAGACGGTCAGGTCCGGGGCCGGGAATGGGAACGACACCCCTCGTTGTGACCACGAATGGACGGTCCCCAGTTTGACCCCCACCATCTCGGCAATCTCCTGGCGACCGTAGACGACTTCCCGGCGGAACCCCTTCACGACCGCAAGGCGCGCAGCCACGCCAAGAAGTCGCACATGAGGTCATCGCAGGCGTCACACATCGGTGGTGGTGGATCACTCGGTGGCGTGCCGCCAGTGCAAAACCAACACTCCGAGGGTGGTCGACCCACTCGGGAGACGGCCTGTGGCTTCGCAGGAGGGGCTAGAACTGGAGGGACGGCCAACCGTGCCACCGATTCGCCACCGTGACGTACCTCCGCCTCACAGCGTGGGCAAAAGACGCCACCGGGGACACGTGGTGCGTCATCGCACCGAGCGCAGAGGATTGAGCTCATGGCACCAGCAGTTCGCCCAAGGCGATGGCCAACCTCTGCGTGCCAGTGTCGTCATCGTCGGCCAGCTCGATCAAGCGAAGGGCGGCGGTACGGATAATCAGATCGCACGCCGGGCAATGCGGCCATGAAGCGCCATCGGAATCGTCCAGCGGCTGGCGGCAGTATTGACAGGTCACGACTGCTCTGTGCTTAGCGTCCATGTCTGCTCCCAAGTCTCATCAGGTGGCCTAGTTGACCACGACGCCTAACGGCGTTTCGACTAGTCGTGGCTGTGTGCTGTGCACCGGTCGCTATCAAGTTCGGCATCCATCCGTGCAATGTCCGCTTTGACCCAAACGACCTTCCCGTCGTAGTCCAACGAGTCCATCAGACTGTTGAAGTCGACACTTGCCTGATACGCATCCCGCTCCGCACTCATACCCTTCACCCCCACTCTCCCTCAAGTCTGCAGCCGATCACTCGTCGGCCGCTGTCTACGATCCTTGCACACCCTGCACCACAGTGTCAACCTTTGTTGCGTAGCATGCGCGGCCAGATCGCTGGACGATGAAAGGCCAAACCGGTGTCGCCCTGTGGACGGCCACCGAGGTCTACTGACCCCGCCCCCTCCCCTGATGCTGGTTGTGCATGACCCTTGCACAAGCTATCCACAGGCTGGCTGGAGGGTCAGGTGGTGAAGCTAGCTTGCACGCACTCAATGACTCGTTACGTATTACATGTAATGCATTGCAGTTCAGTACACGATCCTTGCACGCTGCTGCTCATGCTGCTCCTCCTCCTCCTCCTCCCACTCCCTCCCTCCGAGATCGTCACACGTGCCTAGGGGGGCCGGGCAGTTCCTGTGTACGACCCTTGCACACAGCCCGATACACGATCATTGGACGATGCAGACCGTTTGGCCCACCGGCTGGACTAGAGAAGGGGAGGTATCCACACACGCTATCCCCCGCTCATAATCATTTTTTAGCGGTGAACTTTTAAAAAATCGCTAACAATGTTTTAGACACCAAGCAATCCTAGCGAAGCGGATTGTGCGGTAGCAGCCTTTGAATCTAAAGGACAAGCGCTAACGCAAGCGTTAGCTTCTAGAGACACTTCCCCCCATGCTCCTCGTCCGTTTCGAGTTGCACAGACCGCATCATCACCGCTGTCAGGCACCAGTCGTCGGTACATTCGACGTTGGTTCAGCCCTCGCACCCCACGTCTTAGGTGCGCGATCGCAAACCCTGTGTCCAGGGGTCCCGGCCTCCGGGGCTCGTTGGCTACCCGGGTTCGCAATGGAGAAATAAGTGTTCTGTCGGGACCGCAGCCCCTCGACGTCATGATGCGCGCCGCCAGGCCGAAATGTCAACTGGTACCCTTGGCTTGACATGCGCAACATAACCTGCAAAGATGGCAGTGCGTTGGAGAGCGTGTTCAGTCATATCAGCGATTACGGCCCCCCGTTTGGGGGGTCGCTTCGCGCCCGAGGAAAGTTTCTCCGAAACGCCCTTCACATCGAGCACGAAGCCTTGCTATCGTCGCGCCTCATGGAATCCAACCTCATTGGTGACGTGGAACGAGAAGTCGAGAAGGTGGCCGGGATGGTGCTGCCGAGGGACGGCCTGGCCAGCGACACCAGGGAGTTGGCGGGCATCGCTTCTGCTGCCGCCTCGGTCGGCGAGGCAATCGACCCCGAGCTCAAGCCACTGCTCGACGGCATCACCGTGGCCCTGGACTCGTTGCGCACCGGGATCAACGTGGTCGAGGCCGCCGTCGCCAAGCTGCGGGATCACACCAAGGGCGGAGCGGTCGTCGTTCCCCCCGTCCTGGCTTCTGCGCCTGAGACGGCCCCGGTATCGCTGCCGCCGCGCAACCCCGAGGCCGGGGTAGTGCCACCGGTCGAGGACGACACGCCGCTTCCGACCGGTGAAAACAGGATCACCACGCCGATCGTCTTCGCGCCCGGGCAGACGATCGGCGGTTTTTATGCCACCGGGTCCGGTGCTACGGATGCCCCCACGTTCACCACTGAATCACTGGCCGCCCCCGCTCCTGACGAGACGACTGCGGTATCGTCGGCCAGCCCGAGCGTCGACCCGGGGACACCGCCGACGATCTAGAGGATTGACAAGCGAGGTTGCGGTAAGTAACCTTGCAGCATGGCAGTTGATATTCATTGGAAATGCGACCGCTGCGGATTGGTGCAAGTGCTCCTGGCCAAGGAGCAAACTCTGTGGGGAACAATCCGAACTAAATCGGCTACTGACCCAACGCTGTGCCCCCCATGCGTCGATGCTGTGTTGGAGTTCATTGACCGTGGAGTCAGTGAACCGATTGCCGAAGCCATCGCTGGTGGCGTGCACGATCCGATGATCGTTTCTCGCTCTGACTTGACTCAGGTTCTCTACACCGCCTGGGAGCAGCATGTAGGGCGAGAGTGCTCCTGGCCCGAAAACGAGGCGCAGCGTTTGACCGCTTTGAGTGGGACTCACCTTGACCGTGACTACGAATCCGAAAGATTGTTGGTTGCCGAAACGACCGCTATGCGCGCTGATATGCGTGCCATGATGCCCGAGGTATTCGAAGATGATGATCTCTAATAGAGACGACCTGAGCGACGAGGGCGCGCACGCCATCCTCAAAGATGACAACGAGGCCCGCATCTTCGCCATCAAGGAGCGGACCAACGGCCAGGTGACGCTCGAAGGTGCCTTCGACTCCTTGCGGGCGACCACCTACCTCAAGCACCTCGCCCTCGACGCCGGGATCCTCGACCGCGCTGACTTCGACTTCGAGGGCCAGCGGGCCAAGCAGCTCGACCAGATCGAGAAGGACTTGACCCAGCAGGAGAAGGAGTGGGAAAAGCAGCGGGCCGCCGCCGAGCATGCGCAGAACATGGCCCGCCTGCAAGGGATCCAAAGCAACGGCGTCCGGGGCCACGTGCCCCCCGGCGGCCAAGTCCTCCCCATCTCGCGCCCGACGAAGTGACAGCGGTGGCGGTCACCGACGAAAGCGGCAATGGCGACGAGTGGATCGCGTACATTGCCGAAGCTGTGGCCGCGGTCAACTCCTGCAAGGAGGCGCTCGACACCCGAGTGGTCGAGGCCCGAGAGGCTGGGTGCTCCTGGGATCTGATTGCCCGCGGCACCGCCACGTCGCGCCAGAACGTGACCAAGCGATTCGCGAAGTTGTGCAGATGATGTGGCTACGGATCCTGTGGGTCGGCGGCATCGGCGCGGCGTACTGGGCCTTCATGTACTTCGCGTTCCGTGACCATTCCGCTCCCGAGAGCGACGGGTCACACTGGCGCGATGACTTCAAGAAGTTCAGCCGATGACCACCACCAAAGGAGAAGATGCAATGACCGCAGCCGCAGAGCAGCCGATGCTCGACCTCGGGGACTATCGGGGTAAGAAGATCACCTCGGTTAAGACCAAGTTGGCCAACTCCAACGACGGGTTCGATCCGACGACGGGCGGGATCGAAGGGCGGATCTACGAGATCGGGGAGGTGCTGACCATCGCTGTGCGCGTCGTGGTCACCTCGCACACCCCCAAGTTGGTCGACATTGACAAGGGGGAGTTGGAACTGCTCCAGACCTTCAAGGCGGGCACCATGTCGGTGGTCGCTGACAAGCTGGTGGCTAAGGATCTCGACGCCGTGGAGAAGGCGCAGAAGGCTGCCGAGGCGGCCAAGCCCAAGAAGCCGGTTCGGCGGGGGCAGTTGCGCTCGGTCGCGACTGGTAGCGGCCCGGTCCACATTGGCGAAACGCTGTCGGAGGCGCTCGCCAAATAAAGGCGGGGTGTAAATGAGTGACTTTCAGAGCGTGGCTGAGGCGGTGGTTAGACGAGGCCCCGTCCGTGAGCCCTACGTCGATGACTTCGACTACGACGCCGAGCACGCCCCCCCCACCCGCCACATCTCAGTCGGACTCGCAGAGCTTGGCTTCGGTGCTGACGACGGTGATGACGACGATGGAGAGGATGCAGCGGGAGAGCCAGAAGGAGACGAAGGATCTGGTCCTCTCGATCCTCCAGGGCCGCCAGCAGACGACGAGCGGTCCGCCCGACGAGCAGCTCCTGATCGAACAGCTGCGGCCACCGAACTACGACAGCGACACGGAGATGCCGCTACCGACCGGGATCCAGGCGATCTTCGAGCGGGAGGAATCGGAGGCGGAAGAACTGAGGCAATTGAACACGGAGCGCGACGTCTTGTCGAGTCAACTGCGCAACGCCCGGCTGAGGGTGATAGCGGATCCACAGGGTCCAGGTTCCATGACCTCCTGATCGCTGCCGTCAACCGGCCACCGGGCGAGGGGGATCCCGACCAGACCAAGATCCCGGCGCACTTGTTCAAGGTATCGGGCCTAGCCAATGGCTCGGTGTCGGTCGTGTTCCACGTCCCGAGCGAAGCGGCCGACATGGGGCTCGGCCTGCACCACCTGCGCGGTGAGCCGGTGACCATCGAGGTCACGATGGGCTGGGACTGATGGACATCGCCGCCTACGAGGCGCTGGTGCGGCGCTCGCTCGAACACGGCGTCCCCTCAGAGGTCGTGTCCGAGGTGTTCTCCCTACCCCCCGACCTGTGCAAGGAGATGCGGCGCGAGGTGCTGGTGGCCGAGTACGGCACCGCGGACCAGGCCGAGTATCTCGAACACCTCCAGTGGCGGACCCTCAAGCGGGCCGGCCAGATCATCGACCACGGCTCGGTGGCTGACGCCAACCGGGTGGCCGGCGCGGTGCTCGGTCGCCAGATCGCTGCCGCGGGCAAGCGTCCGTCCGAGGGGACACGCGAGGCGATTGATGATCTGATGGACCACATGAAGGGGATCCGAGAGTCACCGAGCAAGGCCACCCCGCCGGGGCGGTTCGTAGTCGGCGTCGGGGCGCGCAGCGATGGAGCGGACGAGGACGATGCCTAATCTTGTACTGTGGCCGATGCTCGAACAGTTGAGCATCCAGACCAAGCAAGCCAAGAGGATCAAGCTTCGGCGCGATGATCCCTTCGCATGGGCTCAGCGCGCGTTCGTGGCCGAGGTCGAGCGCCAGTACAACGCCGGGCTGCCGGTGCGGATCATCGTCCTCAAGGGCCGCCAGCTCGGGATCTCGACGGTGACCGAGGCCATCCTGTTCCTGTGGGCGTTCATCCACCCCGGGTCGTACTCGCTGGTGCTGTCCAAGGAGAAGGACGACTCCTCCTACCTCTTCGAGATGACCAAGCGGTACTGGACCCTCGGCCCGTTCCACGACCTGTTCAGCACCAAGTACGACACCAAGGAGGAGTTGGTGTTCAATGCCCCCATCGAGTCGACGGTGCGCGTGGCCACGGCGACCAAGGACGAAGTGGGGCGCGGTAAGACCATCCAGGCGGCCCACTGCTCGGAAGTGTCGCGCTGGGGGGACACCGCCGACACCATCATCCCGGGGCTGGGCGAGGCCATCCCCTATGACCACGGCACGATCTGGATCCATGAGTCGACCGCCGATGGCGTCGGCGGGTATTTCCACGACGAGTGGCAGGCGGCGACCGACCCCGAGGGCGAGAGCGAGTTCGTCGCCATGTTCTTCCCGTGGTTCTGCCACGACGAGTACGAGATCCCCGCCCACCACTTGACCTACGAGATGCTAGAGGACGAGGGGCGCTACGGCGACGAGCGCGATGTCCTGGCCTTCTTGCTCAACGAGGGGGTGGCCCCGGACCGGGTGCTGGCCAAGATGGCGTGGCGGCGGCGCAAGATCAACGCCTCGCCCAAGGGGATCGACGGGTTCCATGAGGAGTACCCCTGCACGCCCGAGGAAGCCTTCCTCTCGACGGGCTCGAACGTGTTCCCCCTCATCGACCTGGAGATCTGCTACAAGCCCAACGTCGGGTTCGACCGCGGCCTCCTCTACAACGACAACGGCAAGGTCCGCTTCACCGAGAACCCCAACGGGCACTGGACCATCTACCGGACCCCTGACCCGCGGGGTCGTCAGAAGTATGCCGTGGTGGTCGACCCGACCAAGACGGTCGAGGGCGATCCGGCCTGTATCCAAGTCCTCAACCGGGCCACGATGGAGCAGGTGGCCGTCTGGCACGGCTCGGCCGACCCCGCCACTATTGGCGAGATCGCACTGGGTGGGGCGTACTGGTACCACAACGCCCTGGTCAACACCGAGATCCAAGGTGGTGGCCGCCGGGTGCTCGAAGTGTGGCGCGAGGCGGGGTACACCAACATCTGGACCGACCGGCGGCCCGACAAGGTGCGGCGCTCGGGTGCGGTCCTCGGGTGGAACACCACCTATGAGACGAAGCAGTGGATGCTCGCCACCCTCCAGGGGGTGCTCAAGCGCCACGACATCATCATCCACCACCCGACCACCCGCTACGAGATGACCCAGTACACGTCGCTCGGGGACGGCACCTTCGGCCCGGCGCGACGCAGCGGGCACGACGACTGCGTGATGTCGCTCGGGATCGCGGTCATGACGTGCGTGACCGAGTGGTCCAGCCTGGACATGAACGCGGTGATGGGGACGGACCAGCGCGGGGAGCAGACGCCCAACGCCGCCCGCCTGACCTTCGCCGGGGCCGGGACGCCGGTTGAAGTCCTGCCCGGCGCGGGCATGGACCGTGACCTCCTCCCGGTCTACGCTCTGGCGGGTGAGATTGATGACTGGCTCTGACCGATGAACTACGCCTACGTGTGCCCCCGCCACGGCATCATCGAGTCCGAGGTCTGCGCCGACTCGATCGTTGACCTCGAATGTGGCAACCGGGCCAAGCGGTTGCGCTCGTTCTCGGTCAACAAGGCCAGCCTCAAGCACCAGGGGCGCTGGGATCCCGTCGTCGGCCAGTACGTCGAGAACGACGCCCAGTTCCGCTCCCTGCTCCACGCCGGCCAAGAGCGCGAGTCCGAGGAGTTGGGCATGGACGTCGTGCTCGATACCGTCGACGCCCGCGACATGGAGGGGCTGGCCGAGCTGCACGGCTACTCGACCGATGTCCGCGCCGAGGATCTCGAACCGACCGTGAAGGCGAACTGGGAGAAGGAGCATGTCTAAGACCAAGGACGCCGTGTTCGTCATCGTGGATGGCCAACCGATCTGCGATTCCTGTCACAGGCACATGGATGACCACGGAGCCAAAACCGAGGTCGATGGCACGTTCAAGGGCTGGACTCGGTATTTCTGTTTAGAGTCTGCATCGTGAGTGACGCCGAGGCCGAGGAGTGGCGGACTGAAAATGACCTAGCTCTTTGGCGCGAAGCAGTAACGATGAGTTCCGAGTATCGCTATTCGGTGGAGGCGATGGGCATGACGTACCTCGCCAATCGAGTGGAGAAGGTCGTCACCGGAAAGCACACCAAACTCTTGCTCTATGACGTGTGGACCTATGACGCATTGGCGAGGCCGCGTACCGCTCTTGAGGTTGAAATCGTCTGCAAGTACTACCACGTGGTGAGGCGCTCATGACGATGGTCGAGGTCACCCGGCCGCCCGCCTATGACGAGTGGGCGTTCGTCAACCAGCTGACGCAGATATACACCCTGGCCAAGCAGGCCAAGGGCAACATGCTCAACGAGTGGAAGCGGAACTACCGCCTGACCAAGAACCGGGCATCGTCGGCCCTTCCCGCCGCCGAGGGCATCAGGGCGAACGAGATCTTCCCGACCATCGACTCGCGCATCGGGTGGATGACTGACCAGGAGATCTCCTGCTCCGTGACCCCCGCCGCCGACCCCTTCTCGCCGTACTTCGCCGTCCAAGACATGCTGGCCGAGCAGCTTGAGTGCCTGGTCAACAGCGTGTACCAGACCGACCAGTGGTACGCCGAGATCGTCAAGATGCTGTGGAACAGCGCCATGTACGGGGTCGGATTCCTCAAGGTCGGGTGGGACCAGGGGCTCGAAGGCGGCCTCGGCAACGTGGTGATGAAGTCCACCTCGCCGTGGTGCATCTACATCGACCCTTACGCCGAGTCTCTAGAGGACGCCGAGTACATCACCGAGGTCCACACCATGACCCCGAGCGAGATCGAGCGCCGCTTCCCCCAGGTGTCCAAGTCCAAGGTGGCCGCCGCCCTGATCTCAGGGGACGTGAGTAAGGACCACATCTCGCCGTCCCAAGAGCAGAACGTGCCCAAGCAAGGAGTGCTGATCCCTGTCGATGCCGGTGGTGGCCCGACCACCTGGGGGCCTCCGGGCGGCACCCAGCAGCCCTACGGCGAGCAGCCGTTCCGGGCGGTCAACGTGTACGAGTGCTGGCTGAAAGAGAACTACGTCGAGCACATCCAGCCAGCCGATCCGACCATGCCACCTGAGGACGTGGTGGTCACCGAGTGGCGGGTCATCGTCTACTCGGGCGGCCGCATCCTCTTGGACGAGTTGGCGTCCAACCTGTTTCACTCCAACCGCCACCCCTACGTCCGCTACGTCGACGTCGAGACGGGCGAGTTGTGGGGCGACCCGCTGGTCCGTGATATCGGGCCGTGCCAGGTGGCCCTCAACCGGCTGCTGGCGCTGACGCAGAACAACATCGAGTACACCGGGAACCCGATCTTCGTCGGCGTCAAGAACTCAGGGATGGACCGCTCGACGTTCATCAACCGCCCGGGTCGCATCTACGATGTCGACGGCGGCCCCAACGCGCAGAACGCCAAGCCGTCGTGGCTCAACCCTCCGAGTCTGCCCAATCTCCTGATGGAGTTCATGGGCTTTTGGCGTGACGAGATCGAGCGGATCGCCGGACTCCAGGGCGGGCAGCGGGGCGAGATCCCCTCGGGCCGGGCCACCGACAAGCAGGTGTCGGCCACCCAAGAGGCCGGTTTCATCCGCATCCGCTCGGCCCAGCGCAACTTGGAGCTCTCCCTGCGCAAGGCGTTCGAGCTGGTCATCAACCTCATCATCATCAACTACGACGTGCCACGCACTGTCGCCATCGTCGGCCCCGAGGGCGAGATGGATTCGGTCAAGCTCAGCGCCAACCACTTCTACACGCCTGGTCCCGATGGCCCTTCGCCTATGCGATTCTCCCTCCTGGTCAACGCCGGGTCGTCCAAGCCGACCAGCCGCGCGGCGCGGATCGCAGAGGCCAACCAACTCTTCGAGATGGGGGTGGTGGACGAGCAGTACGTCCTCCAGGCGTACCGCGTCTCGCACTGGCAGTCGGTCAAGAAGCGCAACGACGCCGAGCGCCAGAAACAGGCCATCCTCGCCGCCATGAGCGGGGGTGGGAAGGGACAACCGAAGGGACCAGGTACGGGCCATGCGCACTAAGTACATCGTGATCGGGGCAGTCGGGGCAGTTGGATTCGTCTACGGGGCCGCGGTGGCGGCACTGGTCGCCATCCGCCGTTGGGTGTAACCTCTGCGACATGGGACCACTGAGTGCCGTCGCCGTCGCCGTTGGATTCTTCCTGTGGGGCCTGGTCACAGGTGGCTGGGCCACCATCAGCCCCAAGGTGCTCGGGGTCATCTTCATCATCATCGCCGTCCTGGTCCTGATCGACGCCTTTTGGGCACGCTCGGGCCCGCGGTGGTCGACCTGGCGCAACGGGCAGCGCCAGCCGGCGGCGTAGGGGGTAGAGTCAGAACATGGACCACGCTGTCAACGGAACTTCGATATCCCACGAAATGTCCACCGAGGGCCGTGGGTCCATCCTCTCGACGGGCCGGGGCGCACTGATCGGGGAGGGGTCCGACGACATGGGGCGGGTCACCCGCAACGCGTCGCTGAACCCCGACGAGTTCTTCTGCGGTCCACAGGGCGATGTCGGGGTCATGGACCCGGACAACCACTACGACGGTAGGCAGGGCTAGACGGCCGTGCCGCTGTCGAAGGGCACCAGTCGCAAAACCGTCAGTTCTAACATTTCCGAGATGATGGACGCTGGCCACAGCCAGTCTCAGTCTGTCGCCGCCGCACTTCGCCAGCAGCGGGATTCCAAGCGGAAACCCCGCTCCTCATCGAGAGGAGGTGACAGCATGGGTGCACGCGCACGTGGTCGTAAGGGCCACCGTAAGCACGGACGGAAGGGTCGGTAACTCCCCCCTTCCGTTACTGGAAATGGCCGCCCGGGTTTGTTGCGTAGGGCGGGCATTTCCGCGTCCGCGTGCAATGATCGTGTACCGCGTGTACTATCCGCGCCAGACCAGGAGGTCCGAAAATGGCAGATGGTGGAAACCAGGTAGGCCCGAACTACGGCCCCCAGCCCAAGGGCAAGGCCAACATCATGCGGCAAGGTCAGACCGAAACGACCGCATGGGGTGCTGACCCGATGGTGATGGGCAAGATTCCAGAAGTCCGGGACAACCCCGACCTCTAGAGATGGCGACGAGCAAATCATCAGGGCCGGCGTCGGTAGCTGAGGGGCTGGGCAACGTCCTCAGTGCCATCACCGACACCATGAAGGCACCCGACGCCACCCAGGCCGCGGGCGAACTGATGAAGCTCCAGACCGATGTCCTCGACCTCATCCACGGCAAGCTCAAGGTCGGTGGCCAGCCGGGTCAACCGCCTGCTCCGAGCGGTGCTGCTCCAGGTGGTGCACCTCCTGCTGCAGGCGGCGGTGGCCTCATGGGTGGACTCGCTGGCCTTCAAGGCGCGAGTCCCCAAGGCCCGAGCGCGGCGGCGTCGGGTGGCCTCAGTTCGGGTCCCGGCGGCGGAAGCGGCGGCATGGACGCCGACTCGCTCCGTCAACTGGCCGCTGTCGGCGCGGATGACGCGTCGTGAGTTCGATTGGTGAGCTGTTCGGGGGGACGGGCCTAGAGGACAACGAGACGCCGTTCGATCCCGCTGCGCTCGACGGTGCCCTCGCCCAAGTTCTGCGTGACCGGCCGCCGCTTGGTGAGCCCGGTGGCGCGGCACCCATCACCGCCCCGCCTGCGCCTGTCGATACCTCGGGGGAGCCACCGGCATCCGAGGGTGGAGTGGTGCAAGCCCCAGTGGCCGCGCCTGTGGTGGATGAGCCGGTAGCCACACTTCCTGCCGTCCCCACAGTCGAGGCCGGGGTTCCTGCCGTCCCCGACGACGGGATGACCGACCTGGAGCGCCAAGAGCTGGCTGCCATCCGCCAGGCCCTGGCCGATCCCGAGCGTGCCCTGGCCGTGCGCCAGGCATACCTCGGTGTTCCCGCCGCCGCGCCGCCGGTTGCCCCGCCAGCGCCGGTTGAGCGCCCGTCATTCGCCGCCAAGCCCCTGCCAGAGCACGTGGACCCCGACTCGTTCGAAGCCCAACTGTGGAACGAGCAGCAGGAGACGCAGCGGCTCTTGTTCGAACAATCACAAGCGACGCAGGTCCAGAATCAGGCCACCGCGCAGGAGCGGAACATGGCTGCCGCCCGCACGGCGACTGCCGCCTTCGCCGCCCGCTACGGCGACAAGCTGACCCCGATCGAGATGCAAGCGGTGGCCCAGCGTGCCGCGGCGCAGAAGTTGCCCGAGGCGTTCTTGCCGACGACGGGCAACAACATCGAAGAGGCCATGAACCGTTCGCTTGAGTTCGTCCTGCGCTCCGACGACGCCCTCTTGGCCAAGGTGCTGGGCGCTCCCGCACCGGCCCCCGTCACGGCGCTGCCGTCTGGCACTTCGCCCGCATCGACCGAGCGCAAGCGGTCACTGACCGCCCTGTCGTCGGCGGCCTCGCCCGGTGGCGACGCGCCCCGGGCTGCCCCCATCACCACGCGTGAGGACGGGCGGATTGATGAGTCGTCACGCCAGAGTTTGATCAGCCAACTGATGGCCGGCATGAACGCTGAAAGGGAAGGAAGCTAACCGATGGTCACACCCAGCGGGGTAGACACAATCACGTCGATCTCTCGGAGGATTCTGCGAGAGGAGGCGACCGATGTGTACTACCTGGGTTCGCCCTTTACGTGGCGGCTCTGGAAAAAGAACAAGGTGGTGCGCCGGGGAGGACTCCATATCGAGTCCCGGTTCATCTACCAGCCGTGGTCGACCGGCGGGGCCTTCTACGGCCCCGAGGTGCTCAACGTCGAGCCGTCCGACACGGAGATCTCGGGGTCCTGGGATTGGAAGGAGTACTACACCAACGTCACCATCGACCAGCGTTCGTTGATCCGGGCTGACAGTGAGTACGCCGTGGCCAACTACGTGGTCGAGCAGTGCGAGAACGCCAAGATGGACTTGCGCGACAAGCTGGCCTACGGGGTCTGGTCGGACGGGTCCAACTACAAGGCGTTCGATGGCGTCTACGAGGTCATCGACAACGGCACCATCTCCCCGACTTACGGTGGCCTCTCCCGGTCGTCGTACCCGTTCCTCAACGCCCAGGTGGACTCGTCCACCACGACGCTGGGGATGTCCTCCATGAACTCGCTGTGGGATCTCGGGACCAAGGGTGCCCGCGCCCCCAAGCTGTCCGTGTCCACCCGCTCGAACCTGACCCGCTACGAGAACCTCCTCCAGGCCCAGGTCCAGTACACCCAGCCGACCGCTGTGGTGGACCAGACCTTTGCCAGCGGCGGCTTCTCGGGTGGCTGGTATCGAAACCAGCCCTGGATCGTGGACGAGCACATCAACCCGATCGGCATCGAGGGCCTCCTGTTCTTCGTCAACGACGACTACTGGGAACTGGTCATCAACCAGAACGGTGACTTCGTGGTGCATCCGTTCCAGCAGCCGACCAACCAGTTCGTCATCACGTCGCTGGTCTACGTCGCCGGGAACATCATCTGCACCAACCCCCAGCTGAACTGCAAGTTCACTGCCCTCACGGCGTAAGGAGAATCCGTGCCCCTGACCAACAGTTACAACGCCCTCGGCAACCTCAACCAGCAGCCTGAATACCAGGCGCTGTGGGAGCCGTTCGGCATCGACCCGGCCTCGGCTGGAGCCATCGTGTTCCCGACCGCCGCCGGGGCGGGCGCATGGGTGCCCGGTGCCCTCTTGACCTTCAACACCGCGGGCGTCGGGTCGTACCCGCCGCTGGGCTATGGCGCATCGGCCAACCAGGGGGGGGACTCGGGCAACTCGGGGAACCCGACCTTCCCGTACAACTGGTCGGTCGCTGATGTCGATCTGGCCCCGGTGTCATCGACCATCTACCTCGCGGGCATCCTGCTCGGGGTCGGATCGCTCGGTGCCCCGGCCTACGCCGTGCCTAACACCGTCTCGGGCGTCGGCCCGTCGATGCAGGCGATGGTCGGCAAGCGTGGGCTGATGCAGGTGCTGGTGGACAACACCACGACCATCGGGCACACCATCATCCCCTCGACCACCTCCCTCCACACCGGACAGTGCTCGGACAGTGGTGGCACGACCCGCACCTACGGCACGTGTGTCGGGGTCGCCATGCAGGCGGTCACCGTGTCGACCGGCCCGAAGCTGTGCTGGGTCAACGTCAACATCCCGTAAGCGAGAGGTAAGAGATGCCGTCTGAGATTCAAGGCAACCCGACCGCCATCACGCTCGGGGAAATCTGGCGCAACATCATCGCGGATGGCGGGTCGAACCCGACCACCCTCGACATCACCACCGACGACAACCTGCTGCACATCTTCGAGCACGCGCTGTACCGCTCGACGCTGAGCCAGTACGGCGACGGCGCTGACGGCCAGTGCAACTTCATCTCGACCGGCTCGACCACGGTGGCCGGGGCCACACTGTCGAGTGGGGTCTACACCATGACCCGGGACATCTATCTGGCCGGTGGGTCGATCATCCCGGTTGGGACGACCATCAAGCCCTCGGGCTTCCGCATCTTCTGCGCTGGCCTCTTGACCGTCAACGGCGCCATCAACTCGAACGGGAACGCCGGGGTGGCCAACGCTGCCGGCGCTGCTCTGTCGTACTCGGGCACGATCTCGAACACCACGGTCGGTGCGGCCGGTGCGGCGGGGTCGACCACTACCGGGAGCGCCGGGTCGTCGTCCGGGACCAACGGCCTCGGCGGGGCTGGCGGAGCCGGTGGCTCCAACGTCTCTGGCCCCAACGCAGGGGCGGCCGGTGGCACGGTCACCGCGCCCCTCGCCACGGTCCAAGGTCCGTACACCTCCACGCTGGCGTTGCAGGCTCGCGTCCTCGGCACGACTGCCTACGCCCTGCTTCAAGGCGGCGCGGGCGGCGGCGGCGGCGGCGGCGACTCAACCAACCTCTCGGGCGCGGGCGGCGGTGGCGCGGGCATCATCGTGATCGCGGCCAAGACCCTGGTCGGCACCGGGACCATCCAGTGCATCGGCGGCGCGGGTGGGGCAGCCAACGCGACCGGCACCCCTTCGGGCGGCGGCGGCGGCGGCGGCGGGTGCATCATCATCGTGTCGGCCTCAGTCGAGCCTTACGCCGTCTCGGCCAACACCTCGGCCCTGACATCGAACGCCCCGTCCCTCTCGGTGGCCGGTGGCGCTGGCGGGGCCGCTGGTGCGGGCGGTGGAGTCGTCGGTCTTGTCGGTGCCGCTGGTACCCTGATCCTCATCCCCGGCTAAGGAGAAGAACGAATGCCCATCCCCGCCCCCGCAATGGACCCGGCCCCCCCCCGCTCGCGCGGGGTGACGGTAATCCCGATGCGCTCGCGCGGAGTCGTCTCCCAGCCCGAGGACCGCCACAAGGCTCGCAAGGCTGACCGCCCGTTCCTGCTCGAACACGACATCCTGGCGGTCAAGAACACCGACGACGTGACCTGGGAGTTCCGCTGGGACCGCCGCCGCTACCCGATCCGGCCCCAGGAAACGGGGTATGTCCCCTTCCCCGCCGTCGCCATGCGGATGGGCGACCCCCGTTCGATGGAGAACGAGGTGGTCAAGTACAACACCGAGGACGGCCAGCGGGGCATCTGCGTGACCCGCCATGAGGAGTTGACGAGGCTGTGCGGCCTCTACGGCGTGTTCGAGGATCCGATCAACTACCCGGGCATCAACAAGATCGACCTGCTGGTCGACTACGCCCCCAAGATGGAAGTGACCACGATGGAGGGGGATCCGGTAATCTTCCCGGTCCAGCAGCCCGACATGGTGGCCTTCCCGGTTCCCAACGCCCCCGAGCCCGGCAAGGAGAACTCGGACATGCGCCGCCTGACCGACAAACTCCAGAGCGAGAACGAGGACATGCGGGCCGAGTTGGAGTCGATGCGCCAGCTCATCCACGACCGCCTGGGCGGGGACCGCGAGCCGGACTTAACCGAGTCGGGCGATCAGTTGGCCGCCGTCCTGGCCGGTGGCGGTGCGTCGGCTGACACGGGGCCGCAGACTCGGATCTAGCGGTGCCCGAGGCCCCGCCCAACTGGGGCACCATGCCGATCGAGGAGTTGATGACCCTCCTCCAGCGCACCACCGAGGCCCTGTCCCGCCAGATCGAAGAGGTCGGGGTCAGTGAGGGTTCCTACCAGCGGTCGTTCTGGACCGAGTGGCAGAAGTTGCCCTATGAGGATCTGTCCATCGCTGCCATGAACCGCGAGTGCGAGATGCGCTGCCGGGCGCTGCGCGAGGTCGTGACCCTCGATCAGTCCCTCTGTGAGAGCTACCGGGCCAAGCGTGACACCCTGGCCGCCATCCTGGCAGCGAGGACCGCATGACCAACGCCATCATCCAGGCGGCCGACGACAACACCGCCCGGGTCCAATCGTGGGTCCACATTGACGACTTCTCGCCGGGCATCTTCGACTCGTCCTATGTCTCGACCGCCGAGCCGATCATCTCGGCTCCCATCGGGGCGGCCAACGCTGGGTTCACCTTCGCCTGCGCCTCCATCATCGGCGGGGCGCTTGGCCCACTGCCCGCGCTGGCCCAGCAGGAGAGTTACGGCACTAGTTTCCCAGGCGGATCGACCCACCTCTACGTGACCGGCTTCGCCGTCAACCCGATCCTGTCCAACGGCGACACCGAGCTCGTCATCATGCTCGAAGCCGACAATGGCACCAACCACTACTACCTGGTCGATTCGGTCATTGCTGAAACCAACACGGTCAACTCCATCCTCAACATCACCAATACCACCACCCCGGGGTTCTTCGGGGCCGAGTTCCCCTCCTGGACCCGCATGTCCCTCCAGCCGGTCGAAGGGGTGTCGGGCTACATTCTTCCGACCCCGGTCCTGGTGTGGCCAGGGGCGGTAGCCACCGACTCGCATGGGGGCGATGGGCACATCTACGTCTACCCGAACCCGGGCAACCCGTCCGCCTTCGCCCCCGCTGACATCGTGGTCGTGGGCTCCTCTGGCGTTGCCGGCCCGATCTACTGCTACGGGAACCGGGTGCTGGTCATGCAGCCCCAGGGGGCCACCTGGCCGGTTGGGGGAGGGGTGGTGTCGAATGAGAACATCGGCTACACCGACCCGCCCCAGTCCTACGACTACCCGATCAACTTCGGGGCCGATATCCCCAACGACACCATCTTGGCCGCCGAGTCCCCCTTCGGCTACGGCGCATGGGGATCGACCTCGGTGGGGGAGGCGATCTTCATCAAGAACTACGGCGGGGCGGTCGTCCTCAACGGCGACATCGCCGCGCCGTCGTCCATCATCCCGTTGCCGAGCGTCCAGTCGACCGGGGGATTCTCGGGTCTGGCCTGCTCGACCACCGTTGGCCTTATCTACTGCTCGCAAAACGAGGGGGCGTGGTCATGGAACGGCGGCAACGTTGCGCAAAAGATCAGCCCCCAGCTTGACGACGATTTCTTCAACGCCCAAGCAACCGGCGGTGTGGTGTCCGACACCGGCTACGGCTTCCTGGTCGAGCGTTGGCAGGACTGGATTCTGTTCTCGAACAACTACCTCTACAACCCCGACACCGGGGGGTGGTGGATCCTCTACCCCAACCAGTCTCAGACCTCCACCGAACTATTCCCGCTGACCTTCTACTGGTTCAAACAGGGCCGGTCGGGCAACGAGATGTACGCCGCCCCGCTGGTCCTCAGCCAGACTTCGGCCAGCACCAGGCAGTGGTACAACAAGTTCGACAACACCGTGCCGACGACCCACTGGCAATGGCAGTCGCTCCCCATCCACGTCGTCCCTACCGCCGACCGGGTGGTCGACGTCCGCCAGGTGATCGTGCGCCTGTCCAATCCCGATGGATCGACTGCCACCGCCACCGTGACGGTCGGGACGGAATCGCAGACCACGGACACCACCATCGGACCGAACCCGACCACTTTCCGTTTCAACTTCGGAATCGGGGCACTCGGCCTACAAGACATCGTGATCACCATCAACGGTGACAGCACCGGTTCGGCCCCGATCCTGCACTCGCTCGATATCGGTTACAACATCGTGGCGTCGATGGCGAGCGCGAACTGATGGCCAAGGCCAACATCGTCGGGGCTGGCAACACCCTCTTCATCCCCAACAAGGCCAACCCGGCCGGCCCGACCGCCGACTCCTACGGGACCGACGCGCGGACCATCGAGAACTGGGCGAAGATCACCCTCGGCTCGGTCAGCGGGAACGCGGCGGCCATCGTGGTCATCGAGAACGACATCACCACGATCAACGCGGACATCTCGACCCTCTCGACCGACGTGGCGGCCATCGAGGCGCAGATCGTCACCATCGACGCCGAACTCGCCACCACCGGCAACCTCTCCACCGACTACCAGGTGGGGACCGCCCCGCCTGCGGGCACCCGCCTCACCGACGCCATGCGCTCTCGCACGGCCACCGCCACCTTCGGCTTCGTGACCTTGGCCATCACCGGGTTCTCCTACGGCTACAGCGTGGTCGCCTTCCCCGGGGACGCCAGCCAGAGCGACTCGGTGGCCTTTGACCCGTCTGGATCGAGCCTGACCGCCCTCCAGTTCGTGGCCAAGCTCAGCGGGTCGCTGCTCAACGCCGTCCCGTGCACGATCAACTACCGGATCGTCGGGGCCTAGAGGGGTACGATGACACCGTGACCACCACCCTCGCCGCCGCCCGCACTGAGGTGCGGAGTCTCATTGACGAGGACGCGGCGGCGTTTTGGACCGACAGCATGCTCAACAACTGGCTCAACCAGGGGGCGCAGGACATCAGCCGGCAGGCCCAGTGCCTCTGGATGCAGGCGTCCATCCCCGCCGTGGCGGGCCAGCAGAGCTACATGGTCCCGGCTGACTTCCTCGGCGTGCACCGGCTTGATTATTCGATCGACAACTCGGATCAGACCTACAACCTTGAGTACCACGGCATCAAGACGATGGACGAGATATGGGGCATCCTGCACCAACTGCCCGCCGCCTACCCTCGGGCGTTCTACCTCTGGAATGACACCGGTGTCCCCGGCGGCCAGTGGTACTTCGCCACCTACCCGGTCATCGCAGCCACCGGCACCCTGACCCTCTACTACTACCGCCAGGCCCAGGTGGCGGTCAACGACACCGACCTGCTCGACCTGACCCCGGGGTATGAGGACATCTGCTACGAGTACGCCGTGGCCAAGGCCAAGCGCCGGGACCGCGACCCGCTGTGGCAGGAGGCGATGGGCATGTACTCGATGCAGCTCATCAACATGTTCAACAAGACGAGTCGCTTTACTGACCAAGGGGACCAGTTCACTTCGGGCAATCCCCAGTGGCCCGTCTACGCGTATACGGACAGTTCGGACGGCTGGTAATGCCACAGGTCGGGGGCGGCAGCGCAGGCAGCTTGCAGCAACCGGTCGCGCCGGGGACCACCGCGGCAGCGGGCCTCCAGGCCAGCCCGTCGTGGCAGAACCAAGTGGCTGGGGATCTGGCCGGTGGCTACGACGCCACCATCGCGGGCTACGGCCTGTCGTCGGCCCTTGGCTCCCAGCAGCTCGGCCTCGACTCGGCGGGCATGGCGGTCCAGGGGGCCGAACTGACCAACTCGGCCGGATTCGACATGGCCGGTGCCCTCCTGGGCGAGCAGGGGCTGGGCCTGCAGGCCGGTGCCCTGGGCGAATCGGCGGCCACCAACGCGGCCCAGCAGGCCATTGAGCAACAGTCCTACGGGGTGTCGTCCACCCAGTACCCCGAGCAGCTCCAAGAAGCGGCCCTTCAAAACACCAACACGCTGGAGCAGATGTCGAGCAGTGGCGCGGGCGCGGGCACCCTCAACACCACCGGCCACGGCCAGGCCCAACAGACCCAGGCGTCCGAGTACGGGTGGCAGAAGGCTGACATCTTCCGTGCCCAGCAGTTGGCCGCCCTCGGCCAACAGTCCGAAGAGGTCGGCTACGCGGGCCAGCAGCAGCAGACAGCGAGCCAAGAGGCCCAACTGGGCTTGGCGGCCAAGAGCCAGGGGCTGACCGCCCAGCAGGCGGCGGCCCAACTCGGTTTCGGGATGCAGCAGCTCGGCGTCTCAGGCCAGCCCGAACAGTTCCTCAACGCCATCACTAGCGCCCAGGGGGAAGGAGCTCAGCAGCTCTCGGCGCTCGGTTCCCAGGCGTCATTGATCGGCGGCCTCGGGGCCAACTTCGGACAGGGAGGGTGACGTGACCGACACCTCGATTGATTGGGACAAGCTGGCCAAGCAACTGGGCACCAGCGTGGATGGCGCGCACCAGGCCGCCGAGAAGTACGAGAGCGAGGTGAACAGCGCGGGCATCAACATGTCGTTGAGCCAGGTCGCTGCCACCATGTCTAACGACGCCGGTGTGGCCCCGTCCCAGGCGTCGTTGCGCGAGGGAGCTGAGCAGTTCTACGGCTACTCGGCTGAGCAGTGGCAGAAGCTCTCGCCCAAGCAGAAGGCCGACCAGATCAAGTCCTATGTGGTGTCGCCCGACTCGGCCCCGGACTTCTCGCCGGGCACGGTCAAGCAGGTCGACGCTGCCGCGGCCGATCCCAAGTCGGCCAAGTCGGCCAGTTCGGCCAAGGACCAGGCGAAGGAAACCAAGCAGATCGAATCCGAGATCGCTGGTGGGCCGTGGTCCAAGCTGTCCGAGGGGGTCATCAAGGAGTACGAGTCCGCCCTAACCCCGACCATCGCCGCCGTCTCGGGGTCGACCGGACCCGCCGCCGAGAACTCTGCGGTCAACCAGGCTCTCGCTGAGGTCGGGACCAGTTCCATCGGCGGGGCGGGCCAGGGTTGGCTCCAGTCACAGGTCAACGCGGGCACCGCCGGGGCCGCTCCGGTGACCGCCGCCGAGCAGGCGTATGGCAAGCAGTACGCCGCGTCCGCTGGCCCGATCACCAAAGCCCTGGCCGCTTATGGGCAGGCCAACGAGCTGGAGGTGTCGACCGCGCCCGAGTCGGCCTGGCTGACCGCGCTGGCCAGCCACATCACGTCCAACCTCTCCTACTACGGCGAGATCCCGACCGCCTCGGTTGGTTCGATCCCCGCCGGGGTGGTCGAAGCCCTAGAGCAGTCTGGTGGCTACGGTGGCTCGACTCAAGGGCTCGAACCCCTTACCGACCTCCAGGTCAAGGGTGGGCAGGTGACCATCCCCAAGGGGGCTTCGGCCGCCACGGCATCATCGGCGCTGGCCCAGGGGGGCACCATCCCGAGTGCTGGCGTGTCGGCGGGCAGCTAGCCCATGCCCGAAACACCCCGCTCGACTGAGGACGAGTTCAACTCAGACTGGTCCAAGGCGGTGGCCTGGGCACAGTCACAGGGCATCTCGGCCTCGTCGTACCTGCCGGTCTACCAACTCGATGTCACCCGCATCAAGAACGGCGAGTACCCGATGTCCCAGGTCGAGCGCAACCTGGAGATCCTGGCCGCCCACAACCCCAACGACGTCACCTCGGCCCCGACCGACAACCCGAACCCGTCCAACGTGCTGGGCAACACTGTCTCGGACGCGGGCAAGATCGCCACTGGTATCGCCGGGATCTTCACCGGCTCGTTCGAGAAGCAACTGTGGGACTCGACCCAGGCCACCTTCGACGGGGTGATCCACCCCGGTTCCCTCGACGGCAAGGGCCTCGGGGGCACCATCGGCAACTGGCTGACCCACACCCTCCTGTCGTATCTGCCCGGGGCGGCTGACGTCGGGGACGTGCTTGAAGCTGACCCGACTCTCGGCGGTGACTCGGGCCTCGATGCCCTGCTTGAGCACCCCCTGATCTCGGTGCTTGACGTCATGCCTGGTGAGGGGGGGTTGCTGGAGAAGGCTGGGGCCAGGGGGCTCCTGGGCGACTCGGGGCGTGATCTGGCGGCCAAGCTGGCGGCGCACGGTGCCGACCAAGGGGTGGCCACCCGGTTGGCCCAGGCGGTCGGTGGGATCAAGACCGGCAAGACCGGGGTCACCACCGAGAGTGTGCTGAGCGAGAACCTGAGCGTGTCCGACGTCATCAAGAACATGGCGGCTTCGATCGGTCCCGGTGGGGCTGGCGTCGGCCCCGCGCTGTCCTCACTGGGCGAGGCGTACAACCTGGCCGGCTCGTTGCGCTCGACCGACTACGCCTGGCTGATGGACGGCCTCTCCAGTGCGCTCGGTGACCTCAGTCTTGAGCAGCGGGCGCAGATCCGCGAGGTGCTGTCCAGCCGGAACCTCGACCAGGGGGCGATGATCCGCAAGATCATGGACGATCCCGCCGCCGACCCCCGTGTCAAGGAAGCCATCAACCTGTCCCTCAACGGCCCTCTGCGCTTCGCCACCGAGGAGTCGATCTTCAACTCGCACCTGCGGCCCATCGAGACGCTGGACGGGCGCACAGCCACCTACTCGGCCACTGACCGCTCTACCCTCTCGGTGCTGGCCGCCAAGGCGGCTCGGGACACCGCACACAAGGGGGCGCTGGACCAGTTGGTCCGCCTGGCCCCCCACGCCCAGGCTGTGGCGGCTCTGGACAAGGCGCTGGTGGCTGGGACCAAGCAGTTCGCTGATCGACTCATCGCGGTCCGGCGGGCCGTGGCCGAGGACCACGTGACCGGCAACGCCACCCAGGATCTCTCCAAGCCGACCCGCTTCCACACCTCGCGCGGGATCTCCAAGTCCCGCCAGGTCCAGGCCGTGGTGGGGGAGGGGGGGCTGGCCGACCAGGTGCTCGACCAGATCCGCAAGAACCACGACCCCCACCAGATCCTGCACCTGTCCCGGGCCATGAAGTCGCGCCTCTCCAAATGGGGTCCCAAGTCCATCGACGCCGCCGAGATGGCCGCCCAGTACCCCCAACTGACCGCCCTGGCACAGACCGTCGACTCGATGGAACAGTGGGCACAGCGGTACATTCAAGAGGCCAACGACGTCGACCGGGCCATTCACGGCGAGGCTGACGTCCAGCGGGGCCTGCGCAACGCCCGGGGCGAGTACGGCTCCATGCTGATGGACCGCCTCAAGGAGCGCCAGACCGCCGAGCGTGACACCCTCAACGAGGGGTATCAGGCCAAGTTGACCAAGGCCCGGGGCTCCTTTGCCGCCCGCACGCAGACCTACAGCGACCACCTGACGTGGATGATTGGCATGATCGAGGACGACGGCGAGCGAGAAGCCCAACGAGCGACGGCCAAGGTGTTGCGTGACCAGATCATGCCCAAGGTCCGGAGCGAGATCGCCCGGGTCAAGCACAACGTGACCGTCTCGGTGGCCGGTGCCCGGCGGGACTTCCTCAACGCGACCAAGGTGGCCAAGCTGGAGCGGGACCGTGACCTGCTTAAACTGACCAAGAAGCAGTACGCCGAGAAGGCCGCGCTCCTCAAGAAGGTCGAGGACGAGAAGAACGACATGGGGGAGGCCCTGGCCCACGTCCTGGCCTTCGGCAAGACCGTCAAAGCCTTCCACCAGGCCGTGGCCGACCATCCTTCGGACGAGTACCGGGACGCCTTCACGGTCCTCTACGAGAAGCACCTGATGGCCCATGAGCACTCGGCGGCCATGATCGAGGCCACCGTGCGGCGGATGCAAGAGGCCGGGATGGGGACCGAGCGGATCGCCGCCATCCGCCGCGACCCTCAGCTCATGATCGAGTACATGACCGCCCGCTTCAACGACATCTTTATGCAGCCGACCATCACCCCCGAGGTGGCCGCCGACGCCCGCCAGGCGGTCAAGGACGCCACCAAGTCAGCCAAGGCCGAGCTCCAGATCCTCCTCGCCCGCGGCATGCGGATCGAGTACATCCCCGTCGCCACTGACCTCGACACCCGCCTCGGGCGGGACTCGATGGCCCCGATTATCGGCCACGGCATCCCCAAGCCCGACATGGCCAAGGCCCGGGCATGGGATCTGACCCCGCAAAAGGGCGACTTCGCCCTCGGGATCAACAAGGCCGTGGTCCAGGCCCTCCAGCGTGACGCCACCATCGACCTGGCAGAGCATTACCTGAAACCGATGACAATGACCAGGACACAGGTTAACGATTTCATAGATAAAGTTTTCCGGCCTGAGGACCGGGCGACGGGCGGGAACCTCCCCCATGAGTACCTCTCGACCACGGTCAAGCAGCTGGGCCTCTCGGCGTTCGACCCCGAGGCCATCTTCGGCTTCCGGCTGCCCCGCTGGGGCAAGGACGAGGTGTACCTCCCCACCCCCATCGTCAACGCCCTCAAGCAACTCAACGCCGAGCGTGGCCGGGGGATGAAAGCCCTCGGGGTGTCCAACAAGATCTTCCGGTACTCGATCCTCGGCCTCTCGCCGCGCTATACCGCCCACATCCTCTTCGGGGCGACCATGATGCTCGCGCTGCGCTCGACCCCGTATGCCGCCACCATGCTCGGGGACGCCGCTCGGGCGCTGCGCGACGGCACCCTGCCTGAGATCGTCGGTGGTCGGCACGCCGTCGAGGAGGGATTCGATGACTCGGTGGTGCGCCTATTCCAGACCGAGGGTGGCAAGGATCTGCTCAAGATGGGGGTCAACGAGCACATTGAGGTGGTCCAAAAGGTCGCCCGGGGGGCCGCTAAGCCCTTCCACTACGTCCGTGCCCTGGCCGACCTCAACTTTCGTTTCACCCGCTACGTGCGTGACCTGCAGTCCGCTGTGGCCTACATGGACGCCGCCGCCAAGGTCGAGCGCCGCTCGGCCCGGGTGTCGGTTGAGGATGCGGTCACCGGCAAGACTCTCGACCTCTCCAGTGATCGGGCGCTGGTCGAGGGGATGCACCACGTCAACGAGGTGTTCGGCAACCTCGGGCGGATGTCCCCCTTCGAGCGCCAGATCGCCCAGTCGATCATGCCCTTCTACGGCTGGCAGAAGCACATTTTGGGCTACGTGATGACCTTCCCGTTCGACCACCCCTGGCGCTCACTGGTGCTCAGCCAGATGGCTTTCAACGCCAGCCAGGCGGTGCCGGCGGCCTACCCGATCCGAATCCAACTTCTCTTCATGCTGGGTTCCCCTGACTCCCAGGGCAACGTCAACGCGGTGGACATCCGAGCCCTCGACCCGTTCCGTGACGTGGCCAACTACGCCAGCCTGACCGGCTTCATGGAGGCCCTCAACCCGGCCATCATCGCTCCATTCGCTATGGTCAACCCCGAGGCCGTGTTCGGGGCCAACACCCTCTACCCGAGCGTCACGTACAACGATTTCTACGGCACCGAGCAGGCTGGCCCCCAGGGCAACGCCATCACCGGCCTCTCCCAGTTCGTCCCTCAACTCGGGGCCGCCACCGAGGCCCTCAGTGCCATCGGCGGGGTACGTTCCACGTGGAACACTGACCGCTCGGCGGCCATCAAGCAGATGCTCTCGGCCATGAACATCCCCTTCGTCAACCCGCCGATCAACCTCAAGCAGATCGCCGCCCGGGACGAGGCCGCCCGGTACGAGACGGCCAAGACGGCCGCATACAATGCCTTCTCCTCCGGGGACTTCTCCAGCCTCAAGGGGTACTCGACGGTGCCCAATCCCCTCAACCCTGCATACGAGATCACGCCCGCCGCCCTCTCCCAGCTTTACGCTCAGGCCCAGGCAGCGACCCCCGGGGTCGCCCCCATCGAGTCGTTACTGCCGCCGCCGACCCCTGCCGACTGGTAGTGTTTGCGCGCTCGGCCCTCCGTGTATACACTCCGCTCATGGGAGCAGAACGACGGCGCTACACCCGCAAGCAGTTCCCCAATCAGGGACCGGCGGCGGTGACCCTCTCGTTCCGAGTCTCCGAAGCGGTGGCCGAGTTGCTCGACGCTCGGATCGCCACGAAGCCCAACGGGATCACCAACCGCTCTGACGCCCTACAGGACGCCACGGTGATCTGGCTGATGCTGGAGGATGAGAACGGTGCCGAGTGACACGGTGCCCAACGACCTCAATGGGCCACCCGAGCCGAAACGCCCCAAGGGCATGGTCGACCTGCGCTTTGAGCGCCCGCCGCCGGGCCGCTACCGCCCGCCACCGCGCAAGTCGCCCTGGATGGCCCACTTCGACCTGTGCCGCAAGGAAGAACACCTCGGCCAGTGGGCCATCGTCAGCGAGCATTGGAAGGGCGGCAAGCGGGAAACCCACCGCCTGATCTACAGCGACCGGCGGAACATCGAGCAGTGGCTGGCCCGCAATTGCCCCCTGGAGGATTGGGAGTTTCGGATCGACACCAAGCGGGACACCTGGTGCCATCGCCAGCTGCGGATCCGCTTTATGGGCGAGTTGACCTATGCCGAGGCCGCCAAGAAGGCCGCCGAACGCCAGCGCCGCCAGGACTTCCGCACCAAGCGGACGGCCGAGAATCGAGCCCTCCGTGCCATAGAGGCCCGCAACGCCGCATTGGCTGAGCAGGAGCGCAACCGTGCCTCGGTGCGCAAACTGAGGTAAAGTCCGCGGTCATGGCAGCTACAGCCGATATCGTCGCGGTGGGGACCACGGCCACGCTCCTGTGGCAGACCACCAGCGGTGTGTCCCCTGACCCGGCGGTCGCCCCCGCCAGCCAGATCTTTTGGGCCGGCACGCCGAACGACCCCCGCCCGATCCTGGTCCGCAACGTGAGTGCGGTGACCGTCTACCTCGGGGGGTCGGCCGTGACCACCTCGACCGGGGAGGAGCTCTTGGCTGGTGAGGCCGTCCCGTACAACGTCGTCGGGAACGATTCGCTCTATGCCGTCGTGGCCAGTTCGACTGCCAACGTCGCTGTCCTTTGCCAGAGGACGTAATGGGTTTCGGCGCTGGCGAGGTCGGCGGGATCAGTCTCGGGGCGGCGGCTGGAGGGGGGGCAATCACCTCGGTCACAGCGGCCAACGGCACGGTTATCGTCACCCCGACGACCGGAGCAGTCACTGTCGCTCGAGCGGCTCTGACCGGCGACGTGACGGCAGCCGCTGGATCGAACGCCACCACTCTGGTGGCCACGGCCAACGTCATCTCGATCATCCAGGCAAACCAAACAGCAGCCCCGGTCACGTCGGTATTCACCCGCACCGGAGCCGTCACCGCGACCTCGGGCGACTATTCGGTCGGCCAAATAACCGGAGCCGCACCGCTAGCCAACCCTACGTTCACCGGTATTCCGGCGGCGCCCACAGCGGCGGCCGGGACCAATACAACCCAGTTGGCCACCACGGCGTTCGTCACCACCGCGGTCGCCGGTACCGAACTGGCCGCCCCGGTCGTATTCACCGCGGTCGGGGCCAACACCTGGACACCTTCGACCACCGGGCGGGCCATCTTTCGTGCTCTCATCATTGGCGGCGGTGGTGGTGGTGCGGTCGGCTCTGCCTCAACCGGCGGCAACGGTGGTGGTGGTGGTGAAGTCCTCCAGGACTACGACCTCGGCAATGTGACCGGAGCACAGACCGTGACCATTGGAGCTGGCGGAGCTTCGGCCACCAACGGCAATCCGACCTCGATCACCGGGCCGGTAGCTGGGACCGTGACTGCGCAGGGTGGCAAGACCTCGGGCATCGGTGGAGACAACCAATCGCCCTCGACCAACATCAACGCTCCCGCCGCAGGCACATCAGGCGGGGCTGGATTCGCCACCAATGTGGCCGGTGGTCGCGGTGGTCCTGGTATGAATCGGTTCGGATCCGGTGGCGGTGGTGGTGGTGGCCCGACCTCGGCCTCCGGTGGCCCTGGTGGTTCGTCCCTCGGTGGCACCGGAGGTGGTGGTACCGCGCTCGGGGGCGGTGGCGGTGGGGCCAATGGCGGCAACGGCAACAACGGTACCGCTGGCCAGGGTGGCCTCGGCGCAACGGCGGCGGCCAATACCGGTGGTGGTGGTGGTGGTGGTGGTGCGGGCACCGCCGGTGGTGCTGGCGGCCCCGGCGGTTCGGGGTACGTAGTCATCTACCAGGTGGCGTAACCGTGACCATCACGTCCCAGGGCCTGTCCTAGTCCGTGTCGGTCACGAACCCTCTTTCTCTCGATGAGATCTACCGCTACATCATCATCAACGACCTCGACGGGACACCGCCGAGCGACGTAACTCTCGGCGTCCTCCTGCTCGCGATGGGGGCGGCCATTGCGGGCAACAATGAGCGGACCGAGAAGAACATCTACATGCCTAACGTCGTGGTCGGTGGCCAGGACGAGTACGCCACGATCATGACGTACATGGAGAACATCACCAACTCGGGGCAGAACAACTTGGTGCTTCCCCCTGGCCAGATCGGCACGCAACTCCCCCTCCAGCCCCCCATCGGCTTCACTCTCAAGGCGTCGGGCATGGTCGACCAGCCCAACGGCACCGGCCCCCAACTCGGCTTTGAAGGTGGGACGCAGATCGTCCCGGCTACCGGTTTCAGCCCGACCGCGCTGGTCCAGTTGGTCAACAAATGCTCTGGACTCCAGGACATCCAGATCAACGCCTACCCCCTCGGCACCTCGACTGCGGTGCCCTACGGCCTCCAGGTCCAGGCTCCTGAGTGCCGCTCCCGCAACATCGGGGTCTACGGGGCCACCACCACCGCGCTCGACTCCAACTCATCCTCGACCGAGTTCACCGCCTCGGACATCGTGGTCCGCACCTTCGCCGGGTCCAACCCCGCCTCCACCGTCCTGGCGCTCAACGCCCAGGGCACGGACTGGTCGGTAGCCAACTCCATCTTCTCAGGTGGCACATCGGTGTGCGCCGGGGCCGACGACAAGTACGCCAACTGCCACTTTGTCGGCAACTCGCAAGCCAACGCCGCCGGCTCGAACGCCTGTGTAGAGGACTACGGCGCGCAGACCTTCAACGGCTGCACGGTCGACACCGTCGCGGGCACCTCTGACGTGCCCCTTATCGACCGCTCGAACGCAACCCGCCAATCGGTTTGGAACTCGCCACGTTTCGTGCAAGGCCCCGCCGCACCGGCCAGTTCCCCCATGATCCAGGAAACCACACACGCTGGCGCTGGGATCCTGCTCAGCACGCCGACGTTCGGCACCGCCCCCCCGTCCCCGTTCACCTACTTCATCAAGGGCGTGACGGCCAGCGGTGGGACGATAGTCAACGGCGTCGACATCGGTGCCGCATGGATCACCGGGGGATCGTTTGCCGACGCCTACCCAGCCGGTTCCTCGTTCAACGCCATCATGATCTCTGGTGTCCTGCAGAATCTCGGCGGGGCCATCCTCGGCTCTAACGCCATTATCCAAGCCCTGGCCTCGGCCCCGACCTACGTCAAGGGCGGCATGTACTACGACACCACCCTGTCCAAGCTCCGCATCGGCGGCGCTACGGCCTGGGAGACGGTAACAAGCTCATGACACGGAGGATCCCCTGATGGCTGGCCGAGTGACGATCCAAGCGGTGCTCAACGAACTGCCCCAGGGCACCTTGTCCATCCCGACCGTGACCATCGCCCCGACGATCAGCAACCTGGTCCAGGTGCTCAACGTGGTGCTGGCGGAGGGGGACAACCTGGTCGCCGTGCCCTCCTGGTCGGTCGGTGTCCTGATCCAGCCGGCCGCGGGCAACGCTGTCGCCATGACGCTCAAGGGCATTTCGGGCGACACCGGGACCCCCCTCGCCCTGACCGCCCCGTCCCTTGTCAGCTTCCCGGCCTCGCCGCCCGCTGACATCGACCTGTACTCGGCCACCCTCGCCGTGACCGATACCACGGTAACGTTCTTCTGATGACAACCATCGGACGCATCATCGACCTGTCGAGCAATAACCACCCTGGCGGCGACCCGATCAACTGGGGGCTGGTTCGGGCGGCCGGGGTGACCACGGCGATCATCAAGGCCACCGAGGGGACCACCTACGTGAACCCCTGGTACGAACGCGACATGGACGGGGCGCAGGAAGCCGAGATCGACGTGTTGGCGTATCACTTCGCCAGCTTCACCGACGCTGGCGACGAGGCCGAGTTTTTCGTGGCTACCGCTGGCGTTCGATGGGCTCGCGTCCTCGACATCGAGACGTCGACCAACACGGCGTGGGCGCGCTCGTTCCTCTCCGCACTCGACCTGGACCCGACCGCCCGGTGCACCTACGGCTCCGCGTCCACGCTCGGGAGCATCCGTGCCCAGGTGCCGAGTACCACCTGGTGCGCCGCCTACAACCAGGGATATCCCGGTTGGGGCGTCATGTGGCAGTTCACCCCCAGCGCCGACATCCCCGGCATCCCGGGCCTGTGCGATGAGTCGTCCTGGCATGGCACCGGGGTCCAGTACGACGACCTCTTCGGCCTCACCGACCCACCACCCGTTGTTCCCCCACCCCTACCGGAAGGAATCACCGACGACATGATTACCCGAGTCTGGAACCCCAAAACCGAGGCGATGGAGACGGCCTACATCACCGCTGACGGCGGTGTGTGCGTCATCAGCACCAGCCAGGCCACCGGCAAGCTGGTCTACAACCTCTACACCGCCCCCGACTTCATGGAGAACGGCACCGCCCCCTCGGCCGCCACCTGATGGGTTGCCCGAGGCGGATAGCGGGTAGTGCTCTCTGATGATCGACATGGTGGCGGTCCACACCACAGGCGTCAACTGGGAAGGCGCTCTGTTCACGGCGTCCTCAGTCGTCGTCCTCTTGACCCCGGTCGGCGTGGTCCTCCTCAAGTCCTTCCAACGCTCGATCAAGGACACCATCCGTGACGAGGTGGGGGACATCATCGCGGTGCAGGTGACCCCGCGGTTCGTCAAGATCGAATCGGCCCAGGCCCGCCAGGATGGGGTGTCCAACGCCCACGCCACCGCTATCGCTCGGCTGGAGGGGGTGCAGGAGGGCAAGCGTCAGATGACCCGAGAGGCGGGGCTGACCACCAAGTCGACGGACTAACGTAAGGCTTCTGGCCAAAGGGTTGCTTCTGCTCCCAAGCACTGCGTCTCCTGGCCAAAGATGAGAAACCCCCGCCTCCAAGTGGCGGGGGTTTCTCATGCCCGGGGGCAACAAACCTTGCTATTGTCACAGCGTCCTGTCATACTAACGACGGGAGCAGCAGTTCTGACAACCAAGGAGGCACCCCGCATGGCTATCGAGATCATCGCTGACCTAGACGAGATCGGTTCGGACTCACCAGAGTGGCACCGGCTGCGGCTGGGCGGCCTGGGCGGCTCGGACGCTGGGGTGGTGGCCGGTGTGTCCACGTGGCGCTCGCCGTATGAGCTGTGGACCGAGAAGGTGGCAGGCGTCCTGCCCGACCCGGGCGACGAGAAGGAGTACCAGACCTGGGGCAAGCTGCTCGAAGATCCCATCGCTGAGGAGTTCTCCCGGCGCACCGGCATCGAGGTCCAGACCTTCAACCGGATGGTCCGCAACACGGACTATCCGTTCATGTTCGCCAACGTCGACCGTCTGACCGGTCCGGCCACCAAGCTCGACGGGGTGCTTGAAATCAAGACCACCCGGTTTGCTGACCAGTGGGCCGAGGACGAGAACGGGGCGGTTACCGTCCCGTTGACCTACGCCGTCCAGGGGCAGCACTACCTCGCTGTCCTCGGCCTGCCCGTCGTCCACTACGCCTGCCTGATCGGCGGCCAGAAGCTGGTCATCGCTGAGGTCGAGCGCAACGACCAACTCATTGCCGACCTGGTGGCCATCGAGGAAGCCTTCTGGCAGAACGTCCTCAATCAGGTGGCCCCGCCGCCCGATGGGTCCGAATCGACCCGCAAGGCCCTCCAGCGCCGCTGGCAGCCCGACCCCGACAAGGTGGTCGACCTCGGGCCATTCGCCTCCGAACTCCTCGCCATGCGGGTCAGCCTCAAAGAGCAGGCCGAGCGGATCAAGGGCGACCTCGACTCCATCGACGCCACGATCATGGCGACGTTGGGTGATGCTGAGGTTGGCATGGTCGGCAGCCAGAAGGTCGTCACGTGGAAGGGATCGGCTCGCACGACCCTCGACACCAAGGCCCTCAAGGAGGCGCATCCCGCCCTCGCCGCGGAGTTCGCCAAGACCACCTCTGTGCGGACCCTCCGCTACAGCGCCACCAAGGAGGAGTCATGACCCAAACCCCCACCACCAGCCTCGCTGGCCTCCTCTCGGCCAAGCGCGCCGAGGTCGAGGCCCCACAAGAGCCGACCGTCGAAGAGGTCGAGGTGATCGTCCACCCCGAGATCCACATGAGCGAAGAGGTGACCGAACACGGCGAGATCGTGCCGGCCGCCCCGCCACAGGTGGTCGAGTACGAGCCCACCTACCCGTCCATCCCGCCCAAGGTGGTTGGCGGCCTGCCATACGTCCGTGACTACATGAAGCTGGCCCGCACCATCCACTCGACCGAGATGGTGCCAGTAGCCTTCCGTGGCCGCCCTGACGCCATCCTGGCCTGCTTCATGCGCGGCTACGAACTCGGGTTCGGCCCCATGCAGGCGCTGGACAGCTTCAATGTGATCCAAGGCAAGGTCGGCCTGACTGCTGAGTCCATGCGCGCCCTCATCATGGACAACGGCCACCAGATCATCTTGCGCGACGGCGAGGATGCCACCACGGCTCGTTGCCGCCGCTCGGACTGGCCCGCGGGCGAGTGGGAGGAGTACACCTACTCGATGATCGACGCCGCCACGGCGGGACTGCTGGCCAAGGATGCGTGGAAAAAGAACCCTCGGGCCATGCTCGACGCTCGCGCCACGTCAGGGGCGGGACGGCGGCACTTTGCCGACGTGCTGGCGGGCATGAGCTACACGCCCGAGGAGATCCGAGACTTCGGTAACGACAACGATGGAGGTGCATCATCCCAAGCGACCCCGCCGCCGCCCACACCCACCTCGACGCCGCCTGGGACTGGCAATCCGAGTTTGCCCAGCGAGTCATCGCCGCCTACGAGCGCGGAGAGCGAGTCGTCATCTGCATCCCTGGCCGCTCCTGTGGCCGAAGATGGGTCACCGACCGAATCAACGAGTACTTTGCCCGCACCAGGACCGACCCCGCCGGCCAAGCGCAAGAGGGTGGCTGACCGCACGCCCGAGGAGCAAGCACAGGTCGAAGCCGATAGCGCCGCACGGCTGGAGTTGCGCAAGGGACTCACGGCCATCATCAACAACCTCGACCGGGGTCAGCAGCCCATCGTGCGGGCCTACCTGGCCCAGCACGGTTGGGGGGATCTGCCCAAGTTGAGCGCGTCCAAACTCCAAGACGCCATCAACATCGTGGCGGGCTGGCCCGACTCGGTGGCGGTCCCCGAAGTCGAGGGGGTCGACTACGACGGGGACGTCGAGGATGCTGAGATCGTTGACGACAACGATGCGCAGACCCTGATGGACCAGTTGCGATGATGCACAACTACCCCCCAGGCGTCATTGACGACGACGTACTTGACGATGACGACGACGAGGGCACGTACAGCTGCTGGGACGACCCGGACTTCGGACGGGACGACCGATGACGGGTCGAACCCCACCCCGTCCGCAAAAGGAGGAGGAGGTCGAAGCGGCGGCAAGGGCGGCGCACCAGACGTTCCGAAACAGCGCACCTCACTCGTATGCCAGGGTCGACTGGGACCGGGTCAAGGCAGCGCTCAACCCCCCCGACCTTTCCCGCGAGTCTGCGGCCCTCTTTGGCATCGTGGCCGAGGACGCCAAGAACATGCAGGTGATGTGGTGACTGACGACGTAGCCGAACTGGTGGAGCGGGCAAGAGTGCGGGCCAGTATCACTCTCATGGCCAACGTCCTTGGCCCCTGGCCTGGTCGCCCAAAGCGAATGGCTAACGAAATAGCGATGGCACGTGACACGCTCGCCCTCCTGGCGGCTCTCCCGGCTCGCGACGAAGAGCTGGAGCGGCTGCGGAAGTTCGTGCGCTTGGCCGATGCCCTCTACGTGTCAGCGTCTAAGCACGCTCAGGATCTGAGCGACCAAAAGTATAAGGCCGAGTTCGGCATCGAAGGTCCGAGCCTTGCTGGGTTCCTCCCGGGCGGTGCTGATCGTGATTACCACATCGCTCGGCACCGGGCTGGTGAGTGTCCGCTACCGCACCATGAGAGGTTCATCGCCGCCGCCCTCCCATCAGGGCCGATGCAATCCGTTCCGTTGCCCGATGGTTCCGATCCAATAGCCGAAGGGAAGGTGTGGTGAGCAAGCGTGGTCAACGTAATCACCGTGGCATGCCGACCAACCGGGACTTCAAGTTCAGTCCTACCGCCGACCTCATGCACAAGACGGGACGCGCAGCATCCTTGGGTAGCGAGGAGCGAGGGGTGACTAAGCCATTCAGCTATTGGCGACGTGCCCCCTGGTCCCGACCCATCGCTGATGGTGGTGCGCCGTGGTGGATACGCCGGGCACGCTGCAAGCTCCT